>Ga0160472_100396_pt1 | contig 35638 bp, 33 predicted proteins | sample HID1973M_E11MG_FD_108267 | JGI IMG/M metagenome (GOLD analysis project Ga0160472, IMG submission 108267) | Enriched mosquito-associated microbial communities from UW Madison campus, WI, USA - HID1973M_E11 MG | ecosystem: Host-associated > Arthropoda: Insects > Digestive system > Unclassified ... | reverse complement strand
CGACGCTCTTGATGCGTTCGACCAATGCTTCACCGGCGTCGATGTCTACACCGGCGTCCTTGTAGCTCAGGGAGGGTTGCTTGCTCATGATCCAGGCCTTTAGGGGGGATTTCTGGGTAACGACCGAGTCTGGCGGGGCTGCCGAAACCGGCGAAGGCGAGAGCCTGACGCGAGTTTTCTTGTGCCCGGCTGTTGCCGGTCTGCGAAGGCGCGCGATTTTATCAGGCTTGAGCGGCAGCGGCCATCCTCAGGCCGACAGCAGGGTCATATCCGCTTAAAAAAACCGTAATCGCCTCGGTATCGGTGACGGGTATAAGGTATTGCCATTAACCGTCTATCGTTATGACTACGCGAAAACTTACCCGGGACGTGTGAATGTTTTGCGTCGGGCAGGGGTCACAGCCTTGTTCGATTGTCTTCATGCGGTCTGTTCCAGCCGCTCTTGTCGTCAGGAATCTTCCATGCGTTTGTGTAATGTCTTGTTTGTGAGTTGCTTGTCTTTATTCAGTCTGGTTGCCCAGGCGGAAACCGTCAAAGGCCTTTATCTGGTACGCGAGCCGGTGAGCGGGCAGTCTCCCCAGGAGCGTGACGCGGCGACCCAGCGCGCCCTCGACACCCTGGTGATACGCCTGACGGGCGACCCCAAGGCAGCACAGAGCCCGGGGCTGGCCGAGCTGCGCAAGGATCCCCAGCAGATCATCAGCCAGTACGGTTTCGAGGCCGGGCCGCCGGAAGTGCTGAAGGTTGATTTCGACCCAGGTACCACCGCACAGGCCTTGCGCCGTGCCGGCCTGCCGATGTGGGGTGCCAATCGGCCCTCGATCCTCAGCTGGTGGCTGAATGATTCCGCCGAGGGTTCGAGCCTGGTGGGCGACGGCCAGGCCAGCGCAACCCCACTGCGCCGCGCGGCCCAGCATCGCGGTTTGCCGCTGCGCCTGCCGCTGGCGGACTTGAACGAGCAGATCGTGGCCACGGCACCGAATCTGGAAGGTACCGATCCGGCGCCCCTGAAGACAGCTTCCGATCGATACAATGCCGACGCCATACTGGCGGTGCATGCCCATGAAGAGGGTGGGCAGTGGCAAGCTAACTGGCGGCTATGGATGGGCGATCAGAAAGAAGCCGGCAGTGTGCAGGGCGCCGACCAGGCCGCCCTCGCCGATGCGGTCATGCTGGCGGTCAATCAGCGCCTGGCGCCGCGGTTTATCGTCAAGCCGGGCGCTTCGGGTCAGCAACTGCTTGAGGTGCAGGGCATGAACCTTGAGCGGTACGCACAACTCGGGCGCATGCTCGAACCTTTCAACGGGCGTTTGCAAAGCGTCGATGGCGACCGGATTCTTTATCGGGTCAATGGCAGTGCCGATCAGTTGCGCGCGCAATTGTCACTGGCGAACCTGCACGAGGCCCCGGCAGAATCGGCGCCAGTACCCGTACCAACAGCGCCGGCTCAACCGGCTGCGGACGGTTCGGCGCCAGCGGTGGTACCGGCACCGGCACCGGCAGCGGTTCCGCAATTGCGCTTTCGCTGGTAGTTCTATTTTCTTCATATAAAGGCAGGGAGCGTTACATGGCCGATACGCGGCGTTGGTTTTGGCTTGGTGGGGTGGTCCTGCTGTGCGGTTTCATCTGGTTGTTGCATCCGATCCTGACACCCTTCCTGGTGGCGCTGCTGCTGGCCTATCTGTTCGATCCCGTGGTGGATCGGCTGGAGGCGCTCGGATTGTCACGGACCTGGGGTGTGGTGACAGTGTTTGCGCTGTTTACCCTGATTGTCACGGCGCTGCTGTTGGTGTTGGTGCCGTTGCTGGCCAGGCAACTGTTTCGTTTATATGAACTGGCGCCGCAGATGCTCGACTGGCTGCAGCACACGGCGTTGCCCTGGGCGCAAGCGAAGTTCGGCCTGTCGGAAGGGTTCTGGAAGTTCGACAAGCTCAAGGCGGCGATCAGTGAGCATATGGAGCAGACCACCGACATGGTCGGCCTGGTGCTCAGTCATGCGACGGCGTCCGGCCTGGCGTTGATTGGCTGGCTGGCGAACCTGGTGTTGATCCCGGTAGTGAGCTTCTACCTGCTCCGTGACTGGGATGTGATGATGCTCAAGATCCGTGGCCTGTTGCCCCGTAGTCGCGAAACCCAGGTCGTCGCCATGGCTGACGAATGCCATGAAGTGCTGGGGGCATTCATTCGCGGGCAACTGTTGGTCATGGTGGCATTGGGTGTGATTTACGCCGCTGGACTGATGCTGGTGGGGCTGGAGTTGGGGCTGTTGATCGGGATGATTGCCGGTTTGGCCGCGATCGTCCCTTATATGGGGTTTGTCATCGGCATCGGCGCGGCATTGATTGCCGGCCTGTTCCAGTTTGGCGGCGATCTGTATCCGATGCTGGGCATCGTTGCCGTGTTCATGGTCGGGCAGGCGCTCGAGGGCATGGTGCTGACCCCTATGCTGGTGGGAGACCGGATTGGCCTGCACCCGGTGGCGGTGATTTTCGCCATCCTGGCCGGGGGAGAGTTGTTTGGTTTCACCGGCGTACTGCTCGCGCTGCCGGTGGCCGCGGTAATTATGGTTCTGGTGCGCCATGTGCATGATTTCTATAAGGATTCAGAAGCGTACGGGACGCCCGGCGAACCTTAGGTCCAGGGTTCTGCCTGTAAGGGGCAGCGGGCTGCCCGGTTTCATGCCGGTGTAGCCCGCGTCTGTCACCTGCTGCGCCAGAGAAACTGTCATAAAATCGTAGCCTTTACGCAAACCTTTGATTTTGCTTGTGGTCTGTCGCATTGTGCGGCCCGCTTCACGGGTATAAACTTCGCAAACTTTACACAGAGGCCACTAACGGTTCCTTTGGAACTGTTCAGTCAGCATGAAACCGATTCAGCTGCCCCTAGGTGTGCGTCTGCGTGATGACGCCACCTTTATCAACTACTACCCAGGCGCCAACGCCGCTGCACTCGGCTATGTCGAGCGACTCTGCGAAGCCGACGCCGGCTGGACCGAAAGCCTGATTTACCTCTGGGGCAAGGACGGGGTAGGGCGTACGCACCTGTTGCAGGCGGCCTGCCTGCGTTTCGAGCAGTTGGGCGAGCCGGCGGTGTACCTGCCGTTGGCCGAACTGCTGGATCGCGGCATTGAAATTCTCGACAACCTCGAACAGTACGAACTGGTCTGCCTGGACGACCTGCAGGCGGTAGCCGGCAAGGCCGATTGGGAAGAGGCGCTGTTTCACTTGTTTAATCGCCTGCGCGACAGCGGCCGACGTTTGTTGATCGCCGCATCGACTTCGCCGCGGGAATTGCCGGTCAAGCTGGCGGACCTCAAATCGCGCCTGACCCTGGCCCTGATTTTCCAGATGCGCCCGCTGTCCGATGAAGACAAATTGCGTGCCCTGCAACTGCGCGCGTCCCGCCGTGGCCTGCACCTGACCGACGAAGTCGGGCATTTCATCCTCACTCGTGGCACCCGCAGCATGAGTGCACTGTTCGAGCTGCTCGAGCGTCTCGACCAGGCCTCCCTGCAAGCCCAGCGCAAGCTGACGATCCCGTTCCTGAAGGAAACCCTGGGCTGGTAAAGCCCTTGGAAATCGGGGCTTCTGGCCGGTTTGACAATTTCCGGGCGCCAGAAAAAACGCTGTCCTGCAGGGGCTCAGGCGGCGCAAGTGTCTAAATGGGGCTTAAGCGCTTAGATGTCAGCGCGAAACGCGTAAGTCACAAAAAGATTGATTGAATTTGCAAATGGTTCCGATAGAAGGCATAGTCGCGGCTACTTTTTATTAAACAGCCACGGTCGTGCCCATGCTAAATCGCTTCGCACCCCTCGTGCCCCTCGCACTCGTCACCCTGCTGTTCGGTTGCGCTGCCCACACTCCGGTGTCTGAGCAAGCCCCGCAACAACAGGTTCAACAAGCCGCAGCTGCCAAGTCTTCTTCCGAGCTTTTCCAGGAAGAGCTGGCGACTGAAAAAGAACTGGCCGACTTCGCCGGCGGCAAGTCCTACCAGCTCCCGGTTCTCGCCGACAGCATTCTTGAACGTGGCATGTCCCTGATCGGTACCCGCTACCGTTTCGGCGGCACCTCCGAAGCCGGTTTCGATTGCAGCGGTTTCATTGGTTACCTGTTCCGCGAAGAGGCGGGCATGAACCTGCCGCGCTCCACCCGCGAAATGATCAACGTGGATGCACCACTGGTTTCGCGCAGCAAGCTCGAGCCGGGCGACCTGCTGTTCTTCGCCACCAATGGTCGTCGCGGTCGCGTCAGTCACGCCGGTATCTACCTGGGTGACAACCAGTTCATCCATTCCAGCAGCCGCCGCAGCGGTGGTGTACGCATCGACAGCCTCGGTGACAGCTACTGGAGCAAGACCTTCATCGAAGCCAAGCGCGCCCTCGCGATGGCACCGGCGGCCAGCCCAATTGTCACTGCGCGTAAATAAGCAGACATTTTGTAGGGTGAACTTAAAGTCTTACTTGAAGTTTGCCGTATAGCCGCTAGAATTCTGATCTATCAATGATGGCAAACCGCCTGCGTCCTGCGCAGGCGGTTTTCTTTTCTGCACACCCCGCAGAAATAAGCCGCAGCCAGATCAGGATGTTCTGCTTATGACGACGTCGGCCCGCCTCGCAATCATCTGCCTCGCAGCGCTAATCAGCGCCTGCGCCAGTCGTACGCCTCCACCCGCACCGGTCGTGCGCACACCCATTGTGTTCGGTTCCTCCCAGGCCTTTTCGCCCGAAGCGGAAGATGTGCTGTTTCGCGCCCTCGGCCTGGTGGGCACGCCTTATCGCTGGGGTGGCAACACTCCGGACTCCGGGTTCGACTGCAGCGGGCTGATCGCTTACGTCTACCGTGACGTCGCGGGTATCTCCCTGCCACGCACCACCCGCGAGATGATTTCCATGCAGGCGGCTAGCGTCGGCAAGGAAGGCCTGCAGACCGGTGATCTGTTGTTCTTCGCCACCAATGGCGGTTCCCAGGTCAGTCATGCCGGGATCTATGTCGGCGAAGGACGCTTCGTCCATGCGCCGGCCACCGGTGGCACGGTCAAGCTCGACAGCCTCGACAAGGCCTATTGGCAGAAGGCGTACCTGAGCGCCAAGCGCGTGCTGGTTCCTGAACATTTGGCGCGCAATCCGTAATCGTCCGGGGTTGCCCATGACTGCTCGCACGCTGAATCTCGACGACGCGCTGTATCAATACCTGCTCGACGTGTCCCTGCGCGAAACGCCGCTGCTCAAGCGCCTGCGCGACGAAACCCAGGCAATGCCCATGGCGCGCTGGCAGGTGGCGCCGGAGCAGGGGCAGTTTCTCGCCTTGCTGGTGAAGTTGATTGGCGCCAGGCGCGTGCTGGAGGTCGGTACGTTCACCGGCTACAGCGCCCTTTGCATGGCGGCGGCGCTGCCGGATGACGGGGCGATGATCTGCTGCGATATCCCGGGAAACTACAACGCCATTGCTCGACGTTACTGGCAGGAGGCTGGATTGGCCGAGCGCATCGACCTGCGCCTGGCGCCGGCGCTGGTTACGCTCGAACAGCTTAATCAGCCAGGCCAGTTCGATCTGGTGTTCATTGATGCCGACAAGGCCAACTATCCGCAGTATCTGGAGCATGCTTTGCGTTTGCTGCGGGTCGGTGGTCTTGCGGTGTTCGACAACACGCTGTGGAGCGGGCGGGTGCTCGAGGACCATCCGGAGAGCGCGGACACCCGCGCTATCCAGGCGCTCAATCTCGCTCTGAAGGATGATGCGCGGGTGGAGCTGTCGTTGCTGCCGTTGGGCGATGGGTTGACCCTTTGCCGCAAGAGGTGATGGTCTTTGAGAAGATCGCAGCCTGCGGCAGCTCCTACACAGGGAATTCGCATGAGCCCTGTAGGAGCTGCCGCAGGCTGCGATCTTTTTATTTAACCGCCGAAACCCGCCAGACCTTGTTCCCCACATCATCGGCCACCAGCAAATCCCCCTGCTGATCAATCACCACGCCCACCGGCCGGCCCATGGCTTTCTCGTCTTCATTGAGGAAACCGGTGAGCACGTCCACCGGTTGCCCGGTCGGCTTGCCCGCGCTGAACGGCACGAAGATCACTTTGTAGCCACTGTGCGGCTTGCGATTCCAGGAACCATGCTGGCCGATGAATACGCCTTCCTTGAATTGCGCGGGCAATGTGTTGCCCTCGGCAAAGGTCAGGCCCAGTGAAGCGGTGTGGGGGCCGACGGCATAGTCCGGGGCGATGGCCTTGGCCACCCTCTGCGGGTCTTGGGGTTCGACGCGGATGTCGACGTGCTGGCCGTAGTAGCTGAACGGCCAGCCATAAAAGGCGCCGTCCTTGACCGAGGTGATGTAGTCCGGCACCAGGTCGCTGCCGATCTCGTCGCGCTCGTTGACCGCCGTCCACAGCGCTCCGCTTTGCGGTTCCCAGCCCATGCCGTTGGGGTTGCGCAGGCCCGAGGCGAAGATCCGGTGGTTGCCGGTAGCGCGATCCACTTCCCAGATCGCCGCGCGGCTTTCTTCCTTGTCCATGCCGTTTTCCGCGACATTGCTGTTTGAACCGACGGTGACGTAGAGCTTGCTGCCGTCCTTGCTGGCGATGACATTTTTGGTCCAGTGGTGATTCAGCGGGCCGCCGGGAAGATCGATCACCTTGATCGGTGGCGACTTGATCGCCGTATCGCCGGTTTCATAATGAAAGCGCAGCAAGCGGTCGGTGTCGGCGACGTACAGGTCATTGCCCACCAGGGTCATGCCGAACGGCGAGTTGAGATTCTCCAGGAACACCGTGCGGGTTTCCGCTTCGCCGTCGTGGTCCTTGTCGCGCAGCAGGGTGATGCGGTTCGCGCTCGGCACGCCAGCGCCGGCGCGGCCCATGACTTTCTTGGTGATCCAGCCCTTGATGCCTTTGTTGTCATCAGGTTTGGGCGGGGCATTGGTTTCGGCGACCAGTACATCGCCGTTGGGCAACACATACAGCCAGCGCGGATGATCGAGGTCTTCGGCAAAGGCGGCGACCTGGGTGCCGCTGGCGGCGACGGGTTTTGCACCGTCCGGCCAACCTATCGCCGGCGCGATGTTCATGGTCGGGAACAGGGTCTTGTTGGGTTCCGGCAATTTGGGTGACGGGCCGGTGCCGTCGGAGACTTGCAGGCTGGAGGTTTCACCGCAGGCGGCGAGCCCTCCGGCAATCGCGATCAGGAAAACGAGTTGGGACGTGCGCATGCTGAGCTTCCCTATGAGTGCCTTGTTCTAATCATAGAGAAGCGTTGTCGCGGGATGGTTCAACGGTTAGCCGTGAGCTTCCTTGAAAAGTACGGCAATACCGGGGTGATAATGGCCGGCTTCGTTGCGTAACTTGCGATAGGCATAAGGGAAATACCAGGCCACCGCGCAGGTGTGTTCCTTTTGCAGGTCGTCGACCATGTCCTGCAATTCTTCCGGCGTGGCGCCTTGCTGGGCTTTCTGCGGTGCGACGAACAGGCAGCCGAGCTTCAGGTCACTGGCATGGCTCAGGCGCTTGGCATCGGCGGTGACATCTTGCAGCGCCTGGGTGACATTGAGGCTGTTGACCCGCGGCCAGCGCTGGCTGGTCTGGATATAGGCGCGGATTTGCGGGGTAGCCAGAAACAAATCGGCGCGGCTGTTGCGTTCGCCTTCTTCGGTCTGTTTGCGCGTAGGCGTCTGTTGCAGGGTGACCATTTCGGCCATCCAGGCGGCCGCGGAGAGCAATCCGAGGTTGGCCTTTTCATCGTGCCAGTAGGGGGTGTCGCTGTCGCCGCGCACGGCGTTGTAGCGGTCGATACACTCGAACCAGCGTTCCAGCGCCGGTCGCAGGAATTCCAGCTTCGGGTTGCTGATGATCATGCCTTGCATGGGGTTCACCCTTGTTCTTGTTCAATCATTAAAAGCTAGCACTTTGATATCACTGCCGGGCGTCCGGTTCAAGATTGACGCCAAAATATTGATGCAGGGTTCTCATTCGCTCCTCGGCCTCCCGGCTTTAATTGACGCTCCACCCCCAACCCTCTAACCTTCGCGCCTTGTTTCAGGTGCTCTGTGGCTTGGGTCGACAGAGTGAAACAGGGAAGCCGGTGAATGAGCCCTTCAATGCGTTGAAGGCCCATGATCCCGGCGCTGCCCCCGCAACGGTAAACGAGTCAAAACTGCGCATCGAGCCACTGTGTCCAGCGACATGGGAAGGCGCGCAGCCTGGCGCAAGCCCCTCGTGAGCCCGGAGACCGGCCTGATTCATCCAGCGGCATCACGGTGGGCGATGCCAGGCTTTGTTGCCATCTATTCTTGTGCCTGCCCGCCGTTATTCCTGCCTCAACGGAGAGCTCCCCCATGACTGATACCCCTGATCGTGACGAACGCCATCTGGCGCGCATGCAGCGCAAGAAAGCCGTGATCGACGAACGCATCGCCAATTCCCCCAACGAGTGCGGCCTGCTGCTGGTGCTGACCGGCAACGGCAAAGGCAAGAGCAGCTCGGCGTTCGGCATGCTCGCGCGCGCCATGGGCCACGGCATGCAGTGCGGCGTGGTGCAGTTCATCAAGGGGCGCAACAGCACCGGCGAAGAGTTGTTCTATCGGCGCTTCCCGGAGCAGGTGCGCTTTCATGTGATGGGCGAGGGCTTCACCTGGGAAACCCAGGACCGCCAGCGTGACATCGCCGCGGCCGAAGCCGCCTGGGCCGTTTCCCGCGAGCTACTGCGCGACCCTGCCATTGGCCTGGTGGTGCTGGATGAATTGAACATCGCCCTCAAGCACGGCTACCTCGACCTCGATCAGGTACTCAGCGACCTGCAGGCCCGCCCGCCGATGCAGCATGTGGTGGTCACCGGCCGCGCCGCCAAGGCGCAAATGATCGAACTGGCCGACACCGTCACCGAAATGGGCGTAATCAAGCATGCCTTCCAGGCCGGAATCAAAGCGCAGAAAGGCGTCGAACTGTGAATCAACCCCGTCACTGCCCAGCGGTATTGATTGCCGCGCCGGCCTCCGGCCAGGGCAAGACCACGGTCACCGCCGCGCTGGCCCGTTTGCATCGCAATCAGGGTCGCAAGGTGCGCGTGTTCAAGTGTGGCCCGGACTTCCTTGACCCGATGATCCTCGAGCGGGCCAGCGGTGCGCCGGTGTATCAACTGGACATGTGGATGGTCGGCGAGCAGGACAGCCGCCGTCTGTTGTGGGAAGCCGCCGGTGAAGCGGACCTGATCCTCATCGAAGGCGTCATGGGCCTGTTCGACGGCACGCCGTCCAGCGCCGATCTGGCGCGGCACTTTGGTGTGCCGGTGCTGGCGGTGATCGATGGCACGGCCATGGCCCAGACCTTTGGCGCATTGGCTCTGGGGTTGGCGCGTTATCAGGCGGACTTGCCGTTTGCCGGCGTACTGGCCAATCGCGTCGGTACCCTGCGCCATGCGCAATTGCTCGAAGGCAGCCTCACCGAAGGCTTGCGCTGGTATGGCGCCCTGTCCCGGGAAACCGGGATCGAATTGCCGAGCCGTCACCTCGGGCTGGTGCAAGCCAGCGAGCTGAACGATCTGGACCTGCGTCTGGACGCGGCCGCCGATGCCCTGGCCAGCAGCTGCGAAGTGGCGTTGCCGCCCGCGGTCGAGTTCGCCGCGCCGGATGTGGTCGATGTCGAGCCCTTGCTCGCCGGTGTGCGCATTGCGGTGGCCCGGGATGAAGCCTTTGCCTTTACCTATGGCGCCAGTCTGGACTTGCTGCGGACCATGGGCGCCGAGTTGGCGTTCTTTTCACCGATCCGCGACCGTGAATTGCCGGAGGCGGACAGTCTCTATCTGCCCGGCGGTTACCCGGAATTGCATCATGCGGCGCTGGCGCAGAACACCTCGATGCTCAACGCGATCCGCGCGCACCATGCTGCGGGCAAACCCTTGCTTGCCGAGTGCGGCGGCATGCTCTACCTGCTCGATTCCCTGACCGATGTCGATGGCAGCCGCGCCGAGTTGGTCGGTCTGCTGGCCGGTGAGGCGGTGATGCAGAAACGTCTGGCGGCGCTGGCGTTGCAGGCGGTAGAGCTGCCGGAGGGTTTGTTGCGGGGGCATACCTATCACCACTCGCTGACCACCACTGAGCTGATGCCGATTGCTCGTGGGTTGAGTCCTAACGGTGGGCGCGGGGCAGAGGCGGTTTATCGTGAGGGGCGGATGACGGCTTCTTATGTGCATTTTTATTTTCCGTCGAATCCTGCGGCTGTCGCTGCTTTGTTTGCGCCTGACCTTAAGACCGCCATCGCTGGCAAGCCAGCTCCTACAGTTGAGCGCGTTTCTTCAGGTTGCCCACCTTCCACTGTAGGAGCTGGCTTGCCAGCGATGAGGCCATGACCGACAACGCCTTCTCCCCGGACGAGCGCGCAGCGGTCTACCGCGCCATCGCCGAGCGTCGCGACATGCGCCATTTCAGCGGCGGCACGGTCGAGCCCGGGTTGCTGCGCCGTTTGCTGGAAGCCGCCCACCAGGCCCCCAGCGTCGGCCTGATGCAGCCCTGGCGTTTCATCCGCATCAGCGACCGCGCCCTGCGCGGGCAGATCCAGACCCTGGTCGAAGAAGAACGCATCCGCACCGCCGAAGCCCTCGGCGAGCGCAGCGACGAATTCATGACCCTCAAGGTCGAAGGCATCAACGATTGCGCGGAAGTGCTGGTCGCCGCGCTGATGGATGGGCGCGAGCAGCACATCTTCGGCCGTCGCACCCTGCCGGAAATGGACCTGGCGTCCTTGTCCTGCGCCATCCAGAACCTCTGGCTGGCTGCCCGAGCCGAAGGACTGGGCATGGGCTGGGTGTCGCTGTTCGACCCGCAGGCTCTCGCCGATCTGCTGAAGTTGCCAACCGGTGCCAAGCCGTTGGCGGTGCTGTGCCTGGGGCCGGTCAAGGAATTTTACCCGGCGCCCATGCTGGTCCTCGAAGGCTGGGCGCAGGCGCGTGGGCTCAACGAATTGCTGTATGAAAATTATTGGGGAGTGAGTCAATGAGTGTGGCGTTATTGAGTGTCGCCGCGGTGGCGCTGGATGCGCTGCTGGGTGAACCCAAACGCTGGCATCCGCTGGTGGCGTTCGGTGGTTTTGCCGAGCGCATCGAGCAACGTTTTAATGGCGGCGGGCGTGGCTGGCGCAGCCATGGCGTCACCGCCTGGGTGATTGTCGTGGTGCCGCTGACGCTGCTGGCCACGGCGCTGTCCTGGGCGCCTTATGTTGGCTGGCTGGTCGAAATTCTCGCGCTTTATTGTGCCCTCGGCATGCGCAGCCTGGGCGAGCATGTCGAGCCGGTGGCCAAGGCGTTGCGCAGTGACGATCTGGAGGAGGCGCGGCGGCGCGTGGGTTATCTGGTCAGCCGTGAGACCCGTGAACTGGACAAGACCGAAGTCGCCCGCGCCGCCACCGAGTCGGTGCTGGAAAACGGCAGTGACGCGGTGTTCGCCGCGTTGTTCTGGTTTGCCGTGGCGGGTGCGCCGGGTGTGGTGCTCTACCGCTTGAGCAATACCCTGGATGCGATGTGGGGTTATCGCAACGAGCGGTTCGAACGGTTCGGCTGGGCCGCAGCGAAAATCGATGACCTGCTCAACTACATTCCTGCACGGCTGGCGGCGTTGACCTACGCCGTGCTGGGCAAGACCCGCCTGGCGCTCAAGTGCTGGCGGACCCAGGGCCCGACCTGGGACAGCCCGAACGCCGGCCCGGTGATGGCCGCCGGTGCCGGTGCGCTGGGTGTGCAATTGGGCGGGCCGGCGATTTATCACGGCGAGTTACACGAGCGCCCCCAACTCGGCGAAGGCGTGCCGGCCGATGCCGACTCCATCGACCGGGGCTGGCAATTGGTCCAGCGCGGGGTATGGTTATGGCTGCTGATCCTCTGCGTAGGGGCTGAATTTTATGCTTGAGCACGGTGGACGATTGCGCAAGGCGGCGCTCGATTACTGCATAGACGAAGCCGACTGGCTTGACCTGTCCACGGGCCTTGCGCCCTGGCCATTTGAGGTGCCGCAGATACCGTTGCGGGCCTGGGCGCGCCTGCCGGAAACCGACGACGGACTGGAGCAGGCCGCGTGCGATTACTACGGCACCTTGCACGCCTTGCCGGTGGCCGGTTCGCAGATGGCCATCCAGTTGCTGCCGCGCCTGCGGCGTGCCGGCAAGGTTGGCGTACTGTCGCCCTGTTATGCCGAACATGCCGAAGCCTGGCGGCGCAGCGGCTACATCGTGCGCGAGGTGCAGGAGCAGGAAGTCGACTTCTACATCGACAGTTTCGATGTGCTGGTCGTGGTCAATCCGAACAACCCCACCGGCCTGACCCTGACGCCCACGCGCCTGCTCGACTGGCATGCGCGCCTGGCCCAGCGCGGAGGCTGGCTGGTGGTCGACGAGGCCTTCATGGACGTCACGCCGCAGCTGAGTGTGGCACCCTTTGCCCATCAGGTCGGCTTGATTGTATTGCGCTCGTTCGGCAAGTTTTTTGGCCTGGCCGGTGTGCGGCTGGGCTTCGTCCTGGCCGAGCGCAAGTTGCTCAAGTTGCTCGCCGAACAGGTCGGCCCATGGGCGGTCAGCGGGCCGACCCGGGTGGTGGGCGCGACCTGCCTGCGCGATACCGCAGCGCACGCCAGGCAACGGCTGCGCGCCGAGGAGGCCGGCCAGCGCCTGGCGACGCTGCTGGAGCACTACGGCTTTGCGTCCCAGGGCGGCTGCGCGCTGTTCCAGTGGCTGATCACCGAGCGCGCCGAGGAACTGCATGAGTTCATGGCTCGGCGCGGCATTCTGCTGCGGCTGTTCCCCCACAACAGCAGCCTGCGTTTCGGCCTGCCTGGCAACGAAGCCGACTGGCTGCGCCTGGCCGGTGCCTTCGATGATTACCTCAAGGACAGTCAATGACCACATTGATGGTGCAGGGCACCACCTCGGATGCCGGCAAAAGTACCCTGGTGACCGCGCTGTGCCGCTGGGCCACGCGACAGGGCGTGAGCGTGGTGCCATTCAAGCCGCAGAACATGGCGCTCAACAGCGCGGTGACCGCTGACGGTGGCGAGATCGGCCGCGCACAGGCGGTGCAGGCCCAGGCCGCCGGCCTTGAACCGCACACGGACATGAATCCGGTGCTGCTCAAGCCCAACAGTGATACCGGTGCCCAGGTGATCATTCACGGGCGCGCGGTCACCAGCATGAATGCCGTCGCTTACCACGACTACAAGAGCATCGCCATGCAGGCGGTGCTGGCTTCCCATCAGCGCCTGAGCGACGCGTATCCGCTGGTCATGGTCGAGGGCGCGGGCTCGCCGGCGGAGATCAATCTGCGCGCCGGCGACATCGCCAACATGGGCTTTGCCGAAGCGGTGGATTGCCCCGTGGTGCTGATCGCCGACATCAATCGCGGCGGTGTCTTCGCCCACTTGGTGGGTACCCTGGAGCTGCTGTCGCCCAGTGAGCAGGCGCGGGTCAAGGGCTTCATCATCAACCGATTTCGCGGCGATATCGCCTTGCTGCAACCGGGGCTCGACTGGCTGGAACAGCGCACCGGCAAGCCGGTGATCGGCGTCCTGCCGTATGTCATGGACCTGCACCTGGAGGCCGAGGACGGCATCGATCAGCGCCAGACCGCCAAGGCCGAGCAGGTCCTGAAGGTGGTGGTGCCGGTGCTGCCGCGCATCAGCAATCACACCGACTTCGATCCCTTGCGCCTGCATCCGCAGGTGGACCTGCAATTCATCGGCCCCGGCCAGAGCATTGCGCCCGCCGACCTGATCATCCTGCCCGGTTCGAAAAGCGTGCGCAGTGATCTGGCGTATCTGCGCGCCAACGGCTGGGCAGAGGCCATCGCCCGGCACCTGCGTTACGGTGGCAAGGTGCTGGGGATCTGCGGCGGCCTGCAGATGCTCGGCGAGCAGGTGCATGACCCGCTCGGCCTCGAAGGCGCACCGGGCTCCAGCGCCGGTCTGGGCCTGCTGGCGTTTGCAACGCAGCTCGAACAGGAGAAGCAGTTGCGCAATGTGCGTGGACGCCTGGCCCTTGAAGACGCACCGGTAGCGGGCTACGAGATTCACGCCGGCGTGACCACCGGGCCGGCGCTGGAAAATCCGGCTGTGTTGCTCGACGACGGCCGCTGCGACGGGGCGCAAAGTGCCGACGGGCAGATTTTCGGCACGTACCTGCATGGCCTGTTCGAATCACCGGCAGCCTGCAGTGCGTTGTTGCGCTGGGCCGGCTTGCGGGATGTGCAGGCGGTGGATTACCACACCTTGCGCGAGCGGGATATCGAGCGGTTGGCGGATTTGGTGCAAGAGCATCTGGATACCTCGCTGTTGCGGGAGCTCTGTGGGATTTGAGGGGGCTGTGCTGGCCTCATCGCCAGCAAGCCAGCTCCCACAGTGTCAGCATTGTTCACAGCATCTATGTATGACACAAAACACTGTAGGAGCCGGCTTGCTGGCGATGTCGGTGTGTCAGGCAACAGGGATGTTGGATGTGCCGGCCTCATCGCCAGCAAGCCGGCTCCTACAGGTGATCTGTGTTGAACAAAGCATCTGTGTACGACGCGGATACTGTAGGAGCTGGCTTGCCAGCGAAGAGGCCAGCCGCCACACCGAAGATTTTCCAAGGAATTAACCATGCTCCAACTCATCCTCGGCGGCGCCCGCTCCGGCAAGAGCCGCCTCGCTGAAAAACTCGCCACAGACAGCCACCTGCAAGTGACCTACATCGCCACCAGCCAACCCCTGGACGGTGAAATGAACGAGCGGGTGGCCCATCATCGCGCCCGTCGACCCGCTGAATGGGCGCTGGTCGAAGAACCTCTGGAACTGGCCCGCGTACTGCGCGAGCACGCCGGTGCCGAGCGCTGCCTGCTGGTGGATTGCCTGACCCTGTGGCTGACCAATCTGTTGATGCTCGATGATCCCGAACGCTTGCAAGCCGAACGCGATGCCGTGCTGGACGGCCTGGCAGCGCTGCCGGGTGAGATTATTTTTGTCAGCAATGAGACTGGCATGGGTGTCGTGCCCCTGGGCGAGCTGACTCGCCGTTTTGTCGATGAAGCCGGTTGGCTGCATCAAGCCTTGGCCGAGCGCTGTCAGCGTGTCGTCCTGACCGTGGCCGGCCTGCCCCTGACTTTGAAAGGAACTGCGTTATGACTCAATCCTGGTGGCTCGACCCGTGCAAGCCGATCGATGCGCAAGCAGTCGAACAGGCGCAGGCCCGCCAACAGCAACTGACTAAACCGGCCGGCTCCCTCGGTCAGCTGGAGTCGGTGGCGGTGCAGCTCGCGGGTTTGCAGGGGCGGGTCAAACCGAGCCTGGAACAGTTGTGGTTCGCCATTTTTGCTGGTGATCACGGCGTGGTCGCTGAAGGTGTCTCGGCGTTTCCCCAGGAAGTGACCGGGCAGATGTTGCTCAATTTCGTCAGCGGTGGCGCGGCGATCAGTGTGCTGGCCCGCCAGTTGGGCGCGACCCTGGAAGTGGTGGACCTCGGCACCATCACGCCGTCGTTGAACCTGCCGGGCGTGCGGCACTTGAACATCGGCCCGGGCACGGCGAACTTTACCCGGGTCCCGGCGATGACCGAGGAGCAAGGGCTGCGTGCCTTGCAGGCCGGTCGTGACAGCGTGCAGCGCGCCGTGTCGGCGCGAGCGCAGCTGTTCGTCGGCGGCGAAATGGGCATCGGCAACACCACGGCCGCCAGCGCCCTGGCCTGTGCCTTGCTCGATTGCCCGGTGACCCACCTGACCGGGCCGGGCACCGGGCTCAACGCCGAAGGTGTCAGCCACAAGGCGCAGGTCATCGAGCGCGCACTGGCGCTGCACGGGGCCCAGCGTGGCGATGCCCTGCAGACCCTGTTCAATCTCGGCGGTTTCGAAATCGCTGCGTTGGTCGGTGCTTATCTGGCGTGCGCGCAGGAAGGTATCGCGGTGCTGGTAGACGGCTTTATCTGCAGCGTCGCGGCGCTGGTGGCGGTGCGTTTGAACCCCGAGTCTCGCCAGTGGTTGCTGTTCGGGCACCGTGGTGCCGAGCCGGGGCATCGTCATGTGCTGGAAACCTTGAACGCCCAGCCGTTGCTCGATCTTGGCCTGCGTCTGGGCGAAGGCAGTGGCGCCGCGTTGGCGGTGCCGTTGCTGCGCCTGGCGTGCGACCTGCACGGGCAGATGGCGACGTTCGCCGAAGCGGCGGTGGCGGATCGTCCGGCATGACCCTGCGCCTGGATTTGCTGCGCCATGGTGAAACCGAACTCGGTGGCGGCCTGCGTGGCAGCCTCGACGACGCGCTGACTGCTAATGGTTGGGCGCAGATGCGCGCCGCGGTCATCGAGCAGGGCCCCTGGGATCGTCTGGTCAGTTCGCCGTTGCAACGCTGTGCGCGCTTCGCCGAAGAGCTCGGCGCGCAGTTGAACCTGCCGGTACAGCTGGAAAAAGACCTGCAGGAACTGCATTTCGGTGCCTGGGAAGGGCAGAGTGCGGTGGCCTTGATGGAAACCGATGCGCAAGCTTTGGGATTGTTCTGGGCCGATCCCTATGGCTTCACTCCGCCCGAGGGTGAGCCGGTGGCCGACTTTTCCACCCGGGTGCTCGCGGCCGTCGAACGCTTGCGCCAGCGTCATGCGGGCGAGCGCGTATTGCTGATCAGCCATGGCGGCGTCATGCGCCTGTTGCTGGCACAAGCCCGGGGATTGCCGCGCGAGCAGTTGCTCAATGTTGAAGTGGCGCATGGGGCGCTGTTTTCGCTGACCGTGGATCACGGTGGCTTGTTGAAGGAAGCGCGCTGACCATGCTGCCATTCTGGATCGCCCTGCAATTCCTTAGCAGCCTGCCTGTTCGCCTGCCGGGCATGCCATCGCCTGAAGAGGTGGGCCGGTCAGTACTGTTCTATCCGCTGGTGGGGCTGTTGTTCGGTGTCGTCTTGTGGGCCATGAACGGACTGTTGGCGGGCGCGCCCCTGTTTCTGCATGCTGCGCTCCTGTTGACGGTTTGGGTGCTGCTCAGCGGTGCGCTGCACCTCGACGGACTGGCCGACAGCGCCGATGCCTGGCTCGGTGGTTTTGGTGATCGCGAGCGCACGCTGACGATCATGAAGGATCCACGCAGCGGGCCGATGGCGGTGGTCACGCTGGTGTTGGTGTTGCTGCTGAAATTTGCCGCACTGGTGGCCTTGATCGAGCAGGAGCATGCCTTGCTCCTGATCGTCGTGCCCTTGATCGGCCGCAGTGCCTTGCTGGCGGTGTTTTTGACCACGCCTTATGTGCGTCCCGGTGGGTTGGGGCAGGCGTTGGCCGATCATCTGCCACGCAGGGTGGGGTGGTGGGTGTTGTCGGTCAGTGGGTTGGCGTGTGTGTTGATCGCAGGTTTCAGCGGTGTTCTGGCGGTGATCCTGGCCTTCGTAGTGTTCGTCTGGCTGCGGCAGGTGATGCTGCGACGGTTGGGCGGGACAACGGGCGATACGGCGGGGGCGGTGCTGGAGTTGCTGGAGGTGGCGGTATTGGTGGGGTTGGCGCTGGTCTGAAATATTTTTTGTGATTGTTCAGACCTCATCGCGAGCAGGCTCGCTCCTACAGGGGGTGGGGTTGTAAGCTGATGGCAGCTACACCACAAAAATACTGTGGGAGCTGGCTTGCCAGCGATGAGTCCGACACATTCGACATCAATGGTGCCTGATGAGCCGCTTTCGCTGGCAAGCCAGCTCCTGCAAGGGACCGCGTTCCTCCAGTGGGAGCCAGCCTGCTGGCGATGGCGGTTCATCAGGCGCCGATGTTCCCGGAACAAGCGCAACTTGATTTAAATCACTCGCGGGTATATACACGCACCATGCTCGATACCCAATGTTTATGCATCAACCTGCGTCGCGCCGCCCGTGGCGTCAGCAGGCACTACGACGGCGCTCTCGACGGCTTCGGGATCAACGTTGCCCAGTATTCTCTGCTGTGTAATCTGCAGCGCCTGAATCAACCGAGCATTTCCACCCTGGCCGAGGCCATGGGCCTGGATCGCAGCACTCTGGGACGCAATTTGCGCGTGCTGGAAGGTGATGGGTTGGTGACGCTGGTGGAAGGCGAGGACATGCGTAATCGCATCGTCATGCTGACCGAGGCCGGTGCCGAGCGACTCAAAGCCGCCTTGCCGGCCTGGGAAGCCGCGCAGCAACGGCTGGTCGAACGCCTGGGTGCGGAGAAGCGCGAGATCCTCTTGAAACTGCTGGACGAGTTGGCTTGAAAGCGCTTTGCTCAAGTTTAAGCGGGTATATACCCGCAACCGGAGAACAACAATGACATCGATGTGGCGTACATGCGGTTGGGTCCTGCTGGGGAGTGCGCTGATCCTCGCGTTGTCTCTGGGGGTGCGACATGGCTTCGGGCTGTTCCTGGCGCCGATGAGCTCACAGTTCGGCTGGGGGCGTGAGGTCTTCGCCTTCGCCATCGCCTTGCAGAACCTCATCTGGGGCCTGGCACAACCTTTCACCGGCGCCTTGGCCGACCGTTTCGGCGCGGCCAAAGTGGTGCTGATCGGTGGCGTGCTGTACGCGGTCGGGCTGATCTGCATGGGACTTGCCGACTCGCCGTTGACCTTGTCCCTGAGTGCCGGCCTGCTGATCGGCATCGGTTTGTCCGGCACCTCCTTCTCGGTGATCCTCGGTGTGGTCGGTCGCGCCGTTCCGCCGGAGAAGCGCAGCATGGGCATGGGGCTGGCCAGTGCCGCCGGCTCGTTCGGCCAGTTCGCCATGTTGCCGGGCACCCTGGGTTTGATCGGCTGGCTGGGCTGGTCGGCGGCCTTGTTGGCGCTGGGCCTGCTGGTGGCGCTGATTGTGCCGCTGGTGAGCATGCTCAAGGACAAGCCGTTGCCGGTGCTCGGCCATGAACAGACCCTGGGTGAAGCGCTGCGTGAAGCCTGCTCCCATTCCGGTTTCTGGCTATTGGCGTTCGGCTTTTTTGTCTGTGGTTTTCAGGTGGTCTTCATTGGCGTGCACCTGCCGGCCTATCTGGTGGATCAGCACCTGCCTGCGACGGTCGGCACCACGGTGCTGGCGTTGATCGGCCTGTTCAACATCTTCGGCACCTACACTGCCGGCTGGCTCGGCGGACGTATGTCCAAGCCGCGCTTGCTCACCGCGCTGTACCTGTTGCGAGCGGTGGTGATCGGGCTGTTCCTCTGGCTGCCGGTGACCACTACGTCGGCCTATCTGTTCGGCATGGCCATGGGCTTCCTGTGGCTGTCGACCGTGCCCTTGACCAACGGTACCGTGGCCACCTTGTTTGGCGTGCGAAACCTGTCCATGCTCGGAGGGATCGTCTTCCTGTTTCACCAGCTCGGGTCGTTCCTGGGCGGCTGGCTGGGCGGGGTGGTGTATGACCGAACCGGGAGTTATGACTTGATCTGGCAAGTGGCAATTCTTCTCAGCCTGTTGGCCGCGGCGCTGAACTGGCTGGTGCGCGAGCGTCCGGTAGCGCGTCTGCAAACCCAGGTGGGGGCCCTGTGAACAGCCTGTGGCCACGAATCGCTGTGGCGGGCATCTGCGCCTTGTTGCTGGCGTTGTCCTGGTGGGGCTGGCATCAGGGCGGCCTGGCGCTGATGCAATTGGGCATGGGGACTTGCTAGCGAACGGCGAGGGCGGTTACCTTGGTTTGACCCCTGACCCAAGGATCACCGATATGCTGATGCGCTGGATTGCAGTCCCCGCGTTGCTTGTGGCGTTTACCGGGCTGGCCCAGGCGGCCGACTGTCCTGAGTTGTTGCAAGGCTCATTGCCCAAGCTGCGCGCCAAGGAATCCATCGATCTGTGTCAACGGTTCGAGGGCAAGCCGCTGGTGGTGGTCAATACCGCCAGTTTCTGTGGTTTCGCCCCGCAGTTCAAAAGCCTGGAAGCGCTGAACCAGCGATTCAAGGATCAGGGATTGGAAGTGATCGGTGTGCCGTCCAATGACTTCAAGCAGGAGTCCAAGGATGGCGCCGAGACCGCAAAGGTCTGCTACGTGAACTACGGCGTGACCTTCACCATGACCGAGCCGCAGAGTGTGCGAGGCAGCGACGCCACGCATCTGTTCAAGGTCCTGGCTGAACAGAGCAGCGCGCCGAAGTGGAATTTCTACAAATATGTGGTTGATCGCAAGGGTCAGGTGATCGCCAATTTTTCCAGCCTGACCAAGCCCGATGACCCTGAATTCATTGCGGCGGTGGAGCAGGCGCTGGCTTCTAAACCTTGATCGATACCCAATAAAAAGCCCCGCCTCTGTGAAGAGAGCGGGGCTTTTTTGATCCGGTTGGCGAGTGGTTCAGGCTCGCCGGGAATCATCAGAAGCGGTAGGTGGCGCCAACGCCGAAACCGTTCGCACTGTTTTCATACTTCGCGTTGTAGGACTGACCCAACGCGTTCGAGCGACGGACAGTGACATCTTCTTCCTGGAGGTAGGAGTAAGCCACGTCGATGGTCCAGTCGTCGGTTGGGCTGAAGCCTGCACCGATACTGAAGATGGTCCGGTCGCCGGTAGGAATGCGTGGCGAACGATCAGTGTTGTTGGTAGGCGACTGGTCAAAGGTCAGGCCGGTACGCAGTACCCACTGCTTGTTCAACTGGTAGGACGTACCCACGGCGTAGGCCCAGGTGTCGTGCCAGTTCTGGTCTTCCTTGATGGTGCCAACGATTTGTGGGCCGAGGGCGCCACCGGTGGCAGGGGTTACGCCTTCGTTGTTGACCGTGATGTCTTTCAGGCGGCTCCAGCGAGTCCAGGAGGCACCGGCATACATCTTCCAGGCGTCATTCAGATCCTGGGTCACGGAAAGGTCCCAGGACTCAGGCGTTTCGATCTTCAGCGAAGCATCGTAACGGTTGGTTCTGAGCAGTTGAGGCGGCACGTTGGCGCCAGCCGTTACGCCGGTGTGGCCTTCGAGCTTGTAGTTCACTTTCGAGTGATAGGTCAGGCCCACGCGCGTGGTGTCGGTGGCTTGCACCAGGACGCCGGCGTTGAAGCCCCAGGCGGTATCGTCGCCGCGGATCTGAATATTGTTGTCGCCAGTGCCGCGGACCGGCAGCGCAATGTCCGATTCCAGGGTGCCGGAAATCCGGTTGAAGGTAGGACCGAAACCGATCGACACTTTATCGTTGAACGCGTAGCTGACGGTCGGCTGGAAAGTCACGACCTTGACTTCGCTCTTGCTGCCAAAAGCGCGGCCCTGGAAACCGTTTTCGTAGTTGGTGACCAGCCCGAACGGAGCGTAGACACCCATACCAACAGCCCATTCATCGTTGAGCTTGTTGGTGTAGAAACCCATCGGTACTGCAGTGAATGGAACCATGTCGCCTTTGTTGGTCCCGGTCGAACGGCCACTCACATCGCTGATATCGGTCGAGGCGTCGATCGCGGCGATACCGCCGGTGATTTGCTGGCCATTGAGGCGGGCCATACCGGCAGGGTTGCCATATACGGTGCTTGCATCATCGGCAGAAGAAGAGCGCCCCGCAAAACCTGTGCCCATCCCGCTGATACTTTGTTCGTTAAGGGCAAAGCCGCTTGCGAAGATCTGGGTGGATGCCATGGCAACGGCGAGACTAATGGTGGTTTTGAGCATTACTTTTTTCATTATTAGAATTCCTGATGATCACCGGGGCGAAAACTACCAACATTTTCGTCCCAGCGCCATAGGCTGTATCGCTTGATTTAGAGCGGTTTTGTAGGACAATCCGACCAGATCGCCACGGGTTCGCGCGATCTTTGGATCCAGAAATTCAGCAGGCGACCTGATTCAGCGGCGATACACAAGTTTGCCAGGCAGAAGTGAAGTCACGCAGACGACCCTGGGGCTGAAATATCTGGCGCCAAATTCTGGCCATTCCCAGCAAATCATCCGGGGCGGGGAGGGGAGTGTTCTGTTCTTCGACCAAAAGCCAGGCGATGGCCGTGGCGTACCGCAGGTTGACGGTCAACTCCAGGTGCGGTCCGCTGAGAAACGCATGCTGGCTCGCCAGCCCGCGGACCAGGCTCGCACGCTCGGGGTCCAGCGCCAGATAATGGTCCCAGAGGGCTTGGTGGCGGGGTTCGGCGATGCGGTAGAGACCATGTCCGCGACGGTCATGCAGGGCGGACCCAAGGGCTGACTGACTGGCGGCGATGCCCAGCAGCAGGGATTCGGCAGTTGCGCTGTGGCGTCCAAGATAAATCAGGGTTGGACGAATCACGTAGCGGCACAGTTCGCTGGCAGCGATACCCATAGCACCCTCGAAATCTGAATGAGACGGCGAGACCTGACTGGGCTTTGGCAGCGATGGATCGACTCAGGCTCGCCGGAAGCGGAACAAGCCGCTTGAGTTGAAGTGTAGTGTCATAATCGCGCCGTAAAGGTCTGTTTTTAAAATATTTCCAGCAGGCAGTTATAACCGTTATACCGGTTGGTGCTTAGCCTGGGCGCTGGAATTGAGACATCTCGGGCAATAAAAAGCCCCGCCCCTTGTAGGAGCGAGCACGCTCGCGAAGGTCGTTAACGATGACGCTGGGTATCTGGTGCCCCACGGCGTCTTCGAGTCCATCGCGAGCCTGCTCGCTCCTACAAAAGGGCGGGGCTGGCGCTTCGCTTCAGGCAACCAATGCCTGGCGGGTGCGCTCGATCACGGCCTGCAGCGGTTCGGCGCTGGAGTATTGGTCGGGATACAGGCGTTCGCTGTGACGGGCGATGCCGTGTTCGTTGACCAGGGTGAAGCTGAAGCAGCCTTTGCGAGCGGCCATGATCAGGCAGTTCATTGGGGCAAAAGCGTTGGTTAGGGTGCGAATGGCATCCTGGGTCTGGATTTGAGTAGACATTATTGGTGTTCCTGCATATGACACGGATAAGAACCGTGCAACGTTAAAACGTTCCAGTAACGTCGATCACCATTGATCGAACGAAGAACCCGACTGGAACAAAGCAGCCAGTTTGAAGCGCTGATAATTGGCGCGCTTGGGCTGGCAGGTAGGTACTTAGGAGGGCAGGCATCACATCAAGGGCAAAGGTTCTGGGCCCGGGGTGAAGATCCTGATCAATTTGCAGGTTGGTTCGGTCAGAGTAAGCAATCCTGGCAACACCCTTTGCATTGAATTCAAAGGCTGTGTTGGCGCAAGTGATACCTGGAAACCATCGAGGTGGTCGATCCCGCTTGTTCGATGGAGACTTCCATTGGGAAGGCTGACCGGGGGGATTTGTTCGACCAGAATTGACTTTCAGCTTGGTACTAACGCTGTGGATAATAACGGATTGAATTGAAAAATGGAAGTGTGATAGCGAAAAGAGTTATCTACAGCGCGATCAGGTCGCCGTTGCAGTCATCGCAATGACGCCACCGGGTACCTCACCATAGTCGAAATGCCCTGTTTCGGACCGAAATCCGACCACCGGTTATCAAGGTTTGTAACACCGTTCTGCGTCTGAATGGCGGTTTTTCGAGATTTATCCCCAGGCAAGCCTGTAAAACGCGCCGAAAAAGTGCATCGATATAACCGTCTCGAAGGGACTTGTGCACATTAGTTGCGCAGTCTGTCACATCGCTGTCATCTGACATTCAAGCAGGATGGCTGCCTGTAACCAAAATTTAAGTCAATGAAAAACATCGCTTTTTTTTACTGGTGAAAAAATCGTCAGTTTGACTGCAGGCCCCATTCCACAGGGCTTTGCGCGGGTTCGAAGGGGGTTGTCCACTGAGTTATCCACAGCTTCTGTGGATTGTCCCGAGCGCTTGCTCTAGGACGGGCGTGCCGGGTCTTTTGCAGCTTTACCTGTAAGAAAAAGAGAGTAAAGTGGCGCGCCTTCCGATCTGTCCTACAGAGCTTTATGAAGTTTCGCTCAGTAACGCCTCCGACTTCCTCTACACACCCCACTGTTACCCCTCCCAAGCGCTTTTCGATGCGAGTGGCCGAGTGGCTGCTGGATAGCCCGCGCCTGGGCGAAAACGCCAACGTCAAACACTTTGCCGGTCGTTTGCTCAAGCAACCGGCGCGCGAAGGCATCGTCGCCGCGCAAAGTCGTCTCGGGCAGTTGATGTGCCGCGAGTGCGGCAATGCCCGGGATCGTCGAATTGGCCAGGAACTCTTGCGCCAGGCCGCTCGCGCCGGGGACCGACGCGCGCAGCAGGAACTTGGTCTGATCGAAGACTGAGCTGTCCAAGACCTGACACCTTGGTTAACCTTCAGGCTTTATTTCAATGGCAGGAGTCGCTATGGCTATGGACTTGACCAGCGCTTTGCTCGGTCTGGCAGGGGCGGCCTTGCCTTTACTGGTGCTGGCCTGGCAGTTGCAGCGCAGGGCTGGCTCGAGTCAGGCCGAGGTCGCGCTGCTCGAAGAGCGGCTGGCCATGGCACAACTGGCCCAGGACGGCTTGAACACACAGCTGGAAACCACTCGCGATGAAGTCAGTGACCTGACCTTGGCCAACGCTGCCAAACAGGCCGACCTGGCCGCCCTGCGGCGCGAGGTGGAGCTGTTGCAGATAGAACGCGATGACGCCCGTGATGCGGCCCACGCCTGGAACATCGAGCGTGCGGCTAAAGAGGCCGAACTGCGGCGTCTGGACGCCCAGGCGGCGTCGCTGAATGCGGAGCTGCGAGAACAACAGGACAGCCATCAGCAGCGCCTCAATGACCTGCAAGGCTCGCGGGATGAACTGCGCGCCCAGTTCGCCGAGCTGGCCGGGAAGATTTTCGATGAGCGCGAGCAACGTTTTGCCGAAACCAGCCAGCAGCGTCTGGGGCAGTTGCTCGATCCGTTGAAGGAGCGCATCCAGTCCTTTGAAAAGCGTGTCGAGGAAAGTTATCAGGCCGAAGCCCGGGAACGTTTTTCCCTGGCCAAGGAGCTGGAGCGCCTGCAGCAATTGAACCTGCGCCTGAGCGACGAAGCCACCAACCTGACCCGTGCCTTGAAAGGGCAGAAAACCCAGGGCAACTGGGGCGAGTTGATTCTCGAGCGGGTGCTTGAGCACGCCGGGTTGGAGAAAGGGCGCGAGTATCAGACCCAGGTCAACCTCAAGGGGCCGGACGGCGAGCGCTTCCAGCCGGACGTGATCATCTACCTGCCGGGTGACAAGCAGGTGGTGGTCGACTCCAAGGTCAGCCTTACGGCCTATCAGCAGTACGTGGCGGCGGATGACGAAGCCATCGGCCAGATCGCCATGAAGCAGCACGTGCTGTCCTTGCGCAATCACGTCAAAGGCCTGGCCGGCAAGGATTACAAGCGTCTCGACGGCCTGCACAGCCTGGATTTCGTCTTGCTTTTCGTACCCATCGAAGCGGCGTTTTCCGCGGCCTTGCAGGCGGAGCCGACGCTGTTCCAGGAAGCGTTCGACCGCAACATCGTGATCGTCAGCCCGACCACGCTGCTGGCAACCCTGCGGGTCATCGACAGCCTGTGGAAACAGGAACGGCAGAGCCAGAACGCCCGGGAAATCGCCGAGCGCGCCGGCTGGCTGTACGACAAGTTCGTGTTGTTCATCCAGGATCTGGACGAGGTCGGCAATCGCCTGCAGCAACTGGACAAGGCCTACAGTTCGGCACGGAACAAACTGACGGAAGGGCGCGGTAATCTGGTCAGCCGCAGCGAACAGTTGAAACTGCTGGGCGCGCGGGCGAGCAAGAGCTTGCCCGCGGATTTGCTCGAGCGGGCGATGACCGATGTCGATGGCCTGGTTGAGTTGCCGGAATAAGAGGCAACACCTCGGCTTTTGTAGGAGCTGGCGCAGCCTGCGATCTTTTGGCGGCGTGGCTAGCGCTGAGAATCAGGGTCAAAAGATCGCAGCCTTCGGCAGCTCCTACGGGCTGTTCATAGGGGCAAATGCCGACTCAACAACGCCCGCAACGCTGCCGGCTTCACCGGTTTGGCCAGATAGTCCAGACCTGCCGCATGCACCTGGGCCACGGTCTCGGGGCGGCCATCGGCACTGATCACCACCCCGGGCACCGGTTCGCCCAAACGGGTACGCAACCAGGCCATCAATTCAGTCCCGGTCTCGCCATCGTCCAGGTGGTAATCCACCAACGCCAGGTGCGGCCGCACCCCATCGCCTAGCAACGCGGCACACTCCTCGCGATTGCGGGCGGTCCAGACCTGGCAACCCCAGCGGCTGAGCAAGCTGTTCATGCCGATGAGGATGCTGTCTTCATTGTCGACGCACAGCACCTGCGCGCCGTTGGGTAGCTTGCCATTGAGTTCAGCCACCTTGGCCGGCATGACGATCGGTGCGCGGGCCAAGGGCACGCTGACACTGAATACACTGCCGCGCCCCGGCCAGGAGCGCACTTGCAGGGTATGGCCGAGCACGCGGCACAGCCCGTCGGCAATCGCCAGGCCCAGGCCAAGGCCTTTCTCGGCGCGGGTCTGGTGGCTGTCCAGGCGTTTGAATTCTTCGAAGATCACCTGCAGCTTGTCTTGCGGGATGCCTGGCCCGCGGTCCCAGACCTCCAGGCACAGCTCATCCTTGTGGCGACGCACGCCCAGCAACACCGGGCCCTTGGCGTAGCGGAAGGCATTGGTGAGGAAGTTCTGCAGCACCCGGCGCAGCAGTTTGATGTCGCTGTCGATGCGCAGATCGCTGCCGCGCACGCGGAATTTCAAGCCTTGCTGGCGAGCCAGCGCCTTGAATTCTGCGCCGAGGGTGTCAAACAGTTCGTTCAGGGCAAACGGCTGGCGGGCGGGGTTGATCTTGCCGTTTTCCAGGCGCGAGATGTCCAGCAGGTCGCTGATCAGGTCCTCCGCCGAGCGTAGGGAACTATCCAGGTGTTCGACCAGTTTCTGCGCCTCGCTGGAGAGTTCGTCTTCTTGGTGGCAGAGGGCGGCGGAGAACAGCCGCGCCGCGTTCAACGGTTGCATCAGGTCATGGCTGACGGCGGCGAGGAAGCGGGTTTTTGACTGGTTGGCTGCTTCGGCGGTGCCTTTGGCCTCGGTCAGGGCGACGTTGAGTTGCGACAGTTCCTGGGTGCGCGCCGCCACCCGCTGCTCCAGACCTTCGTTGGCTTCAGTGAGGGCCTGGGCGGCTTCGCGGAACGGGGTGATGTCGGTGAAGCTCATGACAAAACCGCCCCCCGGCATCGGATTGCCGATCAGCTCAATTACCCGGCCATTGGGGAACAGTCGCTCGGAGGTATGCGCCCGACCCTGGCGCATCCAGTGCAGGCGCCGGGCGACATGCACTTCGGCCTCGCCTGGGCCGCACAGTCCGCGTTCGGCGTTGTAGCGAATGATGTCGGCAATCGGTCGGCCGATGCTGATCAAGCCATCGGGGTAGTTGAACAATTCCAGGTAACGACGGTTCCAGGCCACCAGTTTCAGCGACTGGTCGACCACACTGATGCCCTGGGTGATGTTCTCGATCGCGCCCTGCAGCAGGGCACGGTTGAATTGCAGGACTTCCGAGGCTTCGTCGGCGATGCGCACGACGTCTTCGAGTTGCATCTCCCGACCTTCGATGGCGGCCTTGACCACTGCGCGCGTGGACGATGCCCCCAGGACACCGGCCAGCAGGCGCTCGGTGTGGGCGATCCATTCACTGTCGGCGTTCTGGTTCGGGTTGAAGCCTTTGCCCTGACGGTAGGCGAAGCGGATGAAGCTCTGGCGCGCGCGTTCTTCACCGACAAAACGCGCCGCCAGTTGCAGCAGGTCGTCGATCTGCACCGCCAGCATCGAACGAGCGCTGGGGCGAGCGCTGATCTCCTGACCGATGAAACGACCGGCTTGCCAGTGTTCCGACACCCGCGTGCGGGACAACACCGAGACCCAGGCGAACAAGGTGAAATTGCCCGCCAGCGACAGCACCACGCCTTGGGTCAGCGGGGTGATCGGCAGGCCCAGCGGATTGCTGTGCAACCAGGCCAGGCCCGGGAAGGTACTCAGGGGCAAGTCCAGGCTGCTCGCAGCAATTGGCAGGATCAGCGTGTAGAACCACAGGAAGGTACCGGCGGCGAGGCCGGCGAAGACGCCGCGACGGTTGGCCTGCTTCCAGTACAGCGCGCCGAGCATGGCCGGGGCCAGTTGGGTCACGGCGGCAAAGGCGATCTGGCCGATGGTCGCCAGGCTGGCGGTCGAGCCCAGCAGGCGATAACTGACGTAGGCCAGCAGCAGGATGACCACGATGCTGACGCGGCGTACCGAGAGCATCCACTGGCGGAACACTTCGAAGGGCCGTTCGGCGTTGTTGCGCCGCAGCAGCCAGGGCAGCAGCATGTCGTTGGAGACCATGGTCGACAGCGCCACGCTGGCAACAATCACCATGCCGGTGGCGGCCGATGCGCCACCAATGAACGCCAGCACTGCGAGTGCCGGGTGCGCCTGGGCCAACGGCAGGCTGATCACGAAGGAGTCGGGCAGTACCGAGCTGGGCAGCATCATCTGGCCTGCGAGCGCGATGGGCACCACAAACAAGGCAGCGAGGGCGAGGTAAGCGGGGAACACCCATTTGGCCAGGCGCAAATCCTGCGGGTCGATGTTCTCCACCACCGTGACGTGGAACTGCCTAGGCAGGCAGATGATCGCCATCATCGCCACACCGGTCTGCACCACCATCGACGGCCAGTTGATGGTTTCCTTCCAGTACTGTTCGAGGCGTGGGGCGAGCATCGCCTGGTTGAACAGATCGTCGAAACCGTCGTACAGGCCATAGGTCACGAATGCGCCGACCGCCAGGAACGCGAATAGCTTGACCAGTGACTCGAAGGCGATCGCCAGGACCATGCCGCGGTGGTGCTCCGTGGCGTCAAGATTGCGTGTGCCGAAGACGATGGTGAACAGCGCCAGCACCAGCGACACGATCAGTGCGGTGTCCTGGGCGCGGGTGCCGGTAGCATCGGCACCGGCACCGATCAGCAGGTTCACGCCGAGCACGATGCCCTGCAGTTGCAGGGCGATGTAGGGCAGCACGCCAACCAGGCAAATCAACGCTACCACCACCGCCAGGGATTGGGATTTGCCGTAGCGCGCGGCGATGAAGTCGGCGATGGAGGTGATGTTTTCCTGTTTGCTGATCATCACCATTTTTTGCAGGACCCACGGCGCGCCGAGCAGCAGCAGGATCGGCCCGAGGTAGATCGGCAGGAATGACCAGAGTTGCTCGGCGGCCTGGCCAACGGCGCCGAAGAAGGTCCAGCTGGTGCAGTAGACGGCCAGCGACAGGCTGTACACCCACGCCCGCACCCGCGGCGGCAGGGGCGCGCTGCGGCGGTCGCCATAGAAGGCGATGGCGAACATGATGGCCATATAGGCCAGGGCGACGGCGGCGATCAGGCCGGTGGACAGCGACATGGGCACTCCAGAAAAAAGACACCCGGGCCTCCCGCCCGGATGGACAGTCTCGCACGGCCGCTGGCGTTAGTCAGTGTCGACCAAGGTCGTGGCGTGGCGGGGTGTCGCAGGGGGAGTGTCAGTGAGAAATTTGCTGACCGGGAGGGCCTCTTCGCGGACAAGCCCGCTCCCACAGTGATTGCGGTGTAGCGAATATCTTCGATACACCGTAGACCCCTGTGGGAGCGAGCTTGCTCGCGATGAGGACTTCACTGACTGAACGCCATGTCGATCAACCGATGCAACTCCCCAGCCTCCATCGGCGCCTCGGAAAACAGGATGCGAAACACTGTCGGCGCCGCGATCAGGTTGATCAGGCGATCGCCGCCGGGGTTCGGCGCTTCAGGGTGAGTCTGGCTGACTCTATATCTGCAAAACCGATAACATATAGAGATATTACCCGTTATATAGATATTCGATCCGGATCTAAGATGGGCTCATACCTCACCTGAGGACAGGAGTTCGTCATGACATGCGCCAATAGCATCAAGCCCGGCATCAAACCGTTCAGCCACCTGCAGCACCCACGGGAAGTGATTCGCCAGTTCACCCCCAACTGGTTTGCCGCCACCATGGGCACCGGGGTGCTGGCGTTGGCGCTCGCACAACTGCCCGTGGCCATCCCTGGCCTGCATGGCCTTGCCGAAGCCCTCTGGCTATTCAACATCGTCCTGTTCCTGGTGTTCACGGCGGTTTATGCGGCGCGCTGGGTGTTGTTTTTCGATGAGGCGCGGCGCATCTTCGGCCACTCCACGGTCTCGATGTTTTTCGGGACCATTCCCATGGGGCTGGCGACCATCATCAATGGCTTTTTGGTGTTCGGGCTGCCGCGCTGGGGTGACGGTGTCATTCCGTTCGCCGAAGCGCTGTGGTGGCTGGACGTGGCGATGTCCCTGGCCTGCGGGGTGCTGATCCCCTACATGATGTTTACCCGGCAGGAGCACAGCATCGACCAGATGACCGCGGTCTGGCTGCTGCCCGTGGTGGCCGCGGAAGTGGCGGCGGCCAGCGGTGGCCTGCTGGCACCGCACCTGGCCGATGCCCATTCGCAACTGGTGGTGCTGGTGAGCAGTTATGTGCTCTGGGCGTTTTCCCTGCCGGTGGCATTCAGCATCCTGACCATTCTGCTGCTGCGCATGGCCTTGCATAAGCTGCCTCACGAAAACATGGCCGCCTCCAGCTGGCTGGCCCTCGGCCCGATCGGCACCGGTGCGCTGGGCATGTTGCTGCTGGGCGCCGATGCCCCGGCGATCTTTACCGCCAACGGCATGCCCGGCATCGGTGAAATCGCCGCCGGCCTGGGCCTGGTGGCCGGGATCACCCTGTGGGGCTTCGGTTTGTGGTGGATGCTGCTGGCGCTGCTGATCACCGCGCGCTACCTGCGCGAGGGCATTCCCTTCAACCTCGGTTGGTGGGGATTTACCTTCCCCCTGGGCGTTTACTCCCTGGCGACCCTCAAGCTGGCCAGCACCTTGAACCTGACGTTCTTCAGTGTCTTCGGCTGCGTGCTGGTGGCGTTGCTGACGCTGATGTGGGTGATTGTCGGCAAGCGCACGGTCAAGGGCGCGTGGCGCGGTGAGCTGTTTGTCTCACCTTGTATTGCCGGATTGAAGAAATAATCGGCAAGCATCGGGTAATGTGTGGCCTGGATCGGCGAACGGCGTTCCAATCTTGTACCCAGGCCACTCAGGAACACATGGAAGATGAGTCACCCCTCACAGTTCTCCCTGCTTCGTACCCGGCGCTTCCTGCCCTTTTTCATCACCCAGTCACTCGGGGCGTTCAACGATAACGTCTTCAAGCAGTCGTTGATCCTCGCCATCCTGTACAAGCTGACGATCGAGGGCGATCGCTCGATCTGGGTCAACCTGTGCGCGTTGCTGTTCATCCTGCCGTTCTTTCTGTTTTCGGCCTTGGCCGGGCAGTTTGGCGAGAAGTTTGCCAAGGACGCGCTGATCCGCCTGATCAAGCTCGGGGAAATCGCCATCATGGCGGTCGGCGCGGTCGGCTTCATGTTCGATCACCTGTCGCTGATGCTGGTGGCGCTGTTTGCCATGGGCACCCACTCGGCGCTGTTCGGGCCGGTGAAGTATTCGATCCTGCCCCAGGCCCTGCGCGAAGATGAGCTGGTGGGCGGCAACGGCCTGGTGGAAATGGGCACCTTCCTGGCGATTCTGGCCGGGACCATTGGCGCCGGCGTCATGATGTCGTCCGCGGCCTACGCGCCCATCGTGTCCACGGCGATCATCGGCATCGCCGTGCTCGGTTACCTGGCCAGCCGCAGCATTCCCCGGGCCGCCGCCGCGACCCCGCAATTGCGCCTGGACTGGAACATTTTCAGCCAGTCCTGGGCCACCTTGAAGCTGGGCCTGGGGCAGACCCCGGCAGTGTCGCGCTCGATTGTCGGCAACTCGTGGTTCTGGTTTGTCGGGGCGATCTACCTGACGCAGATCCCGGCTTATGCCAAGGAGTGGATGCACGGCGATGAAACCGTGGTCACGCTGATCCTGACCGTGTTCTCGGTCGGCATTGCCCTGGGTTCGATGCTGTGCGAGAAGCTGTCGGGGCGTAAGGTCGAGATCGGCCTGGTGCCGTTCGGCTCCTTTGGCCTGACCGTTTTCGGTTTGCTGTTGTGGTGGCACTCCGGTGGAATTCCGGACAGCGCGTCCGGCCATGGCTGGGTCGAGATTCTCGGCTTTGGCCATACCTGGCTGGTGCTGATGGACATCCTCGGTCTCGGTGTATTCGGTGGTTTTTACATCGTGCCGCTGTATGCGCTGATCCAGTCGCGCACCGCGGAGAATGAGCGGGCCCGGGTGATTGCCGCCAACAACATTCTCAACGCGTTGTTCATGGTGGTGTCGGCGATCGTTTCGATTGTCCTGCTGAGCATGGCCAAGCTGTCGATCCCGCAGCTGTTCCTGGTGGTGTCGCTGCTGAACATCGGCGTCAACGCCTACATCTTCAGGATTGTTCCTGAGTTCACCATGCGTTTCATGATCTGGCTGCTCAGCCATTCCCTGTACCGGGTCGAGCATCGCCATCTTGAGCGGATCCCGGAGGAAGGCGCGGCGCTGCTGGTGTGCAACCACGTGTCGTTCGTCGATGCCTTGCTGATTGGCGGCGCAGTGCGTCGGCCGATTCGCTTTGTGATGTACTACAAGATCTACAACCTGCCGGTCCTGAACTTCATCTTCCGCACGGCGGGGACGATTCCGATTGCCGGGCGTCATGAGGACATCCAGATCTACGAACGGGCCTTCACGCGCATCGCGCAATACCTGAGGGACGGGGAGCTGGTGTGTATTTTTCCCGAGGGCAAGCTGACGGCCGATGGCGAGATGAACGAGTTCAAGGGCGGGCTGACGCGGATTCTCGAAGAGACGCCGGTGCCGGTGATCCCTCTGGCGCTGCAGGGCTTGTGGGGGAGTTTTTTCAGTCGTGATCCGGACAAGGGCTTGTTTCGCCGGTTGTGGTCGCGGGTGACGCTGGTGGCGGGGGAGGCGGTGGCTGTGGAAGCGGCTGAGCCTGCGCAGTTGCAGCGCCAGGTCGGGGTGTTGCGCGGGGCTGTTAGATAGTTGGTGAGTGTGCCGGCCCTATCGTCGGAACGCCGCCCGGAGCAGGCTCGCTCCTACAGGGGATCTTGTTGGCAATAGAGATCCCATTGTAGGAACGAGCCTGCTCGCGATGGCGGTCTAAAGCTAGGCGCTGACCTTGAGCCCAACCAACCCGGCAATAATCAACGCGACACTGGCCAGTCGAAACAATGCCATCGATTCACCAAACAGAATGATCCCGGCAATCACCGTACCCACCGCACCGACACCGGTCCAGATCGCATAGGCGGTGCCCAGCGGCAGTTCTTTCATGGCCAGGCCCAGCAAGCCAAGGCTGATCGCCATCGCCGCGACCGTCAGGACAGTGGGAAGAGGGCGGGTGAAGCCGTCGGTGTATTTCAGGCCGACGGCCCAGCCGACTTCGAACAGGCCGGCGAAAAACAGAATGATCCAGGACAAGAGTGACCTCCATCGATTGATGGGGTCGTCCCCAGATTAATGACTCGATCGAGCCGCGGGGTCGTCCCCGCGTTTTGCGCAATAGAGTGCCCAGCATTAACCTGAGGGTCAAGATCGCGGATCAAGATCGCGGATCAAGATCGCGGATCAAGATCGCAGATCAGTCCACAGTCTGCCCAGCTGCAATCTCGCGATCTTCCTTCTCGCTCATGCGACGGAAATAGGTCGAAAGCAATGCCCCGGAGATATTGTGCCAGACGCTGAACAACGCACTCGGCACGGCTGCCAGGGGCGAGAAGTGCGCACTGGCCAAGGCGGCGCCCAACCCGGAGTTCTGCATGCCGACCTCCAGCGCCAGGGATTTGCGCTGGGCCAGAGGCAACTTGAACAGACGCCCGGTGAAGTAACCCAGCAGGTAGCCGAAGCTGTTGTGCAGCATGACCACGGCCATGATCAGCAGGCCGGACTCGGCGATCTTCGCCTGGCTGGCGGCGACCACGGCGGTCACGATGATCACGATACTGACCACCGACACCAGCGGCAGCACGTCCACGGCATGGCGAACCTTGTCGCCAAGCAGACGTTGGGCCACCACGCCCAACACGATCGGCAGCAGCACCACTTGCAGGATCGACCAGAACAACTCCATGAACGACACCGGCAGCCAGGCCGATGCCAGCAGCCAGATCAGCGCAGGAGTCAGTAAGGGGGCGAGGAGGGTGGTGACGGCGGCGATGGCCACCGACAGCGCCAGGTCGCCGCGGGCCAGCCAGGTCATCACGTTCGACGAAGTGCCACTCGGACAGCAACCGACCAGGATCACACCGACGGCGATTTCCGGCGGCAAGTGGAATGCCTGGCAAAGCAACCACGCCACACCGGGCATGATCACGAAATGTGCAACCACACCCAGAGCCACGCGCCATGGATGGCGGGCGACGGCAGCGAAGTCGTCGAGTTTGAGGGTCAGACCCATGCCGAACATCACCAGGCCCAGCAGTGGCACGATGGCGCCTTTGAGGCCGATGAACCAGGCCGGTTGCAGGAAGGCGACGACGGCGAAAATCAGTACCCAGTAAGCGAAGGTGTTGCCGACAAAACGGCTTAATGCAGCCAGTGCGCGCATGGCTTGTTCCTTATTATGTGAAAGCGTTAGGGAGCTAAGCATACGCTGCTTGTAAAAAAAGATCGCAGCCTGCGGTAGCTCCTACATGGATTCGGTTGACCGCCGGTAATGATCGACCCGATTTCTGTAGGAGCTGCCGCAGGCTGCGATCTTTTGAACCGGCGCCACCCTTTAATGCCTGGCGCCTATTGCAATCAAATCCCCTGCGGAGTCTCTTCCCCACCCAATGCTTCAACCAGCGCCGGCAGGAAGTCACCGAAGGTCAGCATCATCAGGGTAAAGCTGGCATCCAGCTGGCCCAGGGCTTCGTCGCCGCCGTCCTGTTCCGCCTGGTCTTGCAGCAGGTCTTCGAACTTGAGGCGCTTGACCACCATTTTGTCGTCGAGGACGAAGGACAGTTTGTCCTGCCAGGCCAGGGACAGTTGAGTGACCACTTTACCGGTGCTCAGGTGCAGCTGGATTTCTTCGCTGGTCAGGTCCTGGCGCTTGCAACGCACGATGCCGCCGTCTTCGTGGGTGTCGCGCAGCTCGCACTCGTCCAGGACAAAGAAATCGTCCGCGGCTTTCTGGGTGGTGACCCACTCGGTCATGGTCGCGGTAGGCGACATTTTCACCGTCAGCGGACGTACCGGCAGGGTACCGATCACTTCACGCAGGGTCGACAGCAGGTCTTCGGCACGTTTCGGGCTGGCCGAGTTGACCAGGATCAGGCCCTGTTTCGGCGCGATGGCGGCGAAGGTCGAGGAGCGACGGATAAAGGCGCGGGGCAGGAAAGCCTGGATGATTTCATCCTTGATCTGGTCGCGCTCCTTCTTATAGACCTTGCGCATCTGCTCGGCTTCGATCTCTTCGACCTTTTCTTTCACCGCGTCGCGCACGACGCTGCCCGGCAGAATGCGTTCTTCCTTGCGTGCAGACACCAGCAGGAAATCACCGCTGACGTGCACCAGGGGTGCATCTTCGCCTTTACCGAACGGCGCGACGAATCCGTAGGTGGTCAACTCCTGGCTTGCACATGGACGCGCCAGCTTGGTGGCCAGTGCAGTTTCCAACGCCTCGGCATCAACAGGCAGATCTTGGGTCAGGCGATAGATAAGCAGGTTTTTGAACCACATGGGGTAAGTCTCTCCTTATATACAAAGGGGGGCATTATTCTCTTCGCGGTGCCATAGGCCAACCCTTCTCTAAGCCTTTGGAAGGCCTCGGAAAATTATTTAAAAAAGTGCTTGCCAGAGGTGGGGTCG
>Ga0160472_100394_pt1 | contig 35956 bp, 33 predicted proteins | sample HID1973M_E11MG_FD_108267 | JGI IMG/M metagenome (GOLD analysis project Ga0160472, IMG submission 108267) | Enriched mosquito-associated microbial communities from UW Madison campus, WI, USA - HID1973M_E11 MG | ecosystem: Host-associated > Arthropoda: Insects > Digestive system > Unclassified ... | reverse complement strand
CAGGCGCAGCGCAACTTCGAGATGGACTACTGCGTGCAGCTGGCCTTCGACAACGTGAACTCGCCCGAGCTGAACGGCTACGGCGTGGACCACGTGAAGGTGGTCGAGGGCCTGGGCTGCAAGGCGATCCGCGTGTTCAAGCCGGAAGACATCGCCCCCGCCTTCGCCGAGGCGCGCGACCTGATGGCCGAGTTCTCGGTGCCGGTGGTGGTCGAGGTGATCCTGGAGCGCGTGACCAATATCGCGATGGGCACCGAGATCGACAACGTCAACGAGTTCGAGCCGGTCGAGGACATCGACGACAACGAGGAAGCCATCCTCGCCGAAGAGGTCGCGACGGCTTAAGTATCCCCACGTTTTTGCACACCGTCGTCCCCGCGAATGCGGGGACCCAGTGACTCCTTTTTTTCGCACTCCTGAAGGACGCTGGGCCCCCGCGTACGCGGGGGCGGCAAGCACAACACAACAGACAAGTTCAAACGGAGAAAGACCATGCCAAGACTTGCAGCCAACCTGACCATGCTGTTCAACGAGGTCGGCTTCCTCGACCGCTTCGAAGCCGCCGCCCGCGCCGGCTTTCGCGGTGTCGAGTTCCTGTTCCCCTACGCGTTCCACGCCGACCAGATCGCCGACCGCCTGAACCGCTTCCAGCTCGACCTCGTGCTGCACAACCTGCCGGCCGGCAAGTGGGAAGCGGGCGAGCGCGGCATCGCCTGCCACCCGGACCGCGTGGGCGAGTTCCAGGACGGCGTGGGCGAGGCCATCAAGTACGCGAAGGTGCTGGGCGTGCGGCAGCTGAACTGCCTCGTCGGCATCAAGCCGCAGAACGTCAAGGCCGAGCAGGCGCAGGAAACGCTGGTCGAGAACCTCCGCTTCGCCGCCAACGCACTGGCCGCCGAGCACATCGACCTGCTGGTCGAGCCGATCAACACGTTCGACATCCCCGGCTTCTACCTGTCGCGCACACAGCAAGCGGTGGATCTCATTCGCCAGGTGAATGTGGATAACCTCTTCGTGCAGTACGACATCTATCACATGCAGCGCATGGAAGGCGAGATCGCGGCCACCATCAAGGCCAACCTGCCCGAGATCCGCCACGTCCAGCTGGCCGACAACCCGGGCCGCAACGAGCCGGGCACGGGCGAGCTGAACTACCACTTCCTGTTCAAGTATCTCGACGAGATCGGCTACACCGGCTGGATCGGCTGCGAGTACAAGCCGAAGACCACCACCGAAGCCGGCCTCGGCTGGCGCGCCGAGCACGGCGTGCAGTAAGCATTTGCTCCCTCTCCCGCTTGCGGGAGAGGGGAACACCATCGCGAACGAATTCATCATCCAACGGAGACCTAATATGGCAAACCAACGCAACGTCGGCTTCATCGGCCTGGGCATCATGGGCGCACCGATGGCGGGCCACCTGCGCGCCGCCGGCCACACGCTGTTCGTGCATGACGTCAACCCGGCCCCGCAGGCCCTCGTCGATGCCGGCGTGACCGTCTGCACCAGCGCCGAGGAAGTCGCCAAGCGTGCCGACATCATCATCGTCATGGTGCCGGACACCCCGCACGTCGAAGCCGTGCTGTTCAGCGAGAAGGGCGTGGCCGCCGCGCTCAAGACCGCCGGCAAGGAAGCCAGCTACGGCAAGATCGTGGTCGACATGTCGTCGATCTCGCCGATCGCCACCAAGGACTTCGCCGCGCGCATCAACAAGCTGGGCGCTTCCTACCTCGACGCGCCGGTGTCGGGCGGCGAAGTGGGCGCCAAGGCGGCCTCGCTGACGATCATGGTAGGTGGCCCGGAAGAAGCCTTCGACCAGGTCAAGCCGCTGTTCGAGCTGATGGGCAAGAACATCACGCTGGTGGGCGGCAACGGTGACGGCCAGACCACCAAGGTGGCCAACCAGATCATCGTCGCGCTGAACATCCAGGCCGTGGCCGAGGCGCTGCTGTTCGCCTCGAAGGCCGGTGCCGATCCGGCGCGCGTGCGCCAGGCGCTGATGGGCGGCTTCGCCTCGTCGCGCATCCTGGAAGTGCACGGCGAGCGCATGGTCAAGCGCACCTTCGACCCGGGCTTCCGCATCGAACTGCACCAGAAGGACCTGAACCTCGCGCTGCAGGGTGCGAAGGCGCTGGGCGTGTCGCTGCCGAACACGGCGACCGCGCAAGAGCTGTTCAACGCCTGCTCGGCCAACGGCTTCGGCAAGCTCGACCACTCGGCGCTGTGCCGTGCGATCGAGATCATGTCGAACCACGCAATCGCCGAAGCGAAGTAAGTCGTCGTCCGGCCGCCGTCACCCATGCGTGGCGGCGGCTTCCGTTGTGACCCAGGATCTCCCATGCTCGACACCGAAACCAGCGCCGCGCTGCTCACGCCGCAACGTCCCGCGATCACGCCCCGCGCCCTGTTGCGCGACCTGTTCGATACCGCAGTCGGCGCCGTGAGCGCCACGCACTGCCTGCCGCCGCACCTCCCCGCGCCGCCGAAGGGGCGCACGGTAGTGATAGGCGCCGGCAAGGCCGCCGCCGCGATGGCGCAGGCCGTGGAGGCGAACTGGCAAGGCGAGTTGTCGGGACTGGTGGTGACGCGCTACGGCCACGGTGCCGATTGCCAGCGCATCGAAGTCGTCGAGGCCTCGCACCCGGTGCCCGACGAGGCCGGCGCGCGCGCCGCGCAGCGCATGGTCGAACTGGTGCAGGGGCTGACCGCCGACGACCTCGTGCTGTGCCTGATCTCCGGCGGCGGCTCGGCGTTGCTGGCCGCGCCCGCCCCGGGCCTCACGCTCGCCGACAAGCAGGCCGTCAACAAGGCCCTGCTGCGCAGCGGCGCGAGCATCGGCGAGATGAACTGCGTGCGCAAGCACCTGTCGGCGCTCAAGGGCGGACGGCTCGCGCTGCACTGCGCCCCGGCCCGCGTCGAGACCCTGCTGATTTCCGATATTCCCGGCGATGACCCCACCCTCATCGCCAGCGGCCCCACCCTGCCGGACGCCACCACCTGCGCCGACGCGCTCGCGGTGATCGCCAAGTACGGCATCGAGGTGCCCGCCAACGTGCGTGCTCATCTGGAGAGCGGCGCGGGCGAGACGCCCAAGCCGGGCGACCCGCGCTTCCACGGCCATCGCAGCGTGACGCTGGCCACCGCGCAGGAATCGCTCGAAGCCGCCGCCGCCCGTGCCCGCGAACTGGGTTACGAGGCGCACATCCTGTCCGACTGCATCGAGGGCGAAGCGCGCGACGTGGCGCTCGTGCACGCCGCCATCGCCCGCCAGGTCGCCCAGCGCGGCCAGCCCTTCGATCGCCCCTGCGTGCTGCTGTCGGGCGGCGAGACCACCGTGACCGTGCGCGGCAAGGGCCGCGGCGGTCGCAATGCGGAGTTCCTGCTGTCGCTCGCGGTGGCGCTCGACGGCCTGCCCGGCGTGCACGCGATTGCCTGCGACACCGACGGCATCGACGGCTCCGAGGACAACGCCGGCGCCCTGCTCGCCCCCGACACGCTGCTGCGCGCCGCCGCGCGCGGGCTGTCGGCCAAGGCGCATCTCGAGAACAACGACGGCTATGGGTTCTTCGCCGGGGTGGACGACCTGATCGTCACCGGGCCGACGCGAACCAATGTGAACGATTTCCGCGCGATTTTGATCGGCTGACCGCGCGACAAACAAGCTCCCCTCTCCCGCTTGCGGGAGAGGGGTTGGGGGAGAGGGCGGGCGCCTCGAGTGACGTGGTGCCTTGCCATACCACCCCTCTCCCCCACCCTCTCCCCATGAGGGGAGAGGGAGCAACCCAACTGAATAGTGGAAGAGGAGACATCATGAGACGCCAGCGCAAAGCCAAGATCGTTGCCACCCTGGGCCCGTCCAGTTCGGACATCGCGGTCATCCGCGAGCTGTTCGAAGCCGGCGTGGACGTGTTCCGCCTGAACTTCAGCCACGGCACCCACGAGGACCACCGCGCCCGCTACGACGCGGTGCGCCAGATCGAGACCGAGACCGGCCGTCCCATCGCCGTGCTGGCCGACCTGCAAGGGCCCAAGCTGCGCATCGGCACCTTCGCCGCCGGCAAGGTGGCGGTGCGCGCGGGCGATACCTTCGTGCTCGACAGCGACCCGACGCCCGGCGACGGCAAGCGCGTGTACCTGCCCCACCCCGAACTGTTCGCCTCGGCCCAGCCCGGCCAGTCGCTGCTGATCGACGACGGCAAGGTGCGCCTGGCCGTGCAGTCGGTGACGACCGGCACCATCACGACCAAGGTGGTGAACAACGGCACGCTGTCCGACCGCAAGGGCGTCAACGTGCCCGACGCGGTGATCCCCATTCCGGCACTGACCGAGAAGGACCTGCGCGACCTCGACTTCGCGCTCGCGCTCGGCGCGGACTGGATCGGCCTGTCCTTCGTGCAGCGCCCGTCCGACCTGACATCGGCTCGCGAGATCATTGGCAACCGCGCCGGCATCCTGTCGAAGATCGAGAAGCCCGCCGCGCTGCAGGAACTGGAAGAGATCGTGCGCCTGTCGGACTCGATCATGGTCGCGCGCGGCGACCTCGGCGTGGAACTGCCGCCCGAGCGCGTGCCCGGCGTGCAGAAGCGCATCCTCCATGTGTCGCGCCAGCTCGGCAAGCCGGTGGTGATCGCCACGCAGATGCTGGAATCGATGATCGACTCGCCGGTGCCGACGCGCGCCGAAGCCTCCGACGTGGCCAACGCCATCTACGAGGGCGCCGACGCGGTGATGCTGTCGGCCGAGTCGGCCAACGGCCGTTACCCGGTGCAGGCCGTGCAGATGATGGACCGCATCGTGACCGAGGTGGAACGCGATCCGCAGTATCGCCAGCTGCTCGACGCGAACCACGAGACGCCCCTGTCGACGCGCCAGGATGCGATCTGCGCCGCACTGCGCGAGGTCACGCAGATCATCGGCGCGGTGGCGACGGTCACCTACACCTCATCCGGCTCGACCGCGCTGCGCGCCTCGCGCGAACGGCCGTGCGCGCCGATCGTCAGCATCACGCCCAATCTCGACATCGCACGCCGTCTCGCGATTGCCTGGGGTGTGCATTCGACGGTGAGCCCCGATGTGAAGAACGTCACCGAGATGGTGGAAGCCGCCACGCGCGCCGCGCTGGTGGAAGGCTATGCCGCACCGGGCGACCAGATCACCATCGCCGCCGGCATGCCGTTCGGCCAGGGCGGCACGACCAACCTGCTGCGCGTGGCGGAAGTCACGGCGAGCGTGGTGGGGGCGACTACCGACAAGTCACGCGAGACCGCGACGACCTGATCCTGCTTTCCAGTCTTATCCGCTTTATCCGCTGTACCCGCTTTATCCGGCTTGGCACCAGCGCGGGTCCGCCACCCGCGCCCCAGCGCTTTTGAGTGCGCCGCCTGCTGCGCCCCGCTCCAGGGACGGCAGGCGGATTTTTTCGTTTACGGGGCCATCTCTGCGGCAGTGGCCCCGCAAGATCCCGCCGGAATATACGATCCCCCCGTTGCTATACTGATCGACACATTTCCGGCATATCGCCGACCATAAAACGGCTGACAGCCAGTTACAAACCAGTTACAAAGTTTGGAGCCTCCATGCGTCTCGACGACGAAGCCGAAAGCCAGAACGTAGAAGACCGGCGCGGTGGCGGGGGTTTTGGCGGTGGCGGCATGCGCGCCGGTTCGATCGGCATCGGCACCATCGTCATTGCGCTGGCGGCGTCGTACTTCTTCGGCATCGACCCGAGCGTGATCCTCGGCGGCGCGTCGATGATGCAGGGTTCGCCGCAGCCCCAGCAGCAGGCGCAGTCCCACCGCCCGCCGGCCAACGACCAGCTCAGCGTGTTCACGCGCAAGGTGCTCGGCAGCACGGAGCGCACGTGGGAACACATCTTCGAGACCGACCTGCACCGCCACTATGCGCCGCCGACGCTCGTGATGTTCACGGGCGCCACGCCCACCGCGTGCGGTACCGGGCAGTCGGCCATGGGGCCGTTCTATTGCCCGGGCGACCGCAAGGTGTACATCGACCTCGCCTTCTACGACGAACTGCGCCAGCGCTTCGGCGCGGGCGGCGACTTCGCGCAGGCGTATGTGATCGCGCACGAGGTCGGACACCACGTGCAGAACCTGCTCGGTGTGTCGGAAAAGGTCGACTCGGCCCGTCGGAGGATGAACGAGGCGCAGTCCAACCAGCTCTCGGTGCGCATGGAACTGCAGGCCGACTGCCTCGCGGGCGTCTGGGCCGCGACCGCGGGCAAGCTGAACCAGCAACTGCTGGAGCCGGGTGACGTGGAGGAAGGGCTGAAAGCCGCCGCGGCAATCGGCGACGACCGGCTGCAGCGCCAGGCGCAAGGCTATGTGGTGCCCGAGGGGTTCACGCACGGCACCAGCGAGCAGCGCGTGCGCTGGCTGCGTACCGGATTGAGCACCGGGGATCTGCGCAAGTGCGACACCTTCGCGGCGCGGCAGCCTTGAGGCTTGCGGTCGCGGGTCAGCGCGGAATCAGAACGGAACCAGAAGGGGATTAAAGCGCGGAATGAAAAACATCTGCCCGGCGAGAGAGAGAAGGAGGAGGAGGTCGTCCGGGCAGATGGGAGAGACATTGAAACGGTCCACCTTGCGTGGACCGTTTTGTCGTGGCGGTCAGACGCGATAGCCGTAGAGCGTCCGGTCACCGGCGCGCGAATTGTCCGAAGCGTTGTCCGAGACACGTGCGCCTTCGGTGTAAGTGTCGAACTTGCCGGACTTGGCACCATCGGTGTACGGGTCATACTTGCCGGCGCGGGCGCCTTCGGTGTACGGATCGAACTTGCCCGAACGGGCGCCGTCCGTGTACACGTCGTACTTTCCCGCCTTCAGCATGTCGGCATACACCTCGAGTTTGCCGGTCTTGCTTGTTGCCGGCGCGGCCAGCGCCGCTGCTGATGCGGCCATTGCCGCCACCACTAGCGCGCCGCCGAGGATACGTCTGGCGATCATTTGAGGCTCCTTCAACTGATTTTGAATCGTCTGTTATGGCTGTTATGGCACTGCAGACATCCATTCGGCCAGCTCACTTTGTGAATTGCGATGCGAGCACGGACTGAAGGTTAGTTTCTGGATCCTCAACAACAAATGACGCTGCGACGAACGGTGCGTTCCGCGCCGTGAAACGCCGGGGCATTCTGACGAACGGTGCCCTGCGCGGCGTGAAACGCGACCGGCCCGTGGACAGGGCCGCAGAGGTGGGGCCAGCGGTGAATCAGAGCGTGTACTGGCCGCTCGCCTCGGGCTGGAAAACGATGCGCGCGACGGAGAGGCGCTGGGCGCGGCCATCGGGCTGGCGGTAGGCCACGGTCTCGCCGGCGCGTGCGCCGAGCAGCGCCTGGCCGACCGGCGAGAGCACGGAGACGCGCCCGGCGTCGAAATCGGCGGCATCGGGATAGACCAGCGTCCAGCCGCGCGTGCCGTTTTCGCCTTCCAGCGTGCATTCGACCTCGGTATTCATGGTGACCACGTCTGTGGGCATGTCCTGCGGGTCGACAATGGCCGCGCGCGCGAGCAACGCATCGAGCATGTCGTTCGCCTGCGGGGTGCCGAGGCGGCCGACGATGCGTTCGAGGCGGGTGACGTCGAGTTCCGTGAGGTAAATCGTGGTGGCTTGCATGGGTATCTCCTCGAAGCAGAAGCGGTAGTCGCGATACATGCGGCAAGCGCTGCATGAAAGGGGCAACGCGCGCATGACACATGCCGAACCGGCCCGATCGGCGGGTTCGAAACGACACAAGAAAATCCAGGAAGGAAAGAAGAAGCGGGGCCCGGTTCAGTCGAGCCCCGTCAGGCGGGACTCAGGCGATGAACCGGGCGCGCCCAGGCGGCGCACTGACCTGGGATCGATGCGCCATGCCGTCCGCGCGCACGCGCGCCTGCCGCTGGATGCGGGCAGTCAGGGCGATGGCGGAGAGATGGCGATGCATGGATACGAAAGGGATGGAACCGGTTGCGGCGATCGTAGCACAGGGGGCGCGTCAGTGATGCGCGTGACACTCGCACGGCTCGCCGGCCGCCGCCTGCTCCAGGTTCTGCAGGATGCCGCATCCGCTCGCCGGTTGATGCTGGTGGCAGGTGTCGCGCAACGCACGCAACTGCCCTTCGAGTGCTTCCAGCGCCAGCCGCTGCGCGTGGATCTGCTCGATCTGGCGGTCGAGGAGGTGGTTGATGTCATCGCAGTCCCGCGACGGGTCGCGCTGGAAGTCGCGCAAGCGGCGCACATCGGCCAGGCTCATGCCGAGCGAGCGGCAGTGCCGCACGAAGTTGAGCTGGACCACGTGGCCGTCGGTGTAGTGCCGGTAACCGTTGGCCTCGCGCGCGGGCGCGTCGAGCAGGCCTTCCCGCTCGTAGTAGCGGATGGTTTCGACGTCACTCCCGCCGCGGCGGGCCAGTTCTCCGATACGCATGGCCGGGCTCCAGATCCTGTAGTTGATACGGAGTTTTGATCGGCAGTATAGGACAACGTTCCCGGCCCTTCCCACCTGTCCCGCTGCCGTTGCGTTCCGGCGCCTTCCTGTAGAATCTTCGCCACCAACGTATTCAAACGCCCTGTTCCCCCGTCCGTGCGCCCCATCCGGCTCCTGCTGCTCATCCTGATGCTCGCCTGCCTGCCTCTCCAGGGCTGGGCCGGGATGCACGCGTCCGGACAAGCGGGCGCGGCGCTGACGCCGGACGTTGCCGCCACCGCAACGTTGGATAAGGCGGCTGCAGACGAAGCGCTGGTTGCACCCGACCCCGCGTCGGACGATGACAGCCGCGACGCCCGCAACGCCATGGCCGACCCGGTCGATCATCCGGCCGAACACCTGCTGCCGGTGCGCCTCGCGCCGCCCGTGCAGGATCTGGGCCGCGCCAGCCTGCCGCGTTACGCCGGCAACGCGCTGCCGGACCCCGACCTCCCCCGCCTGCCACGCCCGCCGCGCGGCTGATCGCCCCTCGCGCGGCTTGCGCCGCGTCCCATGCTTTTCCGTGCGCCGCTTGCATTGCAGGCGGCTAGCGTCTGCGGCCAGGCTCCGTGCCGGTCGCGCCTTCTGTCCGTCATTGACCCAGTCCCACCCACAAAGATGAAACGCATCCTGCTTTTCCTGGCGACCAACCTCGCCGTCATGCTCGTCCTCAGCATCACAGCCAGCGTGCTCGGCGTGAATCGCTTCCTCACGGCCAACGGCCTCAACCTCGGCATGCTGCTGGTGTTTGCGGCGCTGATGGGCTTCGGCGGCGCCTTCATTTCGCTGCTGATGTCCAAGACCATCGCCAAATGGTCGACGGGCGCGCGCGTCATTACCCATCCGTCCACTACAGCCGAATTCTGGCTCGTGCAGACCGTGCAGAAGCTGACCGAGCGCGCCGGCCTGCCGATGCCGGAAGTTGCCGTCTACGAGGGTGAGCCCAATGCCTTCGCCACCGGCGCGACGAAGAACAGCTCGCTGGTGGCGGTATCCACCGGCCTGCTGCAGTCGATGTCGCAGGACGAGGTCGAGGCGGTGCTCGCGCACGAAGTTGCCCACATCGCGAATGGCGACATGGTCACGCTGACGCTGGTCCAGGGCGTGGTGAACACCTTCGTGATCTTCCTGGCGCGCGTGGTCGGCTATGCGGTGGACTCGATGCTGCGCCGTAACGACGAGGAATCGTCGGGCCCCGGCATCGGCTACATGGTGACCGTGGTGATCTGCGAGATCGTGTTCGGCGTCCTTGCCAGCATCATCGTGGCCACGTTCTCGCGCCGCCGCGAGTTCCGGGCCGACGCCGGCGCCGCGCAACTGATGGGCTCGCCCACGCCGATGGTGTCGGCGCTGCGCCGCCTGGGCGGTCTCGATGCCGACGGCCTCCCGCAGAACATGCAGGCCATGGGCATCTCGGGCGGCAAGTCGTGGCTGGGCCTCTTTTCCAGCCATCCGCCGATCGAGGCCCGCATCGCCGCGCTGCAGTCGCGCTGAGTTCGCTACGCGGCGTCAGGCGGCATCGGGCCGCGCCCGGAACGCGGCACGGTAGCGTTCCGGCGTGGTCTGCACATGCCGCAGGAAAGCCTGCCGCATCACGTCGGCATTGGCGAAGCCGGTGGCCGCCGCCACGCTTTCGAGGCGGCGGTCGCTGGTTTCGAGCAATCGCCGCACCGCCTCCACCCGCAGCCGTTCCACATGACGCGCGGGCGTCTCCCCCACTTCCTTCGCGAAGACCCGCGCAAAGTTGCGCGGGCTCATCGCCATGCGCTCGGCCAGCGCCGGCACCGAGAGGTCGCCGGCGAGGTGGTCGGCCATCCACGCCTGCAATGCGCGCAGCGCCGGGTTCTGTGCGACCTGCGCCTGCAACGACGTGGAAAACTGCGCCTGCGTGCCCGGGCGTCGCAGGAACAGCACCAGCTCGCGCGCGACGTCGAGCGACACCGCATAGCCGAGGTCTTCTTCCACGAGGGCAAGCGCCAGGTCCATGCCGGCCGTGACGCCCGCCGAAGTGTAGAAGCGCCCGGCGCGTATCCAGATCGGATCGGCATCCACGTTCACGCGCGGAAAGCGCACCGCCAGTTCGCCGGCATGGCGCCAGTGCGTGGTGGCACGGCAGTCGTCGATCAGCCCGGTGCGGGCCAGCACGAAGGCGCCGGTACAGACCGCCCCGAGGCGGCGCACGCGCGGGGCCTGCTTGCGGATCCATTCGACCAGGCCGGGGTCCTCCGCCGCCACGCGGCTGCCCGAACCGCCCGCAATCAGCAGTGTGTCGATGGGTTCGTCGATGCCGTGATACGGCGCATCGGCCAGCATCCGTACGCCGCTCTCCGTACGCACGATGCCGTCGCCCGCCACGCTCGCGACGCGGATGCGGTACGGTGGTTCGGCAAGCCCGCACAGCCGGTTGGCCTGGCCAAACACGGCGGTGGGACCGGTCACGTCGAGCTCCTGCGCCGGATCGGGCGCGACGATGACGACGACGCGGGGCGATGTGGTGACGCGATGCAGGGGCATGGGCGCGTGGGCGTGTGGGGACGTGATGAGGTTGCGGAACGTGAGCTTCGGATTCGATGATAGCCGCCGTCCGCAGCCTCACGCCGCCGCAGCCATCCCCCTCGCCTGCCGGGCGTGGTGGCGCTGCCAGCCCAGCGTCGCTGCCAGCGCGAAGACCAGCGCCGGCAGCACGGCAAGGTTGACCGCTTCCCAGCCGTACCGATTCAGCACCTGCCCGGCCGCAAGCGTGGCCAGCGCAGTCACGACGGCGGTGGAGAACTCGCTCGCGGCCTGCGTGCGTGCCCGCTCCGCCACGCGATAGCTGGCGGCCAGCAGGGTCGTGCCGCCCACGAACATGAAGTTCCAGCCCACGCCGAGGCACAGCAGCGCCACGTAGAACGCGGGCAATGCCGTGGAAGACAGCGCAACCGCCGACGACACCGCGCACAGCACCACCCCGCCCACCACCACGCGCGCGATGCCGAAGCGCTGCAACAGCCAGCCCGAGAAGAACGACGGCGCGTACATGCCCACCAGGTGCCACTCGATGATCTGCGCGCCCTGCCCGATGGTGTGCGAGCACGCCACCGCCGCAATGGGCGTGGCGGTCATCACGAACATCATCACGGCGTTGCCGATGGCGTTGTTGGCGAAGGCGGCGATGAACACCGGCTGGCGCACGATCTCGCCCAGCGGACGGGCGGGCAGGTCGGCGCCGGGCTCGCTCGCGCCGGCCGTGCGCGCAGGTTCGCGGTAGGCGAGCATCAGGAGGGCGACGGTCGCAAGGCCGAACAACGTGACCACGGCATAGGCGCCGGCAAAGGGCACCGTCGGCACCAGGTTGCTGCTCCACGCGGCAATGGCCGGGCCGCACACGGCCGCCACCACGCCGCCGGTCAGCACCAGCGAGATGGCGCGCGGCTTGTCGGGCACGGCGGCTGCGTCGGCCGCGGCAAGGCGGTAGAAGCGCGCAAAGGCCTGGAACACGCCGACCAGCGCTGTGCCGAGGCAGAAGGCGGCAAAGCTCCCGTGCGCGATGGCCCAGGCCGACACCGCGCCGCCGGCCGCGCAACTGAGTCCGCCCAGGCTGAACGCCGCGCGCCGGCCCCAGCGTTCGATCAGGAAGGCCGCACCGATGGCGGTCAGCGCCGAGGCCACGGTGATCAGCGCGAATGGCAGCGTAGCGAGCGCCTTGTCCGGGGCGAGCGTATAGCCGACCAGCCCGGTCAGGGTCAGGTCGACGGACAGCGCGGACGTGAAGAACGCCTGGCAGAGCGCCAGGATGCGGGCTTGGGACGGGGCAGGCGTGGCCATCGGCGGCTCCTTTGCGCAGGGGCGGGGGATGGCTGCCAGCGTAAGGCCCGGGGTGGGCGGCCGACGGACAATGATCCGTCGAATCCTGCCATCGGCAGTTCGCCGACCTGTTCGCCTAGTAGTCGGAAACGCGCCCGCGCGTTGCCTTGATCGCGCCGCGCTGGGTCTTCTGGTCCAGCCGCCGCGTGCGCGAGGCCCGCGTGGGCCGCGTTGCGCGCCGTACCGTGGGCGGCAGGGCTACGCTGAAGACCAGCTCGTGCAGGCGCCGCACGGCATCGTCGCGATTCAGTTCGAGGCTGCGATGCTGCTGCGCCTTGATGACGACCACACCGTCGCGCGTGATGCGGTGGTCGTGCAGCGCAAGCAGGCTCTCCTTGTGGTCGGGCCCGAGCGACGAGGCGCGGACGTCGTAGCGCAGGTGTACCGCGTTCGAGACCTTGTTGATGTTCTGCCCGCCCGCGCCCTGCGCGCGGATCGCGGTGATCTGGTACTCATGGTGCGGGATGTGGAAATCGGCGGACATGGCGGCTTGGTTCGCGCGGACGCGTGCGTGCAGGTGGCGAAAGTAGCAGGTTTGGGGTGCCGCCGACAGCGGCGCCTTGACTTTATATCTTACGATATATATCTTTAGACCTATCTTAAGATAGTAATCCGTGCGAAGGAGTGCGTCCCATGCGTCACAATCATCACCACCACCATCCCCGGGGCGGCCGTGGGGGCGACAACGAGGACTTCCCGCGCAGCCGTCGCTTCACGTCGGACGACCTGCAACTGATGCTGCTGTCGCTGATCTCCGACAGGCCGAGTCACGGCTACGAGCTGATCCGCGAACTCGACACGCGCTCCAACGGCTTCTACGCGCCCAGCCCGGGCATGGTCTATCCCGCGCTGACCTACCTGGAAGAAATCGGCTACGTGAGCGTGGCCGTCGAGGGCAACCGCAAGCACTACGCGATCCTCGACGCTGGCCGCGCGCATCTCGCCGCCAACGCCGAGCGGGTCCAGTTGATGTTCGCCAGGCTCATCCACGTCGCCCGCAAGATGGACGCGGTGCGCCGCGCCTACGCCGGCGAGGAGCCCGCCGATCCGAGCGAGGGCGGCTGGGAGCCCGAACTGGTCAAGGCACGCCGCGCGCTGAAACGGGCACTCCTGCTGCGTACCGACGCCTCGCCCGACGAACAGCGCCGCATCGCCGCGATCCTCGTGCGCACGGTCGCAGAAATCGAGGGCTCTACTGGCGGCGAAACCGCCTGAGCCCTTCCGCCCCCTTCTGACTTTGGACCGGAGTCATCCCGCATGACCAACAGCAATGCCAGCCCCCTCGCGGTCACCCGCGTCCGCCATCCCCTCAAGTTCCGCCTGCTGCAGGTCGCGCGCGTCGATGCCCTGACCCCGCACCTCACACGTATCACGCTGACGGGCGACGACCTGCAGGACTTCACGTCCGCGTCCTTCGACGACCACGTCAAGGTCTTCTTCCCCGAGCCCGGCGCCGACCGCCCGGCCCTGCCCCTGCCCCCGACCGAACCGGACGGCCGCCCCGTCTTCCCCGAAGGCCAGCGCCCCGTGGCGCGCGACTACACGCCACGCCGCTTCGACCGGGCCGCGTGCGAACTGGTGATCGACTTCGTGCTGCACGAGACCGGCCCCGCCACCACGTGGGCTGCGCAGGCGCAACCGGGCCAATACCTCGGCGTGGGCGGCCCGCGCGGTTCCTTCGTGATTCCTGACGGATTCGACTGGCACCTGGTGATCGGCGACGAAGCCGCCCTGCCCGCCATCGCGCGCCGCCTGGAGGAACTCCCGGCCGGCACGCGCGCCATCGCTATCGTCGAGACCCGCGACGCTTCCGCGCGCATTCCTCTCGACAGCCGTGCCGACGCGCGCATCGTCTGGTGCGATGACAACCCCGCCGCAAGCGCGCTACTGCAGGCCGTGCGCGATCTCGAACTGCCGGATGGCGAAGGCTATGTATGGGCGGCTTGCGAATCGGCGGCAGTCCGCGCGATCCGCGAGCACCTGACGGGTGAGCGCGGCATCCACAAGTCGCGCATCCGCGCATCGAGCTACTGGAAGCGCGGCGCGGTGGCGGTGCACGAGACGCTAGACGATTGACGATACCCGGGCGACCTGAGTGTCGCCCGCGTGCTGTGGGTACTCAGTTGTACCCGAGGATCGCTACCGCTGCCACGTCAGGCCGGTCCAGCACGCCGGTGACGCGTGACATCACCGGGCCGAACAGCATCAGCCGGTACAGCGATGCGTAGGAGTCCGCGGCTGTCGTGCCCGGGTCGGTGGCCCTGACGAGTGGCCGTTCAACGATAGCGGATGGGTGGGCGACGTCCATGTCTCTGGTCCTTTCACTGGCTGGCTGGCCGATGGCGCAAGCTGTCCGGTATCTTGACCTTCGTCGGCGACACCATCCATGCGCTGCGTCAACGCCGCGGTCGCCGTGAGCGTAAAGGCGGCTGGCGTTCGAGCCGTGAGACCGGATCGCGGCGCAGCCCTCTGCGGCGCTCCCGCAGCGTCGGTAGAATCGCAACCTCGACCCGGTCGACCCAGCCTTTCGTCCCAGACATCGCGGACACTGAACGTGCCCTTCATCCTTCTCGGCTTCGCTGTCCTCGGCGCCCTGATCTACGGCGCCATACGCCTTTACCAGACCGTTGCCGCCGCATTCGGCGCCATTGCCGGCGCCGGTGCCGTTGTGCTCGCCACCGCATTGCTGTTCGCGTTGGTCGCCGGGTTCGTGCGGCGCTACCGCGCCATCCACGGTGTCAACGTCAAGGGCGAACGGATTCTTTCACTGGCAGGGCCCTGGGGCAGCCTCCGGGTGGACGCGGAACAAAAGCGCGGCACGCTGGCGCTCGACGACGCCCGGTCGCGCTTCATCTTCGCCGACATCGCAGGCGCGGAGCCGACGAATGATCAGGGCACGTGGGTGTTGGCGCTGAGCCTGAAGCACAACGCCCAGCCGCTGTGGCGCATCCCCATGCCCACGCGCACGGAAGCGCGGCGTTGGGCGAAGATCTTCTCGCTGGCGGCGGAACAGAAGCTCTGAGGCCCGGCTGGCGTCAATGCGAAATCCGGCTGCCAGTCGGCAGCATTGCTGCTGGATACGCGGACGCTGAAATTGGCTGAGATCTAGCTGCAGTGGGCCGTCGAGGCAGGAGGGGGATATGCCGGAAACCCTTATGGGGATTGGCGCGCCCGGCTGGGATCGAACCAGCAACCCCTGCCTTCGGAGGGCAGTACTCTATCCATTGAGCTACGGGCGCGCGGGAGGTGTTGCGTTTTGTCCGCAACCTTGCGCTGGGACAAAACCCTTTGACTACGGGCGAATGCCGGAGCCGGAAAGTCGCATAGCATACCTCGTTTGCCAAAAGTCGTCCATGACTGGCGCGGCGGCGGGGTATTCCCCACGTCGACCCGGCGTCGCTTGCGGCCCCAAGAGGGGTGGCCAGCCGCTATAATCGCCAGCTATTTGCGTCGAAAAATGACCGGGACACCGCCCGCCCGGCCAGGCAGCTTCAGGCAGATCGGGGGCCCGACAACTCAAGCCGTTTCAAGCGGCAGAAAAGTTTCCTGCAAAACTGAGAGTTCTGTATGAGCGACGTCCATAACGAAACCCACGAACACGAGTCCCCCATCAAGACCCCCAAGCAGTTGATCGCGGTCGTCATTGCCGCGTTCCTGGTGCCGATCATCGTCATCATCCTGCTCGTCAATTTCGTTGGACACGGCTCCCGGGAAAGTGCCGGCTCTTCCGCTTCGGAAGAAGCGATCAATGACCGCATCCGTCCGGTCGCCTCGCTCGAAATCAAGGATCCGAACGCGCCGCGCGTCTTCAAGACCGGCGAACAGCTCTACAAGGAAGTCTGCGCCGCCTGCCACGCCACCGGCGCGGCGGGTGCGCCGAAGTATGGCGTGGCGGGCGACTGGGCCCCGCGTATCGGCCAGGGCTTCGACGGACTGATGAAGTCGGTGCTCGGCGGCAAGGGTGCGATGCCCGCGCGTGCCGGGACTACGTCGGAAGACGTGTCGGACTACGAACTGGGCCGCGCGGTGGTCTACATGGCCGACGCCGGCGGTGCCAAGTTCCCCGAGCCGGCCGCGCCGGCCGCTGGTGCACAGGCTGCTGCGCCGGCCGCGGCGGAAGCCTCGGCGCCTGCTGCCGCTGCCGCCGCACCAGTTGCTGCGCCCGCCGCACCCGCTGCTGCTGCCCCGGCGCCGGCCGCTGCGCCGGCTGCGGCGTCGGCTGACACCGGCAAGAAGGTCTACGAGCAAGTCTGCGCCGCGTGCCACGCTGCCGGTGTGGCCGGTGCGCCGAAGTTTGGCGACAAGGCCGCATGGGCGCCGCGCCTTAAGGAAGGCATGGACGCCGTCCACAACTACGCGCTGCATGGCAAGGGCGTGATGCCGCCGAAGGGTGGCTATGCCGGCCCCGACGCCGACGTGCTCGCCGCTGCCGACTACATGGCGAACGCTGCGAAGTAAGCGCTTTGGCGTGCGGCTCGCAACGGCGGGCGCGCATTCCACAAAAAATCCCGCTCCGGTGTGAGCGGGATTTTTTTTCGCCTGTCCACGGGACGCCAGTTGCGTCGTGGAACCCCGGGAATCAGGACTGCCAGGCCGAGGCATCCGGCACGACCGTCGCGAAGCGGTCGTTCAGCGCGGCGAGAGTCGCCCGGTGCAGCACGGCGGCGCTGACTGGCTCGCCGCCGAGCGGATCAGGCAGGTCGCGCGTCGCGCATGCACTGGCGACCAGCGTGACGCGGTAGCCGTGGTCGAGTGCCGAGCGGACCGTCGCGCTGATGCACATATGCGTCTGGAAGCCCGCCACGATCAGCTCCTGGCGGCCCAGCGCCGCAAGCCGTTCCGCGAGGTCGGTGCCGGCGAAGCTGTTGGGCAATGGCTTGGAGACGACCTGTTCGTCGTCGCGCGGCCCGATGCCGTCGATGAAGGCGGCGAACGGGCTCCCGGGATCGAAGGCGCCGCCAGCCTTGCCGTGATGCCGCACGTGGATGACGGGCGCCTCGTGCCGCCGCGCGAGCGCCAGCAGGTCGGCGCAGGCGGCCACGGCCTGCGGCATGCCGGTCAGCGGCAGTCGGCCGTCGACGTATTCGCGTTGGTGATCGACCAGCACGAGGACGGCGTCCTCCCAGGCGGAGGGCTTGCGGCTGGCGCCGGCGGCATCGAGCAGGGTGAAGGGTGCGGGCATGACGGGGCTCCTGTGAGGACTTGTCGGTCCACGCATCCTACCCTGCCCGCCAGCCGGAAGAGACTCAGACGACGCGTGAGTAGCGCGCCCGGGGCACCAGCTTGATCGGCTGTCCTTCCTCGTCGTCGACCGGGACTCGCGGTGGACGGGCCGCATCCTCGCGCAGGTAGCGGTCGAACACCATCGCCACGCGGCGCACCAGCAGGCGGCCCAGCGGCGTGATGGCGATGCCGGCGTCGTCGCGCCGCACGAGGCCATCGGTGGCCAGGCGGTCGAGATCCGCCAGTTCGGCGGCGAAGTGGTCGGCGAAGCGGATGCCGTGGCGCGACTCGATGTCGGCGTAGTCCAGCACGCCGTTGCACATCAGCGCACCGATGACTTCCTTGCGCAGGGTGTCCTCGCCGGTGGTGGCGAAGCCGCGCATGACCGGCAGGTGGCCAGCGTCTAGCGCAGCGTAGTAGTCGTCGGCGGTGCGGGCGTTCTGCACGTAGCGACCAGCCACCGCGCCGATGGCGGAAACGCCGAAGCCGAGCTGGTCGTAGCCGGCGTGCGTCGAATAGCCCTGGAAGTTGCGCTGCAGGCGGCCTTCGCGCTGGGCGATGGCGAGATCGTCCTCAGGCAGGGCGAAGTGGTCCATGCCGATGTAGACGTAGCCGGCCGCGGTCAGGCGTTCGATGGTCGAGACGAGGATATCGAGCTTCTCGCCGGCGGGCGGCAAGGTGGCTTCGTCGATGCGGCGCTGCGGCTTGAAGACGTGCGGCAGGTGCGCGTAGCTGTAGACGGAGAGACGGTCCGGACGCAGGTCGAGCACGCGCTCGATGGTGGCGTTGAAGCGGTCAGTGGTCTGGAGCGGCAGCCCGTAGATCAGGTCCATGCTGATCGACCGGAAGCCGAGCGCGCGCGCGGCGCTCACCACGTCGTGCGTCTGCTGGTACGGCTGGATGCGGTGGATGGCCTTCTGCACCTCGGGATCGAAGTCCTGCACCCCAAGGCTCACGCGGTTGAAGCCCAGTTCGGCCAGCAGTGCCATGCGCTCGTGATCGACGCGGCGCGGGTCGAGTTCGATGGAGTGCTCGCCGTCGGCGGGCAGGTCGAAGTGGCGGTGCAGCGCGGTGAAGACGTCGCGCATCTCGCGCGGATCGAGGAAGGTCGGCGTACCGCCGCCCCAGTGCGACTGCATCACCTGCCGGCGTTCGCCGAGGTGCGCCGCGACCATCTCCATCTCGCGCGCCAGGTAGCGCACGTACTTGCCGCTGCGGCGGTGATCCTTGGTGATGATCTTGTTGCAGCCGCAGTAGTAGCAGATGTTCTCGCAGAACGGGATGTGCAGGTAGAGCGACAGCGGCGCGGGCGCATTGGCCCGGCAGGCGGCCAGCGCCTCGAAATAGCCGGACTCGCCGAGGCCCGGATGGAAGCGGTCGGCGGTGGGGTAGGACGTATAGCGGGGGCCGTTGCCGTCGATACGGCCCGCGAGCGCGCGGAAATCGGCCAGCGCGCGGCGGTCGATCGCCGGAGTTTGCATGGCAGGGAAGGTCATCGGGGGCGCCTTCGGCGGGGTTGTAATGCCGACCATGCTAGGGCGCAGGCGCTGGGGGGACGTTGATGCGCATCAATCGTTCGAACGCCTTGCCCGGAACTACCCCGCTTTAGCGGGGTGCAAGTGTCACGGAGTCGACATGAAAGCCCGATAGGCTGCGGCTGCTTTCGTTCGCCGCCTCCGTTCTTCGCCCCGCCCTCCGCCACTCGCCATGACCCTCGCATCACCCACCCGACGCGCCCTGCTTGGCGCGCTTGCGTTCGCCCCTGCCACCGCGTTCGCACAGAACCCGCTGAGTACGCAGCGCCGCCGCGTCGTCGTCGCCCAGCTGGTAGACCGCGCCGGCCCACAGGCCGACCTCGCGCGCGACTACCTGGCCGGGGCCAAGGTGATGTTCGACGCGGCCAACGCGGCCGGCGGCGTGCAGATCGCCCACGTGGTGCACGATGCGGACCCCGACGCGCGCCGTGAAGTGGCGCAGGCCGAGGCGCTGGTGGTCGACTCCGGCGCGGAATTCTTCTTCGGCGCCAGCGACGCCGCCCTCCCCGCACTGGCTACCTCGCCCGTTCTGGCGCGGCGTGGCGTGCCGCTGGTGGCGCCGCTCTCCGGCCTGCCGGTGACGGCCGACAACGTCTGGTTCACGCGCGCCGACTATCCGACCGAGCTGCAGGCCGCCGTCCAGCAGTTGCGCGCCTACGGCCTCGACGCGCCCGTGCTGGCGGTCGCCCCCGACTTCGCCTCCGGCCTCGCCGCCACGGGCTGGCTGAAGCAGGCCGAGCAGCGCTCCGGCACGCCCGCGGTGGTGCTGGCCGGCAACGGAGAGGCCGCCGCCCGGCAGATCGCGGCGCGCAAGCCGGGGGCCGTGATCGTTGCCGCCGATACCCTCGCCTACGCCAGCTTCGGCCGCACGCTGGCGGCACAGGGCTGGTACGGCTTCCTGGTCGGACTGTCGTCGGTCAGCGCCGGCGTGGCGCGCGAAATCCTGGGCAGCAATTACTCGGGGGCGATGGTGCTCACGCAGATCGCGCCGGGCCCGCAGCAATCCACCTTGCGCGTGGTGCGCGAGCACTCGCAGCGGATGCGCCAGTTCCTCGACGAACCGCCCTCGGCGGCGACGCTCGCCGGCTATATCGGCGCGGCCTGGCTGGTGCGGGCGCTGTCCGGCCAGCACGGCACCGCGCCGGGCGACGTGCGCCGTGCAATGCAGGCGCGCATGGACCTGGGCGACTTCACGCTCGACTTCACGCAGCGCCAGCGCGGCTCGCAGTTCGTGCAGCTTGCGGTGATCGGCAACCCGCGCGCAGCCTGACGGCGGCCCGGCGGCCCGGCTCGCTGTCGATCAGGCCGTCGTCTTGTTGAGCATCGCCTTCAGCGCGCCCAGGCGTTCCTTCGGGCTCATGGCCGGGGCCTCGTCCGTCGGGATGGGGGGGCCGTCGTCCAGCTTCATCTCGGCGATGAAGCGCGACGGCTCGCACGAGTAGGTCTCGCGCGCCCGCTTGCGCTTGCGGCACCAGCTGAGCTGCAGGCTGCGCTGCGCGCGCGTGATGCCGACATACATCAGCCGCCGCTCCTCCTCGATCTTCTCGTCGGTCATGTCCTCGTCCTCGCGGCTGTGGGGCAGGATGCCCTCCTCCACGCCGACCAGGAACACGTGCGGATATTCGAGGCCCTTCGAGGCGTGCAGCGTCGACAGGCGCACCGCGTCGGGGTCTTCCTCGCGGCCTTCGAGCATGCTCATCAAGGCGACGGTCTGCGTGAGTTCGAGCAGGTTCTTGCCTTCGTCGGCGAGGCCATCGGATGTGTCGAAGCCGGTGGCTTCCTCGCCCTGCGCCTCGGGACGGGTGCCCTTGCGCTTGAGCCAGTCGAGGAATTCGAGCGTGTTGGTCCAGCGGGACTGGGCCTGGCGTTCGTCGAAGCTGTCGTAGAGGTAGGCCTCGTAGTGGATGCCGGCCATCATGTCGTCCAGCACCTCGGTGGCGGGGTCCTTCGCGGCACGGTCGGCGAGGCGCACGATCGACTCGCAGAACACGCGCAGCGGCTCGAGCTGGCGCGGCTGCAGCTTCGCCTCGATGCCGCCCATCATCGCCGCCTCGAACAGCGACACCTTGGCCTGTCCGGCGAACGTGCCCAACGCTTCCAGCGTGGTATTGCCCACGCCCCGCCGCGGCGTCGTGATGGCGCGGATGAACGCCGGATCGTCGTCGGGGTTGGCAATCAGCCGCAGGTAGGCGCAGATGTCCTTGATCTCGGCCTTGTCGAAGAAGCTCTGCCCGCCCGACAGCACGTACGGAATCCGCTCGCGCCGCAGGATCTGCTCGAACAGCCGCGCCTGGTGGTTGCCGCGATACAGGATGGCGTAGTCGCGGAACTGCGCGCGCCGCTCGAACTTGTGGGCCGACAGCCGGAACACCACCGACTCCGCCTCGTGCTCCTCGTCATTCATCGGATGAATGGCGATGGGGTCGCCCATGCCGTGCTCGCTCCACAGCTTCTTGTCGAAGAGCTTGGGATTGTTGGCGATCACCGCGTTGGCCGCCTCGAGGATGCGCACCGTCGAGCGGTAGTTCTGCTCCAGCTTGACGACCTTGAGGTCGGGGAAATCGGTCTGCAGCAGCCGCAAGTTGTCGAGCGTGGCGCCGCGCCAGCCGTAGATGGCCTGGTCGTCGTCGCCGACCGCCGTGAACGCCGGCGCGCGCAGGTGCGAGCCGCCGGCCAGCAGCTTGAGGAGCTGGTACTGGCAGGCGTTGGTGTCCTGGTATTCGTCGACGAGGAAATAGCGCAGCCGGTTCTGCCACTTCAGCCGCACGGTCTCGTCGCGCGCGAAGAGTTCGGCGGGCAGGCGGATCAGGTCGTCGAAGTCCACGGCCTGGTAGGCATGCAGCGTGGCCACGTAGTTGCGGTAGACCAGTGCCGCCTGGTGCTCCTCGGCGTTCGCGGCCTGCGCGATGGCGGCCTCGGGGTCGACCATGCCGTTCTTCCACAGCGAGATGGTGCTCTGCACGCTGCGGATCAGCTTCTTGTCGGTGGTGGCGAGCTGCTCCTGCACGAGGCCGAAGCAGTCGTCCGAATCCATGATCGAGAACTGCGGCTTGAGGCCGACGTGCTCGGCCTCCATGCGCAGGATCTGCACGCCGAGCGAGTGGAAGGTACAGACCGTCAGTTGCTTGAGCGGGATGCGCTTGCCCTCGCGGGTGGTCTTGCCCTCCATCAGCTTGGCGATGCGCTCCTGCATCTCTTTCGCCGCCTTGTTCGTGAAGGTGACGGCGGCGATGTGGCGCGGCTCGAAGCCCTTGTCCTCGATCAGGTGGGCGATCTTCTGCGTGATGACCCGCGTCTTGCCCGAGCCGGCGCCGGCCAGCACGAGGCAGGGACCGTCGAGGTAGCGGACAGCTTCGGATTGGGCGGGATTGAGTCCGTGGGTCATGCGCGGGGGAGGATGAGAGGGATGCGCCGCACGCGGGCCTGAGGGGCGGGGCAAAGCGGTCGATGTTAACACGCAGGGGTGCCATGCCGACTGGCACATCGATTGCCTTCCAAGGTCAGGGCGCCCGTCGTTCGCGGCAAAAGTGGCGCGCTCCACATCCCAACGGAGGCAATGATGAAAATGATGCAGACCCTGGCCAAAATGACCATGATCGGTGTGACGCTGGCGAGCTTTGCCGGCTGTGCCGACTGGACCCCGAAAGAACGCAACACGGCGATCGGCGCGGGCGTCGGCGCGGCGGGTGGCGCGGTGCTGACCGGCGGCAGTGCGCTGGGTACGCTGGGCGGCGCCGCGGTGGGCGGCGTGGTCGGCAACGTCGCCACACCGGACCGCAGGTAAGCGCAAGCAGGATATCGCGCCCTTCTGCCCTGCGGCAGGTTTGACAGAACCACAGGGCTTCCCGTACATTGCGCGCATCCGACCGGGAGAGCGCGCGAAGTCTGCGCCGCCGAAGGGGAATCACCCGAAAACTCTCAGGCACCATGGACCGGCCGGATCGGCATACAGCATGCACACGATGTATGCCGCACTCTGGAGAGCGACACCCGCCATTGATCACATTAATGGTGAGCGTGTCCACCGAAGGGGCGCACGGGGACCGGATCCGCAAGGACCCGCCCTGTAATCTCTCAGGTATCGAGGACAGAGGGGTCATCCGCCGCAGCGGCTTGCCAGGTTTGGCGAGCGCTACGGCGGATGACCCTTTTTTGTTTTGTTTTCGACCCTGACAACCGCTCGCGCCCCCGAGGAACCCCATGACGCTCCAGGCCACGCCCCTCAACGCTATCCACCGCGCCCTCGGCGCCCGCATGGTCGATTTCGGCGGCTGGGACATGCCGGTCAACTACGGCTCCCAGATCGAAGAGCACCACGCCGTGCGCGGCGATGCCGGCATGTTCGACGTCTCCCACATGTGCGTGGTGGACCTGGCCGGCCCCAATACCCGCGCCTTCCTGCGCGGGCTGCTCGCCAATAACGTAGACAAGCTGCAGACGCCGGGCAAGGCGCTCTACTCCTGCATGCTCGACGAGCAAGGCGGCGTGATCGACGACCTGATCGTTTACTTCTTCGCCGAAGACAGCTTCCGCCTGGTGGTCAACGCCGGCACGGCGCTGGGCGACATCGAATGGATTGCGGCCCGCAACGCCGCCACCGGCAGCGGCGTGACCATCACTCCGCGCCGCGGTGACGTCGCGGGCGAGGACGTCGAGCCGCTGGCGATCGTCGCCGTGCAGGGCCCGAACGCCCGTGCCAAGGTCTCCGGTGCCTTCCCGTCCACCCAGCCGGCCGACCAGCTCAAGCCCTTCAACGCCGTGATCGTGCAAGACCCGGGCGTGGGCGAAATCATGGTGGCCCGCACCGGCTATACCGGCGAGGACGGTTTCGAACTGGTGGTGTCCGCCGCCAGCGTGGCCGGCGTGTGGGAAAAGCTCGGCGCCGCCGGCGTCCGCCCGGCCGGTCTTGGCGCGCGCGACACCCTGCGCCTGGAAGCCGGCATGAACCTGTACGGCCAGGACATGGACATCCACACCTCGCCGCTCGACGCCGGCCTCGCCTGGACCGTCGACCTGCAAAGCGAGCGCGACTTTACCGGCAAGGCTGCGCTGGCGGCAAAGGGCCAGACCCACCAGTTCGCCGGCCTGATCCTGCGCGACAAGGGCGGCGTGCTGCGCGCCCACCAGAAAGTGCTGACCCCGGCCGGCGACGGCGAGATCACCAGCGGCACCTTCAGCCCGACGCTCTCCCAGTCCATCGCCTTCGCGCGCCTGCCGAAGGACGTCGCCATCGGCACCGAGGTGCAGGTGGAGATCCGCGACCGCAAACTGGCCGCGACTGTGGTTAAACTGCCGTTTGTGCGTAATGGCAAGGCACTCGTGAGCTGAGGGGGAGACCAACCCCGGCTCGCACCAACGGTCGCCCTGCGCGCCCGCCCCTTTCGCAGGCGGGCGCCTGAATCCAAAGAACAACCTGATATCCGGAGAATCTCCATGAATTTCCCTGCCGACCTCAAGTACACCGAGTCGCATGAATGGGTGCGCGTCGAAGCCGACGGCACGCTGACCATCGGCATTACCGACCACGCCCAGGATGCGCTCGGCGACATCGTCTTCCTCGAACTGCCGGAAGTGGGCCGCACGGTCGGCGCCGGCGACGCGCTGGCGGTGGTGGAGTCGGTCAAGGCCGCTTCCGACATCTACGCACCGGTGGCCGGCGAAGTCATCGCCGTCAACGAGTCCGCCACGGCCGCGCCGGAAAGCGTCAACGCCGACGCCTTCGACGCCTGGCTGTTCAAGCTCAAGCCGGCCAATGCCGACGACGTGAACGGCCTGATGTCGGCCGACGCCTACAAGGCCAGCGTCGGCGCCTGAGCCCGCGCCACTGTTCCAGGCGCGCCGCCCGGCTGACCACCGGCCGGCGCGCCCAACCGAGTCCCTGCCAATGAACGCCCCGCACAACCCCACTCTTTCCGCTCGCCCGACGCTGGCCGAACTGGAGGCGCGCGACGCCTTCGCCGCCCGCCACATCGGCCCCGACACCGCCGAACAGCACCACATGCTGAAGGTGCTCGGCTTCGACAGCCGCGCCGCGCTGATCGACGCCGTGATCCCCGCCGCCATCCGCCGCCCCGACGAGATTCCCCTCGGCGAATTCACCGCGCCGCTGTCGGAAGAAGCCGCCCTCGCCAGGCTGCGCGGCCTGGCGGGCAAGAACCGCGTGCTGAAGAGCTTCATCGGGCAGGGTTACTACAACACGCTGACGCCCGGCGTCATCCTGCGCAACATCTTCGAGAACCCGGCCTGGTACACCGCGTACACGCCGTACCAGCCGGAAATCTCGCAAGGCCGCCTGGAAGCGATGCTGAACTTCCAGCAGATGGTCACCGACCTGACCGGCCTCGACATCGCCAACGCCTCGATGCTCGACGAGGGCACCGCCGCCGCCGAGGCGATGACGCTGCTCCAGCGCGTCAACAAGCATGCGTCGAACACCTTCTTCGTGGCCGACGACGTGCTGCCGCAGACGCTGGAAGTGGTGCAGACGCGCGCCAGGCCGCTCGGCATCGAAGTGAAGGTCGGCCCCGCAGCCGAAGCCGCCGATGCCCACGCGTTCGGCGTGCTGCTGCAATACCCCGGCGTCAATGGCGACGTGCGCGACTACCGCGCCATTGCCGATGCCGTGCATGCCGCCGGCGGCCTCGTGGTCGTCGCCGCCGACCTGCTCGCGCTGACGCTGCTGGCCGCCCCGGGCGAATGGGGCGCCGACGTGGCCGTGGGCAACTCGCAGCGCTTCGGCGTGCCGCTCGGCTTCGGCGGTCCGCACGCCGGCTACATGGCCGTGAAGGATGCCTACAAGCGCTCGATGCCGGGCCGCCTCGTCGGCGTCACCGTCGACGCCAACGGCAACAAGGCCTACCGCCTCGCGCTGCAGACGCGCGAACAGCACATCCGCCGCGAGAAGGCCACGTCGAACATCTGCACGGCGCAGGTGCTGCTGGCCGTGATGGCGTCGATGTACGCGGTCTACCACGGCCCGCAGGGCCTGAAGCGCATCGCGCAGCGCGTGCACCGCCTGACCGCCACGCTCGCGGGCGGTCTCGACGCGCTCGGCTTTGCCCGCGTCAACGCCGCATACTTCGACACCCTGACCGTCGAGACCGGCTACAACACCGAAGCGATCCACGCGGCGGCCACCTCGCGCGGCATCAACCTGCGCCACGCCGGCGCCGCCCGCGTTGGCATCTCGCTGGACGAGACCGCCACGCGGCAGGACGTCTGCGCGCTGCTCGAGATCTTCGCGCATGCCAACGGCAAGCCGGTGCCGAGCTTCGACCACCTGGAAGATGCCGCGCAGGACGCCATCCCCGCCGGCCTCGCCCGCGCGTCGGCCTACCTGACGCACCCCGTCTTCAACACGCACCACGCCGAGCACGAGATGCTGCGCTACCTGCGCATGCTCGCCGACAAGGACCTCGCGCTCGACCGCACCATGATCCCGCTCGGCTCGTGCACGATGAAGCTGAACGCCACCAGCGAGATGATCCCGGTGACGTGGCCCGAGTTCAGCAACATCCATCCGTTCGCGCCGCTCGACCAGTCGGTGGGCTACCGCGAAATGATCGACCAGCTCGAGGCCATGCTGTGCGCGGCCACCGGCTACGCGGCCGTCAGCCTGCAGCCGAATGCCGGCTCGCAGGGCGAGTACGCCGGCCTGCTGATCATCCAGAAGTACCACGCCAGCCGTGGCGAGGCGCACCGCGACATCTGCCTGATCCCGTCGTCGGCGCACGGCACCAACCCGGCATCGGCGCAGATGGCCGGCATGAAGGTGGTCGTGGTCGCGTGCGATGACAACGGCAACGTCGATCTCGCCGACCTCGAGAAGAAGGCGGAACAGCACAGCAAAAACCTCGCCGCGATCATGATCACCTACCCGTCCACGCACGGCGTGTTCGAGGCGGGCGTGCAGCAGATCTGCGAGATCGTGCACCGGCACGGCGGCCAGGTATATGTCGACGGCGCCAACATGAACGCCATGGTCGGCACCGCCGCGCCGGGGCACTTCGGCGGCGACGTGTCGCACCTGAACCTGCACAAGACGTTCTGCATCCCGCACGGCGGCGGTGGCCCTGGCGTGGGCCCCGTGGCAGTCGGTGCGCACCTGGCCGACTTCCTGCCGAACCAGGACAGCGTGGGCTATCGCCGCGACGACAACGGCATCGGCGGCGTCTCCGCGGCCCCGTTCGGCTCGGCGAGCATCCTGCCGATCTCGTGGATGTACATCGCGATGATGGGCTCGGCCGGCCTGACCGCCGCCACCGAGAACGCGATCCTAGCGGCCAACTACGTCGCGCGCCGCCTGTCGCCGCACTACCCGGTGCTCTACACGGGCCAGGGCGGACTGGTGGCGCACGAGTGCATCCTCGACCTGCGCCCGCTGCAGAAGGCCACCGGCATCAGCAACGAGGACGTCGCCAAGCGCCTGATGGACTACGGCTTCCACGCGCCGACCATGAGCTTCCCGGTGCCGGGCACGCTGATGATCGAACCGACCGAGAGCGAGGCGCTGCACGAGCTGGACCGCTTCATCGACGCGATGATCGCCATCCGCCACGAGATCGCCCGCGTGGAAGACGGCAGCTTCGACCGCGAGGACAACCCGCTGAAGCATGCGCCGCACACGGCCGCGGTGGTCACCGCCAACGCGTGGACGCACAAGTACACCCGCGAGGAAGCAGCGTACCCGGTGGCGTCGCTGCGCACGCAGAAGTACTGGCCGCCGGTCGGCCGTGCCGACAACGTGTATGGCGACCGCAACCTGTTCTGCTCCTGCGTGCCGGTGAGCGAGTACGCTGTGGATTGATGGTGTTCTCCCCCTCCCCCGGGGAGAGGGGCGGGGGCGAGGGCAAGCGGTTCGTCAAGCGGCATCGCTATTGGATACACTGCCCCTCACCCCCAACCCCTCTCCCGCAGGGAGAGGGGAGACAACATGCGGTAGCAGCGCTTCCTGGTACTGCTGATGCTGTCCAACGCTGATGACGCGCCGCTCCGAGCGCGCATCGCCCTCAAGGAGACATCCGTGGCAGTCAGCGTTTTCGACCTCTTCAAGATCGGCATCGGCCCGTCGAGTTCGCACACCGTCGGCCCGATGCGCGCCGCGCTGATGTTCGCGCAGGGCCTGCAGCGCGACGGCCTGCTGCCGCAGGTAGCCAGCGTCAAGGTGGAGCTGTACGGCTCGCTGGGCGCCACCGGCAAGGGCCACGGGACCGACAAGGGCGTGATCCTCGGCCTGATGGGCGACACGCCCGACACCGTCGACCCCGATACGATCGACAAGCGCCTGAAGGCCCTGCGCGCGGCGAAGTCGCTGTCGGTGCTCGGCGTGCACGCGGTGCCCTTCGTCGAGAAGGAACACATCGTCTTCTACCGCCGCGAGGCCATGGCCGAGCATCCCAACGGCATGAAGTTCCATGCCTTCGACGCCGCCGGCCAGCCACTGCGCGAGGCGCGCTACCTGTCGGTGGGCGGCGGCTTCGTCGTCACGGCGGGGGCCGCCAATATCGAGGTGCTGGCCGCGTCCGAAAAGCTGCCCTGGCCGTTCCGCAACGGCAACCAAATGATGGAAATGGCCGCGCAGAGCGGCAAGTCCATCGCCCGGCTGATGCTGGAAAACGAACTGGTGTGGCGTAGCGAGGACGAGGTCCGCGACGGCCTGCTGCGCATCTGGGATGTGATGCAGGCCTGCGTGGCGCGCGGCTGCCGCACCGACGGCGAACTACCCGGGCCTTTCCACGTGCGCCGCCGCGCACCGGACCTCTACCGCAACCTGACCGAGCGTGCCGAGCGTGCGTTGTCCGACCCGCTCTCGGTGATGGACTGGGTCAACCTCTACGCCATCGCCGTCAACGAGGAGAACGCCGCGGGCGGCCGCGTGGTCACCGCGCCCACCAACGGCGCGGCCGGCATCATCCCGGCCGTGCTGCACTACTACGACCGCTTCGTGCCGAACGCGAGCCAGGAAGGCGTGATCGACTTCCTGCTGACGGCGGGCGCCATCGGCATGCTCTACAAGCTCAACGCATCGATCTCCGGTGCGGAAGTGGGCTGCCAGGGCGAGGTCGGGGTGGCGTGCTCAATGGCCGCGGGGGCGCTGGCCGCCGTGCAGGGCGGCACGCCGGCCCAGGTCGAGAACGCGGCCGAGATCGGCATGGAGCACAACCTCGGCCTGACCTGCGACCCGGTCGGCGGGCTCGTGCAGATTCCCTGTATCGAGCGCAACGCCATGGCGTCGGTGAAGGCCGTCAACGCGGCGCGGATGGCACTGCGCGGGGATGGCAAGCACTACGTGTCGCTCGACTCCGTCATCAAGACCATGCGCGAGACGGGGGCAGACATGAAGACCAAGTACAAGGAAACGTCACGCGGCGGGTTGGCCGTCAATATCGTGGAGTGCTGACGCACAGACGGCGGCCGCCACCCGTGCCCCGGATGCATCACCCGGGCGTATGATGGCGGCACCCCACGCGAGGAAGCCGCCATGCAGACCCTCCACCAGCTCTTCGACGACGTCTCGTCGACCTTCACCTACCTGCTGCTCGACGCCGCCACGCAGGAAGCCATCCTGATCGACCCCGTCGATCGCCAGTTCGACCGCGACCTGGCGATGCTCGAAGCCACCCGCGCCAAGCTCTGCTGGGTCATCGAGACACACGCGCACGCCGACCACATCACCTCCGCCGGCCACCTTGCGCGGCGCACCGGCGCTTACACGGCGGCGCCCGCCGGCTGCGACATCAAGCCGGCGTTCAAGCAGCTGATCGACGGCGACACCCTTACCTTCGGCACGCAGGTCCTGCGCGCCATCCACACGCCCGGCCACACCGCCGGCAGCACGAGCTACTACTGGGAAGAGCAGACGCCCGGGGGCCTCGTGCGCCGCGTGTTCACCGGCGACACGCTGCTGATCGACGGCTGCGGCCGCACCGATTTCCAGTCAGGCGACGCCGGCACGCTGTACGACAGCCTCACGCAGAAGCTCTACCAGCTCCCCGGCGACACACTGGTCTACCCCGCGCACGACTACAAGGGCCGCACGCATTCGACCATCGCCGACGAGCGCGAGCACAACAGCCGCACCACCGGCCGCACGCGCGAGGCGTTCATCGAGATGATGAAGGCGCTCGGCCTGCCCAAGCCGAAGCTGATCGACGTGGCCGTGCCCGCCAACCGCAACCTCGGCCTGCGCGACGGCGAGACCGTGCCGCACGGCGCCTGAGACAGCCGCCGCAGAAAGGAGGCCACCCGATGTCGACCTACACCGCCGAAGTCCTCTGGCAGCGCGACGGGCAGGATTTCACCGGCAACCGCTACAGCCGCCGCCACCTGGTCCGCTTCGACGGTGGCGTGGAAATGCCGGGCTCGTCCTCGCCGCACGTGGTGCCGCTGCCGATGTCGGACGCGAGCGCCGTCGATCCCGAGGAAGCCTTCATCGCCTCCCTGTCGGCGTGCCATATGCTGTGGTTCCTGTCGATTGCCGCGAAGAAGGGCTTCGTGGTCGACCACTATGTCGACGCCGCCTCGGGTGTGATGGAGAAGAACGCCGAAGGCCGCATGGCGATGACCGTGGTGACGCTCCATCCCGCCGTCACCTTCTCCGGCGAGCGCCGCCCGTCGCGCGAGGAACTCGACGCGCTGCACCATGCCGCCCACGACGGCTGCTATATCGCCAATTCGGTCCGCACCGACGTGCGCTGCGATCCGGTCTGGCCGGGCTGACTGCGACAGGGGCCGGGCAGGCTCACTCCGCCCACCGGTCAGCGGTCTGGCGTACCACCTCGCGCAGGCTGCGTGAGTCGCCATTCATCTTGCGTACCCACTCGGCGTCGCCGTCGCGGCGCTGGGCCAGCGCGCGGATGTTCTCCAGCGCAGGCAGCGAACCGAGGGCCTCGGCATGGGGCACCAGCGCGTCGCAGATCGACAGGATGTGGTCGGCTATCGGCATGCGCGTGAGTTCGTTGGGATGCACATACTCGCCTTCCAGTCCGAAGCGGCAGGCCTGGAAGCGGTTGAACGTGTACACGAGGTAATCGTCCTCCTGCGGCATGAACGGGCGCGATAGCAGCAGGTAGCGCGCAAGGGCCTGGATATAGGCGGCGATGTCGCACGCGCGGCCCACGGTCAGCGGCGTGTCCATCACGCGCACCTCGATGGTGCCGAACTCGGGCTTGGGGCGGATATCCCAGTAGAAGTCCTTCATGCTCTCGATCACGCCCGTCTTCACCATCTTGTTGAAGTAGGCGGTGAAGGCATCCCACGTCAGCATCATCGGGGCGCGCCCGCTCATCGGGAATGCGGCGACCGAATTCAGGCGGGCCGACGCGAAGCCGGTGTCCACGCCCTGCACATAGGGCGACGACGCCGCCAGCGCGATGAAGTGTGGCACGTAGCGGCCGATGGCATGCAGCAGGAAGAGCGACTCGTCGGCATTCGGGCAGCCGATGTGCACGTGCTGGCCAAACACGGTGAACTGCTTGGCCAGGTAGCCGTAGAGCTCGGAGATGTACTGGTAGCGCGGCGAGTTCGAGATGGTGCGGTCGGACCATTGCTGGAACGGATGGGTGCCGCCGCCGCAGATGCCGAGGTTCAGCGAGTGCGACGCCGCCACCATCAGGTCGCGCATCGTGCTCAGTTCGTCCACCGCCTGCTGCCAGGTATGGCAGATGCCTGTGGATATCTCGATCATCGACGGGCTGATCTCCGGCTTGATGTCGCCGGCGTGGGTGGCGCCCTTCAGCGCGCGCAGCAGGTCGGGCGCGAAGGGGGCGAGATCGTAATCGTGGCGGTTGACGAGCTGGAGCTCCAGTTCGACCCCGAAGGTCAGTGCCTCGGATTCCTTGAACGCTTCGAGCGACATCAGCGCCCTCCCAGGTTATTCCGCGCCTCGCCGGCGTAGCGCAGCGCCCAGGCCGCGATGACCGGCCCCAGCAGTTGTTCGATCGCCAGCGCGCACAGGATGATCGACGCCAGCGGCCTGCCCGTATCTGGGTACAGGCGCGCCACGTCCGACATCAGCAGGTAGGCCAGCCCCGACATTGGCGCCAGCGACAGCCCCAGCGCCACGCACTGGCGCAGGCTCAGGCCCGAGAAGGACCCCAGCGACGCCACGCCGGCCAGCTTGGCCACATGCCGCAGCACCACCAGCACCACCGCGAAGCTGCCGCCCACCACCCAGTCATGGGCCGTCAGCGGCAGTCCGAGCGAGACCACCATCACGATGATCAGCAGGCTGCCGGCGCTACCGAAGTGCGTCGGCCACACATGCGGCTGGCGGTCCTGGTGCTTGAAGATCACCCCGGCCAGCAGCAGCGTCAGCGGCATCGACAGTTTCATCAGGCGCGTCAACGCCAGCGTAAACAGGATCAGGCCGACCAGCACGAGGAAACTGTAGTGATCGTCGGCCGACATGCGCGCATAGATCGCGTGGCCGACCTTGCCCACCACCCACGCCAGCAGGCACGAACCCACCAGCAGGTACAGCGGATGCAACAGCGCCGCGCCGAGATTGCCGTACTCGGAGTGCAGCCAGCCGGTGGCCACCTGGACGATCACCGCCGCATAGATACTGTTGAGCGCCGACATGGCGAGCAGCCGCTCCGTCACCTGACCGTCTGCACGCAGTTCGTTCTTGAGCTGCAGCACGATGGTGGGCGACGTGCTGACCGCGATACCGCCGGCAAGAATGGCGATGGCGGGCGACGCCCCCATCCACTGCAGCACCGTGGTGACGAGCCCCCAGGTCAGCAGGCTTTCCGACACGCTGGTAAACAACAGCCAGCGGTTGGCGCGCAACCAGATCAGCGAGAGCCGATGGCCCAGTTCGAACAGCGCCAGCGCCAGGGCCATGTCGATCAGGACGCGCGTCTGCGCGATCATGGCGTCGTCGACGATGCTGCGGCCGAGCATGCCGGCACACAGGCCCACCGCCGCATAGCCGACGATGCGCGGCAGGCGCAGCCAGCTGCGGCAGATCTCGCCCGCGAGGCCGGCACCGATCAGCGCGAGGCCGACCCAGAACAGGCCGCCGGGCGCCAGCGGAAGCGATGGGAAAAGTTGGGTCAATCCGGTCATGGCCGACATGGTATAGGAAGCGCGTGACAGGCCGATATCCGGCTTTGTCCGACAGCACACGCAAACCCTCGGCAACTGCGCGTCAACTTCGCACAAAAAACGCCATCTTACAGGATGGCGTTTTTACATTCGGGATCGGCCCAAGTCGGCGGGAGTTGACCGGATAAAGACCGGCCCTCAGACCCCCCAGAGTTTCCAGGCCGGGCGGGTCGTGCGCAGCGTCGTTTCGACGCGGGCATACAAGCCGCGCGTGGGGCCCTCCGCGGCGTTCTGCGCCCTTGCCTTTTCGAACCACGACAACGCCTGTTCCCGGTGCTGTCCGGCCGCCGCGGCCTGGGTGGCATGCAGCCAGGTTTCGGCGTCCCAGTCGGCCCGGGCGGCAAAGGCCGCCTCGAAATCCGCCATCGCTTCGTCATGCCGGCCCTGCGCCGACAGGATGCGGCCGCGCTGCACGCGGGCGGGCGCCTCGTCGGCGGGGTCGCCCTCGGCCAGCGCGATGGCCTCCTCGAACAGCGGCAACGCGGCCTGGTCGTCGCCAAGGTCGCGCCGGATCTGGCCGAAGCGGTGGAACACCCAAGCATCCTCCACCAGCAACGCGCGGCGCTGGTGCGAGTCGAGTTCGGCGAGCGCGTCGGTGCGGGCCTCCTCGTCCATGGCGGACAGGCCCGACTGGAGCAGCGTGGCGAAATGCGCACGCGCATGCGCCATGGCGTGGGCGGCCTCGCTGCGCGCCTCCACCGGCAGCGCGATCTGCCGCGCGTCCATGTGCGCCAGCGCGGCGCGCGCGGTCTCGGTCTGCTCGTCTCCGCCCATCGCGGCCAGCGCGGCGATCATGCGGCTGAAGGCCCACGTGACGTTGGCCGGGTCGCGCTCCAGCGGGTAGCGGTTGAGCACCTCGCCGGCCAGTTCGACCACCTTCGGGTGCTCGCCGGCCGCGGCGTGACAGTCGAGCAGGTCGAGCCAGTGCGCGATGAACTCGCTCGCGGCCATGCCCTTGCGATGCAGCGCCACGCGCTCCTCCAGGTCCGCCTTGCCGTCGGGCAGGTGGCGCGACAGCAGGCGGCACAGCACCGAATACAGGTGGGGGTCGGCATTGCCGCCGTGCCCGCGCGCATCGGCGCGGCCCGTGGCGAAGTACTGCTCGAAGCGGGCGAGGCCAGCGCGGCAGGCGGCGATGAGCTGCGGCTCGAGCGCGGCGGCCGAGGCCGGCACCGAATCGATGAAGTCGGCCAGCGCATCGGCGGCGCGCAGGTAGGCGGCGCCGTCGTCGCTGTCCTGCGTGATGGCAAAGCCCGCCCACGGCTGCGACTCGCCGAGGGCGGCGGCAGCCTGGTGGCGCCACGCCAGTTCGCGTACCTGTGCCTGCGGGTCCGGCTGCAGGCGCAGGTACAGGCCCATGTCCTGCAAGGCACCCTTCGCGTCGCCGGCACCGAAGCGCAGCGGCGCCCGCAGGCGGCGCGCTTCGGCGTAGTCGGGGTGGGCCGCCAGCACGCGCTCGGCCTGATCGAAGGCCAGCGCGTCGCCGGCCTCGGGCTCCAGGTCCAGCAGTTCGGGGTTATCGAGCCCGATGCGGCCGAGGCAGACCCGCATCAGCGGCTCCACCGGCTGGCCGGCGGCTTCGGTGCGGGCGATGTAGTCGCGCACCAGCGGCAGGATCTCGGCCGGGCCGAGGTCGGGAGCGCGGTACAGCAGGTCGTGCCAGTAGCGGCCCGCGGCCGGGAAGTCGCCCGCCCGGTAGCTGGCGAGGCCCGCATGCAGGTGGGCCGTCCAGTCGCCGGTTGCCAGGCCGTTGCGCTGGGCCGCCTCGTGCAGCCAGGGGATGGCGTCGCCGTCGCGGCCCATCGACATCAGCAGGGTGCCGTAGCGATGGGCGAGTACGCCACGCGATGCCCAGCGGTGCATGGGCGGCAGGTCGAGGGTATCGAGCCGGTCCAGCGCGGCCTGCAGCACGGCCAGCGCCTGCTGGGGATGGCCCGCCTCGAAATGCAGGCGCGCCAGCAAGGTGACGTAATCGACCACTTCCGGCCGCGCCTCCGCCAGTTGCCCTGCCATGTCGATCGCCTCGGCATGGCGCCCCTGGTCGGCCAGCGCCATGGCGCCGTCGTAGCTTGCTTCCTGCACGGGACTGCTCCTTCTGTTTTGATCTGCGACTCGGGATTATGCGACAGGTTCGGGGTGTTGCCGGTGAGTCGGCCGGCGCCGGGGGAAGCTTGAGGCCTGGTCGCCCGGTGCGCCAGAAAAAAACGCCACCCGAAGGTGGCGTCTCTGCGTTCAGCACTGCGCGCCAGCTTACTTGCCGCCGATCGTCTCCAGCACCGTCCACTTGCCGCCCACCACCTTGTAGACCGTGATACCACCGTCCTTCAGGTCGCCGCGCGCGTCGTAGGCCAGCGTCTTGGTCGTCACGCCCTGCATATTGGTCGCCGCCAGCACCGGCAGGTAGCGCGCCGGGTCCGACGAACCGGCCTTGACCATGGCGGACATCATCGCGGTGGCGCCGTCGTAGGCGTACGGCGAGTAGGTCTGGACCTTCGAGCCGAAGCGCTTCTCGTACTTCTTCTCGTAGGCGGCGCCGCCCGGCATCTGTTCCAGCGGCAGGCCTGCGAGCGACACCACCGTGCCTTCGGCGGCGGGGCCGGCGAGCTTGAGGAAGTTGTCGGTCTTGGACATTTCGCCCGACACCACCGGCGACTTCATGCCCAGTTCCTTGACCTGCTTGGCCAGCGGGGCCGACTGCGTCTCGGCGCCGCCGTAGAAGATGATGTCCGGGTTGCTGCGCTTGATGTTGGTCAGCACGGCCTTGAAGTCCACCGCCTTGTCGTTGGTG
>Ga0160472_100391_pt1 | contig 36027 bp, 22 predicted proteins | sample HID1973M_E11MG_FD_108267 | JGI IMG/M metagenome (GOLD analysis project Ga0160472, IMG submission 108267) | Enriched mosquito-associated microbial communities from UW Madison campus, WI, USA - HID1973M_E11 MG | ecosystem: Host-associated > Arthropoda: Insects > Digestive system > Unclassified ... | reverse complement strand
TTTCTCTTTCAATAGCATGTTCAATGAATTGATACCTTTCGAAAAAGATTAAATAATGGCAATTGTATTTGAAAGTAAATGCAAATTTATTTTCTTTATTCTCTATATGTTGCTTAAGTCTAACTTCTAAATCATTTGTTACACCAGTGTATAAAACAGTTTTGTTCTTGTTAGTTAGAATGTAGACAAAATAATTATGGTTCATTGCTATTATTAAAGTTTTGTTTTCATCGCCTGCAGATTCTTCGTACCTCAGAATGACAAAAACACTTGCTGTCATTGCGAGTTACGAAGGAATCTTACTACAATTTGCAGGTTAAAACTATCGCTTTAAGATTGCTTCTTGCCTCGCAATGACGAACTGACTAAGCGGTGCGCTTAGTATTTCGCTTTAGTCTTTCAGCTTTTCCCTTTAAACTTTCAACTCTCTTAAGGCCTCACTTTATTCACATCTACTAAGCTATTCAAATAAACTTCGATATTGGAATACCCTAATTTCGAAATCTTACTTGCATCTTTTCCGTCCCTAGGATTTAAACCATGTTTTGTTTCCCAAGCATCAGGAATTCCATCATTATCCGAATCCAAATAAGGTTTTCCTTTGTATTCGGGATAACCGCCAACTTGAGCGATATCAGAAATAATACCCTGTTTATAAGAATCAGCTGGTAAACGGCGCTTTACGTAACTTTGCTTTGCGGGCAGTTTGCCATCTTCGACATGCTCTATTTTGCCCGTTGTAACTTGTTTAACAATACGTTGGTCAACAGCATCGCGAACGGGTAAGCTTGCACCGGCATTCGCCAAAACATAATCGTAAGCTTTTTTGGTATCGATGATGGAAATTTTCGCCATTGGCAAAGGTTTGTCTACACGAATTGAATCCAACAATTTTTGCTTATCGCGTTTACTTTCTGGTTGAACGCCTCCATCCCAATTATTTTTGGTTACTTTTTCATTTCCTTCAATAATATTTCCGGTAACGTAAGCTCTTCCAAATTCATTGGCAAATTTTTTATCTCGACCAGATTCTGGTTTCAATATTCTATAAGAAATCGGCTCGCCAGCCGGTGTGATAGGTCCTGGTTTGTAATAGTTGTTAATGAAACTATAAAATGAGGCGTTGTCGCCACCATCAGCACTTCTGTTCCACCAGTTAAAAATTACATTATTGGCAAAACCAAAATCGCCATACATACCTACAGATGGGTTACGGCTAATATTTGATGCCCACAGATTACGCATGAAAGTGGAGTTTAATCCTCCAATTGTACTGCCAAAAGCATGATTATAGGTATCCAAAGCTTCAGAAAAAATCGAATTTTGAATGGTAACATTTACAGTAGGCAATTTTTCAGGTTTAGAGCCATCTTTCGGGTCGTAAACATGGCGATAAATAGACATATTTTCATCCAAACCCCAACTCGCAGAAACGTGGTCAATCATGATATTTCCAACAGGATTACCACCAATTGCATCATCACGACGGGTAACATCAGTAGCGCCACGACGGAAACGCATGTAACGAATCACCACATCATGCGTATTAATCCACACTGATTCGCCGGCCACACAAACACCATCACCGGGCGCACTTTGACCTGCAATTGTAATGTAAGGCGCACGAATAATCAGCGGAGTTTTTAGTTTAATAATCCCTGAAACATTGAAAACTATAATACGTGCTCCGCCTTGTTCGCAAGCTTCACGTAAAGTTCCTTTGCCTGAATCTTCCAAGCTGGTAACCACATAAACCTTGCCACCACGACCACCAAAAGAATAAGCACCACCACCTTCAGCGCCAGGAAAGGCAACCATTTTGGACTGTGGTAAATCGCTCGGTTTTGCAGCCCATGGAATATAGGGTTTGCCATGCTTGGCTTCTTCATCAACAATCGGTTTTACCTTTAAAAATTGAAGTTCTGATTTCTCTTCAATACTTTTTAAAAGCGAATCGGCTTTCTTTTCCATCGCTTCCGGAATTACCGGGTATTGAGCGAAAGCCAAGTTTGCAGTACCCAAAATGGCCATGAGTAGTGCAAAAGAAGAATATTTTTTCATCTTAATTTGGCTTAACTGTTGATACCGGAACAACGCTGTTTAAATACACTTCGATGTTTGAATAACCACTTTTGGTAATTTTCATTGCATCGGATGCATCCTTTGGATTTAAACCATTTTTCAATTCGTATGCATCAGGCATGCCATCGTCATCAGAATCCTTATACGGTGTTCCTTTGTAAACTGGATAACCACCAACTTGAGAAACCTCTGTAATGATTCCTTGTTTATAAGAATCGCCCGGTAATCTGCGGTGTTCAAATTGAAATGCAGACGGTTTAGCATCTGGGTGAACCTCTATTTTACCAGTAGTTACCTGTTTTACTATACGAGTATCTACAGGATCTCTTTTTGGTAAAGTTGCACCTGCGTTTGCAAGAACGAAATCTTTAGCCTGTAAAGTTGGAATTATAGTAAGCTTGGGCATTGGGAAAGGTTTGCTGGCCTTCATGGCAGCAAAGTAAGGCGACGCTTGTTCGTAAGACATAAGATTGCCTTTTTTATCCTCTACCTGAACGCCACCATCCCAATTGTTTTTGGTTACTTTTTCATTACCATCAATTATATTTCCGGCAACATAAGCCCTTCCAAAAACTACATAAGGCAATTTACTTCTACCGGATTCTGGTTTTAAAATACGATAGGAAATGGCATCTTTTAAATCGGTAACCGGACCTGGTTTATAGAAGTTATTGATAATGTTGTACTGAGCGGTGTAATCACCGCCATCAGTAGAACGATTATTCCAGTTGAATACTACGTTATTTGCGAAATTGAAAATACCGTTCCAGCCTATTGATGGATTACGAGCACCATTATCTGCCCAAAGATTCCGAACAAATGCACAATTCTCGCCACCCAGTGTAGAACCAAAAGCATGATTCCAATAGTCAAGCGCTTCAGAGAAAATTGAGTTTTGAATGGTAATATTCACTGTTCCCAATTTTTCTTCGGTTTTGCCAGTGCTATCATTATACATGTGGCGATACATCGACATGTTTTCATCTAAACCCCAACTTGCAGAAACGTGATCTATCATGATGTTTCCAACCGGGTTACCACCAATGGCATCATCACGGCGGCCCACAAAAGTTTCTCCCCTTCTAAAACGCATAAAACGAACAATCACATCATGTGTATTTAACCAAACAGATTCGCCAGCTACACAAACACCATCACCAGGGGCCGTCTGACCAGCAATGGTAATGTATGGCGCACGAATCATTAATGGTGTTTTTAATCTGATAATTCCAGAAACGTTAAAAACCACTATTCTTGCACCGCCCTGCTCACAAGCATCGCGTAAAGAACCTGGGCCACTGTCATTTAAGTTTTTAACTACAATTACTCTTCCGCCATGCCCACCAAAACTGTAAGCGCCTCCGCCTTCAGCTCCGGGAAACGCCAACAATTCAGACTGTGGCAAATCATTTGGTCTACCTGCCCATGGAATGTAAGGCTTACCCTGTTCGGCTTCTCTTTTTATAATTGGCTTGGCTTTTTCCCATGCAATATCAGATTGATGGTAAGCTTCTTTCATCATTGAATCAGAAGATTTTTTTACATCTGCAGGAATATTTGGATACTGTGCAAAAGAATAATTTGCTGAGAATGCTAACACTGTTGTTAACAACAGATTTAATGTAGTTCTTTTCATTTGTTTTGCTCGTTGGGAAAGGCAAAGATTTTAAGCGGATATTTTTATCAGATATAAATCTACATATAAAAATAAAAGATTTCGGCTCATTTCTTTTGATATTCCTGGTTATTAATTTTGGTTAGAAAGTATATTATCTTTCAAATTTAATGGCTAAAAAAAGCTATTTACTATAGAATTTTCTCTACCTATTATACAATATTATCAATTCAAAAAATAAGCTGTAACATTGTAAATTCATTATCACAGCCACGTTACAAGATAGAAATAAAATTCATATATAAATGTAACATTCTTAAATAAAAAAGGAAGCGATTTCTCGCTTCCTTTAAAACCAAATATAAAATTAACAAGACAAATGAGCTAATGCCTTAATTAAGTTCTTTAATACTATTGAAGTGGATCGAAAGGACCGCCCCAAGTATTGTTTTGCTGAAGGTTAATGTTGTTGTTTATTGCAGCTGTCGGAATTCCATAGAAATAATTACTGGCCTGGAAATTAATATTCTGTGTATCCAAAGCTTTTAAACTTAGCGTAAAACTAGATGCATATAGCGCATCTAAGGATGTTATTGCAGAAGCTTCTCTTGTTGATGCAATATAATCAGTTGCTAAAGTTCCACTTCTGTTTAATTGAATTACAAGTGCATTTCTTTTAGTACCGTTAAGTGTAGATTCTAACAATTTTCTTCTGCGTAGATCAAAAAATCTTTTACCCTCAAAAGCAAATTCAATTTGTCTTTCTTTCATAATTGCAGCAACAAGATCTACACGCGACATGCCTGCAGTTAAGCCGTATAAACCATCTGTACCTGCTTCTATGCCAGCTCTTTTTCTTATTGCAATTAAATTTGCATAAGGCTCGTCAGATAATCCTAATTTATTCAGCTCTGCGGCACTTTCTGCTAAATTTAAAAGTACTTCCGCATAACGAATTTCAATCCAATCGGTTCCAATAAAGGTACTTGGAGATGCTTTTGTTTCATCTACGCCCTTACGTAAGTAAAATCCTGTGTTACTTGCCGCAGTTGCTTCTGTTGTTTTATTGGTTGTACCACTTGATGCACTATAGTAATAATAAGTCCATACACGAGAACCATTCATAACACTGCCCCAAGTTGCCCCATTATAGGCAATTGTCGCATTAAATCTTGGATCTCTATTTTTGTAAAACGTAGCCAATGTATATGGATATTTTGTTGATGCTCCTGTACCTGTAGCAGGTTTACCATCTAACATTGGGAAGGCTAAACTCATTTCGTAACTCGGCGTATATGAACCACTTCCAGAAACCGACCTTGGTCTTGCTCCATTATCGAAAGTATTGTTATTCATATTAATATCAACAGTAGAATTGTTGTAACCTGTTACTAAAACAGCTTCTGGATTTAAAGGCGCACCTGTTGATGTTCCACCTTCAGTTGTCCACATGGTATAATCAAACTTAGAATAAAGTCCGAAACCGTTAGCAGATAAAAGTGTAACAGCCGTTTTGCTCGCATCGTAAGCCGCTTGCCATCTTGCTATATCGTTACTAGGATTAAATTCAGGGCTTGCATAAGTTAATAATACTCGGCCCATAAATGCAGCTGCTGCTCCCGAAGTAATCCGACCATAATCAGCTTGTTTAGGCCATTTTGCTGGTAAATATTTCACACAGGAATCTAAATCTCTTTTTACCTGAGCAAAAACTTCGCTGGTTTTAGCACGTGGTGTTAAAGCCAATTGCTTTGCTTCATCACCAACGGCATTAAGTGGTACTAAGATTAATGGTACGCCACCATATAATTTCGCCAATTCGAAATATCTATAGGCTCTCCAAAAATAAGCCTGTGCAGCGAATCTACGTTTTACAGCAATATCTAATGTACCAGCATTTAAATCTCTTAAAAAAGTGTTAATTATCCTGATTTTACCATAGCTATTATTGGCAGCATTTGCAACGCCTAAATCGGTTACGCTTTCTATTGTTGCCGTACCCAAAACAAATACGTTACTGCCCTGACTTTCTTCAGTTAAGTTATATGTACCTGCCGAGTGAATTGAACCACCTGTTGTACCAAACCAGCCAGGCTGATTTTGACTATAGATGTAATCCACATTTAATTTAACGGTTGTAGAATCATTAAAGATCTGCTCAGCAGTAAAATTTCCTACATCCGATTTTTCTAAAACTTTTTTGCAATTGGTTAGCGATAATACAGCTAAGCTAAGTGCAGTTATAACGAATATCTTTTTCATTTTTATACGTATTAAAAGCCAATATTTAAACCAAACGACCAAGTTTTTAGTGTTGGATAAGCATATAAAGCTGTTTGAAGATCTCTGTATTGACCAGGGAACGGATTAATAAATTGAATTGGATTAGTAGCAACAGTGTAAATCCTTGCACTAGCCATACCTATCTTATTTGCAAATTTAGTTGGAATGTTATAGCTTAAATTCAAGCTGGTAACGTTGAAACTTGTTGCTCTTACCAACCAAAAATCTGTTGTTGTTTCAAAATTTGTTCTAAAGAATGGGTTTGGATAGGCCGCGTTAGTATTTGTTGGTGTCCAGTGATCAACCCAGTAGGCTGCTCTATTATCATAAATTGATGCACCAGTTGCAGCACTAGATTGGTTTGCTGGTTTCTGACCATCAATACTTGTCCAGCCACCCCATGACATACCCATAATTACATTTAGCACTAAACCTTTATATCCTACGCTCCAGTTTAAACCCAAAGCATTGTGGTTATTCTGTCTGCTTTTAATAAAAGCCTGATCTTTTTTATCGGTACTAATTACACCATCACCATTTACATCTTCATAGTTGATCATACCAGGTTGAAGTGGTTGTCCAAAAATCTTAACATTTTGAGCACCACCAGCAGCAGCGGCTCTTTGTGCAATAATAGCATCGGCATCGGCTTGCGTTCTAATAATACCAAGTGATTTGTATCCGAATACACCCAAGTCAGATGATCTTCCTGTCACATCCTCAACTGTGCCGACAATTGCCGCAGATTGATCTACTTTTAACATTTTATTATCCATCCAAGTATAGAATGGGCTAAAACTATATGTAAAATCTTTTCCAATCTTGTCTCTCCAAGCAAGTGAAAATTCGTAACCAAATGTATTTGCATTGGTGTAATTTTCAGTTGGGGTACTTGCTCCAATTGTAGCTGGTACCGATGAGCTTAATGAAGTTAAGATATCTGTTCCATGATTCCAATAGTATTCTCCAGTAAATGATAAACGATTTTTTAAGAAAGCCATATCGATACCGTATGATGTTTTGAACTCTTTATTCCATGTAACATCTGCATTTGGAATGGCTAAGTTAGGTTTGATTGCGATTGTTCTGTTATCGTTACCGTTAAATACAGCTCCACCAGCACTTCCTGTTCCTAAGTTGTAGTTGGCTAAATATTGGTATGCTTTTGTATTATCAACTCCTGATAAACCAAACGAAGCTCTGAACTTTAGCAAATCTAACCATTTAAAATTATCTGCGATGAAAGGTTCTCTTGATGCAACCCATCCCACAGACGCTGCTGGAAAATTACCCCAGTTATTGCCTGGTGCAAATCTTGAGCTTCCATCTCTTCTGAAAATAAATTGAAATAAATATTTCTGATCGTAATCGTAATTAAATCTGGAAATGAAAGACTGAAAGCCAAAAGTACTTACAGCAGACGATTGATTAGAACTTGAAGCACCAACTGCGAAAGACTGATAATCTAAAGCGCCAGCTACTAAGCCGGTTGCTTCAGCGTTTACACTTTCACTATATTGTTCGCGTTGCTCAAATAAGGCTAAAGCCGAAACACTGTGTTTACCGAATGTACGGCTGTAAGTTAAACCGCCATTTACCTGGTAAGAATCTGCAAATGTTGGTGTTAAACGAACCTTATCACCATTTAACACATTAAATGTACCCGTTAATGCACCGCCAGGAATATGGCTATTAGCACCCAAACCAGCATACTTATAATAAACGAATGTAGTACCAAACTGCTTATTGTTGGCGGCATTTAAGTTTTTATTGAATGTACTTGTTACTGTTAAGCCTTTAATACCTGGAATTTCGTAGGTTACTTTTGCTAATATATTTGTTGAAGTATTGGTACCACCTGTGTAGTTATTTGAATTTTGAATCTGGAAGAAGTTAATGTTATCATTACCACCAGTATTACTTCCACCAATTACAACAGGGTTACCATTTATAAAATATTCTTGCCAAGGCTGAACGTTTTGTAACGATGCCGCATCATTATCTAAGTTTTCTGAAGTGCTGGCTAATTTATACCAATAACTTCTAGAATAGCCAATGTTTGCATTTAAAGATAGTGATGTAACCAAACCTTTGGCTGGTTTTGCTTCAACTGAAGCTCTTAAACCATATTTATGCGAATTGATTCCTTTAAAGTTGCTATTCTGATTTACAAAATCGCCACCGATAAAATAGGTTACCTTCTCCGTACCGCCGCTAATATTAGCTGCCGTACGCCAAACGTAAGCCGGACCAAATGCATCATCGAAATAGTTGTGTGAGTGGGTAGAAAAATAATCCAACTCATCTGGCGTGTACCAAGTTGCAGTTCTGGTATTTGCGGGAACACCTGCCGTAACTAAATAACCATCGGCATTGTAAAACTTATCTACTGGCACACCAGGGACAGTTTGAATGTATGCGGATGCGTTTGTATAATCATTTGAAAAAGTTCCCAACTCTAACGAATTCATAAATTTAGGCATAATGGTCGCTGTAGAAACACCAAGCGAATTACTGATGTTAAACTTAGGCGCACCGATTTTACCTTTTTTGGTACGAATCATAACCACACCATTTGCTCCCTGAATACCAAAAATTGCGGCTTCTGCATCTTTTAGAATGGTTACATTTTCTACTTCGTTAATATCAAGGTTATCAAAATCTGCCTGTGTTCTGATGATGTCGTCAATTACGAACAGCGGATTTGTTCCCTGTCCACCATCTTTAGCAAATACAACGGGATTACGAATGGTAATTGTAGTTCCTTGCCCTGGCCTTTGCGATCCTCCGGAAACGCTTAAACCTGGCGTTGTTCCTTTTAAAGCTGAAGTAATGTTTAAAGCAGGAATATCTTCAACTGTTTTTAAATCTGGCGATGAAACCGATCCTGTTAAAGAGCTTTTCTTTTGTGTGCCATAACCCACAATCACTACGTCATCAAGATTTTTATTATCTGGCACCAATTTAACGTTTACTGTAGATTGTGTACCTACTGTAACTTGTTGCCTGATGTAACCTATATAAGAAAACACCAAAACATCGGTATTGGATTTTACCTGAATGGTAAAAACGCCATCGGCATTGGTACTTACATTACTAGGAATTCCTTTTAGGCTTACATTAACCCCGGGAATTCCGGTACCATCCGATTGATCTACAACCTTACCCGTAACCTTTCGGTCTTGTGCAAAGAGGACTGTACTTACCAGTAGCATCACCAGTAAAGACAATGAAATTTTGCGTAAAAATTTTAAGTTCATATTTATTATTTGGTTAGTTTTTAATCTATTTTACTCCTATTTAATCTGAGGTAAGAGGTATAATTTTTTATAGCGACGGCTTAACAATTAATATTTTTTTAATAGCAATTGTCACTCACAATCTCATATTTATTGATGCTTTTTATATCCAGAAGATTTTGCACATCAGTTTTTCGCGAAAAACCTGTAGGAATTTTATGATAAAGATGGCTCATCTATCTAATCTTGTTGTTTCTATATGTTGGTTAGAAAGTATATTAAATACTTCTTTGGTTTATAAAATGACCTTCAAAAGGCTTAACTAGTATTATTTTCTATACATTATTACCAATGCAAACCAAATAACGTTATGATAATATTGGATCATTTTAAAATCATTACAATATAAATATAAAATTCATATATAAATGCAATATTCTTAAATAAAAAAAAATAAAAAAATTTGATGGAGATTCATTTACATTAATCCATCAAATTTATTTTTAATTCGACTGTGCAGCAGCAGCCTTTCTTCTCTTCTCCCACTCTGCACCTTCTTTCTTTAAATCATAACCTTGGGCCGATAAATAGTTATTGATTCTGCCTTTGTACTTACCAAACCATGCGTGCTTTTTATCTGATGATTCTGCATCTATAGCATGTTCCCTAGCTTCGATTAGCCAAAGCATAATTTGTTTTTTCTGGTCTTCGGTAAGGGTTAAAATTTCTTCCTGATAAGCTTTATAGGTAATGGGAAGAATATTGTAAGTCATGCCATTCTTAACCAAGTCTATCTGGTCTTTAGTTAACTGAGCTGATAATTTATTAATGTATTTAGCATGAAGTTTCGCCAGCTCGGCTTCTACTATGCGATTTTCTTTTGCTAAGGCAGAATCTCTTTCTACTTTATTGGATGCATTTTTTTCTTTCAGATCTTTAACTTTCAGATCTCGATTTGCATAGATATCATTTAAGTTACTGTATTGGTCTCTAATAATATCCCTTACCTTCGTTGCTTTCTTTTGATCGGTTACTCCGATATTGGCTACAATCTTATCTGCACGCTCGGTAATTACCTTTACATAAGCAAGCTTTTCTTCTGCTGTTTTATCTTGCGCAAAAGTAGCGGTTAGAGAAGCGCATGTTAATAAAAGGATTAAAATGGATAATTTCATTATTTGATATTTTTAATTTGAATTGCTTTTTTTAATTAAATTGACATCTCCACAGAAATGCACCTTTAAACCGAGTTCGTCCATCGCGGCGGCCTTAATTCTGCAGGCTTCATGTGCGCTGGCTTCGTAATTGGTATACACAACTTGAATGTGGTTTGCTTTATGCCTTGCCATCATTTGATCGCGGCTTACGCCCTTTAAAATGGCATGCATTATTGGCCATTCAGGAGTAGTTAAGTTCCATCTTCTATCTGTTTCTGCTTTAGGCAATGCCACAACCTCGCCTACTCCAAGATCGCAATGTAGTTCATTTTCCAATACATACACTCTACTCCAAACAATAAAACCAGGTTTACTAATTCCTTTTAACGATCCTCCGCCTAAACGAAAATACATAGAAGGTTGCCTATCGCTACTTGCGCCTTTGTAACCATTTATAAAATGTGCTGGCGGTGCAGCACCCGAAATTAAGAAAAGCCAAACAAAACCATCAATATCTTCTCCCTTATAATTTTCTCCCCAACGGATGTCGTGCAGGGTATTTTCTCCGGTCATTCCTAACTCATTCCATAAATTATAAGTAACCAGAGCATCTAAACCAGCACATTCATCAACTTCATTAAAATGCGGAAGTGCTTTTTTTGCATATAATTCTCTCCCATCGTTTGAAAAAACTGGTGGACGATCTTCATTGTTTAATAAACCTTCAACTAAATCACTGGCTACTGTTAAATCTTTTAAACCTTGTTGGTACTGAATTCCAATCATATCGCATCTAAAATTATCGGCTATACGCAAGGCAGAAATGTACATTTTACATTGTTCCAAGGTTTGATTTTTGGTTAGTTCCGTATCTTCATCAGTTCCCCAATTAAAAGTCATGCCCTTATTAAGTAACCAATCTAAAACTGTTTGAGCTTCAGCATCTGTAACCTGAAGCATACCAGCATACAAGGCAGATTGGCTTAAACGTTCTTTAAAAAAGCCGGTTTTATGCAACAGTTCATCTGGAATGATAGCATTGTACATTCCCATACAACCTTCATCAAAAACGCCCATAATTACCTTGCGTTCTTTTAAGTTACGGGCAAAGGCTCTTCCAATCTTTTCATCGGATGCAGGAATTTTATTTAAGGCAAAACTTTTAACATGACTTTGATCATAGTTTATTTTACCTGTTAAAAGCCATTCTTGCAAGCCATCGGTAAAAAAATCATCAGTAAAGTTTTCGCTCCAAAGTGAGCTGTACGCTATATCGGCTTTTGTTAAACAGCCGTTTAGATTTAACATGCCAACCAAACCTGGCCATTGGCCACTCCAGTTTGCAACCGTTAGTATAGGGCCTTTATGTGTAGTTAAACCAGCAAGAACATGATGAGAATATTGCCAAACGCTTTCTGCAACAATTAAAGGCTGTTCCGGATCGATATTTCTAAAAATATCCATACCCATTCTTTGCGAATCTATAAAGCCATGTTTTTTTGTAGCGTCGTAAGGATGTGCACGTTTTATGGTGCAGCCAAATTTCTCAACTGCAGCGGTTAGTTTTTGTTCCATCTGTACCTGCGCTTCCCAACAATTTTGATTTGCTGAAAGTCGTAGATCTCCACTAGAAACCAACAGAATTTGCGCTTGAATACCTTGCTTCATAATTCATTAATGAACAAATTATTTTTATATAAATAATTTATCGGTTTATATTTTGGTTATCGCCTAAGAGGCTATATACAAAACTCTGCAATCAATAACAGTAATTACTAGTAGTTTTTAGCAAATTAATATAGGATGTTATCATATTATAACCTAACTTTAGTGTCGCAATGCTTATGATTTGCTAAACATATCGCCTTGCCAATAACCAAATATTTACAATTTATATGAAACCTCATTTTCATAAAGTTCCCGTTACGCTCCAAAGCTCTTTCAGTATCCGCCATGATATTAAACCAGATTTTGGAAACATTTGGCATTACCATCCAGAATTGGAATTGCATTACGTAATTAAAGGCGAGGGCGTTCGTTTTGTTGGCGACAACATTAGCAATTTCGAGCCTGATGAAATGGTATTGATTGGTGAAAATTTACCGCATACCTGGCGATGTAAGGATGAATATTTTCAGGGAAATCCAGATCTGAATACCGAAGCTATGGTGATTCACTTTTTGCCCGATTGTTTAGGCAAGTATTTATTGAGTTTACCTGAGGCTTATTTGATTCCGAAATTATTTGAAAAAGCCAAAAGCGGAATGGTTATTTCTGGAAAGGCAAAAGAGAAACTGGTTGATTTAATGAGAAAAGCTGTTTATGCAACTAATCTGGATCGCATTATCATATTACTTTCCATTCTTAAAACCCTGGCAGAAACAGATGAATACGACACTATTGTAACGAGTAAAAATACTTTTTATCAATCTAACGAATCGGAAACATTGCGTATTAACAAAATTTGCAACTACACCCTGAGCAATTATAAAAAGGATATTACACTGGATGAGGTGGCGTCATTAAGTAATTTAAGCGTGACCTCTTTTTGTAGGTATTTTAAGTTGATGACGAAAAAAACCTTTTATGATTTTTTAATCGAAATTAGGGTAAGTCATGCCTGTCGGTTTTTAATTGAAAACAAGCTTCCAACCGAAATGATCTGTTTTGATTGCGGTTTCAATAATGTATCCAATTTTTATCGTCACTTTAAAAAAGTAACCGGGATGACGCCATTGGATTATAAAAGAAAGTACTTGAATTAAGGATTTCAATTTATCTTTTTCATCATTACGAAAGCACAGCGGAATGGAGAACCTTTAAACATTAGTTTCAAGGATTTCTCCGCTAAGCTGAAGGACGAATCCATGAACCTTCTACTTTTCAAAAACCGCAAGGTTTAGAATGTGCTAAATAAAAACCTGAATATTTAAATCACTTCTCAGCGCCGAGTAATCCTCAAATAGTTTTTCAACTTCTTTTACTACAGTTGGGGTAAATGAGCCCACTGCTCTCCGTGTAAAGGTCGAGATATTTAAGCCTCTTTTTTGCAGAAAATATTTTGATACAATTGGATAAACATTATGCATCACATCCATATTGTCAATTAAAAACTGTTGTACCGATTGAACTTCGTTTTTCAGGCTTTCATCATTATAATGATCGCAAAGCCAAACAATTAACTCCGGAAAATAATTGCCCTGAATACAGGATAATCCAGAAGAACCCGCTTTTAACGATTCCACGGCGTGAACAATATAAGCATCGTACAAACCAAAAGCATAACCTTCTGTAAGTTTTAGTTTTTGCTTAATCTGTTCCAAATCCAGGCTGGTATCTTTATGGTAAATTACCCTGCCTGTTGAAACAAAACTAGCAAGTTGCTCTGGCTTTAAAACCCTTTTATAGGGAACCGGACACTCATAAAAACCAATGGGAATTTCGCCAGTCTGTTTCAGCAAATCAAAAACACGATCATCAAAAACTTCATCAGATTCATTTTCATCAGCCAACAAGCTTGTAATGGCGATAACAGCTTCAACACCTTGATCGCTCACTTCCTTGATAAAATCAGCCTGCTTTGAAATTGGTCTACCAAAGGTTCCCGTTGCGACTATCGGCACTGCTCCATCCACAACTTTTATAACATGTTTTATGGCCTGAATCCGCTCCTTATCTGTGAGTTCGAACATTTCGCTAGAGAGGCAATTTGCGAATAAACCAGATGATCCAGCTTGCAAGTAAATCTCTGTTAACTGTGTAAGTGCAGGATAATCGATATTTCCGTTGCTTAAAAAAGGCGTAAGCATGACCGGGATGAACCCTTTTTGTGAGTTTTCCATTTGTAAAATGATATGGTAAAATTCCTGTTTAAATGATGATCTGAATTAGGTTCGAATGGCTAATTCACTATTTTTAATTTTCTGTTTTTAATTTTGGTCAGGAACAATCCTGTTAAAAATATTGTTAAGGTACCTACTACGATTATCATATTTTTATGTAGTGGATTTCTAAAAACTTCGTATTCTGAAGGAAGAAGCGAAGAAAATGTCATCCATATAATTACGAAAATTCCAATTACCGTTGCTGTTATGGCTTCGTGATTTTTGGTCTGCCTGCTGATGATACCTAGAAGAAACAAACCCAACATACCTGCTGCAAAAATCCCCGAAAGTTCCCACCACACATCCAAAATACTTTTCACACCAATCATGGCTATTCCGGCAATCATACCCAATAAACCAAATACGATTGTTGCCATGTGCAACAGCGATAAATTCTGTTTTTCGCTCACCTCTGGCTTAATGTATCTTTTATAAATATCAACCGAAAAAACCGTTGCAGAAGCATTCATTCCAGAACTTATTGTGCTCATTGCAGCTGATAATATGGCCGAAACAATTAAGCCAACCAAACCCATCGGAATTTTTGTTACCATAAAATGTGGCATAATCTTATCGCCATAATCTGCTGGTTGAAGTGTACTTTCCAATTTAAAAACTTCTGTTGTAGAAGCATGAATTGGTAACCTTTCCAATGCCACCTGATGTTTAATCGATTGGACCAAATCTGGATTAACATCATAATAAGCATACAAACAAGATCCTATAATAAAAAACAACAAAGATGCTGGAACATAAAGGTAAACACATAGCCAAATTGATTTTGAAGCTGCCTTACTCGACGATGCCGTATGGTATCGCTGAATGTAGTTTTGATCCATCCCAAAGTTATTCAGGTTGATGAAAAAACCGTACAGCAACACTACCCAAAATGATGAGTTTACAAAATCTAGCTTAAAACTGCCAAGGCTAAATTTGTGTGCCGATTTGCCAATCTCAATAATTTTTGATGCACCTCCAGGCATGTTTGTCATAATAAGATACAAGATTAGTAGAGCACCAAAGGTTTTTACTACTGCTTGCACAACTTCTGTCCATATTACCGCTTCAATTCCTCCCAAAACCGTGTAAATAATGATACAGATGCCCATTACAATCATAATGATCTGCATGGAATAACCTGTTAAAGCCTGCAGGCTTAATGCGATTCCAAAAAAGATAGATCCCATTCTAGCCAATTGGGTGAGCAGAAAACAAATTACAGCATATACTCTTGCCCAAGCGCCAAATCGTTTCTCCAAATGTGTATAGGCCGAAATTTCTCCGGTATTTCTATAAAATGGAACAAAATATTTTGAGGCAATCCACGCGGCTAAAGGCATAGAAATACTAAAAACAAATGCATTCCAATTTCCGCCGAAAGCTTTACCGGGAACACCTAGAAATGTGTTGCTGCTTAAAAATGTGGCATAAATAGATAAACCTATTGCCCATCCGGGAATAAGGCCCGAGGCTTTTGTAAATTGCTCGGAGTTTTTATTTTTTCTAGAAAAATAAACCCCAACTAATATCATTCCAACAAGATAAATGAAGATGATCGCAAGATCGAGTATAGGAAGACCTTTCATTATTTGTTGGCTCTTGTATTAATTTGGTTAAAACAAATATGCATGTCTAAGAATGAGTATTAATATAAGATTTTGGCTACATATTATACCATCTTATCTTATTGAACATCTAAAGCATCAATGGTAAGTCCTTTAGAATTTTCTGCTATAATTCTTAATTTATAAGTTCCGGCATTAATCATACTTCCTGTGTTTGTATTAAGATAATTCCATTTGCCGTCTTTTGTAGGTGCAAATGTTGCCTTTTCTGTTTTCATAACCGTTCCATCAGCCGATAAAAATTCTAATGTAGCGGTTAAATTTTGCTCAAGTGGATTATGGTATTTTAGTGTAAGCGAGTAGGTATCGGCCACGCCAACCGATATCGTAAATTCAAGTACATCTCCAGCAGGTGCCTTAAAAGTAACCCGGGCTTTGCCCATTAAATCTTCCTTAACAATATTTTGACCTTTTAAATTTGCATCTGTAGCCTTATAACTCGTTACGGTTTTCAAATCGTAAGCGGGTTCTAAATTGCTTGGTGGAATAACCGCTACAGTCGAAATATAACTTTCGATAGCTACTTGCTCTCCTTTTTTATATCGTTTGCGGTAAATGGAAAATGTTTTACCTAAACTATTTGAGATGCTGGTTTTGGTATCTTCGTATTCCTTTAAATTTAAGTCCTGTTTTTGAATGGATGCATCAAGTGCAAAGAACACATCTGCATCTTGGTTTACTTTAAAGGAGATCTGATCATGCTTTGAAGCAAACTGAATCCATTCTGCACCATAGAAATTGTTAGGGAGCGATGTAAATTCTTCATTGCTGTTTAGGAACTGCTTATCGCCAAGATCCATCCAACTCGTAATTTTATATTCATCGCTTTGTGAAGCATTTATTATGGAATTACTTTGCCCACCAATTTTAATTATTTTATCTAAAGTGCCAATAGCAATTGCTGATATAACCGCTTGACCTGCTTTTATCTGCGGAAATGAAATTACAAGTTGGCCGGCTTTACTGTAAACTCTTACTGTTTTCTTTAAAACCTTGTTTGGGCCAACTTCCTTCCAAATGTCTAAATCTTTGATAATTGTTTTATTATTTACTGCAACATCAAATAAGCGCATTTTTTCTGCATTTAAACCGCCACCTATGCCTAACCAAGGCTCTATAAAGTACATTTCTACTAAATACTCACCATCTGCAGGAATAGGAAAATTAAAACTCAATTGATCTCTTCCATATCTAAAAGTTTGAAACAATTTCCAGTCTGAAGTTCCATCAATTGGAGAAAAAGTTCTTCTTTGACTTGCAAAAAAAGATGGAACACCTGGGTATGCCGCTGTCCAAGAGTTTGAACCATAATTTTTATTATTTGAATTTAATTGCTGGTCTGCAGACCAAATTTTCCCAAAGCGATCTGTGTATTCTGGTCCGCCACAATTTAATCGATACAAATAATTGTAATTTTTTTGAGGTTCGATAACCTTAGTGTCATTCAATAAGCGGTTAAAATTTGGTGCTTTTGGGAAACTATTTAAAACGATAACATCTTTAGCTACTGCGTTTCCATTTACATAACCCACTGCATAAAGCACATTATATTGAATATTTGGCTTATTCCATTGAAAATGGCTCCCAACTCCTTTCCTCGTCTTTTTCCCTAACGATTGACCATCAACATCATTAAAAAGTTCAACCTCATCGCAATTTGAATACACAACAACACTGTCTTTTATTCCGAGAGAAGACCAATGATTTGGCCAGGTATGCGAAACAATGTAAACCATTGGTTCCGTTTCTTTAGGTGCATAATTGCCTCTAAACAGGTAATAAACATCGGTTGGTTCTTCCCAAGGGGTAAACATGCCTTTGTAATTTACCGGTCCAACTCTGTCTAAATCTCTTAAACCTTCGCCTCCCTGCACCCTTCCAGGATTATCGTGAGAACTATAAAGCCAAAAAAAGTGACCAGCAGTTTCATGCTTTACCGATTCAGCTAAACGAACTTTTGTTTCCATCAAATCCGTCATGCTATTTTCTGTATAACCCTTTTCGGCAAGGCCTAAATCATGAAGATCAAGCGTGCGCCAAGCACCATATTCTCCAACCAAAACCTGCCTTTTCAAATCCTCGCCATAGGTTAAAGGATTGCCACCATAAGTTCCGGTCCAGTTTTGTGGCACATCCCAATCGGTACCCTTTCCACCATTACATGTAGTTACTTTTCTTTGTGAAGATGCTGTTGGATCTAACTTACGGATCAACTCGGTACACTCTTTTGCGAAATCTTCTGGCAAGGTACTTTCGTTTTCCAATCCCCATAAAACTACCGCCGGACTATTTCTTCGTTCTTTAACCCAATCTGTTAAAAGTGATTTGAAGTTTTTTCTGAATTCTGGTGTATCGTACCAAATGTGTGCGGCCATTTGTGTCCAACAGAGAATACCAAGCCGGTCCCAATAATCAGAGTACAACAGATTATGCGGTTGGTGGGCATCACGAAAGGCATTAAAGCCTGTCGATTTGATCTGCATCACCCGAGATCTAATTTGTTCTTTGCTAAATGCATGGCTTTGCCCAATCAAATGCTCGTATTCTGCAATGCCATTTATAAAAACTGGCTTTCCGTTTAGTAGAAATACTTTTTGATTTGCTTTGTCGCCAATCGGCCAGCTGATCCAACGGATTCCATAAGGCGTTTTTACTTCATCAACCAACTTTCCTTTTTCAAAAATAGTCGTTTTCAAAGTATACAAATATGGGTTCTCCAACGACCAAAGTTTAGGATTAACAATTTTATCTGTTTGCTGAGAAAAGACAATTTCTTTACCTGAGGATACATTTTCTGTGTGCTTTAGTTCGGAAACCGCTTTTCCATTCTGATCTAAAAGTTGGGTTAAAACAACAATAGATTTGGTTTTAGCGCTAAAGTTTTTTAGGGTAGTTTCTATGTTTAGTGTGGCAGATTGATCTGAAATTTTATCATCATTCCAAACATGAACCCCAAATGGCTGAACTCTGGTTTCGCTTGTAATAATTAAATGAACAGGCCTAAAGATCCCCATTGGTTGAGAGCCTTCAGAAAAACCTCTTTCGGTAGAACAGCCCCCATCAACCCAGGGTAAATCCTGAATATTTGCTGGATGATCCGCTCTTACGGCCAGAATATTCTGCTGATTGTTTAATTTTATCGCCGAGCTAACATCTAGGGTAAAAGTGGTTCTTCCACCAGCATGATAGCCAACTTTTTTGCCGTTAAGCCAAATGGTAGCATAAGAACCCACACCTTCGAAATAAAGAAAAAAGCGCTTTCCCAATTTGATTTCATTGCTCTTGAAAGTTTTCCGATACCAGGCGTAACCGTGTTTATTACCATGAAGTTTGCGCTGATAGCCCTCATACTGATCCCAATTGTGGGGTACATTTACTTTCTTCCAATTAGATGTATTGTATTTTTCGGCTTGAAAACCATCAAAAGCATGGATGCTTTTTTCGTCAGCTGTGGTTACCCAATCTGCGTTTAAGGAAATGTCTTTTCGTACAGGAGATTGCGCAGAAACATTTTTAAACGTTACAACGAAAAGCAAAATCGAAAAATATTTTAAAAACCTATTCATAATGCTTTCAATTCGCCACTAACCTTATACACTTTACCGGCTTTTGTATCGATACTGATTGCCTGATTTTTGTATCTTATCTTGCAAATACCACCTGATTTAGATTTAACCTCCAGTGCCGTTATCTTTCCTTTATCCCAATTGATGTTTAATTGAAAGCCTCCCCTTGCACATAAACCCTTAACTTCTCCAAAAGGCAAATCGCTCGGTAAGGCTGGCAAAAGATCAAGATACCCCTGGTGACTTTGAACAATCATTTCGGCAATTCCGGCTGAACCGCCAAAGTTCCCATCAATCTGAAATGGTGGATGTGCATCAAATAAATTAACATAAGATCCAGCACCATTTCCCGCTGGCTTGATTAACATTTTAACCAGTTTCATGGCATGATTACCATCTTTAAACCGTGCCCAAAAATTTATTTTCCAAGCTAAACTCCACCCTGTAGCATCATCTCCACGATAAATTAAAGATTGTTTAGCCGCATTCATCATTTTGGCATCGCCATCCCATGTAATATCATTCCCCGGAAAAACACCCCACAAATGCGATACATGTCTATGTTTATTTGTGGTATCATCTACATCTTGAAGCCACTCTTGCAACTGCCCATATTTTCCAATTTGATTTGGCGCTATCTGCTGTACTTTTTTAAGTAAGTCTTTTCTAAATGCTTCATCTTTTCCAAGCACTTTTGATGCTTCAATACAATTTCTAAACAGGGTTCGAATGATTTGGTGATCCATCGTCGGGCCTGCAACCAAGCCACCATTTTCAGGCGAATTTGATGGCGTACTGATTAACCATCCCGTTTTTGGATCTTTTACCAAGAAATCTCCAAAAAACAGGGCCGATTCTTTCATCAGCGGATAAGCTTCGTTTTCTAAAAACTGCTTATCCCTGGTAAATAAATAATGCTCCCAAAGATGCTCACTTAACCAGCCTGCGCCAGAAACCCAAATACCATGATTGGAAGCATTTATGGGTGCTGTCCCATTCCATAAATCGGTATTGTGATGTAAAACCCAACCTTTTGCATTGTAATATTCTTTGGCTGTTTCTTGGCCCGAAATGGATAAACCTTTTATCTTTTTGAAAAGTGGATCGTTTAATGCAGATAAATTCAACACTTCTGTTGGCCAATAGTTCATTTCCAAATTGATGTTGGTGGTGTACTTGCTTCCCCACGGTGGACTTAATAAATCGTTCCAAATTCCTTGAAGATTAGCAGGCTGAGTTCCCGGACGCGAACTGGAGATGAGCAAGTATCTGCCATATTGCATATACAAACCGGCGAAAGCCGGATCATTTGAAGTTGCAAACTTTTCTAAACGCTCATCAGTAGGTAGATTTTCATTTTCCGACGAACCAAAGTTTATGCTAAATGTATTGTAGTAAGATTGATATTCCTTAATGTGATCTGCCTTAACTTCTGCATAACTTCTACCTTTTAGCCCATCCAAAGCTTTAATATTTGCAAGCTCAGGATTACCCGAAACATCATTTGCATTTACAAAATTGGTTCCTGCTGTTAAGTAAAGTGTTACTTCATCAGCAAGATTTATACTGATTTTATTGTTAATGATCTTTACAGTTCCTTTCTTAACAATTGCCGTTAATCTGCCTTCGCCTCTTAATGCGCCATCTTTTACCTGAACGGTTAATGCAATGCTATGATCGTTTAATACCCTGATTTCTGATTTTCGATGCACACTGGATAATTCGGCATCAAAACTAATCGAGCCTAATTTACTTGCAGATAAATGAATAACGATTGCCTGATTCGGCTCGCTTGAAAAATATTCCCGCTCGTAAGCAACACCGCCCAAACTGTACGATGTTTTGGAAATGGCAGTGCTCAAATCTAGCAAACGCCTGTAATTGGTAACGGGTAACTTCGTCTGCTTAAAATAAAGATTGAGATCGCCAAAGGGTTGATAACTTGCCTGATATTGGGCTACTTCTGGTGGATCTTCGTTTTGAATTTTATATTTCCATGTTTTTACCAAAGAAATTCCTTGTTCTACATCTAAACCTACAGGATAAATTCCAATCTTCTTTTTGGTGTCTTTATAGCCAGCCAAACCGCCTTTATCGAAGTAATTGAGTACCTGAATGGCAAGTATGTTTTTTCCTTTCTTAATCAGCTTTGCCGGAATGGTATATTTTCTGGGCTCATTGCTATCGGTATTGCCAACCAATTGCCCGTTTATGTATGTAAAATCCTGATCTCGGATTCGATTTAAATCTAAAACAAGATCTTTACCTAGCCAGTTTTCCGGAATATCAAAAGTTGTTCTAAACCAAACTGCACCATCCAAATTGGCTAAACCAACCGCTTCCCAACCCTCGTAAGATGGAACCTGAATGTTTTTCCAAAGTTTATCATCATAACTTTCTGAAGCTGGATTCCCCTGTATTCCCTTGCCAGATTGCATTTCCTTAACCCATTTGCTTCGATCTCCGGTTTCACTTAAAAGGCCCATAAATTCTTGCTGGGCCAGATCTTCCGCTTCCTTCTGTTTACCTTCAAAAAGCAGTTTTCTTATTTGTGGAAGATAAGCTGAAGCACCTTTTTTATTATAATCTCTCGGTTTTCCGGTCCAAAGGGTTTCCTCGTTAAACTGAATATGATCTACCATTGGACCTGCGAAAATCATAGCGCCCAACCTGCCATTCCCGATTGGGAGTGCATCCGTCCATTTTTCAGCAGGTTTGTTGTACCAAAGCTGATTATTTTGTGCGAAAACGTTAACGCAACCCAAGCTTAAAAGAAATAAAACAGAAAAATACTTCGTGGTTTTGGTTAGCGCTGTAAACATTTAAAATCTTTTAATTATTGGCCTTTATCTCCAGAAATCACGTCGATGTTCTCAAAAACATCTTTCTCCTTGCGAATTCCTAAGCGTGCATTTCTAAAATTATTATTCCCGATGGCGATATTTTTTGTGCCGGCACCGCTCAACCTCATGTAAATTGAGGTTCCAGTTATAGGAATAGCATTATATAAAAATAAATCGCTTACGTTTTTTAAATCTACAATTGGGACATTTGCATGAGGCTTGTAACTTTTAAACCCGTTAATGGTTAAATTATTAACTCTTGTAGCCGTTATAGATGGTCCGGTTTCGGTGTTAACCTGAACATTGTGAAACTCAATTTTATTCGAAAATGCAATGTTGAACCCCGTTTTGGCTTCCATATTAACATCCGTAAAGGTGATGTTCTCAATCGGCATTTCTTCTAAGCCATTCAAATAGCCAGCTTGATTAACCTGCCCTGTGATGTTACTAAAGTGGATATTTCTAAATTTCGGAGTGCGCTCTGAAACCTTTTCTACATTTGTTTTGGCATACTGCATATCCAGAACAATGGCCTGCAAACCAATATTTTTCATAACGATGTTATCCACACGGATTTCTTCTACAACGCCGCCTCTTCCACGAGCGGTTTTAATTCTAATTCCTCGATCCGTACCATCAAAAACGCAATTGGAAATCACAATTTTCCTTACGTCTCCACTCATTTCACTGCCAATTACTACACCTCCATGGCCAGAAAGCATGGTACAGTTTGTAATGGTATAATTTTCTGCCGGAATAGCCATTTTTCTTCCCGGTTCATCCTTGCCAGATTTTATGGTAATACAATCATCGCCCACGCTAATGTGGCAGTCGGAGATGTGAACATTTTTGCAGGATTCGGGATTAATTCCATCTGTATTTGGCGATGGCGGATTATTTATGGTTACCGCATGAACGGTTACATTTTCGCAAAATTCAGGATTAACTGTCCAAAATGGCGAGTTGCGAATGGTAATCCCCTGGATCAATACATTTTTGCAAAACATGGGCTGAATAAAGGGCGGACGCAGAAATCCGCGATGCATCTGCTTCGCATCGTCTGGCAAAAGAATATCCTTGTTTTGTTTATCAAAGGTTAATTGCCATTTGCTTCGTGGCTGATCTTCTTTATAGCCCTCAACAAAATTCCACCATTTTTCTCCATGGCCGTCAATAATCCCTCTACCCATGATGGAGATGTTTTCGGCTTTATAGGCATAAAACAGAGGCGAAAAACTCATTACATCAACACCTTCATAACGGCTTTGAACCATTGGCAGATAATCATCAAAATTATCGCTGAAATGAAGCTCTGCCCCGGCATCAATTAAAATGGTAATGTTGCTTTTTAAATGGATTGGACCTGTTAAATATTTACCTGCTGGAAAATAAACGGTTCCACCACCTTCTTTCACTGCGGCATCAATTGCTTTTTTTATGGCTTGGGTAGCTAACCGGCTACTATCGTTTTTTGCGCCATATTTTACAACATTGAAATAAGACTGTGCACCAACATTCAGATTGAAGAATACAGTTCCACAGAGAATTACTAAAATTTTAATGCTATTTGGCAAATTGGGAGATTTCATTGAAGATTTTAAAAATGGATAATTACTAATTCATGGGAACACGAACAGGCTTAAGTTCTTTCGCTTGATAAATCTGCTTGCCATCAACATAAATTAGGAAACCCTTTCCCTTATTATACTTTTTGCCCGTTTTATCCCAAACCAAAGTTATTGTTTTATCATGATAAGATAAATTATCTAATGCAAACCAATCCCATTTTCCTTTTGGAATTAATGGATAAATTTCTAAAACGTTGTCCACTCTAGGTTTTACGCCAATTAAATCGTTAATAATTAAATCGTTAAAAGTAGAATGATTGTAAAAACTACTTCGGGGATTATCGCCTTTTAGCCATTCGCCTGTCTTTTCATCCTGATATTCACCAAGATACGGTTTTCCATTCTTAATATGCGATAATGCATACTGATGAAGTTCCTGATAAAAGATTTCTGATGTCATTTTACCATGATTTTTATAATTAACCAGCAAATTTGATAATCCTTTTAAAGTTTGGGAACTTGCAAATGGCCATAATGCACCATCCCATTCACAGCTATGCCCAGTTCCTCTGGTTCTAAAAGTTGGGTTTCTTCTTTCGGCAGTTGTTAAGCCCCAAGGCGCTTTAAAGCCTGCTGTGTCTAACAATTGATCCCAGGCTTTTGCATAATTGGCTCGGTCATCAGGAAGATTAAAATCCCATGGCGTAAAACCAATCGCCTCTCTTACGTTTGCAAAATCGCCTTTAGCAAGCTTAGTTTCGAAGAAAGATGAATTTGAATTCCATAAGCTATCCTGTATTAATTTTTTAAGCTGAATGGATTTATTCTGATACTTAATTTTTAGATTTTCATCTTTTAAAAGAGTTGCAATATTGGTTAAAGCTTTTGCATTTCCAAACATATAACTGTTGATGGTGGGACGCATATTCTGGTCTTTTCTGGATCCGCTAATCGATTCTTCCATCCCATCCTTAACATCGTTCTGCCAAAAAAGCCCAGTTTTTAATTGTCTCTCGGTTTCCCATTTGGTATAATCTGCATCCAATGCTGGAAGAATATTTTTTAGAAATTCTTGATCGGGTTTTACAAGATAATTCTGATAAACCGCATCATCTACCCAACTGCTAAATTGATGAAACCGTTGCTTGGTTTGTCCAACATCAGCATGATAAAGCCAAAAATTAATATAATCTTTTAAGTAGCTGGTGTTTTTTAGCCACCTACCCTCGTAAATATGATGACCAAGCGCACAGCTGATGGAGTTGTATTTTCCCGCATGCTTTACAGGTTCAATAAATTCGGTAAAAATGAAACCCTCTGGCGTTTTTACCAAATGTTTTCTAAACGACCACCAACGATAATAGTAGTTTTGTTCTAAAACGGAATCTGGACATTCGAAAAGTGGAACATTATCTGATAACCAATTAAATGCTTGTGCGTTTGGCACAAAATTCTTAACGGCTTCCGTATCAATAGAATTGAAGTAGGTTACATACCTGTTTAATTTTTCTGTGCCTAAAATCGATTTTTGCTGAGCAAAACCGCTTAATCCCCAAAATAGGAACAAAGCCATTACGGTAAAATTCTTTCTATTTATCATTATTCAAACAACCAATCAATATCTTTCCCACGACCATCTAAACCTGCATTAAAAATCCGCAGTTCCTGCTTATCATCAATAAAGCCCAACAATAAGCAAGCGCCTTTTCCTAAATTTAAGGTGTGTGTTCCTGCAGGAAAAGAATAAGCATGAACATTTATTGGAGCAAAACCGTTAACCACAATGGCATTGGAAATCTTTATTTCACTCTGACCATAATTATTTGCGCTTGCATCTATTTCTAACTGAGGTGGTAAAAGCGTTTTACCATCTTTCTGATTGAAATAGCCCACCAGAAGCTTCACAGGCATTTTCGTGCTAAACTTAATTTCGGTACCTACTTTAATCTGTTGTTCTTTGGATAACTTGATCCCATTTAGTCCGACCAACTGTTCGGTAATTTCTTTAATCTGAGCAGATGTATCTGAAAATACCTGAACGTTTTTATCCAATATATAACTTTCAGTACCTGAAGATAAAATCTTTACGTCAGCATTTTTGTATCGAATAACTTTGGCCTTTAAATCTCCCTTTAAATTTTTAAGCGAATCGATGCTATGTTTAAAATGATCCAATTCCTTTGTAAAAACAGGCAACATTTCTTTCCAGTGGATGAACGTTTTATCTACACCACGCATGGGGATTTTCCGCTGCTTGGTTTGCATGCTATTTGCATACAGATAATCGTCCTCTGTTAGTTTTACCAGCTCCGTATAATACTTCACACTGCTTTCTAAAAAGGGTAAAGCCTTTTCCAAGTCGGCCACATTATTAGAATATTTATACCGCAAAACCCATAAAGCAGATTTTACCTTTTCGGCATAGAAATTTGCCATTGCATTGTAGCGATACATATCATTTTTAAGTTTTCTAAACTCTGCGGTATCTTTAGTAACGGATGCTCGATTAATAGATTCAACGGCCATTTTTCCGTGCTCGATGACTTCTTTTGCAATCTGAACAGGCGTTTCACCAACATGGCTCTGTTTCTTCCATTCTTTTTCTGCATAATCTATAATCATTTCGCCCTCAGGTGCTTCAGATTCGTACATTAAAGTAAAAACGCCATAGCGATATGGATTGATGAGCTGTGTCATTAACATACCCAGGGTTAGCGTTTGTCTATTTCCGTCGGTAATTCCATAACGCCTCAAAAGTTTAGGCGAAATCTCACCAGATTCTTCGTAAGCGTTTAAGATTGCCTTGCCACCATTTAAATCTGTTCCATACTTTTTGGCAAGCTCAGTTCCCCAGTAATTAATTTCGGCTGATCGATCCCGGTTAGAATTCCAGGCATAGCGAGCCCATTCCTTATACCAAATCCAGTCGCGATCAATCTGCAGTTCGCGGGTTTTGGTTTTATCTGCAGTGTATGGCCAATCCCAATAACTGGCCTGTGGATATAAGTGAAGTCCTTTTGCACCATAAATTTTATTCATGGCCTGAACGGATTTTTGAATAAAATCTGCAGAACCATAACGAAAAGGTTCCAAATTCGCTAAAATATGAACGTTTGAAATATTCATCGTTCCTATCGAAGCTAACTTTCGATTTAGTTCTGCCCAAGCACCTCTTGGCGCATAAGTTGTTAAAGCTTCGCCGTTAAATTTATTTTCGGTGTATAGGTTTTTATAAAATGGTAGAGCAGCTTTCATTACCGCCGGCGCATCGGTATCATGCGCTCTTAAAACAATTGGGGGTTCATTTTTAATTCCGGCCGCCTTCAAACCATCTTTAACCCCCGGAATAATGGTTTTGGTAAACCAATCGATATCGTCCTGCCCAACACCTTCCATAGCTTCTCCTAAGGCAACCATTAAACCTACATTGGGATATTTCTCTACAAATGCAGCGATAGATTTTTTGGTGTAATCAGCAATAACCGGAACAATTGGGCGGTTCCGATCCTGTGTTTTCATTCCAAATTTATCGGCAAAAGGCTTTGGAATTATGATATTATAAAACATCTGAATTACCCAAATCCCTCTTTTATCCGCCTCAGCGGTAAGGAAACGGAATATTTCCTCATTTTTTTTGAATGTCGCGTCATCAACTTCAACTGCATAAGGATAATCCTTCAATTTTACCAATGATGAAAAAGGATGACCATTCCAAAGATATAGCGAATTATAACGGTTTTCCACCATCATATCTAAATACTTAATCCACAGTTGCTTATCGTACAACCAAGGGAAGGTTTCTGGCGTGTATGGATATTCGTAAACATCATGACCGGGCAAGTAATCTGTTTTTTGCAGACCAATACAGGTTCCCCTCATAACCATTTCAGGATGATCTGTTAATTCAATCTGAGTCGGAATTTCGCCCCTGGCCTTAATACGCTCAACCAATTCCAAACAGCCATATAAAGTTCCTGATGGATCGAAACCTATCACATAAAGCAAACCGTTTGGATTGTTGTAAATTGAAAAACCCTCTTTCCCAGCTGTCTGAACTTGATTTTTAACTGTTAATGGAAGATTTCTAGAAATTAAATCATCACTAAGCTCTCCGATTATAATTGAACCCTTTCCATCTGGAAATGGCAACTTTAAGTTTATCTTTTTTATTAAAGCCTGAAAGCCTACATCTTTAAGTGCATTAGAAACTTTATCTACTCCAAAATCGATTCTAGGGTTATGATCTGGCGAAATTACAATCGTTTTATTTTTTTCAAATCGATCAGTTGATGCTTGTGAAAAGAATGGAAAAAGCAAAAGAAAAAAAATAAATATCAGAAAATTTCTCATTCGATTTGGCTCTGAAATAAACCTTTTTTTAAAAGGTTTAGAATTACATTTGGTTAAAATATTATTTAAATATAAAAATAATATTCAAATATAAGTATTATCGCGACTTGCTTTTGTAAAATTTCTGTAGGTTGCGAAAGAAAATACAGATAAATTACTTATGACAATATCAGCTAATTTTTAGATAAAAAGTTAAAATTTTTATTCAACAATAACCATTTTATTTGTACTTCATAAATCTAACTAAATATATGAATGAATATTTCGAACTTGTTTCGTTCTATTTCTTTCCATGATTTTATTAAAATATTTCTAATTTAAACCTATATTAAAAAATATGTTTTCACTACAAAATAAACGAGCTGTTGTTACCGGTGGCGGAAGTGGCATTGGAAAAGCCATTGCAACAATATTGGCTAAACAAGGTGCAGAAGTGCATATCATTGAACTTGGAATTGAACAGGCATCAACAGCGCTGGAAGAAATAAAAGCCAATGGAAATGCAGTATTTAGTTACGCTTGCGATGTTTCCAATCATAATGATGTAGTTAAAGTTTTTAACGAAATTGGAAAGATAGATATCTTGGTAAACAATGCCGGAATTGCGCACATTGGCAAAGCAGATAATACGGAAGAATCTGATTTTGACCGTGTAATGCGGGTAAATGTTAAAGGCGTTTATAATTGTTTATATGCTGCAATTCCTAAAATCCGCGAATCTGGTGGAGGCGTAATTATCAATATGGCATCAATTGCCGCTTTAATTGGTCTTCCAGATCGATTTGCATACAGCACGGCAAAGGGCGCCGTTAAAGCAATGACGATGAGTGTGGCGAAAGATTACATTAGCGAAAACATTAGGTGCAATTCGATCTCTCCAGCCAGAGTGCATACTCCTTTTGTGGATGGATTTTTGCAAAAAAACTATCCCGATAACATCCCCGAAATGTTTGAGAAACTTTCTAAAACACAACCCATTGGTAGAATGGCACAGCCAGAAGAAATTGGCGCTTTGGCCTTATACCTTTGCAGCGATGAAGCCTCTTTTATAACCGGCTGTGATTACCCGATCGATGGTGGATTTACCACTTTAAACAACTAATACAGAATTAATTAAAATATAAAATCAAAATGAAGTTAATACGATTTGGTGAAGCAGGATCTGAAAAACCTGGAGTAATAATCGACGATCAATATTACGATGTATCGTCTTTAGTAAGCGATTACAATGAGGCCTTCTTTGCCGGCGATGCCATTAAAAAACTTTCAGAAGACATTAAAATCACCGATTTACCAAAGGTAGATCAGGGTGTACGTTTAGGTCCTGCCCTAGCCCGTCCATCAAAAATTATCTGTGTTGGATTAAACTATAAGGATCATGCCGCAGAAACCAATGCACCGATCCCGACACAGCCCATCCTATTTTTTAAAGCAACATCTGCCATTGTTGGACCAAATGACGATTTAATTATCCCTAAAAACAGTAAAAAAACCGATTGGGAAGTTGAATTGGCCATTGTAATCGGTAAAAAAGCCAGTTACGTTAGCGAAGAAAATGCCTTGGAACATATTGCAGGTTACGTTTTGCACAACGATTATAGCGAACGCGAATTCCAGTTGGAAAGAAACGGACAATGGGTAAAGGGCAAAAGTTGCGATACATTTGCCCCTATCGGTCCATTTATTGCCACACCAGATGAAATTAATGATGTGCACAACCTCCGCCTTTGGCTAACCGTTAACGGCAAAACACTTCAGGATGGAAACACTTCAAATTTGATTTTTAACGTGCCGTTTATGGTTTCTTACATCAGTCAGTTTATGACACTTTTACCAGGCGATGTAATTACTACAGGTACACCAGCTGGAGTTGGTTTAGGACAAAAACCTGAGCCTTGGTATTTAAAGAGTGGCGATGTTGTTGAATTGGGAATTGATGGCTTGGGAAGCAGCAAGCAAACCGTTAAGTCATATACCGAAGCCTAATGAAAAGATATTGTCTAACCCTCGATTTGATTAATGATGAAAAACTCATTGAAAGCTATAGGCAATATCATCAAGCCGTTTGGCCAGAAATTAAAGAGAGCATCAAATCTGCCGGAGTGGAAGAACTGGAAATTTACTTGCTTGGTAATCGGCTCTTTATGATTATGGATGTAAATGAAAACTTCTCGTTCGAAAAGAAGGCTGAAGCCGATTTGGCAAATGCAAAGGTTCAGGAGTGGGAAGCTTTAATGTGGAAGTTTCAGCAAGCTCTGCCCAATAGTAAGCCAGGCGAAAAATGGCAGATTATGGATTTAATTTACGAACTCAATACATAAATTATGATCGATACGCACGTACATTTTTGGAATTATGATCCCTTAAGAGATAATTGGATTACAGAAGACATGTATGCCATTCGGAAGGATTTTACACCAAAAAATTTAATGCGGGTATTTAATGATCTTCAAATTTCAGGCTGTGTTGCTGTACAGGCAAATCAAAGTGAAGAGGAAAATAATTTTCTGTTGTCTTTAGCCGAGCAAAGCGATCTTATAAAGGGCATTGTAGGTTGGATAGACCTACAAAGCCCTAATTTGGAGGAACGTTTAAATTATTGGAGTTTCTTTAAGTTAATTAAAGGCTGGCGGCATGTTTTACAGGCTGAAAATGAAGCCTTTATCCTAAATAAAGATTTTATAAACGGAATAAGAAAACTCAAAAGCTACAAGTACACTTACGATTTACTGGTTTATCACGATCAGTTGACTCATCTGATAAAAATGGTCGATCAAATCCCCGATCAACCTTTTATTCTGGATCACTGTGGAAAACCGAATATTAAAAGTGGCGAAATTAAAGATTGGACAGCCAACATTAAAATCCTGGCCCAAAACCCGAATGTACATTGCAAGGTATCTGGATTGTTAGCCGAAGCCGATTGGAAGAACTGGACTGAAGCTGAATTGTTTAAAATCTTCGATATCATTTTCGAAAACTTTGGAGTTAAGCGTGTGCTCTATGGAAGCGATTGGCCAGTAATTTTAATCAGCCGACCCTATTCTGATTGGTTTAATCTAATAAGCAAATACGCCGAAAGATTTACCACAGAAGAAAGAAGCCTTTTATTTGGAGGCAATGCAAAGGCTTTTTATAGTTTATAAATCACACAATCTACCATTTTCTTGAACGGGTTAAAGGGGCAGATAGAACAGGATGGATAACAGAATATAAAACATTAGTTTTCCACTTTTTAACCAGATACCTCAAGAGATACTTAATTAAATATGAGCAAAAAAATAATCTTTCCTTATAATCCTCAATATCCTTCAGTAGCCGATTTAAGACGTAAAGCCAAAAGCAGAATCCCAAAATTCGCGTTTGATTATTTGGAGGGAGGCTGTAATGAAGGTCTTAATTTAGCCCGAAACGAAAACGATTTTGATGATATTTATCTTAAACCGAACTATTTGAGCGTAGGCGGAGATATTGATATGTCGGTTGAATTGTTTGGGCGAAAATACAGTGCACCCTTTGGAATTTCGCCTATTGGTTTGCAGGGTTTGATGTGGCCCAACGCTCCAGAAATTTTGGCAAAAGCTGCAGCCAAACATGATATTCCTTATACATTAAGCACAGTATCGACGAGCAGTATCGAACGGATTTCAGAAGTATCAGACGGGAAAGCATGGTTTCAATTGTATCACCCTACAGAAAACAGGTTAAGAGACGATATCTTAAACCGCTTAAAAGCGGTAGAATGTCCGGTACTGGTAGTTCTGGTAGATGTTCCCTCCTTTGGACTAAGATATAAAGAAATTAAAAGCGGATTATCGATTCCACCAAAAATGTCGATTAAAAATGTGTTGCAGGCAGTGGCTCGTCCTTTATGGGGAATCAAAACCTTACAACATGGCATCCCCTCTTTTGCTACGTTAAAACCTTATATGGACAAAGGTTTGGATATGAGCCAGCTCGGGCAATTTATGAATAGAACTTTTACAGGAAAGGTTGATATAAAGAAAGTTTCGTCCATTAGAGAAATCTGGAAAGGTCCATTGGTATTAAAAGGAATTACGACAGATGAAGATATGCAGGCCGCGATTCAAATCGGTGTTGATGGTGTAATTGTTTCCAACCACGGAGGAAGACAAATTGATGCAGGAGAATCTTCTATTAAATCATTAATCAAACTGGCGGGAAATCCAGAATATCGTTCCAAATTAAAAATTATGTTAGATGGCGGTATTCGTTCTGGAGTAGATTTAGCAAGAGCCCATGCGGTTGGATCTGAATTTAACTTTATGGGTCGGCCATTTATGTATGGTGTTGGTGCTTTGGGCGATGAAGGCGGCGAACACACCATCAACATGTTTAAAGCACATTTGTATCAAGCGATGCAACAAGTTACGATTGAAAGACCTGCTCAGTTTGCAGAAAGGCTGTTGAACCCCTAAATCCCCTAAAGGGGACTTTGAAAGCAGGGTGCAGAAAAACCTAGGCAATTAACATTTCCTCAGAAATACGTCATTGCGAGGCCTAGGCATGAGCGAGCCGTGGCAATCTATTAAATCAAAACTGTTCAAAATACGGAAAGCTTGCTTCTTTTGAAAAGACCAAAAGAAGCAAAGCAATAAAAAGAACTATTTCACAAACTTATAAGTCGTACTCGTTTTATAGGTTTCCCCAGGCTTTAAAACCGTTGATGCAAAATTTGGATGATTCGGCGCATCAGGAAAATGTTGTGTTTCCAAACAAAAAGCTGAGCGATGAGGATAAGATTTTCCGCCCTTCCCATCTTTATCAGCGCCGGTCAAGAAGTTTCCGCTGTAAAATTGAAGTCCAGGTTCTGTCGTGTATACTTCTAAAATGATTCCTGTAATCGGGCTTTTAACCGTAGCTACAGGAGTTTTTCCGTCATGATGCGTCAGCACGAAATTATGATCGTATCCTTTGCCAAATTTTAACTGTTCTTCTTTTTCCTCAATTGATTTACCAATGGTTTTCGCTTTATTAAAATCGAATGCAGAACCCGCTACAGATTGAAGTTTTCCTGTAGGAATCAATGTCGAATCTACTGGAGTATACGCATTTGCATCAATCATAAGTTCATGATCTAATATGGTTTCATGCCCTTCGCCACTTAAATTAAAATAAGCGTGATTGGTTAAATTCACAACCGTTGCTTTGTTTGTTGTAGCTGTATAATCAATTTGTAGAGCATTGTCATCTGTTAAGCTGTATACTACTTTTACATCAAGCTTACCAGGATAACCTGCTTCACCATCTACAGATACATAATTCAGCTCCAATTTCTGTCCATCAACCTGTTTGGCATCCCAAACCTTGCCAAAGAAACCATCAGTACCGCCATGCAGCGTGTTTACACCATCGTTAAGCTGTAAAATATAGGTTTTACCATCTAAGGTAAATTTTCCTTTTCCAATTCTATTGCCATAACGACCGATTAAAGCGCCGAAAAATGGTTCACCTTTTTTACGATAGGCACCAATACTATCGTAACCCAAAACCACATCTGTTAACTTATTATCCTTATCAGGCACAAGAAATGAAACAATCCGCCCTCCGTAGTTGCTGATGGAAACAGAACTCCCCTGTTTATTTTTTAAGGTATAGAGCTTTACATTTTTGCCATCAACAGTAGTATCATATTGGGTTGAATCATTTTTTTCTGCCGTTTGCTCTTTTGTAGAAGTATTGGAATTGCAAGAAGAGAAAGCGAGAGCCAAACAAAGGCTCGTTATAGGCAATGCTTGTAGAAACATTTTTTTCATAAAGATTTATTTTTGGTTAACGCTAAAGTAATAAAAATAAATTAACGTCATTGTAACGATTATAAGCATAATTGTTCAGATCCAAGTTCAGATTATTCAAGATCAAAAAAAATCATCTAATTTAGAGGCTCCGTATGCAACAATTAACCTTTAAGCCAAAGGCTTTTCTTTTCGATTTAAATGGCACCATGATCAATGACATGGAGTACCACACTATGGCTTGGCATTCCATCATGAATGATGATCTGGGAGCCGATTTATCCTACGATACCGTTAAGAAGGAAATGTATGGCAAAAACCACGAGGTTTTAGAACGTGTTTTCGGGAAAGATAAGTTTAGCGCCGAAGAAATCGAACGATTATCTATTGATAAGGAAAAGCGGTATCAGGCCGGATACTTCCCTCATTTAGCTTTAATTGATGGTTTGGATCATTTTCTTGAACGTGCAAAACAGGCTAATATCTTGATGGCTATTGGTTCTGCCGCCATCCCATTTAATATCGATTTTGTAGTGGATGGATTAAACATCAGACATTACCTTGATGCCATTGTAAGTGCTGATGAAGTTAAGATTAGCAAGCCCGATGCGGAAACCTTCATCAAGGCTGCCCAACTTTTAAACATTAATCCGAAAAATTGTGTTGTTTTTGAAGATGCGCCGAAAGGGGTAGAATCTGCAGGCTATGCAGGAATGAAATGTGTAGTGCTTACCACCACCCATACAATCGAAGAATTTGATGATTACTCTAATGTTTTAGATTTTATTACCGATTACAACGCTCCTATTTTAAACGCTTTATTTTAATTCATGGCAAAATATATAAATCAAAATCCGGTTTTAGTTGCAGTAGATTGCATTATTTTTGGTTACGATGGTGATCAATTAAAGCTTTTAGTCATTAAGAGAGCCATAGAGCCCGTTAAAGACAAATGGAGTTTAATGGGTGGTTTTATAGGTGCTAACGAGGATCTGGATGGTGCAGCACAGCGAATCCTTTTAGAACTGACTGGCCTACATGATGTTTATTTGGAACAGCTTCATGCTTATGGAAGTCCAGATCGTGATCCAATCGAACGTACCGTTTCTGTTGTTTATTTTGCTTTGATTGACATTAATAAATACAGCAAACAGATCAATGATCAATATCATGCCGAGTGGTTTAAATTAAAGGATGTGCCTCAACTTATATTCGACCACGATGCGATGGTTAAAGCCGCGATGGATAAAATCCGTTATCAGGCGGCCCTCCATCCCATTTTATTTGAACTGCTTCCTAAAAAATTTACCATACCACAACTTCAGGCCTTGTACGAGCAGGTTTATGATGCTCCGATAGATAACCGAAACTTTATCCGCAAAATTACAGCCAGTGGATTGTTGATTAAGCAAACCGAGAAAGATAAATCGAGCTCAAGACGTGGTGCTTTTTATTTTAAGCTAGATAAAAATAAGCATAAGGCACAGTTTCAGTCTTTCTTAAACTTCATCCCGAAGGCAAAATAATCGGTTAAAAAACCTTTTTGATTAATTTTTTCAAATTAGTTGTTGTAAAAACCATTATCCTTAGAATGTACAAATTTTAAAATCAAGCACTTACACTAGTCCATACTTGCCTAAACAAAAAACATTAAAAACATTTAGAAAAAAATGTTGGCACGAATGATTTTAATTTCTATATTTGCACCTCCTTAAACAAAAGGAAATGATTCCGTAGCTCAGCTGGTAGAGCATTACACTTTTAATGTAGTGGTCCTGGGTTCGAATCCCAGCGGGATCACAAAAACCTTCAAGCCTAAAGCTTGGAGGTTTTTTGTTATATATTGGATTCGAACCCGGGTTCGAACTTTCCTCTTGAGCGAGCTAAGTTAGGGCTGAGCGAGCGAAAAATCCCAGCGGGATCACAGAAAGCCTTGAACGAAAGTTTAGGGCTTTTTTGTTATATACCCGCCAAGACGCTAAATGCAAGAGCAACCATCTTCTTAGGAAGATTGAGATCAGTGGATTGCTTCTAATTAGAGATGATGCAAGGAGAATTA
>Ga0160472_100390_pt1 | contig 36059 bp, 38 predicted proteins | sample HID1973M_E11MG_FD_108267 | JGI IMG/M metagenome (GOLD analysis project Ga0160472, IMG submission 108267) | Enriched mosquito-associated microbial communities from UW Madison campus, WI, USA - HID1973M_E11 MG | ecosystem: Host-associated > Arthropoda: Insects > Digestive system > Unclassified ... | reverse complement strand
GGTAGTGCGGGGGTATGGCGCAAGCAGCACATGGATGTGCTGCGCTCGGCTGTCGGAGGCAGGACGCCGGAGCCAGCCGATGCGCCATACCCCCGCACTGCCGCGGCTCCCGCCGAAGCCGACCCAACCCAACGCCTTGGCTCCCGCGGTTGCGGTTGCGGTTGCGGTTGCGGTTGCGGCCGAAGTCGCCCCGCGCTGTCGCCGACTAGGATCCCTGCCCCCACAGCAACATCGCATCGCCATACGAGAAGAACCGGTAGCGCTGCTCCACCGCGTGGCGGTACGCCTCGAACACCCGCTCCTTGCCGGCGAAGGCCGAGACCAGCATCAGCAACGTGCTTTCCGGCAGGTGGAAGTTGGTCAGCAACGCGTCGACGCTGCGGATCCGGTAACCCGGGAAGATGAAGATCCGGGTCTCGCCGGCGAACGGCCGCAGCTCGCCCTCGGGCATCGCCTCGCTCCTGTGCCAGGCGCTTTCCAGCGCGCGCACCACGGTCGTGCCCACCGCCACCACCCTGCCCCCGGCCTCGCGCGTGCGCCGCACCTGCGCGACCAGTTCGGCGCCGACGTTGAGCCACTCGCTGTGCATGGTGTGCTCGCGCACGTCCTCCACCCGCACCGGCTGGAAGGTGCCCGCGCCCACGTGCAGGGTCACGTGGCCGAACTGCACGCCGCGCTCGCGCAGCGCCGCCAGCAGCGGCTCGTCGAAGTGCAGCCCCGCGGTCGGCGCGGCCACCGCACCGACCTGGCGGGCGAACACGGTCTGGTAGCGTTCGGCGTCGTCCTGGCCCGGTTCGCGGCGGATATAGGGCGGCAGCGGCAGGCGCCCGACCTTCAGCAGCCACGACTCCAGGCCGCCTTCGACCTCGAACCGCAACCGGTAGAACCCGCCCTCCCGGCCCAGCACCTCGGCCTCGCCGCCGCCGTCGAGCACGATCCGGCCGCCGGCCCTGGGCGACTTGCTGGCCCGCACCTGCGCCCGCGCCTGCTCCCCGGGCAGCAGGCGCTCGATCAGGATCTCCACCCGCCCGCCGCTGTCCTTCTGCCCGAACAGCCGTGCGGGGATCACCCGGGTGTCGTTGAACACCAGCAGGTCGCCCGGCTGCAGCAGTCCGGGCAGGTCGCGCACATGCAGGTCGGAGAACGCGCCCTGCCCCGGCGGCACCAGCAGCAGCCGGCTGGCCGAGCGCTCGGGCAGCGGCACCTGCGCGATCAGCGCTTCGGGAAGTTCGTAGTGGAAGTCGGATTTCTTCACGGCCTGGCCGCCAACCACGGGAGCCGGCCATTGTACCGTTCCGTCGTGGCCGGGCCGGACGGCGGCTCAGCGTTCGAACTTGGTCGACAGCACGATCGCCGAAGAAGTCCGCTCCACGCCGTCGATCGCGCCGATGCGGTCAGTCAGCTCGTCCATCTGCCGCACGTCGGTGACCACGCCCAGCGCGACCAGGTCGTAGGGCCCGCTCACCGACTGCAGGGCGCGCACCTCGGGGATGGCGCGCAGTTCCTTCACCACCACGGCCATCTTCTTCGGAAACACGGTGATCATGATGTGCGCGCGGATCCGGGCCTGCTCCACCGCCTCGTCCACCCGCACCGTGTAGCCGCGGATCACCCCGGCGCGCTCGAGCCGGTCGATCCGGCTCTGCACCGTCGTACGCGACAGGTCCAGCCGGCGGGCGATCTGCGCGGTGGAGGCGCGGGCGTCCTCGCGCAGCAGGGACAGCAGTTGCTCGTCGGCCTCGGTGATCTTCATTCCGCCCATCCCGTTTCGTCGATTCGACGAAATTCACTGGATTCCTGCGCGGATCATAGCTGCCAATCGACGATACCATCCAGATAATAGGCAAGGACGCCCGTTGCCAGGGCCCTTGTTGTCCGGGAGAAACCGCATGTCCGTCCTCGCCCCTCTCGCCCCGCTGCGGGCCCACGCCGGCCAGCGCCTGACCGATGGCCTGGACGACGCCACCGTCACCGGCCTGGCGGCTGCGCACCCGGACCTGGCCGCGGCCATCGCCTCGGCCGCAGCCGAATACGCGCGCCAGCGCGACGACATGGCCGACCTGCTCGACCTGGACGAGGCCGCGCAGATCGATGCGGTGCAGGGCGGCTTCGTCAATTTCTATGCCGACGACTGCGTCACCCCGTATGTCGCCCTGGCCGCGCGCGGTCCCTGGGTGGTCACCCTCAAGGGCGCGGTGCTGTACGACGCCGGCGGCTACGGCATGCTCGGCTTCGGCCATGCGCCGGCCGCCGTGCTCGAGGCGATGGCGCGGCCGCAGGTGATGGCCAATGTGATGACCCCGAACCTGTCGCAGCGCCGCTTCACCGGTGCCCTGCGCGCCGAGATCGGCCATACCCGCGGCGGTTGCCCGTTCGACCGCTTCATGTGCCTCAATTCCGGCTCCGAGGCCGTGGGCCTGGCCGCACGCATCGTCGACGTCAACGCCAAGCTGCAGACCGACCCGGGCGCGCGCCATGCCGGCGCCACGATCAAGCGCGTGGTGGTCAAGGGCAGTTTCCACGGCCGGACCGACCGGCCTGGCCTGTATTCCGATTCCAGCCGCCGCACCTACATGCAGCACCTGGCCAGCTACCGCGGCGAGGATTCGTTGATCGCGATCGCGCCGTACGACGTCGCCGCCCTGCGCCAGGCGTTCGCCGACGCCGGGCGCAAAGGCTGGTTCGTCGAAGCCGTGTTCCTGGAACCGGTGATGGGCGAAGGCGACCCGGGCCGCGCGGTCCCGGTCGACTTCTACCGGGCGGCGCGCGAACTGACCGCCGTGCACGGCAGCCTGCTGCTGGTCGACTCGATCCAGGCCGGCCTGCGCGCGCACGGCGTGCTGTCGCTGGTGGACTACCCCGGCTTCGAGGGCGTCGATCCGCCGGACATGGAAACCTATTCCAAGGCGCTCAACGCCGCGCAGTTCCCGCTGTCGGTGCTGGCCGTCACCGCGCACGCCGCCGGGCTGTACCGCAAGGGCGTGTACGGCAACACCATGACCACCAATCCGCGCGCGCTGGATGTGGCCTGCGCCACGCTGGGCCTGCTCACTCCACAGGTGCGCGGCAACATCCGCGTGCGCGGCGAACAGGCGCTGCGCAAGCTCGAACAGCTCAAGGCCTCGCTCGGCGGGTTGATCACAAAAGTCCAGGGCACCGGCCTGCTGTTTTCCTGCGAGCTGGCGCCGCAGTTCAAATGCTACGGCGCCGGTTCGACCGAGGAATGGCTGCGCCGCCATGGCGTCAACGTGATCCACGGCGGCGAGAACTCGCTGCGCTTCACCCCGCACTTCGCCATGGACGAGGCGGAGCTGGACCTGCTGGTGTCGCTGGTCGGGCGCGCGCTGCGCGAGGGGCCGCGACGGGAGCAGGCGTCGGCGGCGTAAGCCAAGGGCAGCGGGGCTTGCCCCACTCTCAAGAGGGCACGGCATTCTGCAGGGCGGGCCTTGCCCCGCTGCCCGCGCCTCATGGCCTCGCGGCGTGCGCCTTCCCGCCCGCCCCGAACCGCCGTCGCCGGCCAGCGGCCGTGCTGGCAGCAGCGAACCGGGCATTCCGCCTCAACGCGCGCACGCCGGCAACTCCAGTGCGGCGGCGATGTCGCGCCAGTCGAACGCGGACACGCCCAGGTCCAGGTGCGAGGCGTAGAACACACCTTGCGGGAAGCGCGCATCGCCACGCTCGTCCAGCCACACCCCGTCGGTCAGGCCGGTGGCCTCGCCGGCGAACGAGCCCACGTGCCGCAGGCTGTTGCGGTCGAACAGGTGGAACACGGTGCGGTCGGCGAACTGGTCGCTGGCCACCCACCAGCCGCCGCCGTCGGCGCAGCGCATCAACGCGATGCCCTCGGCCTGCGCCACGTACTGGCCGGCACCGACGTCGCGGCCGAGGTAGCGGCCCTGCAGGTCGTACTCGCGCAGCCGCGTGCCGGTCGGCACGTCCTCTTCGGCGACCAGCAGGCGGTTGTTGGCGGCGTCGCCGAACAGCGATTCCGGGACGCGGATCGCACCGGCCGCCGTGGTGTCACCGAATGCGCCGGCCGGACGCGCGGTCCACCCGTCACCGGACCGGACCACCTCGTAGCGGCGGAACCGGCGGTCCAGCTGCGCCAGCGGCGGGACCACGTCCTCGCCCTGCGCATCCTCGCCGGCCATGTAGGCATCGCTGACCAGCACCTCGTAGCCGCCCTCGATGGGGCGCACCCACAGACCGTAGGGCTGGACCAGCGCGTCCTTGCCGAAGGACAGCAGCGGGGTGAAGTCCGGCAGCCGGAACATCTGCACGCGACGGTTGTCGCGCTCGACCACGAACACGAACCGGTCGTCGACCGTGGCGATCCCGTTCGGCCGCCGCAGTTCGCCCAGTGCCGTGCCGGTGCCGCCCACGGTGCGCAGGCGCTCCCCGGTGTCGCCGTCATAGACGACCAGCCGGTCAGTGGCCTTGGCGCTGGCCACCACCTGCAGCCGGCCGTCCTGCAGCCAGCTGGCGGGCGAATCGATGTTGTCATCCGGCGTCGACGCGGTGACGAACGCCTCCCTGACCACAACGTGCGGAACGTCATGGTTCCGCAACAGCACGTCGTCGGCTTCGTATTCGTCCGGCTCGCGGTCGGCCAGCGCGGGCGCATCGGCAGCAGGCGCAGCAGCCGGCAGGGTGGAGCAGGCGGCGACCAGCATCGCGGTCGCCAGCGTCAGGCAGCGCAACATCATTCTCGACGTTCCCTCTTGGTCGAAGCGTCCGGCTTCATGCGCGGCATCGTATGAAGCCATTGTGACAACCCGGAGAATCGGACAGCTCCGTGACAGCGCGGTGGGCGTGTCACACCGGCGCCATATCCACAGGTGAAAGTTCCGTTCATTTACCACCCACGGAACGTCCACCCGATGAAACGCAATGTCCTCGCCCTCGGCCTGTCCCGCGCCCTCGCCTGCGCCGCACTCCTGCCCGCGGGCGCCGCGCTGGCCGAGCCGGCCACCACGCCGGACGGATCGGCCGACGTCGCGGGCGACCCCAGGCAGCTCGACACGGTCGTGGTCCAGGGCGAGATCACCTACCGCAACCGCACCGCCGACATCGCCCCGGTGCTGTCCTACGACCTGGAATACTTCCAGCGCTTCGAGCCGTCCACCGTCGGCGACATGATCAAGCGCCTGCCCAGCGCGGCGTTCGTCTCCGACGTGCTCGAATACGACGCCGTGCAGCTGCGCGGCCTGGCTCCCAGCTACACCCGTGTGCTGATCAACGGCAAGGACGTCCCCGGCGCCGGCGACGACCGCTCGTTCTGGGTCGACCGCATCCCGGCCGAGATGGTCGAGCGCATCGAGATCATCCGCTCGGGCAGCGCCAACCGTTCCGGCGACGCGATCGCCGGCGCGGTCAACATCGTCCTGCGCGATGCCTACGAGTTCGACGGCGCCTACCTGCGCGTGGGCGCGATGCGCTACGACGACGGCGAGGTCCAGCCGACCTATGGCGGCGTGGCCTCGGGCGAGGCCCTGGGCGGCCGCATCCTGGCCGGCTTCAACGTCCAGGACCGCTACAACCCGAAGGTCAAGCGCAGTGACCGCTTCGACAATCCCGACGACATGAACCTGGTCTCCTGGGAAGACCAGACCGACACCCGCGACGGCCAGGACTATTCGGGCAACGTCTCCTGGACCGCCGAGGTCGGCCAGACCGGCCGGGTCTCGATCGACGGCTTCTACGTCAAGACCGACCGCGAGCAGGTCGAGGTCTCGCACGAGGTCGAGTACGACGGCGACGAAGTGGTCACCTCCGACGTGCCCGGCCTGACCGCGGTCGACCAGTCCAACTGGGGCCTGGGAATCGAGTACGTGCAGGACATGGCCGGCGGCACCACCGAGTTCGGCATCAAGTACGCCGGGTTCCAGGACCGCAGCAACGAGAGCGAGGAGAAGATCGAAACCGTCGACGGCGAATGGGACGCGCACGAGGCGGAGGCGCTGGACATCGACGTTGACGACCGCGAGACCGGGCTGAAGGCCGCCCACAAGCGCGACCTGGGCGATTCGGCGGTGAAGATGGAATTCGGCGTCGACTACCGCGACAAGGACCGCGACACCACCCACGTCTACTCCGCCTTCGAGGCCGAGGACGAGGGCGACCCGGTGGTCTACGAGGAGGACGGCGTCGTCCACAGCCTGATCCGCGAAACCAGGCTCGATCCCTACCTGATGTTCTCCAGCGCCGCCGGCCCACTGTCCTGGGAAGCGGGCCTGCGCTGGGAAACCACCGACTCGGAGATCAGCTACCGCGGCGATGCGGACGATCCGGCCGAAACGGTGTCGCAGGACTACGACGTGCTGTTGCCGTCGGCGCACCTGAAGTGGGACCTGAGCGAGGCCAGCCGCATCAACTTCTCGCTGGCCCGCAGCCTGCGCCGTCCGGACTTCAACGACATCATTCCGGCGCTGCTGCCGGAGGAGTTCGGCGACAACGACTTCATCGGCAATCCGTTGCTGGAGCCGGAGACCGCCAACGGCCTGGACCTGGGCTTCGAGCGCCAGCTGGGCGAAAGCGGCGTGGCCGGCATCAACTTCTTCTACCGCGACGTCAAGGACGTGATCGAGCTGGTCAACACCGGCGTGCCCAACGAGACCGCATACGACGACTGGGCCGACGACGTCGAGGACTACATGGACGACAACGGCGTGGACCGGGACACGGCGGAGGCGGCCGTGCCGTTCGATCCGGACAGCTTCATCTACACGATGGAGAACGTCGGCGACGGCGAGGTCTGGGGCATCGAACTGGACCTGGCGACGCCGCTGACAGTCCTGGGCATGCCGAACACCGGCGTGTTCGCCAACTACTCCTGGCTGGACAGCGAGATCGAGGACTTCATCGGCAAGCGCCGCTTCAACAACCAGGCCAGGTACGTCTACAACATCGGCTTCATCCAGGACCTGCCGGAGCTGGCCGCCTCCTTCGGCGCCAGCTACCGCAAGCAGGGCGACGCGTTCGCCCGCGTCCTGGGCGAGGAAGTGCTCACCACCTACGACGCGGACCTGGAGGTGTTCGTGGAGAAGCGCTTCGGCGACAGCTTCTCGGTCCGCCTGAGCGGCACCAACCTGCTGGACGCGAAGAAGCGCGAGTACTTCAGCAAGTTCGACAACCAGGCCGACCAGGTCGACCGCGACTTCGACGAGTACGAGATCGAGTCCGAATGGGCCGGCCCGCGCTACCAGCTGGTCATGCGCTGGTCGTTCTGAGGCCGCTCCAGAACGGTTCCGCGGAAGAGCCGGCGCAGGCCGGCTCTTGCCGTTTGCGGCTTCCACGCGGCGCGCGCGATGGGGCAGACTTGCCGCATCACCCGGAGCCGTCCGCCATGAAGACCGTCGAAGTCCGCCACCCGCTGGTCCAGCACAAGATCGGCCTGCTGCGCGATGCCGGGCTCAGCACCAAGGGCTTCCGCGAACTGGTCACCGAACTGGGCACGCTGCTGGCCTACGAGGCCACCGCCGACCTGGAAACCGAAACCGCGACCATGCCCGGCTGGGCCGGCGACGTGCAGGTGCGGCGCATCGCCGGCGCCAAGATCACCCTGGTGCCGATCCTGCGCGCGGGCCTGGGCATGCTGCCGGGCGTGCTGGCGCTGATCCCCGCGGCCAAGGTCAGCGTGGTCGGCCTGCAGCGCGACGAGGCCACGCTGCAGCCGGTGCCCTACTTCGAACGCCTGACCGGGCGCTTGGACGAGCGCGATGCGCTGATCCTGGACCCGATGCTGGCCACCGGCGGCACCCTCATCGCCACCATCGACATGCTCAAGCGCGCCGGCGCGCGACGGATCAAGGGCATTTTCCTGGTCGCCGCGCCGGAAGGCCTGGCCAACCTGGAGGCCGCGCATCCGGACGTGGAGGTCTACACCGCCGCGATCGACAGGCGACTCAACGAGAAGGGCTACATCCTGCCCGGCCTGGGCGACGCCGGCGACCGCATCTTCGGCACGCGCCTGTAGGAGCCGGTCTTGCCGGCGACCCGATGACGTCGGTCCGGGCGACGGCCCCTGGGGTCCCGGCGCCCGTGTCGCCGGCAAGACCGGCTCCTACGGCGGCGCCAGCGCCTGGATGGCGGAGCTGACGTAGACCAGCGGCGCATTCCAGTTGATCGCGATCTCGTTGCTGGCATAGCTGCACTCGTCGTCCAGCCACGACAGCGCCGGCAGCGATGAGGGATACGCCGCACCCTTGCAGTCGGCCAGGTCCTGCCGCCCCGGATTGGGCCCGCCGGACAGCAGTCCCGGCACCGGCGCGTCGATGCCGTCGGCCTGCGAGGGCCGGTGGTGGACATGCATCGGCGTGCGCAACCCGTGCCCGGTGACGAAGGAAACGCCCAGCGGATTGCGGCCGAGCACATAGTCCAGCTGCGACTGCGCCGCATCCAGGTATTCGCGGCGCTGCGAGACGCGGTAGCCCTGCAGCAGCATCAGCGCCTGGTTCAGCGCCGTCGCATTGCTGCCCCAGACGAAGTCGTACGGCTGCATCGCCACCCGCCATGGCGACTGCCGCGACTGCGCGGCCAGGCGCGCGGCCACCGCCTCCAGTTGCCGCCCGGCCTCGTCGCGGTCGGCCGCGGGCAGGCGGTCGCCATGCCGGGACAGCGAGATCCAGCCCAGGCTGGCCACGCTCGACCAGTCTGGCACGCCGGCATCGCGCGCATGCGCGTGGAAAGCCTCCAGGTAGGCATCGTCGCCGGTCGACACGAACAGTTCGGCCGCCGCCCAGGCGAATTCGTCGTCCAGCCTGGCGTCGCCGTAGCCACCGGTGTGCACATCGACCGGCTGCCGGTAGACCGCGTCCGGGTTCGCCGACGCCCAGCGCCAGGCCGCTTCGGCGGCCGCGCGCATCCGTGCCGGCACGCCCGGGAACTGCGCCTCGTAGCCGGCATATAAACGGCTGGCCATGGCCATCACCGCGGCGAAATCCAGCGCGGCGGCGGTCGACTTGCCAACCATGTAGCGGCGCTCCGTGGCCTGCTCCGGCATCACCGGACCGTCGAAGCGAAGGTTGGTCAGCTTGTGGTACACGCCGCCGTCGCCGGGATCCTGCATCGCCAGCATCCAGCGCAGGTTCCACCAGGCCTCGTCGAGGATGTCGGGCACGCCGTTGCCGCTTTCGGGAATGCCAACGTCGCGGCCGCGGAAGAACTCCGGGAAATGTTCGTAGGCGGCCAGCAGCGTCCAGGTGGTGATGCCGGAGTTGACCACGTACTTGTTGTAGTCGCCGGCGTCGTACCAGCCGCCGGGCGCGGCAACGACGGTGCCGGCGGGCCGGCCCGGCGATGCCGCCGACGGATGGATCTCCACCGCCTCGTCCGCGTGTCCGGCGGCACGCGCGTAGCGGCCGGCGTGCGCCGCATCGAGCGCGGTACCGGAACGGACGAAATAGAACGCCTTCAGCGACGCGTCCGCGAGCGCCGAATAGGCCTGCCCGTCGACCGGGAAGGGATCGGACACCGGCATGCCCTCCACCCGCAGGCGGTAGCGTCCCGGAGCCGCCACCTGCCCCAGATCGGCGATGGCCGCGTCGCGTGCGGCCGGCTCCCACAGCGCCGGCGCGCCGGTGTGGCCGCGCAGCACGACCTGCCCATCGTCCTCGCGCACCACCTCGAACGCCCGCGCCCGATCGCTCTCCAGCACCGCCAGCTTCTGCGCGCCGGGCAGGAAGCCAAGCTGGTTCAGCCGTACCTGGCCGGGCACAGCGCTTTCCCGCTGCGCATCGGATGCGTGCGCGCACGGGATGCGGTACAGGCCTGCAAGCGCCGTCGCGGCCAGCAATACGTACGGGAAATGCGAAGGCTTCATGCGCGATGGCTCCATTGCCGGACAGGCCGCCATGGTCGTTCGCGCCGGCCGGCCGGACAAGAGCAGGGCCGACTTCCCTGCCCCGTCCCCGCGCCGCCCGCACGCCTGCTCAGGCCGCCAGCGGGCGCGCCTGCAGTTCGGCCATCTCGTGCGCGGTGCCGAAGCGCCCCTTGTCGTCGCGCACCACCTGCGCCAATGCGCAGTCCGGGTCGTGGGTGAAGAACAGGTGCACGTTGCGCGCCAGCTTGTCCTCGAGGAAGGCGCGCTTCTCGTCGATCAGCAGTTCGGCGTTGCGGTCGTAGCCCATGGTGATGGGCAAATGCACCCACGAACGCCCCGGGATCAGGTCGGCGCAGAACACCACCCCGCCGTGCGGTTGCCCATGCACGGTTTCCGGCCCGGCGATCTCGGCCAGCATCAACCCCGGCGTGTGGCCGTCGCTGAAACCGAAGCGCACCGCCTCGCCCAGCGCGCGCGAATGCGGGCCGCACACGATCTCCAGCCGCCCGCTGGCCTCCAGCAGGCCCGGCAGCTCCGGAATGAAACTGGCACGGTCGCGCGGATGCGGATGCCGCGCCCGCTCCCAGTGCGCCGCACCGACCAGGTAGGTCGCGTTGGGGAACAGCAGCTCCGGCGCACGCCCTTCCGCCCACGGCGCCAGCAGGCCGCCCGCGTGGTCGAAGTGCAGGTGGCTGAGCACCACCACGTCGATGTCCTCGTGCTCGAAGCCGGCCGCGCGCAGCGACTCGACCAGCACGTGACGATCCTCCTGCACGCCGTAGCGCTCGCGCAGCTTCGGCTCGAAAAACGCGCCGATGCCGGTCTCGAACAGGACGGTGCGACCGTTGAGCGGGCTGGCCAGCAGCGCGCGGCAGGCCAGGGCGATGCGGTTGTGCTCGTCGGGCGGCGCCCACTTCTCCCACATCGCCTTCGGCGCGTTGCCGAACATGGAGCCGCCGTCGAGCTTCTGCGAATTGCCGCGTATGGACCAGAGCTTCATGCGCGGAATGCTAGCCGGCGGCCGGTTAAGAATCCGGAAGCCACGACGCGCTCAGGGGGACGTCGCGGCCGCCGGCTCCACCGGCCCGACCCGGGCGCTGCCGACTTCGTTGCGCGGGTCGCTGCCGCCGCTGAGCGCATTGTCGCGGCGGTCCCACAGCACCGTCTGCATGTTCCCCCAGACGTGGCTGGAGGCGCGGCCGGAGACCGTGTCCTCCGGCAACTTGAGGTTGTGGCCCTTGGCCCGCAGCTGCGCGGCGACGTCGGCGCTGAACGCGCCGGACTCGGCATCGACCACGTCCGGCAGCCACTGCTGGTGGTAGCGCGGCAACGCCGCCACCTCCTGCGCGCCCAGGCCGTCGGCGTAGCCGAGCGCGCCGAGCAGGACCATGGTGATGATGCGGGTGCCGCCGGGCGTGCCCAGCACCGCGACCCTGTCGGGCGAGACCATGAAGGTCGGCGTCATCGAGCTGAGCGGGCGCTTGCCCGGCGCCGGCGCGTTGGCATCGAAGCCCATCACCCCGAACGCATTGGGCTGGCCCGGCACCAGCGCGAAATCGTCCATCTCGTTGTTGAGCAGCACGCCGGTGCCCGGCGGCACCAGGCCCGAGCCGAACAGCAGGTTCACCGTCTGCGTGGCGGCCACGCGGTTGCCGTCGGCGTCGATGATCGAGAAGTGGGTGGTCTCCTCGTCCTCCAGCGGCGTGGGCAGGCCCGACAGCATGTCGCTGGGCGTGGCCTTTTCCGGATTGATCGTCGCGCGCAGGCCGGCGGCGTAGTACGGGCTGGCCAGCACGTCCACCGGCACGTCGACGAAGTCCGGGTCGCCCAGGTAGAAGGTTCGGTCGCGGAAGGCGCGGCGCATGGCCTCGATGGTCAGGTGGGCGCGCAACGCCGGATCGAGTTTGGCCAGGTCCCAGCCGGACAGGATCTGCATCATCTGCGCCAGCGCCACGCCACCGGACGACGGCGGCGGTGCGGTCACCACCTCCCAGCCGCGGTAATGGAAGCGCAGCGGCTCGCGTTCGTGCACGCGGTAGGCGGCCAGTTCTTCGGCGGTCCAGCGGCCGCCCTCGGCGCGCACGCCGGCGACCAGTTTCTTCGCCACCGGGCCGCGGTAGAAGCCGTCGAAGCCGTGCGCGGCCAGCAGTTCGAGCGTGCCCGCCAGGTCCGGCTGCTTCAGCAGCTGGCCTTCCTTCGGCGGCTGGCCGCCGGCCAGGAACACCGCGCGGGTGCCGGGATAGCGCTCCATCACCTCGCGCCGGGCGGCGTAGCCGCGTTCCAGGCGCCGGTAGACCGGGAAGCCATCGCGGGCCAGGCGGATCGCCGGGGCCAGGCTTTCCGACAGCGGCAGCCGGCCGTACTTGCCGGCCAGGTGGACCAGCGCGGCGGGCAGGCCGGGGATCGCTGCGGCCCACGGACCGTCCTCGGCCAGCGAGGAGTCGAGCTTGCCGTCGGCGGTGCGGTAGCGCTCGGTCGTGGCCGCCGCCGGCGCGGCCTCGCGCGCGTCGACGAACACGTCGCGGTCGCCGTCGACCTGGTGCAGCAGGAAGAACCCGCCGCCGCCCAGGCCCGAGCTGATCGGCTCGACCACCGACAGCGCCGCCGAGACCGCAACCGCGGCATCGAACGCGTTGCCGCCGCGCTGCAACACCTCGAACCCGGCGTCGGTGGCCAGTCCGTGCGCACTGGCGATGGCGGCCTGGCCGGGGCGCTGCGCAGGCGTGGACACGGCGTCCGCCACCGGAGCCGCGAACGCCGGCAGGACCAGGTTCGGCAGCAGCAGGAACAGCGCAATCAACAGGCGTGGCAGCGGACGGATCATCAGGCCTCCGGCAGGTAGATCTCGGGATGTTCGCGCTCGAGCCGGCGCAGCTTGGCCAGCAGCGCTTCCTGGCCCTCCAGGAATTCGGGATCCGGGTCGATGCATTCGACCGGGCAGACCACCACGCACTGCGGCTCGTCGAAATGGCCGACGCATTCGGTGCAGCGCGCCGGATCGATCACATAGATCGTCTCGCCCATCGAGATGGCCTGGTTGGGGCAGGCCGGCTCGCAGACATCGCAGTTGACGCAGAGCTCGTTGATCTTGAGGGACATGCGGTTCGGTTCGGGCTTCAGCCCGTCGTTCCCGCGCAGGCGGGAAGCGCTTTTACAGCAGCCTCACGCCCTCGCGGGGATGACCTTCCCGCAAAAGCCCGGCCGCCTGGGCGGCCGGGCGCGGAACGGTCACTTGGCTTCGATGAAGACGTAATCGGCACCGGTCGGGGCCAGCGCGGCCTGCACGCGGGGGTTGTCGGCCGCGTCGCCGATGAACAGGATGCGCACGCCCTTCATGGTGTCCGGCGGCACGTCCTTGAACGCGACCTCCATCAGTTCGGCCATCTTCGCCGAGGCCGGCGAACCGAAGGCCAGCAGGTTGCCCTTCTGCACGCCGCGGCCCATGGCGGTGGTGGCCGACTCGACCTGGCGCTCGTACTTGGCGGCGAACTCCGGATCCGATTCCGGCGGCAGGTAGTACAGGAACGGGTTGCTGGTGATGTTGCCCATGTTCTCCTGCACCACCGCCGGCAGGTAGGCCTTCCAGCCCGCGTCGTCGTCCTTGGCCGGCGCGGTCAGCGCGGTCTTCTCGGATGCCGCGTTGGCCACCGGCGCCTCCTTCTTGCAGGCGGTCAGGGCCAGCGGCGAAACCAGCATGCAGGCGAGCAGAAACGCGCGCGTCGTATTGTTCATCAGGAACCTCCCGTCGTTCTGGATTGTTGGACTAGTCTGAAACGCTACCGCTACGCCTTGCCTCCTGCAGGGCAGCCGCCACCGCCGGGGTCACGAAGCCCGATACATCCCCTCCCAGTCGGGCGATCTCGCGCACCAGCGATGACGAAATGAAGCTGTACTGTTCGGCCGGAGTCAGGAACAGCGTCTCGACCTCCGGGATCAGGTGGCGGTTCATGCTCGCCATCTGGAATTCGTATTCGAAATCCGACACTGCGCGCAGGCCGCGCAGCAGCACGCCGGCGCCGACGTCGCGGACGAAATGGGCCAGCAGCGAGTCGAAACCCTGCACCACCACGTTGGCATGGCCGGCCAGCGCCTCGCGGGCCAGGTGCACGCGCAGTTCCAGCGACAGCGTCGGTCCCTTCGCCTGGCTGGCCGCCACGCCCACGATCACCTTCTCGAACAACGGCGCGGCCCGGGCGACCAGATCGATGTGGCCGTTGGTGATCGGATCGAAGGTGCCGGGGTAGACGGCGGTGCGGCGATGGGCCACGGGTTCGGGTCGTTCAGGGCGCCGGATTGGCGCCGGCCAGTGTATCAGTGCGCGCTCAGCCGGGGCCACGATGCAGCGCGGCGCGGGCCTGCGCGGTGCGCAGTTCGCGGTGCAGCCCCCACTCCGGAGGCAACACCGGCGCCTGCCCGGCCGGCGATTCGACGTAAAGCCATCCGTCCGGCGCCATTTGCGGCAACAGCGCCTGCAGGGCGGGCTGCCACAGCCCGCCGGCGAAGGGCGGATCGAGGAAGGCGATGTCGAAACGCGCCTGGCCATCCGCCGCGGCGAGCCAGCGCAGGGCATCGTCCTCCACCACCCCCACCTGGGCGCCGGCCTGCAGGCGCTGGACCGCGCCGCGCAGGTTCGCCGCCTGCCCCGGGTCGCGCTCCACCAGTACCGCACGCGCGGCACCGCGCGAGACCGCCTCCAGTCCCAGCGCACCGCTGCCGGCGAACAGGTCCAGCACCACCGCTCCGGGCAGCGCCGGCTGCAGCCAGTTGAACAGGGTCTCGCGGACGCGGTCGGACGTCGGCCGCAGGCCGTCCAGGTCCGGCACCGGCAGCTTCGTGCCGCGCCAGCGCCCGCCGACGATGCGCACGCTGCCCGCTGCGCGGGCCGGCGCGGCAGGCGGGGTCGGACGCGATGGCGTTCTGTTCATCGGTGGGCGATGGGGGGCAGTGCTAGCATGGCGCGCATTCTCCGACATCCGCAGGCAATGGTCAGTTTCTTCCGCCGCAAGAAGCCGCAGGACGGCGCCCCCGCCCCTGCCGGCAACCGTTTCAGCGCCGAGGAACTGGCCGCCGCTTTCCCGCAGGCACCACCGCGCGATGCCGCGGAAGACACCGTCGACCAGGCCGCCGGCGCCGTGCTGGTCGAACCGGCGGTGGTCGAACAGGCGCCGCTGGAGGAAACCCTCGAAACGGTGATCCCCGCCGATGCCGGCATCGTGGCCGACGCCGGCGCGGCGATCCCGCCCGCCGCCGCGCCCGGCAAGCCGGGCTGGCGCGAACGCCTGCGCAACAGCGCCCTCGCCCGCGGCTTCGGCGGCCTGTTCGCGCGCAATCCCAAACTCGACGACGACTTGCTCGACGAGATCGAGACCGCGCTGCTGACCGCCGACGTCGGCGTGACCGCGACCACCGGCCTGGTCGAAGACCTGCGCAGGCGGATGAAGGCGCGCGAATTCACCGATGCCAACGCGCTGCTCGCCGCGCTGCGCGCCGACCTGATCGCGCTGCTGCGGCCGGTGGCGCAACCGCTGCCGATCGACCGCAGCGCCAGACCCTTCGTGCTGCTGACCGTGGGCGTCAACGGCGTCGGCAAGACCACCACCATCGGCAAGCTGGCGCGCCGCTTCAAGGACGAAGGCCACAGCCTGATGCTGGCCGCCGGCGACACCTTCCGCGCCGCCGCCGTGGCCCAGCTGCAGGCCTGGGGCGAGCGCAATGGCGTGACCGTGATCGCCCAGGGCCAGAACGCCGATGCGGCCTCGGTGGCGTTCGACGCGCTGCAGGCCGCGAAGGCGCGCGGCACCGAGGTGCTGATCGCCGACACCGCCGGACGCCTGCACACCCAGACCGGGCTGATGAACGAACTGGGCAAGATCAAGCGGGTGCTGCAGAAGCTCGACCCGGCCGCGCCGCACGAGGTGCTGATGGTGATCGACGGCACCACCGGCCAGAACGCGCTGAGCCAGCTGCGCCAGTTCCATGCCGCCGTCGGCGTCACCGGCCTGGTGGTGACCAAGCTGGACGGCACCGCCAAGGGCGGCGTGGTGTTCGCGCTGGCACGCGAGTTCGGCATCCCGATCCGCTTCGCCGGCATCGGCGAACGGCCGGAGGACCTGCGCGTATTCGATGCCGAAGCCTTCGTCGAAGCGCTGCTTCCGGAAGCCCTGGGCGGCAGTTGAGCATGCCCGCCGCATCGCGCGGCCGCGGACGGCGGGCGGCCGCTCCCACCGTCGAAACCGTGCCGGACGCCGCCGTTTCCACCGGCCCGCCCGCCATCGCAGGCGACACGCTGGCCGATGACGGCTTCGCCACCCGCCTGCTGTCCTGGTTCGACCGCCAAGGCCGCCACGACCTGCCCTGGCAGCATCCGCGCACGCCCTACCGGGTGTGGCTGTCGGAGGTGATGCTGCAGCAGACCCAGGTCGCCACCGTCATCCCCTACTTCGAGCGCTTCCTGCAGGCTTTTCCCGACCTGCCGGCGCTGGCCGCCGCGCCGGCCGATGCGGTGATGGCGCGGTGGGCCGGGCTGGGCTACTACACCCGCGCGCGCAACCTGCACGCAGCGGCGAAGCTGTGCCTGGAGCGCCACGGCGGCGATCTTCCCCACGATTTCGATGCACTGCTGGCGCTGCCCGGCATCGGCCGCAGCACCGCCGGCGCGATCCTCGCCCAGGCCTGGGGCGAGCGCTTCCCGATCCTGGACGGCAACGTCAAGCGCGTGCTGGCCCGCCTCCATGGCATCGATGGCTGGCCGGGCCTGCCGGCGGTGGAAAAGGCGATGTGGGCGCTGGCGCAAGCGCACCTGCCGCATGCGCGGCTGGCCGACTACACCCAGGCGCAGATGGATTTCGGCGCGACCCTGTGCACCCGCGCCAATCCGGCCTGTGTGCTGTGCCCGCTGCAGGACGACTGCCGCGCCCGGCGCGAAGGCCGCACCGCCGCTTTGCCGGTCGCGCGCCCGGGCAAGGTGTTGCCCGAACGCAGCGCCTTCGTGCTGCTGGCCGAGGACGCCCAGGGCCGCATCCTGCTGGCGCGGCGCCCCCCGACCGGCGTATGGGCCACGCTATGGTCGCTGCCGCAGGCCGACGACGAGGACGGCGCGCGCGACTGGTCCGCCCGCCACCTGCAGGGCGGATGGGACGCCGAAGCCCTGCCCGAACTTCCGCATGCCTTCAGCCACTACCGTCTGCGCCTGCAGCCGCGCCGGCTGCGCGCGGTCGCGCCCAGGCCGATGGTGGGCGACAATCCCGACCTGCGCTGGGTCGCGCGCGAAGAACTGCACGCCTTCGCCCTGCCTGCACCCATCCGCCGACTGATAGATTCCCGCCCATGAGCCGCACCGTCTTCTGCCAGTACGAACAACGCGACACCGAAGGGCTGGACTTCGTGCCCTGGCCGGGCGAACTGGGCCAGCGCATCCACGCCCACATCGGCAAGAGCGCCTGGGCCGCCTGGCTGGCGCACCAGACCATGTTGATCAACGAGAACCGCCTGTCGCCGCGCGATCCGAAGCACCGCGCGTTCCTGGAAGGCGAGATGGAGAAGTTCCTGTTCGGCGGTGGCGCGCAGAAGCCGGACGGTTACGTGCCGCCGGAGGAATGACGCCGGCCAGGCCGGCACGCGGGCAAGAAAAAAGGCGCCATCGGCGCCTTTCTCGTAACCACCTGATATGAATGGTGGCCGGGGACGGAATCGAACCGCCGACACGGGGATTTTCAATCCCCTGCTCTACCAACTGAGCTACCCGGCCGTGCGGCACGGCCGCTGCGAGGGGCGGAATGATACCGGGACCTTCCGGATCCGACAAGCCGGATGGACGGCTCGTCTCGCCCGACGCCCTTGGCAACCCGGACGCACCAGGCGCATCATCGGGCGCGTCACCCCAACCGGATGGATGCCATGAAGAAGATCGTGTCATTGATGATGCTGTCGATGCTTCTGGTGATCGGCCTGGCTGCCTGCAGCAGCGACGGCCAGCCGCGGGCCACGGCAGCCGAACGCCTGGCGTTCTACGAGGCGCATGCCGGCGAGCCGGTGCGCAACTTCCGCATGTTCGGCCGGCTCAACGGCTGGACCCCGCTGGGCAACTCGAACCTGGTGGTGTGGACACGGCCCAGCGAGGCCTGGTTGCTGGACCTGACGCCATGCCAGGACCTGCAGTTCGCCCATTCGATCTCGATCTCGCATTTCTCCAACACGGTGACCGCGCGGTTCGACACCGTGACCCCGGTCGGCCCGGGCATCAGCCAGGCCGGGCGCATACCCTGCCGGATCACCCAGATCCGTCCGATCGACACCCAGGCGCTCAACCAGAGCCGCGAGGAGATCCGCCAGGCCAATTCCGAGGCGCGCAGCGATCCGCCACCGGCCGAGGAGCCGCCGGCCAACTGATCCGACGGCAACCGGCACGAGGAAAGGCACGGCCCCAGTGGCCGTGCCTTTTTTTTGTGGTCGCGCCATATCTTGCAGGGACGGTTCCCGGCAACGACGCAGCCGCGGATTCGGATATTTCCTACGGCCAACAACGGACTGCACCGATTCCCCGTCCGTTCCAGGCCGGGCACCCTGAAGCCAGCCGGCCGCCTCCCGCCAACCGGCCTGCATTGGGGACCCGCACATGGACCGGACGGACCGGATGGACCAGCGGCTGCTCGTCGTACTCAGGGATCACCGCGGCTGCACGCTGCTTGATGGCGGCACGCCCCTGGCCTGGTATCCCGCCGTCACCCAGGCATTGGCGATGGCGCAACTGCTCGCCGATGCCACCGCACTGCGCGATGGCGCGCCGGCACGGGTGGAGTTGCGCAGCTATGGACGTCGGGAGGGCCATCCAGCCCATTCCCCACCTGGCCGGCGGACCTGCGCAGGTGGAATCCCCGGGCAGTGCTAGGATCGGCGCGCTGCCCCATGGAGGCACCATGCGCGCCTTGCAGACGCTGCTCCTCGCCAGTGCCGTGGCGCTGGCCTTGCCCGCCACCGGGCCGGCCATCGCCGCCGATCCGGTGACCTCGGTTCCGGAACTGGAACTGTCGCGCTACGCCGGCCAGTGGAACGAGATCGCGCACCTGCCGGTCTCGTTCCAGCGCAAGTGCGCCGGCGAGATCACCGCCAGCTACGCGCTGCATGCCGACGGCACGATCGGCGTCCGCAACGCATGCCGGACGCACGACGGCGGCCACGCGGTCGCCGAGGGCGTGGCGCGCACCGTCGAAGGCCATCCCGGGCGGCTGCAGGTGCGTTTCGCGCCCGACTGGCTTTCCTGGTTGCCTCTGGTCTGGGCCGACTACTGGGTGATCGCGCTGGACCCCGGCTACCAGTGGGCGGTGATCGGCGACCCGGACCGCGAATACCTATGGATCCTCTCGCGCGAACCGGCGATGGACCGCGCGCAGTTCGACCGGCTGAAGGCCAAGGCCGAAGCGATGGGCTACGACCTGGCGCCGCTGGTGGTCGCCGCACCGCTGCGCTGAATGCCGTCGCCGGCGTACCATTCCGCACGTCGCCAACACGGAGCCGGCATGAAGCCCATCCTCAAGTTGTCCCTGGCCGCATTCGCGCTGTTCGCGCTCGTTTCGTGCAGCGGCAACACCCGGCGCGTGTCGCCGCCCTCCACCGCGATCCAGCAGTTGACCGTGCAGGCCAATGGCGACTGGGTGGTGGAGCTGCGCCTGCACAACTACAGCAGCGTTTCGATGCGCTTCGACACGGTCACGCTGGAGGTGAGCGTGGACGAACAGTCCGCCGGCACGCTGCAGGCAACCCCGGCCATTTCCATCGGCCCGACCTCGGCCGACGTGGTCAAGGTGACCATGAAACCGGAGCGCATGGCGCGGATCGCCGTGGCCGATGCGCTGGCCGGCCGCAGGTCGCTCTCGTACCGGCTGCAGGGCACGGTGACAGCCCTTCCGGACGAAGCCAGCAAGCCGCGCGAGTTCGAGGTCGACGACCGCAGTTCGCTCAATCCGGCGCCGGGACTGGACGGCGTGCTGCGCTGAGCCCGGGCGGAGTTACACAAACCGTCACCGTTCGGGTATAAGCTGTGTTCCCGATGGAGACGGACACAGCAACGCTAGGTCTGGTCTGTACCGGAGCCGACGACGCCCCGGTCGCCGCCCCTTCCCCGCGCGAATATGCGCCTCCGGTCCGCGTGCTGTCGCTCGACGCCCATGGCCGCGCGATGGACTGGATCGGCTGGCAGGACGCGACCTGCCTCTATGCCCGCGATGCCGTCGCCTGGACCCTGGGCGATCCCTGCCTGCGCGTCCATGGCGGCATCTGCCGGACCACCGGCCTGCGCAGCCTGATCGAACTGCATCCCATCGTCGCCACCCGCGGCCACGCCCATGCGCGCGCGCTGGATCCGACCCCGACCCTGTCCAACACCGCCCTGTTCGCCCGCGACGCGCAGCTGTGCCTGTACTGCGGCCAGCAGTTCAGCCGCCCGCACCTGACCCGCGACCATGTCATGCCGCTGTCCAAGGGCGGCCGCGACGCATGGGAGAACGTGGTCACCGCCTGCTTCCACTGCAATTCGCGCAAGGGCAACCGCACCCCGCAACAGGCGCACATGCCGCTGCTGGCCGTGCCGTACCGGCCCAGCTGGATCGAGCACCTGATCCTGTCCAACCGCAACATCCTGGCCGACCAGATGGCGTTCCTGAAGGCGCAACTGCCCAAGCGCTCCAAGCTGGCGGCCTGACCAGACAGCCGCGGGATGGACCTTGCAGGCAGGATGCCCTGTCGTTACAGGCGACCGCCCGGAATTCCGACGCCCGTGTCGCCGGCAAGACCGGCTCCTACACAAGGCCGTTCAGCCCCGCCGGGGTTGGCCCGGCGGGCCTGAACGGCCTTGCTTGCCCCGTCACGCTCCCGGGGAGGAAAATGGCGGCCCGTACCGCGCCACTCCCGATGAGCATCGACCCCGCCCGCTACCCGCGCCTGTCGCGCATCGATACGCCGGCCGACCTGCGCCGGTTCGACGAGGCCGAGCTGCCGGCGGTGGCGGAGGAACTACGCGCCTACCTGATCGAGTCGGTCGGCCGCAGCGGCGGCCATTTCGGCGCCGGCCTGGGCGTGGTCGAACTGACCGTGGCCCTGCACTGGCTCTACGACACCCCCGTCGACCGGCTGGTCTGGGACGTGGGCCACCAGACCTACCCGCACAAGATCCTCACCGGCCGCCGCGACCGCATCCACACGGTCAAGCAGAAGGACGGCGTGGCCCCGTTCCCCAAGCGCGAGGAAAGCGAATACGACACCTTCGGCGTCGGTCATTCCTCGACCTCGATCTCCGCCGCGCTGGGCATGGCCATCGCCCTGCAGCAGGCCGGCGACGAGCGCAAGGTCGTGACGGTGATCGGCGACGGCGCGATGACCGCCGGCATGGCCTACGAGGCGCTGAACCACGCCGGCGGCATGGATGCCGAGCCGAACCTGCTGGTGATCCTCAACGACAACCGGATGTCGATCTCCGAGGCGGTCGGCGGCGTCACCAAGATGCTCGGCCGCATGACCGGCAGCGCGACGCTCAACCGGTTGCGCGAAGGCGGCAAGAAGCTGCTCGGCGACAAGAACAAGCGGCCGGCGCGTTTCGTGCGCCGCTGGGAGGAACACTGGAAGGGCATGTTCGTGCCCTCCACGCTGTTCGAGGAAATGGGCTTCCACTACACCGGCCCGATCGACGGCCACGACCTGCCCGCGCTGGTCGGCGCACTGAAGACGCTCAAGACCCTCAAGGGCCCGCAGCTGCTGCACGTGATCACCACCAAGGGCAAAGGCTACGAACTGGCCGAGGGCGACCAGATCGGCTACCACGCGGTCGGCCCGTTCGACCCGGCCAAGGGCCTGGTCGCCAAGGCCGGAGCGAAGAAGCCGACCTATACCGACGTGTTCAGCGACTGGCTGTGCGATGCGGCCGCGGCCGAACCGCGCCTGCTGGCGATCACCCCGGCCATGCGCGAGGGTTCGGGCCTGGTGCGCTTCTCGAAGGAGTACCCGGAGCGCTATTTCGACGTGGCCATCGCCGAGCAGCACGCGGTGACCCTGGCTGCGGGCATGGCCACCCAGGGCGCGAAACCCGTGGTCGCGATCTACTCGACCTTCCTGCAGCGCGGCTACGACCAGCTGGTCCATGACGTCGCCACGCAGAAGCTGGACGTGCTGTTCGCGATCGACCGCGGCGGCGTGGTCGGCCCGGACGGCGCCACCCACGCCGGCAACCTGGACCTGAGCTACCTGCGCTGCGTGCCGAACATGGTGGTGATGGCCCCGGCCGATGAGAACGAATGCCGGCGGATGCTCAATACCGGCCTGGACTACGAAGGCCCGGCCGCGGTGCGCTACCCGCGCGGCACCGGTCCGGGCGTGGTGGTCGAGCCGGACCTGGATACCCTGCCCATCGGCAAGGCGCAGCTGCGCCGCGACGGCAGCCACATCGCCCTGCTCGCCTTCGGCGCGACCGTGCCCGCCGCCGAACAGGTCGGCGGCGAACTTGGCCTGACCGTGGTCAACATGCGCTTCGTCAAGCCGCTGGACCGCGCCCTGGTGCTGGAGCTTGCAAAGACCCACGAGGCCTTCGTCACGATCGAGGACAACGTGGTCGCCGGCGGCGCCGGTTCGGCGGTGTCCGAGCTGCTCAATGCCGAAGGCGTGCTGCTGCCGGTGCTGCAGCTGGGCCTGCCCGACGCGTTCCAGCACCATGCCAGTCGCGAGGACCTGCTGGCCGAGGCCGGGATCGATGGGGCGGGCATCCGTGCCGCGTTGCTGAAGCGCTGGCCGCAATTGGCCAGGCCCGAAGGCCACCTGTCCCGCGCCGCCGGCGCCTGAGGTTCCGGCGAAGAGCGGCTGCGCCGCGTCGCTGCAGGTCCTCGGCGTCGTTGCCGGAAAGGCGTCCGAGACCCCGGCCGCTGTCTTGGCTCAAGGCAGTGCCGATGGAGCCGCCAGCCCGACGCCGTCGACCGTCACAGCATCATCCACCGAGTCGTCGGTCTGGTCCGGAGCGGTTACCCGATAGCCTCGCTGGCGCAACCACGCCAGATACGCGCTCTCGTCCAGCAGTCCGTCGATCGGAAGCGTGGCGAACGACGCCGCATGCTCCTGCAACGCCTTGTCCGCTGCGGCCAGCCACGTGTCCCGGACCCGTGCTTCGACATCGGTGAGTCCATGCTTGCGCGCCACTTCCGTCGCGGTCCACGCCGAGAGGCAGGCATCGACCTGGTGGCGGGCATCCGGCATAGCCCGCAGCGCCTGCAGGTCGCCGGTCGCCCAGGCATTGGCGCGGGCCGCGATCCGCGGCAGGTCTCGCTCGATGATGTCGAGGGTGCCGCGGAAGCACTCGAGGTCCTGCGCCTTGGGGGCCTCCCTGCGGAAATCGGCCAGCGCTCCGCGCGGATCGTCGATCTTCAACTCGAGCAGGGTCGGCGTGGTCTTCAGGCCACGCGGCTTCAATGCCTTGTCGATGACCGGGCCGATCACGCCGCCTTCCTTCAGGCCGTTCCGCTGCAGCGCGGCACGATACAGCTCGTAGACCGCGATCATCGGGCGCTTCTTCTCCACGCCGCGATCGCGGCCGAGATAGCGCTGTTTGAGCACGCTCCAGCGCCGGTAGAGATCCGCCGGCAGCACCTCGTCCAGGGTGGCGCCCTCGGGATTCTTCATCGCCTTCATCGCTGAAGGGAGCAGGGCCAGGCCGCGGAAGAACCCGATATCGGTGCCGATAGTCACCCCCGGCGGCCCGAGCACTGCGCCGGCCTCGGCCAGGACCTGCCTGACCTCGGCCGCCGGCCAGGTGATGTCGCGCGGCAACGGCGACTGGGTGCCGAGGATGTAGAGGACATGGCCATCGTCGCGGCTGACCCGCCACAGGCCCGGCCCGGGCTGCGTGCCGCTGACCACCACCGCCTGCATGTCCACGACCGGTGTCGCCGTATCCCTTGCCGTCGGGGCCGTCGGGGCCAGGGTCGCGGCCTCCTGCGCTCGCGATGGCGCCACGCTCGCCCAGGCCAGTGCCGCCGCCAACGCCGCCGTCCTTGCCGACATGTCCGTACCGCCACCGATGAAGTAATGATGGGCCGAGCATACGTAGCGGCATGGGCCTTGCGATCGGCGACCGGCCCGCGCGCCGGCGTCCGTTCAGGCCCGTGCCCACGAAAAAGCCCGCGCGAGGCGGGCTCCTTCGTTGCTCATGTTGGTCGGGTAGCCTCTCTCGAAAAGTAGCTGCAACTGACTGTTATTCCTAGTTTTATTTCAACACGGTTTTGGCCTTACTGTCGAAACTGCGACGGGACTTTTTCGATTGAAATCGGATTCGAACCGTCAACCAAGGCCATTTTTCAATTGCGCAAGACTGACTCTCGGCTAACTGTCTGGACGAAAAACTGGCATGCGCTCCATCAGCACCGCGGTTCTTTGCGCGCTTCCACTTCTAGTCCAGTAGCGCCCTGACATCCTCGACCCGCCACGCAGTGATGCGCTCCCCGAGCGAGCGTACCGGCTGTGGATAGCGACCAGATTTCACCCCGGCCCACCACGTCGACCGCGACACTGGAATGATGGCGGGAATCGCCGCCCTACCCTTGCTTGCTGGTCGACCGATGATCTGGTGAAGCCGCAGATAGCCGGTCTCGGGTAAGGGTTGCACTGGCGGCGGCTGCGCGTTGACGCCATTTGCATTGTTTCTGGCTCTGACGACTTGTGGCATAGGTTGCCCTCCCTGCTCAATACACGCGGAAGCCGTTGCGAATATTGGCTTCATGCGTCTCGTCTATCAGCCCGTCCGCTCGTTGATAGGGCGCAAGTACCAAGTCGCGGCTCACCATCACTCGCACGGGATAACCTGCCCGCACCGTCAGCGTCGGCTGCAGGTCGAGGTTGCGGCGGGTGATCTGCTGGCCGACCTGGTTCACCGTGTCCTGCACACTCTCGCGCGTGGCGATGACGATGCGGCCGTCGGCGTCCATGCGATCAGGTGCGGCCAGTTCGGCGCCAACACCAATCAGGGTCGAGAGCGCGGCGCCGGCGAAGATCCGGTGCCAGTGCCAGTCCACGCCATCCTCCAGCCCGGATTGACCCGCCACATCGGTCGCGGGCAGCCGGTCGAGCACCATCGAGGAGCCGTCCGGGCGGATCAGCCGCGTCCACACCAGCAGCACGCGGCGCTGGCCGTAGGCGACCTGGCTGTCGTACTGGCCGACCAGCCGCGAGCCTTGCGGTACCAGCAAATGCTGTCCTGCCACGCTGTCGTAAACATGCTCGGTGACGGTGGCGATGACCTGCCCTGGCAGATCGGAGTTGACCGCGGTCAGCAGCGCTGCCGGGATCACGGTACCGGCCATCAACTGATATGGCGAGCGTGGTGTCTGTAGTTCCGCACTTCCGTAGATCCGGCTATCCGGGTCAGCGTCCACGAACGCCTGCTTATCGGCCTGCCGGTTCTGCGTGGCGTACTCGTCCGTTTCCTGCGGCACTCCCTGCGGCGACAGCCACGGAACGCCAGCAGGCGCCGCATCGCCCGCGGCCATCGCCGGTGCCGCCACCGGCGATGTCGCCCCGCCCGTCTGGAAGAACACCTGCGCCTTCGCCGCGGTGTCGGCCTCCGACTGCAACCGCTGCTGTTCCGCCTGTGCCTGCGGGTCGGATGGGTCGGAGACGTCGATGTCTTCCGCGGGTGCGGCGGTGTCCTCGTCGGGCCCCGATGCCGCCGGCATCGGCACCTGCCGGTAGTCGCTCGGCAGCGTCTGCAATCCTTCCGCCGGCGTCACGCGCTCGACGTTGTGCGTGTCCTGCGCGGCCGAAGCGCGTTCCTTCGGCGCACGGAACGCCCATAGCGTCACCAGCAACACGCCTGCGGCCAGCCCTCCGACCAGCACGACCAGCGTGCGCCGGTTGAGCCGCGCCACCGGCGCCGGCCGCGCCCGCAGTTCCAGCTTCGCCGGATCTTCCTTCGGCGGCACGCTCATCGCCGGCGCTGCCTTCCGTCCGTGCGCTCGATGCGCACCACCTGCTGCCGCTGACCGCCTAGGCGCAGCTCGGCCGCACCGAACAGGCGATCGACGACCAGGTACGGCGCCTGCACCCGGTAGTTCACCAACTGCGTGTCGCCCTCGGCGCCGATCACGAACAGCGGTGGCAATTCACCCTGGCCGATCCCCTGCGGGAACTGGATGTAGACCTTCCGGCCGTCGTCGAAGGCGCGCAGCGGCCGCCACGACGGCGCATCACCCGTGATCGCGTAGCGGAACCGAAGCGAATCCAGCGCGATGCCCTCGCCCGCCACCGGTTCTACCGCGCGCTCCCGGGCGCGCGGCATGCGCACCAAGTCGCCGGGATACTCCCACGCGATCGAGGCCATCCACGTCTCCGGCGTGCTGGCCAGTTCCAGGTGATAGCTGCGCCGGTCGGTGCTGACAACTAGGTTCGTGCGCAGGTCGGCGCGCGATGGCTTCACCAGCACGTGCACGCGCTCCTCCGCGCCGCTTCCGCTGACCGTATCGCCGATAATCCAGCGCACCGTGTCGCCGGCTGATACCGAGACCAGTTCTTCGCCCGGCTGCAGGGCGATGTCGGTGACGCGGCCGGGGCTGGCGTAGACCTGGTATAGCGCGCCGGCACTGTAGGGCCAGACCTGCATCGCGTTGACGAAGCCGTCCTTCACCGGCTCGATCCGTGCCGTCGCGTTCACTGCGGCGACATCGCGGGCCGGATCGGCCGGCGCGGGCTTCGCTGGCACCGGCATCGGCTTGAGCTGTCCCGGCAACGGCAGCAGCGTCGGCACCTCGACCACCTGTACCGGCGCAGGCGACTCGGGCACCGGCACGGCTTCGACTTCGATCACTTCGTCCAGGGCGATCTCCGGCGCTGGTCGCGTGCTCGCGCACGCGCACGCGCACAGCGCGATGCCCAGCGCCGCGGTTGCGACGATTCGGTTCATGGTGTGTCTCCTGCAGTGGCGGAGCCCATCTCACGGCTCCAGTCCAGCCCGTTGACGTAGATTCCCAGCGGATTCTTGCGCAGTCGCACCGCGTCGCGCGGCGGCTGCAAGACAACGGTGATGATCGCGGTCCAGCGTTCGACGCCGCCGGCCGAGCCGTTGACTGTGTTGCGCTCGATCCAGCGCAACTGGAACGACGAATCCGAGGCGCGCACCAAACTGGTCACCTCGACCGCCACCGTCACGCGCCCCACGCGCGCGAACGGATCGTTCTCGCGCGCATAGGCATTGAGCGCTGCCGCACCTCGATCGGTGGCGTAGTCGTAGGCCTCCAGCCAGTTGCTCCGCAACACCACCGGATCGAGCGGCAACGAGCGCACGTTGCGGATGAAGCGTTCCAGTTCGCGCGCGATCTGCGCATCGGTCGGCCGGTACGCTTCCAGCGCCGGCCCGACCGCCCGCACCTGCCCGTGGGTATCGACCTCGACCACGTACGGCGTCACCGTCGAGCGTCCGAGTTGCCAAAGCAGCCCGCCGACGATCAGCAGCGACAGCGCGAGGCAGCCGAATGCCATCAACCGCCAGTTGCGCGCCTGCACCCGCGCCGACCCGATGCGCTCGTCCCAGACCTGCGCCGCCTTCTGGTAGGGCGTAGCCGGCTGCGGCGTGTCGGAGTAGCGCTGGCCCGCGCGACGGAAGCGCATCAGTCGTCTCCCAACTTCGGCGCCGGTGCGCCGCCGCCGCGGTCGGACGTGCGCATCACGTGCGCGGCCGTCGCCGCGCCACGTACTACTCGCTGCCGATCTCGTTGCAGTCGTTGTGCCCACTGCGGCGTCGCACCACCCTTGCCGGAACCGCCGCCCGCGACCGCGGTGGCAGCAGAGGTCGGGCGCGAAGCCTGCGCGGCAGGCCTCGGGGCGGAGGCGCGCAACGCGCCACCGAGCACGCGGGCCGTGCCCATTGCCGCTGCACCAGCCGCCGTCGCCGCACCGGCACCGGCCAACGCGACGCCCGCCGCCGCACCGGCGCCCAACTGTGGTCCACCCGACACCAAACCGGTGGCGATTCCCGGCCCAAACAATCCCAGGCCAAACAGCGTCAGCGACCCGAGCATGATCGCCAGCGCGTGGTCGATCGACGGCTCGGTGCCGGGCGGTAGGGTGAACTCGTCGAACAGGCCCGCGCCGATGCCGACGATTACCGCCAGCACCAGTACCTTCACGCCCGAAGACATGACGTTCCCGAGCACCTTCTCGGCCAGAAACGCGGTCTTGTTCCACAAGGCGAACGGCACCAGCACGAATCCGGCCAGCGTCGTCAGCTTGAACTCGATCAGGGTGACGAACAGTTGGACCGCCAGCACGAAGAAGCTCAACACCACAACGATCCAGGCGATGAACAGCACGGTGATCGAGTCGAGGTTCGTGAACACCTGCGGGAAGCCGGCCATCTCCTGGATCTGTTCCAGCATCGGCCGTCCGGCCTCGATGCCGACCTCGGCCAGGCGTCCGGGCCGCAGCAGTTCGCTCTCGCTGACGGTGGAGCCGGATGCCAGCAGGCCGAGTCCTGCGAACGAGCGGAACACTATCTCCGCCAGCGCATTGAAGTTGCCGATGATGAAGGCGAACGCACCCACGTAGAGGATCTTCTTGATCAGCCGGGCGATCACGTCGTCATTGCCGCCCATGGCCCAGAACAGGCCCGCGAGCGTGACGTCGATGACGATCAGCACCGCCGACAGGAACGCCACTTCCCCGCCGAGCAGGCCGAAGCCGCTGTCGATGTACTGCGCGTAGACGTTGAGGAAGCGGTCGATGACGCCGATGTCGTCCATGCGCTATTCCTGCGCCGGCTCCGGCGGCCACTCTGCTTTCGGCAGCTCGACCGGCTCGGGCGTGTACTTCGCCTTGCCCTCGCCCATGAAGCGTTGGCGGGTGGCTTTGGCCGCGGCGATGCACAGCTCCTCGCTGACCGCCTCCCGGTCCTCGCGGCACAGCCGCCGCATTTCCTTCAGCCGTTCCGGGTCGCGGGCGAGCTCGTCGACGAGCTCCGCTGCCGGCTCCGGCGCTGGCAGCGGCAGCTCTGACATCTGCGGCGTGTCGCGACTGCATCCAGCCAGCCCCACGGCCAGGACTACCGCCGTCAAGTACACGATCTTCATGGTTCACCTCCGAACAGGCGTACGGGCTCGCCGGTGTACGGCGTGCGTTCGGTCATGAAGCGCCGGCGCTGTTCGCGCGCGCGCTCCTCGGCGGCCACGGCGCGCGCCTGCTCCAGCGCCGTGGCGCGGCCTTGCACCACCTGCAGTTGCTGCGACTGGATCAACTGCCGCGACTGCAGCGCGAGCAACTGGTTCGTGGCCTGCGCGGCCTGCAACGCGCCGACGGCCGACTGGCTTTGCCCCACAAGATCGGACAGCACCGTCTCATCGTCCGCGACGTGCTCCACCACCTGTGCCTGTAGCTGGATCGCCGTGCGCAGCGCTTCCAGCGAGCCCTGCCAGCGTTCCAGCGCATCGGTGCTGAGCTGGTCCCGCGACATGGCCGCGTCGTAACGCTCCGGGTGCAGCCGCGCGAACTCGCGCTGCGCGCGTTCGACGTCGAACGCGATCCCGCGCGCCTCGTCGAGCAACTGCTGGGTCTCGGCCAGCGTTGCACGCATCTGCGCCAGCGCGCTGAAGTCCAGACCGGCCAGGTTGCGTGCGTCGTTCATCAGCATCTGCGCTTCGTTCTGCAACTGCCGGACCTGATTGTTGATCTGCTCCAGCGTGCGCGCCGCAGTGAGCATGTTCTGCGCGAGGTTGCTCGGGTCGAGCACCACCCATTGCGCATGGGCGGGCGTCGCGGCGAGCCAGCCGGCGATGCACAGCGACAGCAAGGTCTTCTTCATTACACGGTCTCCAATCGACGTTCCGAGGGGTTGGCGCCAAGCCCGGGAAACTCCGCGAGCAGGTCCGCCGCCCACTTCAGGCCACTGTCACGAAGCAATGCGGCAGCGAAGCCCGGCCCGCCGGCCTCGACCAACAGGCGGTCGAGCTCGCGCTGGTCGGCCGGGGTCGAAGCGCTTGCGAATACCAGCGCCACCGGCCCGAGGTCCAGGTCGAACAGCCGGTTGCCCAGACGCGACTGGTAGTAGTAGTCGCGCTTAGGCTGCGCGGTCGCGATCAGTTCGATCTGGCGGGCGTTGAGGCCGAAGCTCTCGTAGACGGCGCGCAGCTGCGGCTCCATCGCCTGCGGGCTCGGCAAGAAGATCCGGCTCGGGCAACTGTCGACCAGCGCCGGTGCGATCGAGGAGCGCTGGATGTCGGCCAGCGACTGGGTCGCGAACACCACCGCCACGTTCTTCTTGCGCAGGGTCTTGAGCCATTCGCGGATGCGGCCGGCGAACACCGGATCGTCGAGGAAGGTCCAGGCCTCGTCGAGGATCAGCAGCGTCGGCGATCCATCGAAGCGCCGCTCCAGCCGGTGGAACAGATACGTCAGCATCGGCAGCACCGCGCTGCGGGTGTGCATCAGTTCCTCCATCTCGAAGGCCTGCACGTCGCCCTCGCCCAGCCGTTCGGACTCGGCATCGAGCAGCCGGCCGTGTGGTCCACCCAACGTGTAGGGCTGCAACGCCTGCCGCAGCCGGTTGGCGTGCAGCAACGCGCTCAGCCCGGTCAACGTGCGTTCGCCCACCGGCGCCGAGGCGAGACTGCCCAGCGCGGACCACACCGCTTCCTTCACCGCCGGATCGGTCTCGACGCCTTCGTGCGCCAGCAGGCCGGCGATCCACTCCGCTGCCCAACTGCGGGTCTTCGCTTCGTCGATCCCGGCCAGCGGCTGGAACGCGATCGCCCCGTCGCTGCCGAGATCATGGTGCTCGCCACCCAGTCCCAGCACCGTCGCCCGGATCGAGCGCCCGGTGTCGAACGCGAACACACGCGATCCCGGATAGCGCCTGAACTGCAGCGCGAGCAACGCCAACAGCACCGACTTGCCGGCACCCGTCGGCCCGACGACGAGGGTGTGGCCGACGTCGCCCACGTGCAGCGACAGCCGGAACGGCGTCGCGCCATCGGTGCGGGTGACCATCAATGGCGGTCCGTCCAGGTGCGCATTGCCCGCCGGCCCCGCCCACACCGCCGACACCGGCATCAGGTGCGCCAAGTTCAACGTGGATACGAGCGCCTGGCGCACGTTGGAGTAGCAATGTCCCGGGATCGAGGACAACCACGCCTCGACCGCATTGAGCGTCTCGGAGACGGCAACGAATCCCCGCCCCTGCACCACCCGTTCCACCGCCTTGCGCTGTTCTTCCACCGCATCGGCATCCGCATCCGCCACGACCACGATCGCGGTCACGTAGCCGAACGCTACGGCGTCGCTACCCAGCTCCTGCAGCGCCGCGTCGGCATCAACCGCTTGATTGGCCGCGTCCGTGTCGACCAGCGAACTCTCTTGCTGGAAGATCGTCTCGCGCAGCAGCGCCACCACCGACTTGCGCTTGGCGAACCACTGCCGCCGAAGCCGCGTCAGTTCCCGCTCGGCTTCCGCCTTGTCCAGGCACAGGAACCGCGTCACCCAGCGATAGCCGAAGCCGAGCCGGTTCAGCTCGTCGAGCATCCCCGGCCAGGTCGCATCGGGAAAACCGCGTACCGTGATCGCACGCAGGTGGCTGTCTCCCAGCTTCGGCGCGATCCCGCCTGACAGCGGCGTATCGGCCAACCACGCGTCCAGGTGCATCGGCACCGCGGGCACCGCGACAGGATGATGGGCATTGGAGACGGTGCCATGCAGGTAAGTCAGCGTCGCCGCGTCGTCGAGCCAAACCACTTCCGGCACGGCACCTTCGAGCAACGACAGGAAACGATCGGTCTCGGTGACGAACACGTCGCGCTGCTGGCGCCAGTCCACGCCGCCCGGGCCGGTCGCCTCGTACAACAGGCGACCAGCCCGCGCCCGCGACTCTGGTGGGGGGAGGAACACCAGGGTCAGGAAATACCTGCTCTCGAAATGCGAACCGGCTTCCTCGAACGCGCCGCGGCGTTCCTGGTCCACCAGCCACGACACCGCCTCGGGAAAGCGCGAGTCCGGATAGCCGGCCGCCGCGTTTCGCTCGGCGTCGACGAAGATCGCCCAGCCCGAGCCGAGCCGCTTGAGCGCGTTGTTGAGCCTCGCCGTCACCGCAACCAGTTCGGCGTCGGTCGCGCTATCCAGGTCCGGTCCGCGAAATCTGCAGGTTCGCTGGAACGACCCGTCCTTGTTCAGCACGATACCCGGCGCGATCAACGCCGCCCACGGCAGATAGTCGGCGAGCGGCGCATTCTCGCGGCGGTACTCGGCCAGCGACATCATGGCGCCACGTCCAGGTACGGCCGGTGCTTCACGTGCCGGGCGAACACCTCGACGAACTGCGGATCGGCCTTCGCGCCCCACACGGCCAGCGCGTGGCCGACGATCCACAGCACGACGCCGGCAATCCACTGCTGCAGCCCGATGCCAACGGCTGCGGCCAGCGTTCCGTTGAGGATCGCCAGCGGACGCGGCGCACCGCTCAGCAGGATCGGCACCGTCAACGAGCGGTGCAGCGGCGCCTCGAACCCGGGCAGTTCGACGGTCACGCCACCACCGCGCCGCCGGCGAAGGAGAAGAAGGACAAAAAGAACGAGGACGCAGCGAACGCGATCGACAGCCCAAACACGATCTGCACCAGCCGCCGGAACCCGCCCGAGGTGTCGCCAAAGGCCAGCGTCAGCCCGGTGACGATGATGATAATGACCGCGACGATCCGCGCCACCGGCCCTTCGATAGACTCCAGCACCGACTGCAGCGGCCCTTCCCAAGGCATGTTGGAACCGGCCGCATGTGCGCCGCCGGACACGCCTATCACCAATAGCAGCGGCAACAGCGCAGCGTGCAGAAAGGTGCTATCAGGCCGGCTGCGATCCAAGGAAACGCTTTTCATACCCCAACCATCACCATGGCCGGACCCTAGGCCTTCGATGACGGCATCGTTACCCTGCGCATCCCGCCGCGGGAGGGAGAAAGCGTGGTGTTCGATAAAACTCCGGTCATTGCCACGACAACTTGTATGTCCGTGTAGCACTGGCTGGTTAGCTGTCACTTGGACCCGTCAGCATGATCCGAGGTCACGCACCCGCTGGCCAGCTGCAGCGTATTGGCTAAACGGATTTCAAACCCATAGTCGGCTGCCAGCCAGTGTTCTCCGACTAATCAAAAGTGATATCCAATCCGCACGGATCAGGTGACGTCATCTACTTGGATACCAAGCGTCGGTGAAAAGAATATGCATGGGATGGATCACTTGGCTTGACGGCGACCAAGACAACACTGAACATCCAGTGTTGCACCCCAGTGCTGGGGTCTAAAAGTTTAGGGGGAGACATGAACACTCCAGCGAGCTACATCTCACTGATCGCAAAATTCAACGCGCAACCGCAGAGCATCAAAAGGTTCTTCCCCAGCTTTGTCGATCTCGTGCAAGATTACGAGTACCAGATTGTTGTTGCGTATTGTTTCTTCCGCTTGGAGCAGGCCTACAACCGCATCCTTTACGGCGGCGCGAGAAAGAAGCACAAAGCCAACAGCACGGTCCTCAGCAATGTGCTCGACAAACAGCATCTCACCAGAGAAGGTTTTCTCTCCCTATTTGTCAACGTGTTCGGGGTTCCGGTCACCGATGCTACGAAAGCGAAGATCAAGTTCTCCGAAAAGATCCGTGACCGCATCATTCATGGGAAGCATGTCCCCGACAGCGATGCACGGAAATGCCTATCAAACCTCCTTGACTTCATGACTTCCCTAGAGACCGAGGTGCGCGCAGCCGCGCCCTTTAGCCCCTTTGGTGATCTCAGGGGATTGACAGGACAATCGGCCTCTTTGGACGCATCCACTACGAAGTGGCTTCTCAAAGGCATGGGATTCGCAGTCGCGTAGCCCTCTAACAATTCAAACCGATGCCGTCTCTCGGCACGGATCAACTTAAGCATTAGGTTTCGCACGAAATGATGCTGTCATACCGTACAGATCACCCAAATCACCTCCATCAATTTGTGATGGCTGTATCCAAGCACTACTACGCCGGGAAAGACGGAGTCCTGAAATATCAGAAGAAAGATATGGATGTTTCACTGTCCAAAATTTCGTCTTCTGAAAGACAACACATGATCATATATTCGCTAAGAGATCATTGCAGTGGTGTCTTCTACTCGGAAATTTCTTTTGCGCCGAACATCATCCCGCCTCAGGAATTCCTGTATCGCGCATGGAGCCCGAAGAATGACTATCTGTTTCAAGGAACTCCACCTCTACTCACGTTGCCTCGAACCGTACGAGATGCTTTTCCAGAACTCGCCAGCCAAGTTTCAGCACTAGGCATTAAATTGATTGACGTGACTAGCGGGTTCCAGAGCGGGGTACGGGATCTTAGAACTATTGAATCAAGGTTTGCCGTGATGGCCAACAGTTCAGTTGCACAAGCCAAAGAGTGGATGGCCTACATTTGTCGATCGCGCGCAGAAGATAAGTCTCGCTCTCGCGATAAATCAAAGATTGAGCTATGGGCAGATGGTGTTCCCACAATCCGTCAACCGCCTCTTGATTGGTGTAATGGGGCCTAACGACTACGACGCATCATGCCCAACTCACTTCCCAATAAAATTCTCACTTGGCTGGAAACGCAGGGCTATCCGCTAGAGATGCGAGTAAGCAGAGCGTTTCAACAAGGCGGGTTCCATGTGGTTCAATCGGACTACTATCAAGATCGAGAAACGGAGGAGCTACGTGAAGCAGATGTTGTGGCGGGCCTACAGAAGGTAATAGGCAATATCCTCCTGCGAGTTACTTGTGTCATCGAATGCAAGTCATCAAACAGCAAGCCATGGGTTCTATTTGCTTCCGATCGAAAGCTATCCGCTCCTGCTCGCGTTACTCAACGGGCAGGGAATTACCTGGCTCAAGCATTTTTGGATGGCGTTTGTAAGCATGCAGAAGTGCAATCGCTTCCAATTCTCCAAGTTCCTGCCAAGCCAGCATACGGGATGACGCAGGCGTTCACTTCAGGCGCTGACATTTGCTATGCAGCCGCAATGTCCGTTGCAAATGCCGCCTTAGGTTACTCTTTTCGGGACGAGCCTATCACTCACAAGCGATCCGCCCCAGATCTTCTTGAGATCGTTTTTCCGATCATCGTGACCGAGGCATCTCTTTTTTCGGCACATCTGGAAAAGGATTCTTCCATCTCTTTGAAAGAGGAGAAAGCGGGCTTACTTCTTTGGCGCAAGCAGATAGTCGGCATGCCTCATACAATTGTTCATGTCGTCACCGCCTCACATCTTAAGGATTTCGTTGACGACGCAAGCGCATCAGCACAGCGCTTGATTGAGCTCTGTGAAGGTGAGCTTCGGCCAAAACTTGCTCAAGCGCATAAAAGGTGGCGAGCAGTCTGAATCTTATCCATTCTTTGCTGCTGGAGTTGGTCGCCATCCAGAAACGCGCTTCAAAGAACGGAAGAACGAAGCCACGTTTGAGATTCTCCGCGTTTCCTTCGCAGCATCAGCCATACACATGTTGAATGCCCCTATGCGACTCATACACGTCTTGACTCTATGCTTGCTCGCGCTTTGGCCGGGCAGATCGGAAGCCACGACATCGCTGGGATTCGATGGCGGTGGCTACTCCATCTCGATGGAGATCGGGCACGACGTCGAGGCGGTCGTGGCCAGCCTGACGGTTCGCACGCCGCGTGCGCCCAAGGGCGTTTTCCTCTACGGCAACTTCACGACGGAAGTATTCGACGTGCCGGGCCAGAAGCTGCTGATCCGGTTCGAACAGCACGACGAGGATGCCGAGCCCGGCTCGTTCACGCTTAGCGTGGAAGGCGAAGAAGCCACGCTCCGGATCGACGGTGAAACCATCGTCGCGCCGTTCCACTGGTTCATGTAACCGGCGCGCGACGTACGCCGTCAGGACAATGTCTCCGGCCAAAGCCGGGCATCGTGCAGGACGCGCAAAATCCGCACGACATCCCCACTGATCCGGTACGGCACGATATAGGACGTCCGCCCTACCAGCAGTTCGCGTGTCCCCTCGACGCGGCCGGGCCGGCCGATCTCGGGAAAATCGACGAGGCGCGCGACCGCAGCCTCGATGCGCTCGTCGACCCCGGCTGCGGCGGCGGGATCCTCCGCCTCCGTAAGCTCCCCCGTCAAGCAGACACTTCAAAAGTAGAACTTGCGGCGTGCAGTTGGCGGTACTCGACGGGAGTCATCCCGTTGAGGGAGTCGTGGGGTCTCATCTCGTTGTAGTCGATCAT
>Ga0160472_100387_pt1 | contig 36582 bp, 31 predicted proteins | sample HID1973M_E11MG_FD_108267 | JGI IMG/M metagenome (GOLD analysis project Ga0160472, IMG submission 108267) | Enriched mosquito-associated microbial communities from UW Madison campus, WI, USA - HID1973M_E11 MG | ecosystem: Host-associated > Arthropoda: Insects > Digestive system > Unclassified ... | reverse complement strand
TCCGCCTGCGTAGCGGCATGCGCCTGCCAGCGCATGCGCGCCCTGCAAGGGCGCGGCCGCAGACAGTGCAAGTGGCACGGCAAGGCCGCGCAACGACGCCAGAATCATTCTGAAACGGTCTCTATGCAAACAGTTCCGCCTGCCCCATCGTCCTGGCCGCGGCATCCTTGGCCGCCAGCACGGGCTCGCCGGTGACCGGCCATTCAATACCGACCTCCGGATCGCTCCAGAGCAGGCTGCGCTCATGCTCCGGATACCAGTAGTCCGTCGTCTTGTAGAGAAACTCCGCGACGCCGGACATCACGACGAAGCCATGCGCGAAGCCTTCCGGTATCCACACCTGCCGCTTGTTCTCCGCCGACAGCGTGACGCCCACCCACCTGCCAAAGGTCGGCGAACTTCTGCGCAGGTCCACCGCCACATCGAACACCTCGCCCGCCACCACGCGCACGAGCTTCCCCTGGGGATGATCGATCTGGTAGTGCAGTCCGCGCAGGACGTGCCGCGCGGAGCGGGAGTGGTTGTCCTGCACGAAGGTCCGCCTGAGCCCCGTCGCATCCTCGAACGCGCGTCCGTTGAAGCTCTCGTAGAAGAAACCGCGGTCGTCGCCGAACACCTTTGGCTCGATGACCAGCACGTCCGGAATGTCGGTGCGAATGACGTTCATGTTCATCGGATCGGCTCCAGAAGGATCTGCCGGAGATATTTCCCGTAGCCGTTCTTGCACAGGGGCGAGGCCAGTGCGGCCACTTCCTCGGCAGTGATCCACTTGCTCCGGTATGCGATCTCCTCGGGGCAGGCCACCATCAGGCCCTGCCGGCATTGCAGGGTCGAGATGAAGCTCGACGCCTCGAGCAGCGAGTCGTGCGTGCCCGTGTCCAGCCACGCAAAGCCTCGCCCCATGATCTCGACGTCCAGTTGCCCCATCTCCAGGTAGCGCTGGTTGACGTCCGTGATCTCCAGTTCGCCGCGGGCCGAGGGCAGGATGTCGGCGGCGATATCGCACACCTGGTTGTCGTAGAAATACAGGCCGGTGACGGCGTAGTTCGACCTCGGCTTCTGCGGCTTTTCCTCCAGCGACAGCGCGCGGAAGTCCTCGCTGAACTCGACCACGCCGTAACGCTCCGGATCGTGGACGTGGTACGCGAAGACGGTTGCGCCCTCCTTGCGCCGGGCCGCGCGCGCGAGCTGGGCGACGAGGTCGTGCCCGTGGAAGATGTTGTCGCCGAGGATCAGCGTGGACGGATGGTTGCCGACGAACTCCCGCCCGATGATGAAGGCCTGCGCCAGCCCGTCCGGCGAGGGCTGCACCGCGTACTGCAGGTGGATGCCCCATTTGCTGCCGTCGCCCAGCATGTCGGCGAAGCGCGGCGTGTCTTGCGGCGTGGAGATGATCAGGATGTCGCGAATCCCCGCCAGCATCAGCGTGGACAGCGGGTAGTAGATCATCGGCTTGTCGTACACCGGCAGCAGCTGCTTCGATATCAGTTGCGTGATCGGGTACAGCCGGGTGCCGGAACCCCCGGCCAGGATGATGCCTTTACGCATGATGGCTAGCCTCGGGAAGTATCTGGTCCAGCAGGACATGCACGCCCTGCCGCCAGTCTGGAAGATGGATGCCGAACGTCCCGCGCAACTTCGCCGTATCGAGCCGCGAGTTGGCGGGACGCGGCGCCGGCAGCGGATAGGCAGCGGTGGGAAGGGGCTCGATGCGGTCCGGCGCGACCCGCAGGGCAACACCGCGGGCGGCGGCATAACGCAGCAGTTCGGTCGCGTAGCCGTGCCATGAGGTTTCCCCGCCGGCGCACAGGTGGTAGATGCCGGACGGGAACGAGGCGCGGTCGCCCGGCAGCCAGTGTCGCCCGACGATCTGCGCGGTGACGTCCGCGTTCAGCGCCGCCGTGGTCGGTGCGCCGAACTGGTCGGCAATGACACGCAGGCTGTCGCGCTCGCGGGCGAGGCGGAGCATCGTCTTCGCGAAATTGCCGCCGTGCGCGCCGGCCACCCAGCAGGTCCGCAGGACCAGCGCCTGCACGCCGGCAGCGGCAATGGCCTGTTCGCCGGCGAGCTTGCTCTGGCCGTAGACCGATAGCGGGTTGGTGGCGTCGGCTTCGACGTAGGCCGCATCCTTGCTGCCGTCGAAGACGTAGTCGGTCGAATAGTGGACCAGCAGCGCGCCGAGGACGCGCGCTTCTTCCGCGAGGATGCCGGGGGCCACGCCGTTGATGGCGAACGCCAGTCCGGGCTCCGTTTCCGCCTTGTCCACCGCCGTATAGCCACCCGCGTTGACGATCACATCGGGCCGATACTCGCGCACGACGCCGCGGATCTCGTCCGGGCGGGACAGGTCGCAACCGGCCCGGTCGAGCGCCACCACCCGGCCCAGCGGCGCGAGGCTGCGGCGCAGTTCGAAGCCGATCTGGCCGTTGGCGCCGGTGACCAGGAAGACCGGGACGTTCGTGGCTTCACGCGGCATATTGGCTGCCCATCCAGTTCCGGTACTCGCCCGACATCGCGTCCTGTACCCACTTCTGGTTGTCCAGATACCACCGCACGGTCTTGCGCAGCCCGGTCTCGAACGTCTCGGCCGGCTTCCAGCCCAGTTCGCGCTCGAGCTTGCGGGCGTCGATCGCGTAGCGGCGGTCGTGTCCCGCGCGGTCCCTCACGAACGTGATCTGTTCGCGATAGGACCCGCCCTCCTTCGGGCGAAGTTCATCCAGCAGGTCGCACAGGGTGTGGACCACGTCGAGGTTGGTCTTCTCGTTCCAGCCGCCCACGTTGTAGGTGTCCCCTACCCGGCCGCGCGCCAGCACTTCGCGGATCGCCGCGCAGTGGTCGCCCACGTAGAGCCAGTCGCGCACATTCAGGCCGTCGCCATACACCGGGAGCGGGCCGCCCGCCAGCGCGCTGGTGATCATCAGCGGGATCAGCTTCTCGGGAAAATGATAGGGGCCGTAGTTGTTCGAGCAGTGCGTCGTCAGCACCGGCATCCCGTAGGTATGGTGATAGGCGCGCACGAGATGGTCGGATGCCGCCTTGGAGGCCGAATACGGGCTGTTGGGCTGGTACGCCGTGCTTTCCGAGAACTGGGGGTCGCGAGGACCCAGCGAGCCGAACACCTCATCGGTCGACACATGCAGGAAGCGGAAGGCGGACCGCGCGGGCGTGTCCAGTCCGCCCCAGTACGCCCGCGCCGCCTCGAGCAGCGTGAAGGTGCCGACGATATTGGTCTGGATGAACGCCGCCGGCCCGTGAATGGAACGGTCCACATGGCTCTCGGCCGCAAAGTGCACCACGGCGCGCGGCCGGTACGTGGCGAACAGCCGGTCCAGCGCGGGGCCGTCGCAGATGTCGGTCTGCGAGAAGACGTGGCGCGCGTTCCCTTCCAGCGCGGCCAGCGTCTGGCGGTTGCCGGCGTAGCTCAGCTTGTCCACGTTGAGAATGGCATCCGCGCCCGCATCGCCGAGCCAGTCGAGGACGAAGTTGGCGCCGATGAAGCCGGCGCCGCCGGTGACAAGAACGCAAGGTGTCTTCCCGTCCGCCTTGTCGCGCGGACCCGCTCCCGGGGTGGCAGGCTGGATGTGTCGTGGCATGGGTTCTCCGTCGTGCGTGATCGGGACGGGCCGCTAGCGGCCCACAATGCGCTTGGCCAGCGCCTTCGCATACGGCGGCGTAATGCCGTGGAGGATGTCGCGCGCGGTGATCGTGTACCGCTCGCCGGGCCGCGCCTGGAAACGGGTGGTATGCGCGTCGGAGGACTCCTGGTCGGGCCGGCCGTTGGTGTAGTAGTACAGCGCGATCGACCGCCGCGTGATGCCCTGCGGGCACGCCAGGGGATCGGGGTGCCCGTGCCAGGAGCACTCGTTGGTGTTGAAGATGACCAGCCGGTTGCCGAGCGGCGCGATCTTCCGCACGCAGCGCTGGACCTCGTCGTCCCACAGTTGCAGGTGGCCGGCCCAGCTATCCTCCCACTCGTCGTTGAGGTACAGCAGCACGTTGAGCCGCCGGTCGAGCTTCCATTCCTCGTGGTAGTTGTAGTCGATGTGCAGGCCGAGGTGCCCGCCCGGCAGGGTCATGTGCAGGCCGCCGCCGTGCAGGTGCGGGTCGGGCACCAGCCCCTCGATCCCCGACAGGGTCTCCAGGAAGCGGATGAAGGCGGGCCCGTTCAACTCCATGATCAGCAGGCGCAGCGCGCGCGGGATCGCGTAGAAGTCCTGGCTCTGCAGCTTCAGGTTCTCGGCGGCCGAGTGGAACTTGTACCAGATCCTCTCCGAGGCGCCCGGGAACACCTTGCTGGCCTCCCGGTACACGTCCTCGTCGAGGAAATCGTCGATACAGAGATGGGGAAACGGCGCGGCGGAGCGGTAGTCCTCCGACAGCTCGCGCGATATCCAGTCGAGCTTCGCCATGTTCAGGGGATCGTCATGCATGCCAGGTTCCTCCGTCATCAGGTGGCCTCGCACTACTTCGTCTTGGCCTGGTTGCGATATGCCGTGGGCGACAGCGAAAAACGCTTGCGGAACAGCTTGGCGAGCCGGTCGCCGTTGCCCATGCCGCAGCGCCGCGCGATCTTGTCGACGGGAAGATCCGTCTCCAGCAGCAGCCGGCAGGTCATCTCCAGGCGCGTGCGGAGCAGGTACTCCGACGGCGTCACCCCCAGCGTCACCTTGAACCGGCGCAGGTAGTTGCGCTCGCTCATCGCCGCCACGCGCGCGGCATCGGCCACAGAGATCGCCTCCGCGTAGTGCTCCGCGAGCCAGCGTGCCGACGTGCGGATCTTCTCGGTGGACTCCGACGATGCGAGCTCCGGCAGGTCGTCGCTCTCCACGGCTTCCGCTTGTATCGTCGCCAGTTCCCGGTTCGGCGCGATCCGCCTGGCGACTTCCCGGGCCATCAGGTAGCCCAGGTCGGACTCGATCTGCGCCAGCGCCATGTCGGCAGCCGATGGCATGACCTCCGGGGCCGAGTCCGTACCGCCCCGACACCAGAAGACGGAAGGGGTTGCCCAGTCGGTGCCGGCGGCATCCTCCGCTTCGGTGGCGCGATGCTGCCGCGCCCGGGAGACACGTGCAGGCATGGCATCGCGGCCCGTGCGGCACAGTTCCAGTACAGAAGTGCTGACTTCCAGCATCGCCGTCATCAGGCGCGCATCGCGTTCGCCCACCAGTTCGCGCTCGCTGCAGGCAATGAAGATGGCACTGAAATTCCGCTCCGCAAGCACGTCCAGGCTCTGCGTCCATACCCGGATGGAAGACGAACACGCCACATTGCCGCCACGCCAGGACAGCAGGGAGAGTTGGTAGACCGGACGTCGGCAGCGCAGGAGCTCGATCTCGTTGGCGACCCGGAAGGCCTCCGCGATGATGCCGGCCGTGAGCAGCGAGCAGCCTTCAAAAAGAAGCAGGCCGATGCGTTGAATCTCGCGCCGGCCCGCCGCCGGCAAGTGAGGGCCGACAGGACCGGCGGTCCTGACAGGCGGTGGCATGTCGACGAGGTGTTCCATGGCATCACTACCCCTTGCATCGAAATCTACCAATCAATTCTATTGCATTGCATCATAAGAACAAGTTGGCTTTTCAAAAATGTGGTTGGCGGATAGTCACGCTATGTTGGCGGATTATTACTGGGCGATGTGTCTCATTCCAACAAAACCAGATTCCTGTCATCAAAGAGCCTCCCCAACTTACCCCCTTCCGTAATGCACGCTTTTCAAAGCATGCACGACATAATTACAAAAACCACCTACTACCGGCTTCTGCACTGGGATCGTGCAAATCCAAGCCAGAAATCGCAGCGCGCCACAAAATGGGGCGACATGTGACAGACGCTCTGCCTGGGACGGCATATATTCCTGATGCCCACCTTGTTCAGAGTATCCCCAAGATTACATCTCATATTCATTTACCCAATTAATCGGCCAATCCTTCTGCATTTTCCGCCAGAGCGGATTCGTGGTTTTCCGGCGCCTCTATGCTTCACTGCAACATGAGCGTTTCCCAGCTTGCAGGCCTAGCCGGACAGGAGCACAGCATGCGCACCACAGAGCCACTGGATGTCGCGGAAGTCACCCCGCCGGACACGCCCCCCACGCCCCCCACCACCGACACGATTGCGCCTTCCGACCAGACGGCGGCCTACCCCCTGCATATGCCGCTCTCGGCGGTGGTGCTCGCCGGCGGCGCCGGCACCCGGCTCTGGCCGCTGTCTCGCAAGCACGTGCCCAAGCAACTCATCGACGTCATCGGGCGCGGCACCCTGCTGCAAACCACCGCCAGCCGCCTCGCCGGGCTCCAGGGCAGCCCCGGCGCCGAGGCCGCACCGATCGTCGTGTGCGGCGAGGCACATCGCTTCCTGACCGCGCAGCAACTGGCCGAAGCCGGCGTGGACGCACGCATCGTCGTCGAACCGGCCGGACGCAATACCGCGCCGGCGCTCACCATGGCCGCGCTGCTGGCCTGCGAGCAAGGCGGCGACAGCGTCCTCGTGGCCATGCCGGCGGATCACGTGATTGCCGATGGCGATGCGCTGCGGCGCGCGGTCCTGCGTGCCGCGCACTTTGCGGAACAGGGCGCCATCGTCACGCTCGGCGTGCCGCCCACGCGCGCCGACACCGGCTTCGGCTACATCCGCCTCGGCACGCCGCTCGACGGCCTGGCGCGCCGGATCGACGCCTTCGTCGAGAAGCCCGCCGCCGAACTGGCGGCCCGCTACCTCGCCTCGGGCGACTACTGGTGGAACAGCGGCATCTTCGTGGTCCGCGCCAGCACCTGGCTGGCCGCCCTGCAGCAACTCCAGCCGGCCATGCACGCCGCCTGCGCCAGCGCCTTCGCGGGCGGTCATGGCGAGGGCGCCTTCTTTCATCCGCATGCGGCATCGTTCGCGGCGATACCGTCGAACTCGATCGACTATGCGGTCATGGAGCACCTGGCGCGCGCGGATGCGCCGGAGGGCGTCGTGGTGGCGCTGGAAGCAGGCTGGTCCGACCTCGGCTCGTGGGATGCGGTCTGGGATGCCATCGGCAAGGATGACGACGGCAACGCAGCGCGCGGGCGCGTCATGTTCGAAGGTGCCACCTCCTGCTACGCCCATTCGGAAGGCCGGCTCGTAGCCTGCGTCGGCACGACCAACCTCGTGGTCGTCGAGACCGCCGATGCGGTGCTGGTGGTGGACCGTTCGCAGGTCCAGGCCGTCAAGGGCCTGGTCGAGCGCATCGCGCGCCAGCACGGGCCCGAGGCCGACGCCCATCGCAAGGTGCAACGGCCGTGGGGCTGCTACGACTCGATCGACCACGGCGAGCGCTTCCAGGTCAAGCGCATCGTGGTCAATCCGGGCGCCTCCCTCTCCCTGCAACTGCACCACCATCGCGCCGAGCACTGGACCGTGGTGCGCGGCACCGCGCGCGTCACGCGCGGCGACGAGCAGTTCCTGCTCAGCGAGAACGAGTCGACCTACATCCCCATCGGCGTCACCCATCGGCTGGAGAACCCCGGAAAGCTGCCGCTCGAGGTCATCGAGGTGCAGTCGGGCGCGTATCTCGGCGAGGACGACATCGTCCGCCTTTCCGATACCTACGGGCGCTGCGGCTGAGGCCCGGCACCCCGGGCCCACCCCATCCCCCACAAAAGCCGCGCCATCGAGCGGCCAGCCAGATTGCGTTCAGTCCAACCTTGCCGACGGGAGAGTCGCCATGTTTTCAGTGAAATCGCTTCTTACGAGACTCGGGATCACACCCAGCCGCTTCACCGCGGCCGCGCCCTCCCTGTCCGACCTCACGGCCGAACCGCCCCGCGCGAAGGCGCTGCCCGACCCGCCCGCACGCACGCTGCCGGCCGATGCGGCATTGCCGTCGCCGGCCTCGGTCGGCTTCGCCGCCAAGCGTGCCTTCGACGTGGCGGCCGCGCTGGCGCTCCTGTTCCTGCTGTCGCCGCTGCTGGCCGTCATCGCCCTGCTGGTGATGCGCGACGGCGGGCCCTGCCTGTTCGGCCATACGCGCGTCGGCACGGACGGCAGGAAGTTCAGGTGCCTGAAATTCCGTTCGATGGTGCCCGACGCGGACATCGTCCTGAAGCGCCTGCTGGCGACCGATCCGGCCGCGCGCGCGGAATGGGACAGGGACTTCAAGCTCAGGAACGATGTCAGGGTGACGCCGCTGGGGCATTTCATCCGGCGCACCAGCATCGACGAGTTGCCGCAACTGTGGAACGTCGTGCGCGGCGACATGAGCCTCGTGGGGCCGCGCCCGGTGGTCGAGAAGGAACTGGAGCGCTATGGCGACTTCGCGCCGTACTACCTGCGCGTGCTGCCGGGCATTACCGGCCTCTGGCAGGTCAGCGGCCGCAGCGAGACCGACTACGACACGCGCGTCTCGCTCGATGTGGCCTACGTCCGGAACTGGACGTTCGGCGGCGACATCGTGATCCTGTTCAAGACCGTCGGCGTGGTGCTCCGTGGCCGTGGCGCATACTGACCGCCGCCCCGTGCGGCGCCTCGCGACAGCGCTGGCCGGGCTGCTGTGCGGGTCCCTGTCCTGCCTGCTGGCGACGATCCTCGCCGGCTGCACCCTCGCGCCCGGCATGACGTTCCAGTCCGCGCCGCCGCAGCCCGGCACCGCGCGCGCCACGGCACAGGCCGGGCCCGTCACGGTCGCCGGCATGCCAGGCCTCGAAGGCGTCCAGTCGGTCTCGCGCGAACACCTCGTCGAGATCACCAGCGCGCTGGTCGACGCCCAGCACGCCGCCACGGACCCGGGCGTCCCGCCCGACGTCAGGGCCCTGTTCGACAAGCCTCGCCCCTACACGCTGGGGCCGGGCGACGTGCTGAACATCGTGGTGTGGGGCCATCCCGAGCTGAACCTGCCGACGCTGCAGGTAACCAGCGGCGTCGATACGTCCGGGTCCAACTCCGTCGTGTCCGGCTACACCGTGGATGCGCGCGGCATGGTCCAGTACGCCTTTGTCGGCATGCTGCCCCTGGGCGGCCTCACCGAGGCCGAGGCGCGCGACCTGCTGACGAAGCGGCTGTCCGAATACGTGCGCAATCCGCAGGTCACCCTGCGCATCCAGGCGTACCGCAGCCAGCGCATCTACATGGACGGGGCGGTGCAGACGCCCGGCCTGCAGATCATCAACGACGTGCCGATGACGCTGCCGGAAGCCATCAACCGCGCGGGCGGCTTCAGCGGGGCCGCCGACCGCTCGTGGGTCGCCGTGACCCGGGGCGAGCAGACCGTCCGGGTCAGCCTGCCCGACCTCATCGCGAAGGGCGCCAACCCGTCGGCCATCCTGCTGCGCGATGGCGACCTCGTTCGCGTCTACGCCGCCACCGACAGCAAGGTGTACGTGCTCGGCGAAGTCGGGCGTGCCTCGACGCTGACGCTCAACAACGGCAGGCTCAGCCTCAGCCAGGCGCTGGGCGAGGCCGGCGGCGTCAGCCAGTACTCGGGCGATGCGCAGCAGGTCTACGTGGTGCGTAACGGACACGATGGACGGGAGGGGCGGGAAAGCAAGCCCGAAGTCTTCCACCTCGACGCCAGCACGCCCGCGTCGATTGCCCTGGCCGAACGCTTCCCGCTGCAGCCCAACGATGTCGTGTTCGTCGATCCGTCGGCGCTGGTCCGCTGGAGCCGTATCGTCAACCTGCTGCTGCCGACGGCGCAGTCCGCCACCGTCGGCCGCGCGCTGGTGCCCTGACCGGAGATCCCATGCACGATCGATATCCCTACCAGGAGGCCAGCATGAACAACCCGTACCTGCCCGCCCCCGTCTACGAGATGCCGGCCCGCCAGCCCGCGCGCGCGCTGAATCACCTGACCACGCTCTACGCCGGCCGCTGGCTCATCGCGGGCACCGCGGCCGCCTGCCTGCTGGGCGGCGTCTCGTATGCGCTGCTGACGCGCCCGGTCTACCGCTCCGACATCCTCATCCAGGTCGAGCCGAGCCCCATCGAGACGCAGTCGACCTCCGGCGATCCCAAGCTGACCCCGGAAATCAAGCCCGACACGACGTCCGAGATCCAGGTGCTGAACTCGCGCATGGTGGTATCGAGCGCGGTGGAGAACCTCAAGCTGTACATCGAGAGCACCCCGCGCTACCTGCCCCTGGTCGGGTGGTGGCTGGCCACCCGCACCGACCGCCTGTCGCGCCCGCTCCCGGGCGGCTACGTGCACGGGGCGGAGCAGATCGACGTGACGACCTTCGACGTGCCGGCGTCCTGGCAGGGCAAGCCCTTCGTGCTGACGCTCGGCAAGGACAACGCCTATACCGTGACCGAGGCCACCGGCTGGGGCGAACCGTCGCTGACGCTGCATGGCAAGGTCGGCCTGCCCCTGCACGCCGAGACCGCGCGCGGGCCGGTGGACCTGCTGGTGCGCAGCGCCGCCGGCGAGCCCGGCGCGAGCTTTACCCTGCGCCGCTATTCGGAGAGCGCCACCACCGAATGGCTGCAGAAGACCATGGCCATCGCCGAGCGGGGCAAGCAGTCGAGCATCATCGGCGTGACGCTCGACGGCGTCGACCCGGTGCGCGACAGCCGCATCCTGAACGAGGTCGGCAAGGCCTATGTCGAGCAGAACGTGCGGCGCCGTTCGGAAGAGGCCGACAAGTCGATCCGCTTCCTCGACGAACAGCTGCCGCAACTCAAGAAGCAGCTGGAAGAATCCGAGAGCCGCTACAACGAATTCCGTGCGCAGCAGGGCACCGTGGATACCAGCCAGGAAGCGCGCGCCCTGCTGCAGCAGGCGGTGGAAACCGAAACGCGCCTGGTCGACCTCAGGCAGAAGCGGCAGGAACTGACGACCCAGTTCACCGAGAAGCACCCTGCCCTGCAGGCCATCGACGGCCAGTTGCAGCAAGCGCAGGCCGCGCTGTCCGTCATCCAGGCGCGCACGCGCAAGCTGCCCCTGCTGGAGCAGCGGGTACTGCAGTTGCAGCGCAACCTCCAGGTCGATACGGACCTCTACACCAACCGTCTCAATGCGCGCCAGCAACTGACCCTGGTGCGCGCGGGGAAGGTGGCCAACGTCCGCCTGATCGACGCCGCGACGCCGCCCGAGACCCCGATCAAGCCGCGCCGCGGCGTGGCCGTGGGCGGGTCGCTGCTGACCGGCGTGCTGCTCGGCATGTTCCTGGCCGTGCTCCGCCGCCGCGTGGTGGGCGCCGTGCACGACCGCGACGAGATCGAGATCGCCACCGGCCTGCCGGTCTACGCCACGGTGCCGCGCAGCCGCCTGCCCGGCGAGCGCCGCCCCGCGCTGCAACGCCTCACCGGCGCCCACGACCGCGCGCCGACGCCCGACGCCGCCATCGAGAGCCTGCGCTCGTTCCGCACCACGCTGCAGTTCTCGCTGGCCAGCGCGCCCAACCGGGTGGTGCTGATCACGGGGCCCACGGCCGGCATCGGCAAGTCGTTCGTGGCCGGCAATCTCGCCGCGCTGGCCGCCGCCTCGAAGCGGCGCGTCCTGCTGATCGATGCCGACCTGCGCAACGGCGCGCTGCACAAGCGCTTCCACGTCGACCGCGGGCCCGGCCTGGCCGAAGTCGTCGCGGGCTCGCGCCAACTGGACGAGGTCGTCCACCGCAACGTCTCGCACGGTCTCGATTTCCTGCCGACCGGCTGGCAGACGTCCGGCCCCAGCGAACTCCTGCTGCAGCCCGAACTGGCGGCGCTGATCCAGTCCGTCTCCACCCGCTACGACATGGTGGTGCTCGACGGCCCGCCGCTGCTGCCCGTTGCCGATGCCCTCGTGCTCGGCCGCATGGCCGGCACCGTCTTCATGGTGGCCCGGCACCGGGTCAGCACGCTGGACCAGATCGACGAGAGCGCGCGCCGGCTCGCGCAGGCCGATGTCGCCGTGCGCGGCGTGATCTTCAACGACTTCCGCGGCAGCACGCAACGCTACAGCTACGCGTACGGCGCGGACGAGGCGAACCCCGCCGCGCCGGCCTGACAGCAAGGAACAGCCGCCATGACTTCCACCCATGACAAGCGCATCACGCTGGTGACCGTCACCTACGGCGACCGCCTGCACTACTGCGACGAACTGCTGCGACGGGCCTTCGGGAACGAAGGCGTCGGCCATGCCGTGGTCGTCAGCAACAACTCGGCCTCGGACCTCGGCCAGCTCGAGTCGCGCTGGGGCAGGCGCGTGACGGTGGTCCGGCTCGCGGCCAATACCGGCTCGGCCAATGGCTATGCGGTCGGCATCGCTGCCGCGCTCAGCGTCGCCGGCGACTACATCTGGCTGATGGACGACGACAACGCCCCGTCCGCGGGCGCCCTCGACGCACTCTGCCGACAGCTCGACAAGCAGACGCACGAACTGGGCCGGCACCGCGCGGCCGTGCTCGGCTTCCGTCCCGATCACCAGGCCGACATCGCCATGGGTGTGCCGGTGTCACGGGCGACGCCGCCGCGCTCCAGCTACTTCGGCTTCCACGTCGCCCACATTCCCTACAAGCTCTGGCGCCGCACGCCATGGGGCCGGCCGCGCCCGGGCACCATGCCGGAGACCGTGGCGCTGCCGTTCGCGCCGTATGGCGGGTTCCTCGCCCATCGCGACGTCTATCTCGACCTCGGCCTGCCGAAGCGGCAACTCGTGCTCTACGCGGACGACATCGAGTACACCTGGCGACTGACCGCGCGCGGCGGGCGCATCGCGCTCGTGACCGGGGCCCGGCTCGAGGATCTCGAAGGCTCGTGGAACGTCAAGACCAACTGGCGCAATCACTTCGAATGCATGCTGCTGAGCGGGTCGGACTTCCGCGCCTACTACAGCAGCCGCAACCAGGCCTGGTTCGACAAGCACTACTGGTCGACCTCCGCGCTCGTCTATCGGCTGAACCGCCTCGTATTCCTCCGCCTGCTGCGCTTCTATGGCAAGCGCCGCGACGCCGGGGCCCGGCTACGGCTGCTCGAACGCGCCATCGCCGACGGCGAAGCGGCGCGCCTCGGCTTCCATGCCGATTATTCGCTGTAGCTCCCTGTAGCTGCCCTCTCACCGAGACAGCCCAAACGCCCACGCCACGCCCATGCCCAGTCAATCCGCCTCCCCGCTCCTGACGATCGTGATCTGCAACTACAACTATGCGCGCTACCTGGGCGGCGCCATCGAGTCGGCGCTCGGCCAGACGGCGCGCGATGTGCGGGTCATGGTGATCGACGACGGCTCGACCGACGGCTCGCGCGACATCATCGTCGGCTACGGCGAGCGGATCGACGCGGTATTCCAGCCGAACGGCGGCCAGGTCTCGGCCTACAACCACGCGCTGCGGCGGGTCGGCACGCCCTACGTCCTCTTCCTTGACGCCGACGACCTGCTGCTTCCCGATGCGGCCGAAGCGGTGCTGACCGCCTTCGCCGCCGACAGCGACGATTACGATGACAGCGCCCCCTGCGTCAAGGTGCAGTTCCGCCTCGAAGTCATCACCGCCGACGGCACGCCCACCGGTGTGCGGGTGCCACAGTCCAACGCCGTGGCGGACTGCGGCGAGCGCCTGCGCGCAGGGTGGCTGTATCCGTCGCCGCCCGGTTCCGGCAACGCCTATCGCGTGGATGCGCTGCGGCGCATCTTCCCGGTGCCGGTGACGCGGGACAACATCCATGGCGCGGACTTCTATGCGATCTACGGCGTCGCGCTGGTCGGCAAGGTCGTCGCCATCGACCGGCCGCTTGGCCGCTACCGCGTGCACCGGGGCGCGGCCCATGCACCGCAGCCGGCGCGCGCGGACCTCTCGCTGGCCAACGCCGAAGACGTGCTGGCCGGCGCCACGCAGACCGCCCGGCGCTGGGCCATCCTGCGGACGCTGGCGGCGGACCGGCTCGACATCGCGCTGCCGGCCGATGTCCTCGACTTCTCGATCGAGAAGGCCCGCTTCGCCACCCTTCTCTACCAGGCGCCGCTGGCCACACGGTGGCGCTGGCTCCTGCGGGAGTCCGGCCGCTACTTCCACACGGTGGCCGCCAATCCCTTCTGGAGCCTGCGCAAGAAGCTGGCCGTCTCGTGCGTGACCGCGCTGTGCCTGCTGCCCGTGCCGTCGATCAGCAATCGGGCGGTGCGCCTGATCGCCAACCCCATGGCCCGCGCCGGGCACTGAACCGTACCGGGAGCGCTTCTCTTGTCCGCCAACCTCGCCACCATCGCGATCAACGGCCGCTTCCTCGGCCGGCGCATCACCGGCGTCGACCGCTTCGCCAACGAAGTGGTGCGCAGCATCGACCAGCTCGTCGCCGCCGGCGACCCGGTCACGGCCGGCCTGTCCTTCGAACTACTCGTACCCGAGTCCGTCCCCATCGACCCCGGCCAGTTTCCACACCTGCGGGTGACGCCCGTCCCCGGTGGAAACGGCCAGCGCTGGGAACAGTTCAGCCTGCCGAGGGCGGCGCGCGGCAGGCTGCTGCTGAACCTCTGCAACGTCGGCCCGCTGCGCTATCCGAACCAGGTCACCGTCCTGCACGACGCCGCGCCGGTACGCGTGCCGCAGGCCTATACCCGGGCCTTCCGCACGTGGTATCGGCTGATGGTGCCGTGGATCGGCCGCATCGCCCGGCGCGTGCTGACCGTGTCGGAGTTCTCGCGCGGCGAACTCACGCAGGCCTATCACATCCCCGCGGACAAGATCGGCGTGCTGCCCATGAGCGGCGACCACATGCTGCGCCTGTCGGAAACGACTGACGTCCGGCAGAAATTCCAGTTGTCGGACCGACCCTACGTGCTGGCCGTCGGCAGCGCCAGCCATCACAAGAATTTCCGCCTCGTCCTGGAAGCCATCCGGTTGCTCAAGAGCGCGGACTACGACGTGGTCATCGTCGGCGCCACGCTGCCGGTCTTCCAGGCCGCCGAGCAGGCCATGCCGGATTTCGTCAGGCGCGTGGGCTATGTCGACGACGACGATCTCAAGGGCCTGTTCCGCCATGCCGCCTGCTTCGTGTTCCCGTCGCTCTACGAGGGCTATGGCCTGCCCCCGGTGGAAGCCATGACGCTGGGCTGCCCGGTGCTCGCGGCCAACCTGCCGTCGGTGCGCGAGGCCTGCGGCGACGCGGCGCTCTACTTCCGCCCGACCAGCGCCGCGGAACTCGGCGAGGTGCTCGGCCGGGTCATGGGCGACAGCGCCCTGCGCGCCAGCCTGCGTGCGCGCGGCTACGCCCATACCGAACGGAATTCGTGGCGCGCCACCGCCGCCGCACTACTCAGCGAGGTCTCCCCATGGCTCCCACAGAAATAGGCCGACTCCCATCGCGCAGGGCCGACGAGTTCGGCCGGGTCGCCGTGATCCACGAGTGGCTGACCACCTACGCCGGTTCCGAGCGCGTGCTCGAGCAGATCCTGAAGATCTGGCCCGAGGCCGATCTCTTCTGCGTGGTCGACTTCTTCCCCGACGCGCAGCGGTCCATCCTGCAAGGCAAGCGCGCCACCACCTCGTTCATCCAGCGCCTGCCGCGCGCCCGGAAGTCGTTTCGCGCCTACCTGCCGCTGATGCCGCTGGCCGTGGAGCAATTCGACCTCTCGGGCTACGACCTCGTGATCTCGTCGAGCCATGCCGTGGCGAAAGGCGTGATCACCGGCCCGGGGCAACTGCATGTGAGCTATGTGCATTCGCCGATCCGCTATGCCTGGGACCTCCAGCACCAGTACCTCGACGAGTCGCGCCTGACGCGCGGCCTCAAGAGCTGGCTCGCCCGCGCCGTGCTGCACTACATGCGGCTCTGGGACCAGCGCACCGCGCATGGCGTCGACCTCTTCGTGGCCAATTCGGCCTACGTGGCGCGGCGCATCCACAAGGTCTACGGCCGCCCCGCCACGGTGGTCTATCCGCCGGTCGATGTCGACCGCTTCGACGCCGGCGGCGGCCGCGAGGACTTCTTCCTGACCGCCTCGCGGCTCGTGCCCTACAAGAAGGTCGCGCTCATCGTGGAGGCCTTCGCCACCATGCCCGACAAGCGGCTCGTGGTCATCGGCGACGGCCCGGACCTCGCCCGCATCCAGGCCATGGCCACGCCCAACGTGAGCGTGCTCGGCTACCAGTCGACCGACGTGCTGGTTGACCACATGCAGCGCGCGCGGGCCTTCGTCTTTGCGGCGGAAGAGGACTTCGGCATCGTGGCCGTCGAGGCGCAGGCCTGCGGCACGCCGGTGATCGCGCTGGGGCGCGGCGGCGTGCGCGAGACCGTGATCGACAGCCAGGACCGCACGAGCCGCACCGGCGTCTTCTTCGCCCGGCAAACCGTGGAGGACGTCGTGCGCGCCGTGTGCCGCTTCGAGGACGGCCCGCCGGTGGACCCCGCCGCGTGCCGCCGCAATGCGCTGCGCTTCTCGCCCGAGCGCTTTCGCGCGGAGTTCCTGGCGCTCGTGCGGAAGACCGTGGAACAGGCCGCCGCGGCAGCGCATGCCGCAACCGCCCCGCCGGCCGGCATCGCCGGCGCGGGCGCATCGCTGGTGCCGGTGCCGGTGCCGACCATCGCCGACCCGCTCGAAGCGCTGCCTCAATGACGGCCCCCGCTGCCATGCGACTTGCGACCGTCGAATACGAAGGCTTCTGGTGGGAAGATCCCGTCAGGCTGATGCTGTACTTCATCCTGCCGCTCTACGCGCTGATCGCGCTCGACCTGCTCGGCGGCCAGAAGGCCATCGAGCGCGTCTACTTCGACAGCTTCCTCGCCTTTGCCGGCGCGCTGTTCCTGGGCGTGCTCGCCAGCATGGCCTGTGCGCAACGCGTGCTCGCCCCACCCGCGCCACGCGCTCCGGCCCCGCCGGTGGTCCTGCCGGTGGCGGTGCTGGATGCCGTCTTCTGGCTGGCGTTCGTCGGCTACCTGGTCATGATGGGCGGCGTCATCTCGCGGCCCGCCGTCCTCCTGTCCTTCTTCACCGGCGACGCCAGCACCTACGACGTCCTCGAACTGAAGGGCCGCATCGCCGGGATCAGCACGCTCACGCAGGCCACCGTGGCCTATGTGCCGCTGTATTTCCACATCTTCCGCAAGCCCGTGCGGGGGATCGACCGCTACAAGATCTACCTGGCTGTCCTCGGCGTGCTGACCCTGCTGCGCAGCTTCATCTTCGCCGAGCGGCTGGCGATGCTCGAGGTCGCCCTGCCTTTCGCGCTGATGTACATACGCTTCCGGCCCATGCCCCGGCGCTCGCTACTGCTCACGCTCGGCCCCTACGCGGCGATCCTGCCGATGATCGGCTTCTTCATCGCCAACGAGTACAACCGCTCGTGGGAGACCTACTACGTCAACCTCTACGACAACATCTTCGACTTCGCCATCGAACGGCTCGCGATGTACTACTCGACCGCGCTGAACAACGGCGCAGGGCTGGTGAGCATCATGGGCTGGGGCGTCGGCGACCCGGTCTTCACGCTCGACTGGCTGCTCAAGTTCCCGGTGCTGGGCGAGTTCGTCCAGCCGCTGATGCGTGGCAGCGACGGCTACAACCTGTTCCTCAGCGGCTTCGGCGACCCGGAGTTCAACAATCCGTCCGGCATCTTCGTGCACTTCTACGAATGGGGCTGGTTCGCGCTGCCGCTGGCCGCCGTCTACGGCTGGACGCTGGGGCGCAGCTACGCCGGCTGGCGGGCGGGCCATGGCTTCTGGTGCTGCGCGCATGCGGTGCTGCTGGTGTCACTGCTCGAGATCCTGCGCGTGCCCAACCTGTTCAGCGGACGCAACTTCGTGCCGCTGGCGCTCCTGTGGCTGGTGTTCCAGTGCCTCGGCAAGCCAGCCGTCCGCTCTCCCGTTCCGACCTCGCCGCCGCTCCATGCCGCGCGAGCCGGACCCTACCCGGTGCCGAAAAAGGATGCCGCATGAACAAGTCCACCCGCACGTTGCTCCTGTCAGGCCTGGTCGCGGTCATCGCCGTGGGCGTGGCCGTCACGATTGCGGTGCGCCACCGGCCCGGATGGCACGCCGTGGCGGGCTCGCTCGCCGGCAGGATGCAGAAGACCGCCGCGGGCGACGCCATCCTGTCTCCGGCCGGCAACGGACGCGACCAGGCCAACGACCTGCAGGGCGCACTCGACAACCTCCAGCCGGGGCAACGCCTGATCCTCCAGCCCGGCACCTACGTCATCGGCCGGTCGATCACCGTCAGCGGCACGAACGTACTGCTGTCCGGCTACGGCGCGACGCTGGCGGCAACGTCACGCGAATCGCAGGCCATCGTGATGCAGGGCGAGAACGCCACGCTCGCGGGCGTGACGCTGCGCGGCACGGGCACGCCACGCAGCGAGGACGCCAACTCGGCGAAGGTCGTCGTCAACGGCAGGGGCGTCCAGGTGCTGGACGTGACGATCGTGGGCGGGGCCAGCGCGGGTATCTTCGTGTCGCACGCCACCGACGTGGCCATCGTCGGGGCCAATGTGCAGTCCACGCTGGCCGACGGCATCCACATCACGGGGGCCTCCGCGCGCGTGCTGGTGCAGCAGAACACCGTCACGGGCACCGGTGACGACATGGTGGCGGTCGTCAGCTACCAGTCGGACGGCGACAAGACGCAGGACGTGCTGGTGACTGGCAATACGCTGTCGGGCAATTCCTGGGGCCGCGGTGTCTCCGTGGTCGGCGGCAACAGCGTGACGATCAGCGGCAACGCGATACAGGGCGTGCAGAAGGCCGCGGGCGTCATGGTCGCGCAGGACGACGGCTACCGCACCTATGACGCCAGCAACGTCGTCATCTCCGACAACGTGATCAGCGACATCGAGGACGCCGCCAACCCGGTCGACAGCCGCCCCGCCGCGCAGCATGCGGCCATCGACCTCAACACGGGGTCGGGCAACGTGACGGGCGTGTCCGCCACTGGCAACCGCATCTCGCGCACCGGCTACGACGGCTTCCGCGCGCTCGGCAACGTCTGCCAGTTCCGGATCACCGACGGCACGTTCTCGCAGATCGCCGGCTCGCCGCTGTCGCTGCAGGCGCGCAACTGCCCGTCGTACCAGATGTTCTGCGGCGGCAACCAGCTCGACGGCGTGCCCATTCCGCTGCCGTTGGGGTGCTCCAGCCAGGGGCCCCTGTCGGTGTCCGGCGCCAACGTCGCCCGCATGCCGCAGATCCGCAGCAATGACAGGCAGGCCCTGACCACGACCCTGCGGGCCGCGCCGGCCCGCGGCCCCGGCTGATGTGTCCCGACCCTCCTTCCCATGCCGCCCTCGATCCGCACGACCGCTTTCCACCTGCTGCTCATCCAGGCAGGCAACTATGTGTTCCCGCTGTTGTTGCTGCCGCTTCTCGGCCGCGTGCTGGGGGTCAGGGAATTCGGCGTGCTGGCCTACTGCCAGGCGCTGGCGCAATACCTGATCCTGCTGACGGACTACGGCCACAACCTCACCGCGACGCGGCAGGTGGCCCTGCGGCGCGACGATCCGGACGGATTGGCCACGGTGTTCTCGGCGACCATGCTTGCCAAGCTGGCGCTCACGCTCGCCTCGCTGGTGCTCATGCTCGGCGGGCTCTGGCTGGCCCCCAGCCTCAGGGAACACTGGCCGATCCTCGCCGCCGCGTTCCTCGGCGTCGTCGCCAATGCGCTGACGCCCGTCTGGCTGTTCCAGGGGCTGGAGCGCATGAAGACCCTCGTCCTGCCCAACTTCATCTCCAAGGCCGCGAGCGTGCTGTGCGTGGTGGCGTGGGTACGGGGGCCCGGCGACGCCGCGCTGGCGGCGCTCGGGATCAGCGTCGGCACGTCGATCCTCGCCGCCGGCGCACTGTGGACCGCGTACCGGCAGCGCCTGGTCAGGCTCGCCGCGGTGCCGTGGCGTGCCATCGCCGCCTCGCTGCGCGAGGGATTCCCGGTGTTCCTGTCGCTGGTGCTGGTCAGCTGCTACGTGAATCTCAATGCCATCCTGCTCAACTACTTCCACGGCCCGGAGGCGGTCGGGCAATTCTCGATGGCGGACAAGATCCGCATTGCCGGGCAGACCGTCTTCACCGTGATCGGCACGGCGTTCTACCCGCGCATCAGCCAGTGCTACACCACCGACCCGGCTGCCGCGCGGGTGCTGATGCGCAAGGCGATGCTGGTCGTGTTCGGCTGCTCGGGGGCCATGTTCATCGGCATCGAGATCTTTGCGGGGGTCGGCATCCGGATGTGGCTCGGCGAGCCCTTCCACGCCGCCATCTTCCTGCTGCGGCTGGAGGCCGTGCTGCTGCCACTCACGAGCGTGGCCTTCCTGTTCGGCAACCTGGGCCTGCTCGCGCTCGGCAGCCACCGGCTGATCCAGAACATCTACGCCGCGGTGACGCTGCTGCACCTGCTCTATGTGGTCCCGCTGGTGATGTACTTCGGCGCGGAAGGGACGGTCATTTCGGTGATCCTGACCGAGGCCTTCGGGGCGTTGGCCTTTTCGGTGTTCTATCGCAGGGAAGTGGCAGCCTGGACGCGGTCGGCGCTGCGCGTCGGGCCCGAGGTCACGGAGGCGGTCAGGTAGCCCGGTGCGGCCTTCTCGTCGGGCGTCACGACGACCTGCGCATTCAGCAGGCCATAGCCGCGCAGCAGCATGGACAGCAGGAGGATGCAGCGGACGACGCGTCGGAGGCTGAGCTTCGGGTTCATGGCGTGTCTCCGGGAAAGCGCCTGGGATCGGGTGCGGCAGCGCCGCGCTTGCTTACCAGTTTGCAGACACCGTGCCAGCGCCATTCCGACCCTGGCGGGCACTGCCCGGCACCTGCGGCGGCCTGATCGATGGGTGCCGGCCAACACCGGCCGCGCCGGCCGTCGGTTGCCACGCAACACATCAATCTAGTGCTGCGGCACCACCCACCACGACCCGTCGTCATGCCGGAAAAAGAAGAGGGCGAGCGGTCCGCTGGCATGGGCGATCTCCACCCGCACGCAGCCGGCGCGGTTCATGCGGGAGCGCGCGAGGCGCGTGATGCGGGTGGGCATGGCGGCCGTGGAACCGAGCCATTTGCCGATCAGCCCGCGCAGCGAGGTTTTGCCGAGTTCCATGACGCTCTCCAGTTCTGGTGAGGTTGGCGGCGCGCCTGGCGCGTGCCGCGGTGTGTGCCTGCTTCGGGCCGGTGCTCGGCGGCGCTGCCATCGCGGTGGCAGGGGCGGCCGTTGCGGACCGTGCAGCTTTCCCAATCGATCAGTCCGGACATGGGCGTCTCCTTGCGTGATGTCGTGCGTCGGGTTGCGTCAGGCGAACTGCAGGGCTTGCTGCAGGACGGGGCGCATGGCGTGTTGCAGGCCCTTCCACTGCTTCGCAAGGAAGGCGCGGGACAGGCTGGCGATGGCGCGGGCGGCCAGGGCGGGCTCGCGCAGGCAGGCCTCGACCTGTTCGCTGCGGGCCCGGCCCGACAGCGCCCACGACACCAGGTGCTCGCAGTTGTTGCGCAGCAGGCGGTAGTCGTTCTCGCCCAGGCGGGAGCGGGCGCGGCGCACGGCTTCCGGGCCGGCGTAGCGCGCGCAGGGCTCGGGCTGGATCGTGACGGCGTGGCCGGCGGCGAAGCGTTCCAGCGAGACTTCCTCGACCGGGCCGCGGCGCATCGACGTGCAGAAGCCGGCGTAGTGGATGACCTTGCCGTTGCCGGCGTAGAGACCGTGGTGGGCGTAGCCGCGGCGCCCGGTCACGAGGTGCGCGCCCACCGGGATGTCATCCTGTTCGAGTTGTCTGGCTTGGGCGTTCATGGCTGGGTCTCGGATCTGTCTGGTTGCAGCAGGCATTCCTGCGTCGTTGACAGACCCACGCAGCAAGCGTGCCAACCCCGTCAATCCAAGCATTGACAAGGCTTACCGGCGATTCTAGGGTTGCGGGCGCTCAAGATTCGTCGTATCTGACCCAACAGTGCCGCAAGCCTTCTGTTGGGCTGGCAGCATCAGCGCCGGTCGGGCATACTTTCCGGCCACCGCCAGCATTCCGCCTTTTGTGTCCCGCGCGCAGCCTGTATCCTGATCAGGAAGGCAATCCGTGCGGGCCATCCACCCGAGCAACGATGAGCTGTACTTCCCAATTCCAATGGACCTCCGCCGCGCGTACCGACGTGGGCCGGGTCCGCCAGCGCAACGAGGACAGTTGCCTCGACCTGCCCGACCGCGGACTGTGGGCCGTGGCCGACGGCATGGGCGGCCACTCGGTGGGCGACTACGCCAGCCAGGAGGTCATCAAGGCCCTGTCGGTGCTGCCGCTGCCGGCGACCTTCAGCGGCCTGCTGGACGATGCCCGGCTGGCCTTGCAGCAGGTGAACCGGGAATTGCTGGACGAGGCGGCGCGGCGGCACGTGCGGCGCATCGGCAGCACGGTGGTGATGATGCTGGCCTGCGAACGGCTGTGCGGCTGCCTGTGGGCGGGCGACAGCCGTCTGTACCTGTACCGCGACGGCCACCTCACGCAGCTCACGCGCGACCACAGCCAGGTGGAACAGCTCAAGGAACGCGGCCTGATCACGGCCGAGGAAGCCCAGCACCACCCCGCCCACAACATGATCACGCGGGCGGTGGGCGCCACGCAGGGGCTGTCGCTCGACCAGACACTGGTCGAGGTGAGCGACGGCGATGTCTTCCTGCTATGCAGCGACGGCCTCAGCAACGAGGTGACGGACGCGGATATCGCCGCCATCCTGGCACGCGAGACGGACAGCACGGCCTGCGCCAACGCGCTGGTGGAAGCCGCGCTGCGCAACGGCGGCCATGACAACGTCACCGCCGTGGTGGCACGGGCGGAAGATCCCTACCTGACGGACAAGACGCTGGTGAATCCGGACTTCTGAGCGAGCCCACTCGTCGTCCCCGCGGAAGCGGGGACCCAGTGACTGTTCCAGCGTCCTCAAGACGCTGGGCCCCCGCTTCCGCGGGGGCGACGGAGTAATGAGGCGGCGCTCAGCCGTCCTTCCCGCCCTGCCCCGCTGCCCCCGCCGCCGCCCGGTGCGCGCGGAAGTCCTTCGAATGGATGCCGTGCTTCTTGAGCAGCATCTGCAGGTGCGAGCGGTTCATGTCGCACCGCCGCGCCAGTTCGGCCACGGTCCCGCCCACTTCCTGCAAGCCGCGTTCGAGGAAGGCCCGTTCGGCCTCGTCGCTGGCGGCGCGCTTGGCCTCGCTGAGCGACACGGCCGTGGCCACGCCACCCGCCACCGCCACCATCGGCTCGACGGCGCCGTTGACCTGCCCGGGCGCCGCCGGCTTCGGGCGGATGTCCAGCGGCAAGTGGACCAGGTCGGCGGTATCGCCCGCCAGGCAGCCCAGCCGGTACATCAGGTTGCGCAGCTCGCGGATATTGCCCGGGTAGTCGTAGTGCATCAGGAAGTCGCGCAGGCGCGGCGTCAGCCGCATCGGGCGGCGCTTGAGCATGCCGGCCGCCTCGTCGCCGAAGTACTGCAGCAGCAGCGCGATCTCGTCGCGCCGCTCGCGCAGGGACGGCAGCGTGATGTGGATGACGCTGAGCCGGTAGAACAGGTCCTCGCGGAAGGTGCCCACCTGGCTCATCTTGCGCAGGTCCTTGTTGGTGGCGGCGACGATGCGCGTGTCCACCGAAATGGTCTCGTCGGACCCCACCCGCTGGATCTCGTGCGCCTCCAGCACCCGCAGCAGCTTGACCTGTCCGGTCAGCGGCAGTTCGCCGATCTCGTCGAGGAAGATGGTCCCCGTATGGGCGCTTTCGAACTTGCCCCGCCGGTCGTTGCTGGCGCCCGTGAAGGCGCCCTTCTTGTGGCCGAACAGCTCGGATTCGAGCAGGTTGTCGGGAATGGCGCCGCAGTTGACCGAGATGAAGGGCCGGTCGCTGCGCGAGCCGTTGGCATGGATGACCTTGGCCATCAGCTCCTTGCCGGTGCCGCTCTCGCCGTCCACCAGCACCGGGAGATCGGTCGGCGCCGCCTTCTCGGCGATTTCCAGCGCCTCGAGCAGCTTCGGGTTGTCGCCGAACGTCCCCTCGAAGATGAAGCTGCGCTCCATCAGCGCCGCCCGCCGTTCCTTCGGCGAATGCTCGACGTGCGTGACCTCGGGGCCCTCGCCGACCGCCGCCTGCACGAAGCGCTCCTTGTGCGACAGCTGCATTACCTCGTCGCGCAGGCTGGTGGCCTGCCGCAGCAGCTTCTCGATGTCGGCGCGTTCCAGCCGCGACGCCCAGCGCAGCGTCGAGCGCAGGATCTCGATCCTCTCCACCAGCCCGGCAAACGACATCGACGACGCGCCCGCCGACAGGATGGGCGACGGTGACGCGGCAGTCGGGGGCGCGTCGGGGAGCCCGCGGGGATTGTAGAGTTTCATGCGGCGCTCATTGTGCGTTCATTGTGCATTCAGTTGCTTCTGGACCAACTGGTAGTACATGCCCTGCCGGGCCAGCAGTTCGTCGTGCCGCCCCTGCTCGACGATGGCGCCCTCGTACAGCACGAGGATCTTGTCGGCCCGCATGATGGTGCTGAGCCGGTGCGCGATGATGACGGCGGTGCGCCCGCGCAGGATGTCCTGCATATTGGCCAGGATGTTGCTCTCCGACTGCGTATCCAGCGCCGAGGTGGCCTCGTCGAATACCAGCAGGCGGGGGTCGTGGTACAGCGCCCGCGCGATGCACAGCCGCTGGATCTGCCCGCCCGACAGCCCCACCCCGCGCTCGCCCACCACCTGCTCGTAGCCGAGCGGCAGCTTGACGATGAACGGGTGCGCGTCGGCCATGCGGGCCACTTCCTCGATGCGGCGGCGGTCGGGGCTGTCCTCGCCGCAGGCGATGTTCTCGGCGATGGTGCCCGAGAACAGCAGGTTGCTCTGCATCACGTAGCCCACCTGCGCCCGGTAGAACTCCTTGTCGATCACGCCCAGCTCGTAGCCGTCCACCGTGACCTTGCCATCGGTCGGCATGTAGAAGCCCACCAGCAGCTTCGCCAGCGTGGTCTTGCCCGAGCCGCTGCGGCCGACAATGGCCACCAGCTCGCCCGGCTTGATGTCGAAGCTGATGTTCTCCAGCACGTACTGGGTCTCGTCCCCGCCATAGCGGAAGTACACGCCCTGCAGCGAGATCTCGCCCTGCAGGTCGGGCAGCATCACGCGCGACGGCAGGTCCTGCGGCTTCTGCTCGGGTTCGAGGTCGAGCACGTCGCCCAGGCGCTCCATGGCCACGCCGGCGTCGTTCAACTGTCCCCACAGGGCCACCAGCCCCATCAGCGGCGCCAGCACGCTGCCCATGAAGGCATTGAAGGCGATGAGCTGGCCAATGCTCAGTTCGCGCTCCAGCACCAGCGTGGCGCCCGCCCACATCACGGCGATGGTGGTGGCCGCGTTCAGCAACTGGCTGGCGAGGTTGACGAGGATGTGGAACGCCTGCGCCTTGTACTGCTGCTCCAGCGCCTTGGCGTACTTCTTCTCCCACTTCAGCCGCACCGGCCGCTCGATGCCCATGCCCTTGACCGTCTCGGCGCCGCCCAGCGCCTCCATCAGGTAGGCCTTGGCATCGGTGCCGGCCGTGAACACCTCGCGGGCGTAGGCCTTGACGCGGGGCGTGACCGCCACCGTCAGCCCGGCGATGGGAATCACGAAGAGGATCAGCAGCAGCGTCAGCTTGACGTTGTAGAGGAACATGATGGTGAAGTAGATGAACACCATCAGCAGGTTCAGCGCCGTGGTCACCGTGGAATCGGTGAGGAAGGCGCGGATGGTCTGGTTCTCCTGGAAGCGCGCGAAGATGTCGCCCGTCTTGCGCTTGGCGAAGAACGAGAACGGCAGCGACAGGGTGTGCTTGAAGAAGTGCGACATCATGGCGAAGTCCATGTTGCGCACCATGAAGTTGGCGAGGTAGGCGCGGATGGTCACCATCAGCTGCGAGAACACGCTGGAGATGACCAGCCCCGCGATCAGCACGTGCAGCAGGTTGACGTTCTGGTGGACCACCACCCCGTCGAGGATGTTCTGGATGATCAGCGGCGGCACCACCCCCAGCACCTGGATCACGAAGGTCGCCAGGAACATGTGCAGCAGGATGGCCTTGTACGGCGTGAGGTAGCTGATGAAGCGCAGCCACGGCGAGCGCGCCACCGACTGCTCCACCATCGACTCGCCGGGCGTGAACAGCAGGCAGGTGCCGCTCCAGCCGCGCTCGAACTCGTCCACCGTCATCTTGCGGAAGCCGATGCCCGGGTCCGCCACCCAGACATGCTGCTTCGAGATGCCGTAGACGATCACGTAGTGGTAGCCCTCCCAGTGGATGATGAACGGCAGCTCGAAGCCCAGCAGCGCATCGTGCGTACACTGCACGCCGCGCGTGGTGAACCCGAGCGACTCGCCGGCGCGGGCCAGGCTGTCGAGCGTCGCGCCCTGCGTGGTCACGTTGGCCAGCTCGCGCAGCTTGCCCAGCGTCATCGGGATGCCGTAGTGCCGGCACAGCATGGCGAGGCAGGCGGCGCCGCAGTCCATCTCCTCGGCCTGCTCGACCAGCGCGAAGCGGCGGATCACTTTCTCGCCGAACTCCGCCCTGGACTGCATGTCGAGCGTGACCGGCTGCTTGCGGCGCTCGGCCAGCTTCTTCTGGCGGTGCAGTTCGCGGTCGACGAAGCGGATGCGCTCCTCCAGCACCTCGCGCAGCCGCGGGTTGCGCTCCAGGATGAGCTGGACGGTCTTTTCCGGGATCACCAGCAGCCGCGTGTCGGCATTGGCGATGACCGAGGCGATCTGCTCCTGCCGCATCACGCAGGCGCGCTCGCCGAAGATGTCGCCTTCCTTCAGCGTGGCGAGGTGGAAGTCGCTGCCCTCCTCGCTGCGCACCACGCGCACCTCGCCCTGGCGCACCACGTAGAGCCGCCGGTCCTCCTTGCCCTCCTGCCGCAGGATCTCCTTGCCGGCCGCCACGCGCTTGACGCCCACGCTGCGCACGGCCTCTTCCAGCTCGGTCTTGTCGAGCTTGCCGCGCAGGTCGAACAGCTTGGCCACGAAGCCGCCGGCCGAGCTGATCGCCACGTAGCTGGTGATGAAGGTCAGCGCTGCAGGGTTCTGCGCGATGACCGGCTCGATCACGCCGCGCGGGATAAACAGGAGCTCGGTCTTGCCCGAGGCGCGCACCGAGGCCTCGTGCCGGTGGTCGCGCAACATGGCGAGCTCGGCGAAAACCTCGCGCACCTTGCGCACGCCCATGCTCACTTCCTTGCCGTGCTCCTCGCTGAAGATGCGCACCGAGCCCGCCTTGATGACGAACAGCCCGCCGGCGGGGTCGCCTGCCGTGCAGACGGTGTCGCCGAAGGCGAAGGTCAGCGTCTGGGCGTGCTCGGCCAGCCGCTCCAGTTCCTCGCGCGTGAAGGGCGACAGGATCTCCACCGTCGACAGGAAGTCGGCGAGGGACTGCAGGTCGGGGCTGGCGGCTTCCATTGTCATCCCTGGTCGGCTTGCCTCAGCGGGCCTCGATCACATGTTCCTGCGCGCGGGCCATCAGCCATTCCTCGCGCAGCATGCGGCGGATCTCGCTGGCCACCTCGCCGTCGAGCGTGGCGTTGTGCTTGGCGCTCACCAGGAAGATCTCGAAGAAGGTGCGGTCGGCCGACGGGAACGGCCCGAGCAGGTCGCCCACCGCCGCGTTGAACACCTTGGCCTCGACCTCGGTCTTGAGCGCGCCGCGCAGCACCTTGCCGATCACCCCGCCCTGCTCGCGCGTGTCGACCACGGAGTGCTCGCGCGCCATGTCGGCGAAGCTGTCGGGGTCGTCCTGCAGGAAGGAAACCAGTTCCTTCGCCTTGCCCTCGCCGTCCACCACGATGTGGCTGACCTCGATGCTGTCGAACTTCGGCGAGTTGAGCTTGAAATACTCCTGCACCGCCGCGTCGCTGCAGACGCGGGCCATCATCTTTTCCTGATAGAGGCTGTCGGTGATGAAGACCTCGAACTCGTCCAGCGTCACGCCGAGCGCATCGAGGTAGTGGTTCATGTCGGCGGCGCGGTGCAGGCCCTGCACGCGGCGGAACTGGTCGGCGCGCTCCTGGACCTCTTCCTGCGCGAGCGTGATGCCCGCCTTCTTCGCCGCGTGGACCGTGAGCTTGTCACGCACCATCTGCTCGATCAGGCCCTCGAACTGGCCGCTCAGCTTCAATGCCCGGATGAATTCGTCGACCCCGATGTCTTCGTCGTCGACACGCACGATGGCTGTCATGGAACACTCCTCTTCGCTATCTTCATCGTCATGCTGTTATCCGGCGACGTTGCGGAACGGATCGAGCCCGAGGTCGATCAGCCGACGCTCCCGCACCACGATTTCCGCCGTGGCCGTCATGCCGTAGCGCAGCGGATACTTGTTGTCCGCCACGGAGTAATAGTCCTGCGCCAGCCGCACGCGTCCCTCGTACACCGGCTGCTTGTTGCTGCCGACCTTGGTGGCCGGCGAGATGAACTCCAGCGTGCCGTGGATGATCCCGTAGCGCTGGTACGGGAAGGCGGCGAACTTCAGCTTGACCGGCAGGCCCTCGCGCAGGAAGGCGCGGTCGCGCTCGGCGATCTCGATCTTCAGCACGGCCTTCGCGTTCTTCGGCGCAATGCCGCCCAGCGGCGTATTGGCCTGCACCTTGTCGCCGCGCTGGGTGGACGTCACGTCGGTGATCACGCCCGACACCGGCGCCAGGATCAGCAGGAAGTTGTCCTTGTCGATGTTCTCGAAACGGATGCGCGCGGCGGCGTCGGCCACCAGCCGGGCGGTCTGCACCTGCAGGCGCAGCTTGTCCTCGGTGGTGGCGATCTCGCGCAGCGCGGCGTCGTACTGCACGCGCAGGCTGCTCAGGTCCGCCCCGCTGCTCTCCACCTGCGCCGTGGCCTGCGTGAATTCCTGGCTCAACCGCGAATCCAGCTCGGTCAGGCGCGACTGGGCGATGCGCACCGAGTTGTCGGCATCCGCCGCCGCGGCGCGCTTGGCGTCGACCTGCGACTGCGAGACGCCACCACCGCCCGGCAGCGCCAGCAGGCGCGCGTAGCGGTCCAGTTCCTGGTGGGCAAAGCCCGAAGCCCGCCGCGCATTGTCCAGCGTGCTGCGCGCCTCGGAGAGTTGCGCCCGCTGCTGCTCGGCCAGCCGTGAGGTGCCCTCGGTGGTCCGGTTCTCGTGCACGCGCTCGGCCACCTCGATGGCCTGCTTGAGCGCCTGCGCCTTGCGCTCCATCAGCGCCTTCTTCTCGGGGAACTGCTTCCACTCGCGCTCGCTGTCCTCCAGCTTGAGCTGGGCCTCCAGCGCATTGGTGGCGGCCTCGATGGCGCCGCGCGCGTTCAGGCGGGCGAGCACGTCATCCTTCGACACCGGCTGCCCTTCGGCCACGTACAGGTCCGCCAGCTCGCCGTCGACCGGCGCGTAGAAGCGGCGCACGTCCGACTCCGGCGCCAGCGCGCCGTCGGCGGTGACGATCACGTCGGAATGTCCGAAGAAGGACCACACCAATGCGCACAGCACCAGCGCCACCAGCGTCATGATGGTGAACTGGGCCAGCCGGCGCGGCTCGGCCGTGAGGATGGCGATGCCCTCGGCGCTATGGTCTTCCACCGCCTGCGAGAAAGGCTTCAGGAGATTCTTGTGGTCGTCTTCGGCCATGGCATTGCTCCGGCTTCTCCCTATTTCCCTTCGTCGTCGCCGATCAGGGCGAGCTTGGCCTTCAGCGTATTGGCGTCGAGCACGATCCGCAGTTCCTGCAGGGCGCGCCGCTGCAGGTCGACCTCGGACTGGATGTCTTTCTGCACGCGGGTCCACTGTTCGGTGTCGGACGGTGTGGCCTTGAGCTGCGCATAGATGCGCATGCCCTGCTGCGACTGCGCGTGGGCGCTCGACAGCAGCCCGGCCTGCGAGCGGAACTTGGCCGAGACGCCCGATTCCAGCCGCTGCTCGCCGCCGATGGCCCCGTTGGTGCGGTACTGCCGCCAGGCCGTCAGCGCGCCATTCATCAGCGTCTGCGCCCGCCGCAGCGCGTTGTCGCGCATGGCCGTCACCTCGGGCTCGATGGCCTTGCTGTAGTAGGCGTCGGCATCGGGGTCGAGCGAGGCGTAGAAGGCCAGCACGCGGTCGGCGTGGTCGGCTGCCCCGCTGTCCTGCTTCAGTTGCGCGAACTGCGCCGCCACGGCCTTCTTGTGCGTCACGTCCTTCGCCAGTTCGTCGGCCCAGGCGCCGCCCTGCAGGTGCTCCAGCGCGGCGATGGCCGTGGCGCTGTCGCCGGCCGACCATGCCCTGGCCGCCTGCTGGTACGGTCCTGTCATCGCCGGCGACGGCAGGCTCCTGGCCTTCAGGTCGGCCAGCAGCGCCTGGAACGGCGGCGTGGTGAACTTCACCTTCGCCAGTTGCGCCATCAGCGGCGCCAGCGCGCGGTCGCGCAGCGCCTGGGCGAGCACGAGGTACTGGCGCAGATCGCTGTCCACGCGGTCGAGGCCGGAGAGGCGCGGATACTTGTCGCGATAGTCGGCAATCATGCTGCCCAGTTCGTCGGGACGCTCGCGGCCGGTGTCGCCGGTGATGGCCGCGTTCAGCCGGTCGATGGCGGCCAGGTAGACGGCGTCGTCGCTCTGCAGCTTGCGCACGTGGCTCAGGGCCTGCGCGTAGGGGTCGCGGAACTGGGGCACGTAGCCGGCGATGCGGTCGAGGGCGCGCTGGTGGGCGGCGCTGTCCTGGTCCCAGCGCTTCAGGATGTCGCGCATGGGCGCTTCGTCCGTATAGAGGCGGATCGGCGCTTCGAGGCCGCCGCGCATGCCGACGAAGCGTTCGAGGCGGCCCATCCAATCGAGTTCGTCCACCAGTCCCTGCGCATCGGGGTTGTGCTCGCTGAGGGTCTTCATCTGCCTGAGCGCGGCGTCCGCGCCGGCGTAGTCGGCCCCGCGCAGGCGGTCGAGCCAGCCGGGGACGAAGGCGCGCAGCAGCGACTCGGTGCCGATGGACTGGATGCGGGTGTCGTCCGGGTGGCGCGCGAGATACGCGTCGGCCGCCTTCGCCGCGCCCACGTAGTCGCCCTCGGCGGACAGCGTCTGCACTGCGCGCTCGCTGGCGCCGCGCCAGTACATGGCGCCGATCACCACGGCGAGTACCGCCAGCACCACCCCGCCCCAGCGCAGCGCGCGGTTCACCTTGGCCGACTGGCCGTGCAGGCCGAGGGTGTGCGTGATGGCGGATACCATCATCGCCGCGCGCGAGCGGTCGTCCGCCTTGCCTTCGGGCTGCGGCAGCGGCGGCGCCTCGGGGTTGACCTCGTCGTCCTGCTCGGCGGCATAGTCGACGCAGAAGATGTCGAGGAAGGAGTCGGCGGCGGCAACGAAGGTCGTCTTGTCGGATGCCTCCGGCGGCGGCGCGCTGGGGGCGGCCGGGACGTTGAGTACCGTCGGCGCCATGGCCGGCCCCGCCGATGCCGTGGCGCTGGCCGGCGGGGTCGCAGCAGGGAGGGCGGCCGGGATAGCGGCGGGGATGGCGCCCGGGATCGCGGCCGGGATGGACGAGCGCGTGGTCGTGGCATCGCCGTCGCGATGCAGCGTCACGCGGTAGATGAAGTGATTGCCGCCGAAGGCGATATGCGCGCCATCCTCCAGCACCACCGCCTGCTCGCCCACCCGCTGGCCCGCGACGAAGGTGCCGTTGGTGCTGCCGAGGTCTTCCACGTAGGGCCGCCCGCCCTTCAGGAACAGGTGCGCGTGGCGGCGCGACACATAGTTCACCTGGTGCGGGTACTCGTCGCGAAAGCGGGCGAAGGCGTCGTCGCTCTTGCTGATCAGGAAGGGGAAATCGGCCACCACGATCGGCTGGAGGCCGACGTCGTCGCGCACCGGCTCCAGCGTGACGGCCACCGGCTTCACCGCCTCGCGTTCGCCCGCGCGGGGCTGGAGGTAGACGCGGTAGCGCAGCGACGAGCCGAAGCCGAGCTCGTCGCCGTCCTGCAGTGGCGTCGGCTGCTCAACCGCCTTGTCGTTGACCGTGGTGCCGTTCTTGCTGCCGAGGTCGGCCACGTAGGCCCGGCCGTTCTCGACGAACACGCGCGCGTGCCGTCGCGACAACACGCTCACCACGTCGGCCGGCCACGCGCTGAACGGCGCCTCGTTGCGGCCGATGGCGAAGAGGTCGTGGCCAATGCGGATCTCGCCGAGTTCCGGGCGCGAGAGCGGCATGAGCAGGATGTCGAAGGCCTGGCTCGCTCTGGCGGACATCTCGGCAATCAGAGCTTCGTCGGCAGCCATGTCTCGCGGAACCCAACAGTGCTTGCCTCGGCAAGCCGCTTGCGATGGCGGCGCGGGATGTGCGGCAGGCGCGCCGTTTGATCGGACTAGGAACATAGTAGGTCGCGCGCAAGCGTAGTCAATCGGGAAGCGGGCGCCGGCAGGAGGCCCTTGCCGGCGCGCGTTTGCGGGGAATCGGACGGGAAGCCGGGCAGCGAGCCGGGCGACTTCACTGCCGCGCCTGGTTGCTGCCGTTGTTGCGCTCTTCGCGCTCGTTGCGCACGGTCGTGGCAGGCCAGCCGCCGCCGAGTGCCTTGTAGAGCGTGACGGTGTCCGCCAGGATTTGTTGGTGAGCCGCCAACAACGCCTGCTGCGCGGTCAGCAGCGAACGCTCCGACTCGAACACGTCGAGCTGCGACACCACGCCCTCGCGCACCTGCGCCTCGACCTGTGCGTTAACCACCTTCAACTGCTCAACCTGTTGCTGCAACTCGATGCGCTGCTTCTTGTGCGAGTCCACGTTGACCAGCGCATCCTCCACTTCCTCGAAGGCGTTGATCACGGTGCGGCCATAGTCCGCCTGCGCCACCTTGATCTGCGCCTCGGAGGTCTTCACCCGGGCCCGCACGTTGGGGTCCAGCATCGGCAGGTTGATGCTCGGCATGAAGCCGCCCGCGAAGGCCTTCATCAGCCCGGCGAGCGCGAAGCTCGACACCCCGGCGTTGCCCGTCAGGCTGATGGTGGGCAGTTGCGCGAGCCGTGCCTGGCCGATCAGGTTGTTGGCGCCCAGCACCCGGTATTCGGCGGCGATGATGTCGGGCCGGCGTTCCAGCAGGCGCGACGGCAGTCCGGCCGGCACCGGCGGCAGTTGCACGCGCTGCTGCAGCCGCCCCGTCGGCACCTTGAAGTCGCCGGCGGGCACGCCCACCAGCGTGGCGAGCGCGTTCTCGGCGATGTCGCGCGAGCGGTGCAGTTCGAGCAGGTCCTTGGTCAACCGGTTGATTTCGGCCTGCTGCTGCATCACCCGGGTCTTCGGGATCAGGCCGTTGTGGAACATCGCGTCGTAGGTGGTCAGGATCTGGCGGTTGCGCGCAAGCGTGCGGTCCTGGGTCTGGATCTGCTCGTCGAACTGCAGGATCTGGAAGTACGTGATCGACACGTCCGACACCAGCGTCAGGTAGCCCGCGCGCCAGTCGGCTTCCGTCGCGTGGAACTCGGCCTTCTGCGCCTGCACGCCCTTTTCCACCTTGCCCCAGATGTCGATATCCCAGCTCACCGTCCCGCCCAGGGTGGTTTGCTTCGACGTGGGCACGCCCGCCACCTTCTGCACGTTGACGTTGGCGGTGGCATCGAACACGGGCAGCGCGCCGGCCTTGGCCTCGCCGATCTGCGCCTTGGCCACGCCGATGCGCGAGGCGAGCACCTTGATGTCGTAGTTGCCGGAGATGGCGCGGTCGACGAGCTTGTCGAGGTACGGATCGCCGAAGCTCTTCCACCAGTCGGGCACGATGGTCTGCTCCGGCGAGACGGAGATGGCCTCCTGGCGCGACCATTCGGCCTTGGCCGGCGCATCGGGATGTTCATACTCCGGCGCGCGGAACTCGGCGCAGCCGCACAGCACGGCGGCGCCCAGCGCGATGGCCGCGGCTGTGCGAAGGGAAGCGGCGCGCGGGAAGGCGGCTGAGAGGGAGAGGGGGAAGGTGGAGCGAGAGGTTTGAGCGTGTGACACGGTTAGTCCCTGCGAGATCGTCATGCGCACCGCCGTAAGATCGGGTGCGTCCCAACAATCGCAGGTCGCGTGCCAGGTGCGGGGCATTTCCCCGCAACCCTTGCCAGGCCTTGCCCGGCCGGCGTTGGCGGCGGCCCAGCCTTGTGCGGACTGGTGGTCACCGGCCAACAGATGGGGTCGTCCTGTTGGTGCGCGTCCTACTGGTGCTCCCGCTGCCCGTCGTGACGGTATCGACAACCTCAGCGGTAGCCCCTACTTCACATAGATCGTGATCTTCTTCGAATATATCGGCGGGTTATGCGGGATGTGCTTGTCGTCGCCCATCAGCAGCTGCAGCGTGTGCTTGCCGGGCGGCAGTTCGATCGAGGTCTCGGTCTCGCCCGCGCCGAAGTGCAGGTGGTTGCGGTCGTTGGGAATTTCCTTGTCCATCGGCGGCAGGTCGGCGTCGATCAGCAGGTGATGGTGGCCCGTGTTCGGAAACTTCACGCCGCGCGGCGCCACGCCCATGTTGCGCAGGCCGAACCAGACGCGGATCGGCTTGCCCGCCGGCAGGGTCTGGCCATCCGTCGGCCAGCCGATATAGAGATAGGCGTTGGCCGGAGCGGGCGTGGCCTCGGCGTGCGCCACGTTCCACAGCAGCGAGACTGCGAGTATCGCAGCGGAGATCAGCTTGCCCATTTGGCGTTCTCCCGTTGCACGGCGTGTCGACGCACGGCGACCGTCATTTCACCGTGATCGTGATCTTCTTCGAGTAGACCGGCGGATTGTGCGGCACGTGGTTGTTGTCGCCCAGCAGCATCTGCAGCGTGTGCTTGCCGGGCGGCAGCTCGATGCGCGCCTCGGTTTCGCCCGCGCCGAAATGCAGGTGGTTGCGGTCGTTGGGGATTTCCTTGTCCAGCGGCGGCAACTCGGTGTCGATCAGCAGGTGGTGGTGGCCCACGTTGGGCATCTCGACGCCCTTGGGACACACGCCCATGTTGCGCAGGCCCATGCGCACCCAGAACTTGCCGCCCGAGATGACGGCACCGTCAGGCGGCCAGATGATGTAGGCCTCGGCGCCCGGCGGGGACGTGGTCTGCGCAGACCGCGAAGCGACCGGTGCCAGCAGCATGGCCAGCAACGCGCCCAGCAAGCTTCTTCTTGTCATCGCGTCCCCCCGCAAGAATGCAGCGCTGCTAAAGCTTAGGACGATGGCGCACAAAAAGACAATGCGAAGACATGAGGCGAGCGTGTCGCGGGGCGCTGACAAAGTCCCCTCGGAACCACAATCGCTGTGCTATGGTGGATGAGCCTCCCACGCCAGTTCCGGCCCCAAGAACGATCGAATATGTGGCGAAACCTGCTGCTCGTGAGTCTGGTCTGCATCTCCGCAACGGCTTCCATCGCACGGGCCGACACCGACGCGCCCCTGCTCCTGGCCGGCATCCTGCCCAAGGACAGCGACGAACAGTACGAACTGACGTTCTGGGAATCGATCAAGAACAGCAACTACCCCGGCGACTACGAGGCGTACCTGAAGACGTATCCGAACGGTCGCTTCGCTTCACTGGCGAGGGCGCGACTGGAACGGCTGCGGGCCTCTGCGCCGGCGCAGCCCGCGTCGAAAGCCGCTGAAGCGTCGCGCGCGCCGGCGCCGAAGCCGGCACCAGTCCCGGCGCCCGCACCGGTACCGCAAGCAGCCGCACCGGCGAAACCCGCTGCCGCTCCCGCCAAACCCTCACCGGCACCGGTGCCGACCTATGGCGCGTCAACCACCGTGCGCGCCGGCACGGAAATCAAGGACTGCCCGGCTTGTCCCGCCGTGGTCGAATTGCCTGCCGGCGCGTTCAACATGGGCAGCAGCACCGGCGACCCGAGCGAGCGCCCACCCCACCATGTCACCATCGGCCAGCCCTTCGCCATCGGCAAGTACGAGGTGACGGTCGAGCAGTGGAACGCCTGCGCGGAGGGCGGCGGCTGCGACAAGATCGCCACCAATGCGTCGGCGCCCGGCAATGCACCCGTGCGCGACGTGAGCTGGGACGACGCGCGCAAGTACGTGGCGTGGCTCAGCAAGACCAGCGGCAAGCCGTACCGGCTGCCCACCGAGGCCGAATGGGAATACGCGGCGCGCGGCGGCACCAGCACCGTCTACTGGTGGGGCGACCAGCCGAAGAAAGGCACCGGCAACTGCAAGGACTGCGGCGATCCCTGGACCGACGCCGCGCCGACCACGATCGGCTCGTTCTCGCCCAATCCCTATGGCCTGTACGACATGAACGGCAGCGTATGGGAATGGGTGGCCGACTGCTGGCATATCAGCTACAAGAACGCGCCCCCCGACGCGCGCGCCTGGGACGAGCCCGGCTGCAGCGTGCGCGTGATCCGCGGCGGCTCGTGGCGCGAGGGGTTCAGCTACATGCAGTCGTCCACCCGCTTCAAGTACAGCGCGAGCGTGCGGCAGTCGCAAAACGGCTTCCGCGTGGTGCGCGACCTCAAGTAAGTCCCCTCCCGGCGTTGACGTAGCCGCTTCCGGCGGCCGCCGACATTCCTCCGCCTCGTCCTCCCCTCGCCTGTTTGCCGGCGTTGTCGGCGTTCCGCAGACAGTCACCGTGATTTCTGTTGGCTGCGGCCGCACAGCCTGACTGTGCCAACGGACTCGCGCGCGGTGCCGCACCTTCCCGCAATCCCTTTACCCGCCTGGCTTTCCGGGTAGTCGCCAGCTTTTTTTTCGAGGCTGGCACACCCCGTGCGTATATGACTGCGAGCGCAACAAAACATCGCTCCAACCCAAACCAGCCAGTCAGCCAAATCG
>Ga0160472_100386_pt1 | contig 36614 bp, 29 predicted proteins | sample HID1973M_E11MG_FD_108267 | JGI IMG/M metagenome (GOLD analysis project Ga0160472, IMG submission 108267) | Enriched mosquito-associated microbial communities from UW Madison campus, WI, USA - HID1973M_E11 MG | ecosystem: Host-associated > Arthropoda: Insects > Digestive system > Unclassified ... | reverse complement strand
GCATACGCGACGCAGTACGAGCCGATCGTGCTGCAGACCGGCGCCAACTTCCGCGAGGACAACACCGTCAAGTACACCGGCCAGTTCGGCCCGGTGACCGCCCTGGCGCACTGGTCGTTCGGCGTGGGCACGGCCCTGCCGGCAACCGTCGGCGTGGCCACCCCGATCGGCGGCAACGGCGAAATCCCCGGCGCCTTCCGCCGTGACTCGGCGTACGGCGTCGCCATCGCCTACGCGGGCGGGCCGCTGGGCCTGATGGCCGGCTACGACCAGTGGAACCCGACCATCGGTACGGGCAACGGCACGCTGAAGAAGGCGGCGTTCGCAGCCAGCTACAGCATCGGCGCGGCCAAGGTCATGGGCGGCTATCGCTGGGGCCAGAACAAGAATGCCGCCGACGTCGTGATCCAGCGCGACGACTACTACTGGATCGGCGCGAACTACCAGGTCACGCCCGCGGTCGGCCTGACGCTCGAGTACGCCTACGACGACCTGAAGAGCTTCTTCGGCACGAACGCACCCAATCCGTGGCAGGTCCAGTTCGTGGCGAACTACACGCTCTCGAAGCGCACCGACCTCTACGCCACCGCCGCCTTCGCCAAGAATGCAGGCCTGATGCTCGAGGGCGGCCCGACGGTTTTCGCCAACAGCCTGTCGCTGGGCAACAGCTGGGCGCTGGCGAACGGCCAGAGCACGATGCTCGGCGCGGCCGTGGGTATCCGCCACAAGTTCTGATGCTGTAGTCCGGGCTATCCATGCCCGTTGAAGGCCCCGGTGGAAGCGCCTGCTTCCACCGGGGCCTTTTTGCTTGGTCCGCCATCCTTAGCGCCGGGGATGGAAATCACGGTCGAAAGCGACTAAAGCAGCACATTAGTCCCTGATACCGTGGCGAGAATGTAACGAAAAGTTGTCCGTGGGGGACATCTTTGGTATAACGCAAATCATTCTCATTTTTAATTGCGTTTCCAGCGGCAGCAGCCTGCGTACCCGGCCTCCGCCACTGCCGCTCCCGCCACTTCGTTTCCCGATTCTCCCGATGCCTTCCATCCGCTCGATCACCCCCGGGCGCGCCGCTGCATGCGCGGCCGCCACGCGTCCCTCCCCCATCGCCCTCGCCGCCGCCTTCCTGACGCTGTCGGCCGGCTTCCCTGCCGCCTTCGCGCAAACCGCGCAGACGACCCAGGCCGCCCAGGCCGCGGCGCCTGCCGAGGCGACCCTGCCGGCCGCCACCGTGGTGGCTGCGCGTGACGACGGCACCGAGCGGCCGGAGCGTGTCAGCGGCGGCGCGCTGGGCGACCGCAAGATCGTCGACACGCCGTTCTCGGTCGTGGCCGTGGGCAGCGAGGAAATCCAGAACCGCATGGCGCAGACGGCGAACGACGTCTTCAAGTACGACCCGGCCGTGTCGGTGCTCGGCGACAACGCGCGTACCGAGAACTCGTATTTCGCCGTGCGCGGCATCCGCGTGGACATGCGCGACGGCATCAAGGTCGACGGCCAGAACTTCGTCTCGTGGGATACCGACCTGCCGCTCGAACCGTTCGAGCAGGTGGAACTGCTCAAGGGCGTGTCGGGCTTCATGTACGGCTTCGGCACGCCGGGCGGCATCATCAACTACGTGACCAAGCGCGGCACCGCCACGCCGTTCGCCGAGGTGACCGTGGGATGGCAGGCCAACAACGTGTTCAGCGAGAAGGTCGATGTCGGCGGCCGCATTGGCGGCTCGGGTGGCCCGGGTGGTTCGGGCGGCGCGGATGCCCCGCTCGGCTACCGCTTCAACGTGGTCAACGAGGAAGGCAACACCAGCGAGCCCAACGTCAACCTGCGCCGCCACGTCTTCTCGGCCGCGTTCGATGCGCGCCTCACTTCGGACCTGACGTGGACGCTCGACGCCATGTACTGGGACCGCAAGACCACCGGCACGATCTTCGGCCTGTCGTTCGACTCGTCGCTGCCAGTCCCGTCGGCAAGCTCTGTCTCGCGCTCCATCGCCCAGCCGTATTCGACCCACGAGACCAGCACCCGCACCATCGGCACCGGCCTCGACTACCGCATCAACGACGACTGGAAAGCCAGCGTGAAGTACCGCTTCGCGCGCGAGGACCGCCTGAACTACGACAGCTTCCTGTTCGTCACCAACCCGGCCGGCGACTTCGCCGACACCAGCTTCCGCTGGAAGACGGCCTTCTACTACCAGGCCGTCGACGCCATGGTGCAGGGCAAGTTCTACACGGGCGGCATCAGGCACGACGTGGTGGCCGGCGTGGGCTGGCAGGCGCAGACGTTCGAAGGCGACAACGGCTTCGGCGGCAACACCGGCGTCTTCCTCGGCATGAACAACCTGTACAACCCGGTGCTGCTGCCCGAGCAGGCCGGCGTGGGCACTGCCTACGAGCCGTACAAGGCCAACACGATCTGGCAGAAGTCGCTGTACCTGAGCGACACGGTGCAGTTCACCGACCGCCTGTCTGCCCTGGTCGGCCTGCGCTACAACCTGTTCTCGCAGGATGACTGGGATCCGACCGGCGCGAAGGTCGCCCACTACAGCGCCAACCCGATCACGCCGACGCTCGCGCTGATGTACAAGACGGACGCCTACTCCACCGTCTACGCAAGCTACGTCGAGGGCCTGGAGCCGGGCGGCTCGGCCAGCCCGACCAACGCCAACTTCCCGACCACCTACGGTCCGATGAAGAGCAAGCAGTACGAGGTCGGCTTCAAGACCGACCGCCAGGACTGGGGCGGCAGCGTAGCGCTGTTCCGTGTCGACAAGGGCTACCAGTACACCGACTCGAACGACTTCTTCCGCCAGGACGGCACGCAGCGCTTCACCGGCCTCGACACCAGCGGCTGGGTGCGCGTGGCGCGCGGCCTGCGCGTGATGGGTGGCGTGCTGTGGCTCGATGCGAAGTCGCACGGCACCGCCGATCCGGCCGTCGACGGCAAGCGCGTGTTCGCCACGCCCGAGTACATCGTCAGCGGCCTCGTGGAGTACGACACGCCGTTCCTGCAGGGCCTGACGCTGAGCGCCGGCGCCAAGGTGACGGGCTCGATGTTCGTCAACTCGGCCAATACGCAGTACGTACCCTCGTACACCACGGCCGATATCGGCGCCCGCTACCAGTTCCGCGTGGGCGGCAAGGACCTGACGGTGCGCGCCTCGATCAACAACCTGTTCGACCGGCGCTACTGGACCACTACGTTCGACGGCTTCGTGCTGCCGGCCGCCGCGCGCACCTACCTGATGAACGCGACGGTCCGCTTCTGATCCCGACCTTTAACCTACCCTCTGGCGCGCGGTCAGTCCTTTGCCCGCGCGCGCTCGATCGACATCTGCGTCGGCATCATGTTCAGGTCGGCGTTGTGCATGACCCACAGCGAACCGGCCACGACGATGACGATCAGTCCGAACGTGCAGGCGAAGATGGCGGTGTTGCCGCGCTGCCCGCCGCCGATGCCGAGGTGCAGGAAGAACACCAGCTGCACCAGCAACTGCGCCACGCAAAGGCCGACGATCAACGGCAGCCCGGTCCCGGGCGGCAGCGCCCCGCTCATTACGGCGCCGAACGCGGCCAGTGTCAGCGCGACCGACAATGCGAAGCCGGTGACATAGCCGCGCATCGAGGCGTGCGCCGTCTCGTGCTGCGCGGCGGAAGTAGTGGAAGTGGTCGAAATCATACGAAAGCCCGCAGGTAGACGAAGGTAAACACGCAGATCCACACCAGGTCGAGGAAGTGCCAGAACAGGCTCAGGCAGGCGAGCCGGCGCCGCACGATGGCGTCGAGCCCGAAGGCCTGGATCTGGTGCGCCATCGTCAGGATCCACAGCAGGCCCGCCGCCACGTGCAGGCCGTGCGTGCCCACCAGCATGAAGAACGCCGACAGCGCGGCGCTGCGCTGCGGACCTGCGCCCTCGTGCAGCAGTTCGGTGAACTCGTACACCTCCATGCCGATGAAGCACGCGCCCAGGAAGAAGGTCAGCGCGAGCCAGCGGATGACCTCGCGCATGTCGTGCTGGTCGCCCAGTGCGCCCCGCCGCCCCTGCACCTTGAGCATCGCCACGCCGAACGTGAAGCTGCTGAACAGCAGCAGCATGGTCTCGCCCAGCACGAAGCGCAGGTCGAACAGTTCGCGCCCGCCCGGGCCGCCCGCCGTGTTCTTGCCGAGCACGCCGAAGGTGGCGAACAGAACGGCGAAGATGAGGCAGTCGCTCATCAGGTAGAGCCAGAAACCCAGCGTGGTGTGCGCCTCGTCCTGGTGGGCGTGCGCGGCATGATGCGTGGCGTGGTGCGCGAGGGCGCCGTGCGGGACGGCGATGCCATGCGGCTGCGCGGCGTCCGCGCCGGTCTTGAAGGTCGTATCCATGACTCAGAGTGATGCCTGCCGGAGTTGTGCGTAGCGTGCCTGCTCGGTGCGTTCGACTTCCGCCGCGGGGACGTAGTAGTCGACATCGCGGTCATAGGCACGCGCGAGGAAGGTGGCGATCATCCCGGCCAGCCCGCCGCCGGCGAGCCACCAGATGTGCCAGACGAAGCCGAAGCAGAACGCCAGCCCGAACGCCGAGACGATGAAGCCCGCCGCCGTGTTGCGCGGCATGTGGATGTCCTCGTACTGTGCCGGGCGCTGCCACGCGCGGCCGGCTTCCTTGTCGTCCCAGTGCTGTTCCAGCGACGTGATGTGCGGCACCACCGCGAAGTTGTAGTGCGGCGCGGGCGACGGGGTCGACCATTCGAGGCTGCGCGCGTTCCACGGGTCGCCGGTGAGGTCGCGGTTCTGCTCGCGGTCGCGCACGCTGACGTAGAGTTGCCACAGCAGCGCCAGGATGCCCGCGCCGATGATGCAGGCGCCGACCAGCGCCACCACCAGCCACGGCTGCCAGTCCGGATTGACGTAGTGGTTCATCCGGCGCGTCATGCCCTTCATGCCGAGCGCGTAGAGCGGCAGGAAGGCGAGGCAGAAGCCGACCAGCCAGCACCAGAACGCCACCTTCCCCCAGAACTCGTTGAGCGTGAAGCCGAACACCTTGGGGAACCAGAACGTCATCGCCGCCAGGCACCCGAACACCACGCCGCCGATGATCACGTTGTGGAAGTGGGCGACCAGGAACAGGCTGTTGTGCAGCACGAAGTCCGCGCCCGGCACGGCGAGCAGCACGCCGGTCATGCCGCCGATGGCGAACGTCACCATGAAGCCGATGGTCCACAGCGTCGACGAATGGAAGCGGATGCGCCCCCGGTACATCGTGAACAGCCAGTTGAACAGCTTGACCCCGGTCGGGATCGAGATGATCGACGTCATGATGCCGAAGAAGGCGTTGACGTTGGCGCCCGAGCCCATCGTGAAGAAGTGGTGCAGCCAGACGAAGAACGACAGCACGCCGATCGACGACGTCGCGTACACCATCGACTTGTAGCCGAACAGCGGCTTGCGCGAGAAGGTGGCGATGATCTCCGAGAACGCGCCGAAGCACGGCAGGATCAGCACGTAGACCTCGGGGTGGCCCCAGATCCAGATCAGGTTCACGTACATCATGGCGTTGCCGCCGAGCTCGTTCGTGAAGAAGTGCATGCCGAGGTAGCGGTCGGCGCTGAGCAGCGCGAGCGTGGCGGCCAGCACCGGGAAGATGGCGACGATCAGGATGTTGGTGATCAGCGCGGTCCAGGTGAAGACGGGCATCTTCATCAGCGTCATGCCGGGGGCGCGCATGCGCAGGATCGTGACGATGAAGTTGATGCCGGTGAGCGTCGTGCCGAGCCCCGATATCTGCAGGGACCAGATGTAGTAGTCCACCCCCACCGTCGGGCTGTAGCCCAGCCCCGACAGCGGCGGATAGGCGACCCAGCCGGTGGCCGCGAAGTCGCCCACGAACATCGACAGCATCACCAGCACCGCGCCCACCGCCGACATCCAGAAGCTCAGCGAGTTGACGAACGGGTACGCCACGTCGCGCGCGCCGATCTGCAGCGGCACGATCACGTTCATCAGGCCGAGGATGAACGGCGTGGCGACGAAGAAGATCATGATCACGCCGTGCGCCGTGAAGATCTGGTCGTAGTGATGCGGCGGCAGGTAGCCCGCTGCGTCGCCCACGGCGATGGCCTGCTGGGCGCGCATCATGATGGCGTCGGCAAAGCCGCGCAGCAGCATGACGAGCGCCATGACGATGTACATGACGCCGACGCGCTTGTGGTCGACCGAGCAGATCCACTCTGTCCAGAGATACGTCCACTTCCTGTGGTACGTGATGGCGCCGGCAAGCGCGGCGCCGAGCAGCAGCACCGCCACCAGCGTGCCCATGATGATGGGCTCGTGGGTGGGGATGGCCGCGAGGGTGAGTTTTCCGAACATGGCTTAGCGTTCCAGGGTCGCGGGGGTTGCGTCGGGGGTTGCGGCGGAAGTCGCGCGCGGAGGCAGCGAGGCTTGCAGCGTGACGGGACTGTCGGAGCGGCAGATACCGTCCGCGCCCTGCATGTACTGGTCGACCACTCCCTGGAACAGGCGCGGCGACACGCTGGCATACAGTGCGACCGGCTCCCGGGTGCTGGGCCGCTTCAGGGCCTGGTAGGTGCGGTCGTCGAGCGCGCGGCCGCTGGCGCGGGCATGGGCGATCCAGTCGTCGAATGCCGCGCGCGAGGTGGCGATGGTCTTGAAATGCATGTCGGAGAAGCCCGCGCCGCTGTAGGCGGCCGAGCGCCCGTCGTACACGCCGGGGTTGTCCGCCATCAGGTGCAGCTTGGTCTGCATGCCGCTCATCGCGTAGACCATGCTGCCGAGCTGCGGGATGAACAGCGCGTTCATGGTCGATTCCGCCGTGATGCGGAAATTGACCGGCGTGCCGACCGGAATGGCCAGCTCGTTCACCGACGCCACGCCGTACTGCGGATAGACGAACAGCCACTTCCAGTCCATCGCCACCACGTCCACCTCGACCGGCGCGACCTTCGACTCGAGCGGACGGTAGGGGTCGAGCTTGTGCGTGGTCTCCCAGATGAGGATGCCGAGCGCCGCCACGATCACGCAAGGGATGCCCCACACCACGATCTCGATCATCGTGGAGTGCGACCAGCGCGGCGCGTAGGTGGCCGCCGTGTTGGTCTCGCGGTAACGCCACGCGAAGTACAGCGTGAGGAAGATCACCGGGATCACGACCATCAGCATCACGCCGGTGGCGAGCAGGATCAGGTCGCGCTCATGCGCGCCGACCGGCCCCTGCGGCGAGAGCAGCTCGAAAGAGCAGCCGCCCAGCAGGAGCGCGAGGGCGGCAACGAATTTGCGCATGGCGATTGAACCTTTTGTATGGATTTACCTGACGTGCGGCGTAGGGTAAGGTAAGACAAAATCCATACAAGAGAGGATTCTGCGTGGCAAAAGCCCTACAAGAAAACCCGCAAACCCTGGCGTGGATGGGCGACTTCGTGGCCGGGGCCGGTCCGCGCTACCTCCAGATCGCCGGCTTCCTGGAGCGCGGGCTGGCGCAGGGCATGCTGTCGCCCGGCGACCGCCTGCCGCCGCAGCGCGAACTGGCCGCGCACCTCGGCGTCGACCTGACCACCGTCACGCGGGCCCTGAACGAGGCGAAGCGCCGCAAGCTGGTCGAGTCGCGCGGCGCGCTGGGGACCTTCGTGGCCCCCCAGACCGCCGAACTGGCGCAGGCCGTCGACCTCAGCATGAACGTGCCGCCGCCGCCCGATGGCCTCGACCTCGACGACATGCTGCGGCGCGGCCTGACGCAGGTGACGCTGCGCGCCGACGCGCACCTGCTGATGACCTACCAGCTCGGCGGCGGCAGCGCGCCAGACCGCGCCGCCGGTGCCGCGTGGCTGCGGCCATTGCTGGGCGACGTCGATGCGTCCCGCGTGATCGCCTGCCCCGGCGCCCAAAGCGCGCTGGCCGCCCTGATCCTCACCCGAAGCGCGCCGGGCGCGGCGATTGCCGCCGAGCCGCTGGTCTATCCCGGTGTGCGGCTGGCCGCCGCCCAACTCGGGCGTCGCCTCCTGCCGGTGGCGACGGACGCGGATGGCATGCGCCCCGACGCCCTCGACGCCGCCTGCCGCGGGCAGGGCGTCCGCCTCGTCTACCTCAACCCGACCTCGCAGAACCCGACCACGCACACCATGCCGCAGGCCCGCCGCCTCGAACTGGCGCGCGTCGCCGAAGCGTGGGACGCGCTGATCGTCGAGGACGACCCCTACTGGCTGCTCACGCCCGACGCGCCACCGCCCATCGCCGCGCTCGCGCCGGCACAGACGGCCTACGTGGCCACGCTGTCGAAATGCCTGAGCCCGGGCCTGCGCACCGCCTACGTGGTGCTGCCGGGCGACGAGGCGGCACAGGACGCCATGCTGGCGGCCCTGCGCGCCTTCCACCTGATGTCGGCACCGCTCTCGACGGCCCTCGCCACGCAATGGATCCAGGACGGCTCCGCCGGCGAGCTGCTGGCCGGCATCCGCGCCGAGGCGTCGGCCCGGCAGGCCATCGCCCGCCACTGGCTGGCGGGCGCCGGGGAGCTGTCACCGGCCGGCATCCACCTCTGGCACCGGCTGCCGGCCTACTGGAGCGCCGCGCGCTTCAGCCGGGCGGCGCTCGACGAGCACCTGCGGGTGACGCCGTCCGACGCCTTCCACGAAGGCCCCACCCCGCCCAATGCGATCCGCATCTCGCTGGGCGGCGCGCGGCAGCGTGCGCAGTTGTCGATGGGATTGAAGCGGCTGGCGGACCTGCTCGCACGCAGGCCGCCGGCAGAGACGGGGCTGGTGGTATGAAGCTGTCCGCCCTGCGGCCTCCCGGGCCGCAGGGCGGCTACAGGCCTACAGGCCTACAGGCCTACAGGCCTACAGGCCTACAGGCAGTTGGACTTGTAGGTTTGCTGGAGCTGCTTGCGCGTCTGGTCGCGCTCGATCTTGGGGACCGCGCGGCCCTGCGCCGAGTGCGTGGCGGTGCCCGGCGAGGTGTACTTGCGCTGCTTGGGCGACAGGTTGAGCTGCTCCTCGATATCCGCGCACTTGTCGCGCTTGTCCTGCTCCGGATCGGTCGCCGCGCCCGGCGGCCGGTAGGGGCTCGCGCCGCCCTGCACGGCATCGGAGATGGCGCCGGCCGCGCCCGGCCCTGGCGTCTGCTGTGCCTGGGCGGCGGTGGCAAGGGTCAGCGCCGCGATGGCGGCCAGCATGGTGTATCGGGTCATCCGCATGGTTCCTCCGACTGGGCGATCCCTGAAGGGTAGCGGCGAGGGAACGCATGTCAATGCCCCGCAACCCTGCACCGCTGCACGGCCGGGTCAGGGCAGCGGCACGTGGGCCGCGGCGGCGAGGGCGACTTTCGCCATCATGCCGATGGCAATCAGGCCCGCGACCAGCGCAAAGACCTGCTGCAGCCGCTGGCCGCTCAGCCGGCTCGCGAAGAGCCGCCCAGCCAGCATGCCGCTCAACGCGCCCGCCGCGAAGGGGGCGGCGACGTGCCAGTTCATGTGGCCGGCGATGGTGGTCGACACGACGCCGGACAGCGAGACCAGCGTGATGACGGCAAGCGACGTGGCGACGATCGCCTGCACGGGGGCATTCGTCGCCCTGCGCAGCGCCGGCACGATGACGAATCCCCCGCCCACCCCCAGCAGCCCGGACAGGAAGCCCGCGCCGGCCCCCGACGCAGCCAGCGCGCGCGCACACGCCGCCGTCCACATGAACCGCCCCGTGGCGGCATCGAGCTGGCACGGCGGCAACGGACCGCACTGCGCCACCACGGGGGCGGGCTCCGTCCGGCGCGCCTGGCCGAACATGCGGACCGACACCAAGCCCAGCACCGCGGCGAACAGCACTGTCAGCGGGCCGTTCGGCAGGCGGTGCGCGAGCCACAGTCCCACCGGCGAGGCGATAGCGCCGCTGGCCGCCATCATGGCCGCGGCCCGGTAGCGCACGATGCCGGCGCGCAGGCCGATCAGCGCCCCGGCGGCAGCCGAGACGCCGACCGCGAGCAGCGCGATCGGCCCGGCTTCGGCCATGCGCAGGTGCATGCCGAACACGAGCAGCGGCACGGCGATGATGGCGCCGCCCGCGCCGGTCAGTGCGAGGATCAGGCCCACGATGGCGCCAAGGGAGGCACCGACGGCAAATATCGATTCCATGAAAAACGTCAGGGGATGCAAGTGATGCACAAGGGATGCGGAGTATGCCTGACGGGCGATTCGGATTCCGTGGCCTGCCGGTCGTCGTGCAAAAAACAACCGCACCATCATGCCGTCCGGCCGGCGTTTCGACGACTACCGTCATTCCCTATTGGAAAGCAGGAATCCCGTGGCGCGCAGCGTCCTCATGGACGATGCACCGCGCCGGTGCCCCGGCAAGTGACGGAAGTGGTACGGGAGTTGCTTGAACTCGGGATGTGTTTCCGGGGCGACAGCATGACCCCTTCCCTCAACCCTTCCGAGCCAAGGCGGCAGCATGCCGAGCCCACTTCCTGCGCCTGTCGCTGCGCCTGCCCCTGCGTCCGCCCTACGCCGCTCAGGCGCCCTGCCTGCCCGCCGCGGCGATCACCAGGTGGACGAAGCGCAGCTTGTCGACCACCCGTGGCGCCAGCGCGAACGGATACGCGTCGGCCAGCCCGAGGCTCCGGTTCAGGCTGTTGAGCACGTAGGTGAGCGGGTACCAGCGCTTCATCAGGTTGTCAAAGCTCTTGTTTACGATCGGCGTGCTGTCGGTGAGCGTGGGCTCGTTGCCGGCTTCGGGGTTCAGTTCCAGCCCGCAGGACGCCGCCGTGTCGATGGTGTCGACCATGTGGAGGTAGTGCGCCCAGGTCTCGGCCCAGTCCTCGAACGGGTGGCTGGTCGCATAGCTGCTGACGAACGAGCGCTCCCAGTCCGGGGGCGGGCCGTTGTCGTAGTGGACCTTCAGGGCCTCGCCATAGTCGGCCCGCTCGTCGCCGAACAGGTCGCGGAACGGCGCCTCCCACACGGTGCCGGCCACCAGCCGGTCGAAGTAGTAATGCCCGACCTCGTGGCGGAAATGACCCAGCAGGGTGCGATAGCCCTCGCCCATTTCCGAACGCGTGCGCTCGAGGTGGACGGGGTCGGCCTCGGCCACGTTCATGGTGATGAGGCCGTTGTCGTGCCCGGTCATCACCCGCTCGGCGTCGCTGTCCTCCAGCAGTTCGAACGCGAGCCCGCCCTCGGGGTCTTGCTGGCGCGACGTCACCGGCAGGCCGAGCGCGTCGAGCGCGAACAGCAGCCGGCGCTTGGCGGTTTCGAAGCGATACCAGTACACCCGGTTCCCGGGCCGCGACAAGTCGGGGATGATGTGGGTAAGCTCGCAGGCGGCGCACAGGCTGCCGGGCGAGTCGACCGGCAGCATCCAGTTGCAGACGTTCTCGTTCACGTAGTTGTTGCACTGCTTGTACAACGCACCCCCGGCATCGGGATGGAGGTTGCGCCAGCCGCCGGACCCGGCGGGCCCGAACGCAGGTTCGAACGCGCAGACCGACCGGAGCCCGGGAACGAAGCCAAGCAAGGCACCGCAGGATTCGCATTTCACGTTTTCGAAGAAAACGAGCTTCTGGCATCGATGGCAATGAAACGTCTTCATGGTCCTCGGTCGCTCCGGACGGCGGATGATCTTTCCCTGCAGCAAACCATATGCCAAGTCGCCGGGCGGTGCACGCCGCACCGGCGGCATCCACGAGTCCCGCATTCCACCAGGAGCCAGCCGTGTCGATCCGCGTCGCGCTGAACCACGTCACCCAGTACCGCTACGACCGCCTCGTCGGCCTCGGTCCGCAGGTCATCCGGCTGCGGCCCGCGCCACACTGCCGCACGCCCGTGCTCTCGTACTCGATGCGGGTGGAGCCGGCCAACCACTTCATCAACTGGCAGCAGGACGCCTTCGCCAACTACCAGGCGCGGCTGGTCTTCCCGGAGAAGACCGACACCTTCCGCATCACGGTCGACCTCGTGGTCGAGATGGCGGTGTACAACCCGTTCGACTTCTTCCTCGAACCCTACGCCGAGCAGTTCCCCTTCCAGTATGAGCCCCAGCTGGCGACGGAACTGGCGCCCTACCGCGTGCGGCGCGAACTGACGCCGCTGCTGTCCGAGTTCGTCGCCAGCATCGACCGCACGCCGATGCAGACCACCGACTTCCTCGTCGCGCTCAACCAGCGGCTGCAGGGCGAGATCGACTACGTCATCCGCATGGAGCCCGGCGTGCAGACGCCCGAAGACACCCTGCGGCAGAAGCTCGGCTCGTGCCGCGACACGAGCTGGCTGCTGGTCGAGGTGCTGCGCCAGATCGGGCTGGCGGCGCGCTTCGTCTCGGGCTACCTGGTGCAGCTCACGCCCGACCAGCGCGCGCTCGACGGGCCGGTTGGCGCGGAGACCGACTTCACCGACCTGCACGCCTGGTGCGAGGTCTACCTGCCCGGCGCCGGCTGGATCGGCCTCGACCCCACCTCCGGGCTGCTGGCCGGCGAAGGCCACATTCCGGTGGCCTGCACCCCCGAGCCGGGCAGCGCCGCGCCGATCTCGGGCGGGGTGGACAAGTGCGAGGTGGCGTTCAGCCACGAGATGTCGGTGCAGCGTGTGCTGGAATCGCCGCGCGTCACCAAACCCTACGCCGACGAGGCCTGGGCGGCGATCGAGTCGATGGGGACCCACGTCGACCACCGCCTCGCCGCCGCCGACGTGCGCCTGACCATGGGCGGAGAGCCGACCTTCGTCGCCGTGCGCGACCGCGACGCGGCCGAATGGAACACCGACGCCCTCGGCCCCACCAAGCGCGGCTACGCGGTGGGGCTGATGGACAAGCTGCGCACGCAATACGGCGCGGGCGGACTGGTCCATATCGGGCAGGGCAAGTGGTATCCGGGCGAGCAGTTGCCGCGCTGGGCGATGTCGCTGTACTGGCGCGCCGACGGCGAGCCGGTCTGGCACGACCCGGCCCTCCTCGCCGACGAGCGCAGCCCCGACCGCTACACGGCGGACGACGCCCACCGCTTCATCACCCACCTCACCGGCAAGCTCGGGCTCGATGCCGCGCAGGTGCAGCCCGGCTACGAGGACACCGTCTATTTCCTGTGGCGCGAGCGCTGCCTGCCGGTCAACGTCGATGTGCGCGACGCGAAGCTCGACGACGAACTGGAACGCGTGCGCCTGCGCCGGGTATTCGAGGCCGGGCTGTCCGGCGCCACCGGCTACGTGCTGCCGATCTCGCGCCGGCCCGGCGTGGCGGGGCAGGCACCGGCGTGGGAAAGCGGCCCGTGGTTCTTCCGCGACGGGCGCATGTACCTGATCCCCGGCGACTCGCCGATGGGCTACCGGCTGCCGCTCGACTCGCTGCCCTGGGTGGAGAAGGCCGACTATCCGTACCAGCATCCGCAGGACCCGTTCGGACCACCCGCCCCGCTGCGCCCGGCGGCGCAATTGCGGCGGCAGTATGACGGCGTGATGCCCGGGACCGGGGCCGCGGACCTGCGGCACGGCGCCGGCAGCGCCTACTCGCGCGCCGAGCCCGCCCGGGGCGAATCGGCCGCCGACATCCATCGCACCGCCCTCTGCGTCGAAGCCCGCGCCCCCGCCCGTGCCGCCGGCCCCAAGGCCGAGCAGGCCGCGATGGGCAACGGCCAGTCGCTGCTGCACGTCTTCATGCCGCCGCTGACCGTGCTCGACGACTACCTCGACCTCGTCGCCGCCGTCGAGGCCACCGCCGCCGACCTCGGCGTGAAAGTCATCGTCGAAGGCTACCCGCCGCCGCGCGACCCGCGCCTGAAGATGCTGCAGGTCACGCCCGACCCCGGCGTCATCGAAGTCAACATCCACCCCGCCGCCAACTGGGGCGAACTGGTCGACCACACCGAATTCCTCTACCAGGCCGCGCACGAGACCTACCTGTGCGCCGAGAAATTCATGACCGACGGGCGCCACACCGGCACCGGCGGCGGCAACCACTTCGTGCTCGGCGGCGCCACGCCCGCCGACAGCCCCTTCCTGCGCCGTCCGGACCTGCTCGCCAGCCTGGTCTCCTACTTCATCAACCATCCGTCGCTGTCGTACCTGTTCTCCGGCCTGTTCATCGGCCCGACCAGCCAGGCGCCGCGCGTGGACGAGGCGCGCAACGACCAGCTCTACGAACTGGAAATCGCCTTCCGCGAGATCCAGCGCCAGATCGACCGCCTCGGCGCGCGCGACAGCAGCCAGATGCCGCCCTGGCTGATCGACCGCATCCTGCGCAACCTGCTGATCGACGTGACCGGCAACACCCACCGCGCCGAGTTCTGCATCGACAAGCTCTATTCGCCCGACGGCCCCACCGGCCGCCTCGGACTGCTGGAACTGCGCGGCTTCGAGATGCCGCCCCACGCGCGCATGAGCCTGGTCCAGCAACTGCTGCTGCGTGCGCTGGTGGCGCGCTTCTGGGATCAGCCCTACACCACGCGCCTGACGCGCTGGGGCACCGAACTGCACGACCGCTTCCTGCTCGGCACCTTCGTGCGGATGGACTTCGAGGACGTGATCGCCGACCTCGACGCCGCCGGCTTCGCCTTCGATGCCGCCTGGTTCGCGCCGCACTTCGAGTTCCGCTTCCCGCTGATCGGCAGCATCGAGGCGGCCGGCATCGCCGTGACCGTGCGCAACGCGCTGGAGCCGTGGCACGTGATGGGCGAGGAAGGCGGCGGGGGCGGCACGGTGCGCTATGTCGACTCGTCGGTCGAGCGGCTCGAAGTGCATGTGCTGGGCCTGAACGACAACCGCCACGTGGTCACCGTCAACGGCGTGCCGCTGCCACTGCAGCCCACCGGCCGCGCCAGCGAGCACGTGGCCGGCGTACGTTTCCGCGCGTGGCCGCAGTCGGCGTCGCTGCACCCGACCATCGGCGTGCACGCGCCGCTCACCTTCGACGTGATCGATACCTGGAACCACCGTTCGCTCGGCGGATGCCGCTATCATGTATCTCATCCGGGCGGACGCAGCTACGAGACCTTCCCGATCAACGCCTACGAGGCGGAAAGCCGGCGGCGCGCGCGCTTCTTCAAGACCGGCCACACGCCCGGGCGCGTCGACGTACGGCCCTCGCAGCGCAGCCTGGAGTTTCCGTTCACGCTGGACCTGCGCGCCACCGGCGCGGCCTGAGTCCGGGGAGGCGCAACCTCGCAACCAGAAGAAGGGCCAGCTTGGCAGTCCAATCCTCCCTCCCCTTCGACGAAGACACCGCGGACGCCGCGCTGTCGACGCTGTCCGCGCCACCGCGCGCCCTGCCGGTGCCGCTCGGCCACTGGGACGAGCTGCGCGGGCCGTCCGGCCAGTTGCGCGAGAGCTGGCAGCGCTTCTTCGAACTGCTCGGCGTGGAAGGGATCGCCGGGCTCGAAGACGCGGTGGAGTCGGTCGGCCGGCAGGTGCGCGACAACGACATCAGCTACAACGTCTACGCCGACAACAGCGGGCCGCGCCCCTGGGCGCTCGACCTGCTGCCCTTCCTGATCGACGAGACCGAATGGCACGTGCTGGAACGCGCCGTGAAGCAGCGCGCCACCCTGCTCAACGCCATCGTCGGCGACGTGTACGGCCCGCAGCGCATGCTGCGCGAGGGCCTGCTGCCGCCGGCGCTCGTCTATGGCCATCCGGGCTACCTGCGCCCGGTGCGCGGCTTCGTGCCGCCGGGCGGGCAATACCTGCAGACGGTGGCGGTCGATCTCGCCCGCGCGCCGGGCGGCGAGTGGATGATCATGTCGCACCGCACCGAGGCGCCATCGGGGCTGGGCTACGCGCTGGAAAACCGGATGATCGTGTCCGGCGTCTTCGCCGACGCCTTCCGCGCGATGCACGTCCAGCGGCTCGCCACCTTCTACTCGCAGCTCGTGGCCACGCTGGTGGAGGGCGGCCGCGCCATCATGGCCGACGACGGCTCGCCGCACATCGCCCTGCTGACACCCGGGCCCTTCAGCGAGACCTACTTCGAGCACGCCTTCCTCGCGCGCTACCTCGGCGTGACGCTGGTCGAGGGCAAGGACCTCACGGTGCGCGACGACAAGCTCTTCCTGAAGACCTTCGCCGGGCTGGAACGCGTGCACGTGGTGCTGCGCCGCCTCGACGATGCCTTCTGCGATCCGGTGGAGCTGCGCGCCGACTCCACCATCGGCGTGCCCGGCCTGCTGCAGGTGATGCGGGCGGGCAACGTGATGGTGTCGAACGTGCCCGGCTCGGGCTTCGTCGAATCGCCCGCGCTGCACGGCTTCCTGCCCGCGATCTCGCGCTCGCTGCTGGGCACCCCGCTGGAACTGGCCAGCGTGCCGACCTGGTGGTGCGGCGAGGCCGCCGCGCGCGAGTCGGCGCTCGCCTCGCTTGAAAGCGCATTCGTGATTCCCACCTGGCCGGGCGTCACCCTCGACGGGCAGGGGCCGGGGGGCTATGGCGACGGCCTGCAGCCGCTGTCGGCCTGGCGCAAGCCCATCGAGGCCATGCCCGACGCCTTCACCGTCCAGGCCCTGTTCCCCGCCTCGCACGCGCCGCGCTACGAGGACCGCACCATCGCCGGCCGGCCCGCGGTGCTGCGCGTCTTCGCCATCGCCGACGGGGATGGCAACTGGTCGGTGATGCCGGGGGGCTTCACGCGGCTGGGCACCGAGCGGCACGCGGCGGTGTCGATGCAGCACGGCAGCAGCAGCGTCGACACGTGGGTACTGTCGAGCCAGCCGGTGCCGCACGTCTCGCTGCTGCCCACGCCGATGACGCCGGCCGACCTCGCCCGCAAGCGCCGCACCATCTCCAGCCGCGCCGCCGAGAACCTGTTCTGGGCCGGCCGCTACAGCGAGCGCGCCGAGAACAACGTGCGGCTCACGCGCGTGATCCTGTCGACCATCCAGAACAACGACGACGAAGGCATGCTCGACGCCATGGCCGAACTGGCCTGGGAGTCCGGCCTGCTGCCCGCCGATACCGAGCACGCCGACCTCACCGCGCGGGAACTCGAACACCTCGTGGTCGCCAACCTGCCCGAGGGCAGCGAGGCGGCCAGCGTCGGCCAGAACCTGGCACGGCAGGCCGGTGCCAGCGGGGAGATCCGCGGGCGTTTGTCGAACGATCACTGGCGCACCATCCTGGCCGCCCGCAACGACTTCCGCACCGCCATGCACCTCGTGCGCCGGCCGGGCAGCGCAGAGCGCTACGACCGCGGCATGTTGGCGCGCGCGCTCGAGACGCTGACGGGGCAACTGCTCGCCATCAGCGGCGCGCAGGGCGACCGCATGACGCGCGACGAGGCGTGGCGGCTGATCTTCGCCGGGCGCCACATCGAGCGCGTGGCGACCATGTCGGGCTTCCTGCGCATCGCCGCCGAGCACGGACAACTCACCTCGCAGAGCGGCTTCGACCTGTTGCTCCAATTGTTCGACAGCACGCTGACCTACCGCTCGCTCTTCCCCGGACGCTTCGAGATCGCCCCGCTGCTCGACCTGCTGGTGGTGGAGCAAAGCAATCCGCGCGGGTTGTACGGCGTCTACCATCGGCTGTGCAGCAAGCTCGTCGAGATCGCCCAGTCGGCCGGGCGCACCGGCCAGCCCGACTATCTCTCCAATGCCGCCGGTCCGGTGGACTTCGGCGAAGCCACCCGGCTGACAGCGGCGCTACCCAGCCTGGAGGCGCTCTGCGCCACCGACAAGGCGGGCCGGTACGGGACGTTGATCGAGACCTGCAACGCGCTGTCGCACCAGGTCGCCGCGGCGGCCGACCGCATCAGCGCGCACTACTTCAGCCACGCGCGCATCCAGTCGCTGCAGGTGTCGTCATGAGCGCCACGTCCGCCCCCGTCTCGACGGCCCCGACGCCCCCCGACGCGCCGCCCGACGCCCTCATCGGCCCGGCCGCGCCGACCGTGCTGACCGTCACGCACCGCACCGTCTACCACTACTCCACGCCGGTCGAGACCGCCCAGCACCTGGCGACCATCCGGCCGCAGGCATGTCCCTGGCAGACCCTGGTGTCGCACCGCGAATGCATCGAGCCGGCGCCGTCGTACCAGAGCGCGCGCCACGACTCCTTCGGCAACGAGGTGCTGTACTTCTCGCTGGAGTCGCCGCACAAGTCGCTGGAACTGGTGAGCGAGACGACCGTGGCACTGCATCCGCGCTGGGCCGCGCTCGACCCCGCCGCCACCCCGGCCTGGGACGAGGTGGCCGACAGCATGCGCTACAGCGTGGGCGCGACCTTCATGCCCGAGACCGAGTTCTGCTTCGCCTCGCCCAACATCGGCCTGAGCGTCGAGTTGCGCGACTACGGCCTGCAGAGCTTCCCGCCGGGCCGCCCGCTCGCCGAGGGCGCCATCGACCTCATGCGGCGCATCCACGGGGATTTCCGCTACCGCCCCAACGCCACCGCCTACGACACCCCCGCCCACGTGGCCTTCGCCTTGCGCAGCGGCGTCTGCCAGGATTTCGCCCAGGTCATGATCGGCTGCCTGCGCGCGCTCGGACTGCCGGCGCGCTATGTCAGCGGCTACCTGCGCAACGATCCCCCGCCCGGCCACGAGAAACTGATCGGCGCCGACGCCTCGCACGCGTGGGTCTCGGTCTTCTGCCCCGGCAGCGGCTGGATCGACCTCGACCCCACCAACGACATGCTGGCCGACCTCGACCACGTCACGCTGGCACTCGGTCGCGACTACAGCGACGTGTCGCTGCTGCGCGGCCTGATCCTCGGCGGCGGCGCCCACCACGTCGACGTGGCGGTCACTGTGCTGGCTGGCCAGCCCATGGGAGATAATGGGCTCCACGGCAACCGCCCTCCCGCAATCTGAGCGCCCCATGAGCCTCTACGAGACCCTCGGCGTCGAATCCAGCGCCACTCCCGACGACATCAAGCGCGCCTACCGCCGCGCCGCCATGAAATGGCACCCCGACCGCAACCCCGGCCGCGAGGCCGAGGCGCACGCGGCCTTCCAGGAAATCCGCGACGCCTACAACATCCTTTCCGATGGCGAGCAGCGGCGCGTCTATGACGAGGTGTTCGAACGGGAGATGCAGCGCTGGCAGGCCGAACGCGCGGAGCGGGAGGCGGCGGAGCGTGCGGCGCAGCGCGAGGCCGAGCGGATCGCCCAGGAGCATTACGAGAAGATGGTCGTCATCGCGATGCGCTTTGCCGACGAGGGGCACAACCGCGACGTGATTTTCGGCGTGCTGCTGGGGCGGGATTGCGAGGCAGAACTGGCGGGGCGGATTGCGGACAGCGTGTGGGCGCTGGCGGAGTCGCGGCGAGCGGAAGTCGCCGCGGAGGCTGAAGAAGCGGAAGCAGAAGCAGACACGTCGCCGGCCCACGCCCACGCGGATCGGGCCGACCGCCGTACCGGTGCCTTCGAGTCCTTCTGGCAGGGGCTGTTTGGCGTTCGGTCGTAGCGCCGCGCTTATAAGGCAGAACCCGTCGGCTCACCGGGACTTCGATTCAGTTTGGCCGGGATCGCTGTCCCGCCACGACTGATTAGATTGAGCCTGGAATTTAAGACAACGTACTATCTTTTCGCCAGCCCATCTGATCCGCTGGATCTGCTCGGACAAGGTCAGCAACCTGGAGACCTTCCGCAAGCGTCGGCCTGAAGACTTTGCGGCACAGGCCGCGGCATTGGACGCGGACCTGAACCACCTCTGATTACCAAACGGCGGCGCGGCGCTGAGGCCCCCGCCCCCCGTCACTCCACCGTCACCGACTTCGCCAGATTCCGCGGCTTGTCCACATCCGTCCCCCGCGCGCATGCCGTGTGATACGCCAGCAACTGCAGCGGCACCACGTGCAGGATCGGCGACAGGTCGCCATAGTGCTCCGGCATGCGGATTACCTGGATGCCCTCGGACGACTGGATATGCGTGTCCGAGTCGGCGAACACGTACAGCCGGCCGCCGCGCGCGCGCACTTCCTGGATGTTGGACTTCAGCTTCTCGAGGAGTGCGTCGTTCGGCGCTACCGTCACCACAGGCATGGCCTCGGTGACCAGCGCCAGCGGGCCGTGCTTCAGTTCACCGGCCGGGTAGGCCTCGGCGTGGATGTAGCTGATTTCCTTCAGCTTCAGCGCGCCTTCCAGTGCGATCGGATAGTGACGGCCGCGGCCGAGGAACAGGGCGTTCTCCCGACGGGCAAAGTCTTCCGACCAGGCGATGATCTGCGGCTCGAGCGCCAGCACGCCGTGCAGCGCGGACGGCAGGTGGCGCAGGTTGGCGAGCGCCTCGGCCTCGGCGTCCTCGGACAGCAGGCCGCGTACCTTGGCCAGCGTCAGCGTCAGCATGTAGAGGCCGGCAAGCTGGGTGGTGAAGGCCTTGGTCGATGCCACGCCGATCTCGGCGCCGGCGCGGGTCAGGAAGCGCAGTTCGGTCTCGCGCACCATGGCGCTGGTCGACACGTTGCACACGGCCAGCGTGTGCTTGTGGCCCAGCGAGCGGGCGTGGCGCAGGGCAGCCAGCGTGTCGGCCGTCTCGCCGGACTGCGAGATGACGACGACCAACGCGCGCGGATTGGGTACGGTCTCGCGGTAGCGGTATTCGCTCGCCACTTCCACCTGCGTCGGCAGCTTGGCGAGCGATTCGAGCCAGTACTTCGCCGTGCAGCCCGAGTAATAGCTGGTGCCGCAGGCGAGGATCAGTACGCTGTCGATCTCGTGGAAGACCTCGGCGGCACCGGGGCCGAAGATCGACGGGCTGATGGCGTCGATGCCTTCGAGCGTGTCGCCCAGCGCGCGCGGCTGCTCGAAGATTTCCTTCTGCATGAAGTGGCGGTACGGGCCGAGTTCCACTGCCGTGGCGTGGGCCTCGACGACGCGCGCCTCGCGCTCGACCAGATGGTCGTGCGCATCGCGGATGGTCACGCCTTCGCGGCGCAGTTCGACCACGTCGCCTTCATCGAGGTAGATGATGCGGTTGGCGGTGCCCGAAACGGCCAGCGCGTCGGAGGCGAGGAACGTCTCGTTGTCGCCCAGCGCCACGACCAGCGGCGAGCCGGCGCGCGCGCCGACCACCACGTCGGGCTGGTCCTTCGACACGACGGCAATGGCATACGCGCCGTGCAGGCGCTTGGTGATGGCGCGCACGGAGGCGAACAGGTCGCCGCGCGTGGCGCTGCTCGGGTAGCTGTAGGCCTGGTGGATCAGGTGGGCGACGACCTCGCTGTCGGTCTGCGAGGTGAAGCCGTAGCCGGCGGCGCGCAGTTCCTCGCGCAGCGGCTCGTAGTTCTCGATGATGCCGTTGTGCACCAGCGCGATGGTCTCTGCCGAGAAATGCGGGTGGGCGTTGCTGGTGTCGGGCTTGCCGTGCGTGGCCCAGCGCGTGTGCGCCACGCCGACGGTGCCGGCGAGGCCCGAGGCCTGGGTCTGCGCATCGAGATCGGCCACGCGCGACACGGTGCGGGCGCGCTCGAGCGTGCCGTCGCGCACGACCGCCACGCCGCAGGAGTCATAGCCGCGATATTCGAGGCGGCGCAGGCCCTCGATCAGAACCGGAACGATGTTGCGCGTGGAAACCGCGCCGACGATGCCGCACATGGAAAATCCCCCGTCTTCTGCAGGACGCGGTGTGTGCGCCGCGCCCCTGACTCGAAAAATTCAGAACCTCTCGGAACCTTCTCGGAACCCTTTACTGCGCCTTCGGCGCCTTGCGCGGACGCTGCCAGCTGTCGATCGTGACCTGGCGCGCGCGCGACACCGTCAGCTTGTCCGCCGGCGCTTCCTTCGTCAGCGTGGTGCCGGCGCCGAGCGTGGCGCCGCGCCGCACGGTGACCGGGGCCACCAGTTGCGTGTCGGAACCGATGAAGACGTCGTCCTCGATCACCGTGCGGAACTTGTTGGCGCCGTCGTAGTTGCAGGTAATCGTACCGGCACCGATGTTCACGCGCTGGCCGACCGTGGCGTCGCCCACGTAGGCGAGGTGGTTGGCCTTGCTGCTGGCAGCGATCTGCGCGTTCTTGACCTCGACGAAGTTGCCGATGTGAACGTCCTGGCCCAGCTCGGTGCCGGGACGCAGGCGCGCGTACGGGCCGATGCGGCCGTCGGGCCCGATTTTTGCCTCGTCGATATGGCAAAACGGTTGCACCTGCGCCCCCGCGCCCACCGTGGCGTTACGGATCACGCAGTGGGCGCCGATATGCACGCCATCCTCCAGATGCACCCTGCCTTCAAAAACGCAGCCCACGTCGATCGTCACGTCACGGCCACAGGTCAGCTCGCCGCGCACGTCGATGCGCTCGGGATCGAGCAGCGTGACGCCGGCCTCCAGCAGCCGGCGCGCCACGTGGCGCTGGTAGATGCGCTCGACCTCAGCCAGTTGCAGCTTGCTGTTCACGCCGAGGGTTTCCCACTCGGCCGAAGGCTGCGCCGAGACGATGTCGACGCCCGCTTGGGCGGCGCGCTCGATGGTGTCGGTCAGGTAGTACTCGCCCTGCGCGTTGTCGTTGCGCAGGCTCGCCAGCCAGCTGCGCAGGTACGGGGTCGGGCAGGCGATGATGCCGGTATTGATTTCACGGATGGCACGAACTGCATCGCTCGCGTCCTTCTGTTCCACAATGCGGACGATGCGCCCCGCGGCATCGCGGACGATGCGGCCGTAGCCGGTCGGGTCGGCCATCTCGATGGTCAGCACGCCCATGCGCTCGTTGCCGGCCTCGGCCAGCAGGGCGCGCAGGGTGGCGTCGGATGTGAGCGGCACGTCACCGTACAGCACCAGCGTGGGCACGCTGTCGTCGAGCAGCGGCAGCGCCTGCTGCACGGCGTGGCCGGTACCCAGCTGCTGCGCCTGCTCGGCGAAGGCGACGTCGTCTGCCTGCACCGCGGCGCGAACCTTGTCGGCGCCATGCCCGACCACGACCACCAACCGCGTCGGCGACAGCTTGCGCGCCGTTTGCAGCACATGCTGGAGCATCGGCTGGCCTGCGACGGGATGCAGCACTTTCGGCAGGTCGGAATGCATCCGCTTGCCCATGCCGGCGGCGAGAATGACGATATTCACGAGGAGGTCTCTAAGTGATTGTGTTCAGAAGCCAGCTTGACGCCTCGCGCGGCGAGGCTTGTCCCGACCCGCTCACGCCGGCCCGCGGCGTGCATCGCGCGTCCTGCAAACCGCCCCGCAGAATGCCCGGAATCCCGTGGCTGGCCTGGCTTTGCGGGCGCCGGGCCGGGCCCGGGGCAGTGCCGGGCGATTCTAGCATGGCGGGTACGCTGGAATTTTCGGCACTTTCCGCCCGCAGCATGGTTCGGTGGGCCACGCGGCTGCTCGCGGTCTGTGCGCTGGCGACCCTCTGCGCGTGCAACGCGATGAAGCTCGGCTACCAGCAGGGCGACCACCTCGCCTACTGGTGGATCGACCACTACGTCGACGTCTCGGATGCCCAGGAACCGGCCACGAAGGAAGCCATCGCCCGCTTCTTCGCCTGGCATCGCAAGACCCAGTTGCCGGAGATCACCGCCGTGCTGACGAAGGTGAAGGGCGAGGTAAACCAGCCGCTCGACGCGGCGGCGGTGCGGGAGATGCAGGAAGCGTCACGCCGCTTCGCACGGGAGTCCTTCGACTACGCCGTCCCGGATCTCGCGCAGATGCTCCTCACGCTGACGCCGGAGCAGGTGAAGCGCATGGAGGACAAGCTCGCCGAGTCGAACGCCAAATATCGCCGCAAGTTCATGTCGGGCAGCGACAGGAAGCAGGAAGATGCCCGCTTCGACAAGATCATGGACTACGCGAAGCTGGTCTATGGCAGCTTCAGCGACGAGCAGGAACGCCAGATCCGCGCCGCCATGGGCCCGACCATGCAGGGCGCGCCGGCCCGCTACGAGGAGCGCCTGAACCGCCAGCGGGAATGGCTGGCGCTGGTGCACAAGGTGGCGGACGCGAACCCGAAGCCTTCGGTCGCCGAGGTCGAGGCGATGCTGCACAGCTACGGCGACCACTGGCAGAAGCCGCCCGACAACCGCGCGCGGCGCTGGGAAGCCTATAACGAAGCGGGCATCGCGCTGACGGTGACGATCGCCAACCTGACCACGCCGCAGCAGAAGGCGCACGCGGTACAGCGCTTCCAGGGGTGGATCGACGATACGCGGTCGCTGGCGCGGGAAGGCCAGCGCGGCAACGCGCAGGCGGCGAACTAGTGCTGGGCGCCGGGCCTTATTCGGCCGACGGCGCGCCAGCCTGCTCCGGCTCCGGCTGCGAGGGCTGCTGCGCCGCCGGACGCTCGAAGCGCACGAACTCCATGCGGTTCAGGTCGCTGCTGCCGGCAAACACCAGCGCCTTCTGTTCGTAGGTCGTCTCGCCAAAAAGGGAGGCCTCGTCCACCTTTGCCAGCCCGGCCGCCAGCCCGGTGAACGGGAACAGTTCGGTATCGGCCAGGTGCGACGGCACCACGTTGCGCAGCGCCGAGAAGATGTTGTCGATGCGGCCCGGGTTCTCGCGCTCCCACGCCTGCAGCATCTCGTTGACCTTCTTGCGCTGCAGGTTTTCCTGCGAGCCGCACAGGTTGCACGGGATGATCGGGAATTCCATGTCGCGCGCGTAGCTGGCGATGTCCTTCTCGGCGCAGTACGCCAGCGGCCGGATCACGACGTGCTGGCCGTCGTCGGTCGACAGCTTGGGCGGCATGGCCTTCATCTTGCCGCCGAAGAACATGTTCAGGAAGAAGGTCTGGACGATGTCGTCGCGGTGGTGGCCCAGCGCGATCTTGTTGGCGCCCAGTTCCTTGGCGGTCCGGTAGATCACGCCGCGGCGCAGGCGCGAGCACAGCGAGCACGTGGTCTTCCCCTCGGGCACCTTCTCCTTGACGATCGAGTACGTATCCGCCTCGACGATCACATATTCCACGCCGAGCGACTTGAGGTACTCGGGCAGCACATGTTCGGGGAAGCCGGGCTGCTTCTGGTCGAGGTTCATCGCGATGAGCTTGAACTTGACCGGCGCCCGCTTCTGCAGCGCGAGCAGGACCGACAGCATCGTGTAGGAGTCCTTGCCGCCACTCATGCAGACGAGCACGGTGTCGCCGCCTTCGATCATGCCGAAGTCGCCGATGGCCTTGCCGACCTGCGATTGCAGCCTCGTCTCGAGGCGGAAGAAGTTGTTCGAGTGGAGCATGGGACTAGCCTGGGGGAATCACCGGGGCCGGAGGCGGCCTGGAAGGGCCAACATTTTACTTGACCGCCCCGGGTCGCGCTGACGAAGCCTGCGGCGGACTCAGGCCGTCTTGATATGGAAGACTTCCACGCCGACCGAATCGCAATCCGGATACACGTCCGGCTTCTCGGTCGACACGCGCACCGCGCGCACCTTCGGGTGCTTCAGCATGGCCCGCGCCACGTCGTCGCACAGGGTTTCCTGCAGGTGGATGTGGCCCTTGGCCATGCGCTGGGCCACGGTGCTGCGCATGAAGTCGTAGTCGACCACTTCATCGAGCTTGTCGGCCTGCGGCGTGCTCTCCCCCAGCGGCACGAACAGGTCGATGTTGACCAGCACGCGCTGCTCGCCCTTCTTCTCGAATTCGTGCACGCCGATGTTGATCTGCACCTCGTAGTTACGCAGGAACATGCGGCGGCAGTCTTGCAGGGCGGGATGGGAAAGGGCGGAAAGCATGGACATGGGAGACCCCGGTAGGACAGGTATGGGAGCAGGCGCGCCGCTTCAGGACGGCGCGCCGGAGCAAGGCGGGAACGGAGCGCTCACTCCGTGAGGAACATGACGTCGCGCGACAGGGGCATCAGGTGCTGGCCGCCGTCCACGTACAGCGTGGTGCCGGTCACGGCGCGGGCGAGGGCGAGGTAGGCCACGGCCTGGGCGATGTCCTCGGGCGTCGACGACTGGCCGAGCGGCGTCACGCGATGGGCGCGGCGGAAACTCTGTTCCGACTGTTCGCCCGACATCAGCGTGATGCCCGGCGCCACGCCGACCACGCGCAGCCGGGGCGCCAGCGCCTGCGCCAGCTGCACGGTGGCGGTCTGGAGCGCGGCCTTGGACAGCGTGTACGACAGGAAGTCGGGGTTCAGGTTGTCGAGCTTCTGGTCGAGCAGGTTGATCACCACGCCGACCGGGCCCTCCTTCGCCCCGTCCTTGTCCGTCGGGCCGACGTCGGCCAGCGCCTTGTGCATCTCGCGCGCCAGCAGCAGCGGCGCGGCGACGTTGGTGCGCATGTGGGTGTCGAGCGAGGCATACGAGAAGCTGGTCGCCACGTCGTACTGGAACAGCGAGGCGTTGTTGACCAGGCAGGTCGGCGCGCCCAGCGCGGCGGTGCAGTCGGCGACGAGCGTGGCCGTGGAGGCCTCGCTGGCGAGGTCCGCCTGCAGCACGGCGGCGCGGCGGCCGAGGGTGCGGATGCGGGCGGCCAGCGCCTCGGCCTCGTCGCGCGAGCGGTGGCAATGCACGGCCACGTCCCAGCCCTGCGCGGCGAGTTCAAGACAAATGGCGCGGCCGAGCCGGCGCGCGCCGCCCGTGACCAGCGCCACGCCTCGGATTCCGGCGTCGCTGGATGGGTGAGTGGATGCAGGCATTGCTACAATTCGCGGTATGCAGAAAGGCGCTAGTTTACCCCTTCCCCCGGCGGAAGCACTCACCGTTTCGGACACCCTTGCCACCCAGATCGGCGACGCGATCGACGCGGCGGGCGGCTGGCTGGGATTCGACCGCTACATGTCGATGGCGCTCTACGCGCCCGGACTGGGCTACTACAGCGGCGGCGCCCACAAATTCGGCCGCGACAGCCGCGACGGCAGCGACTTCGTCACCGCGCCCGAACTGACCCCTTTCTTCGCCCGCACGCTGGCCCGCCAGGTCGCCCCGCTGCTGGCGGACGTGCCCGACCTGCTCGAATTCGGCGCCGGCACCGGCCGCCTGGCCGCCGACCTCCTGCTCGCGCTGGAGGGGCTCGACCGCCTGCCGCACCGCTACGCCATCGTCGAACTCTCCGGCACGCTGCGCGAGCGCCAGCACGCCACGCTGTCGGCACAGGCCCCGCACCTGCTCGACCGGGTCGAATGGCTGGACCGCCTGCCCGGGCATTTCGAGGGCGTGGTCGTCGGCAACGAGGTGCTCGACGCCATGCCGGTACGCCTGTTCGCCCGCCACGGCGGCCGCTGGCACGAGCGCGGCGTGGCCCGCAGCGTGGCCGGCGACGACAGTACCGCGGCCCACGCCTTCCGCTACGCGGACCGCCCGTTGGCCGCCGAAGCCGTGCCTGACGCGCTGCACGCGATCCCGGGCGACCACGATGTCGTCACCGAGACCCACGAGGAAGCCGAGGGATTCACGCGGGCCATCGGCGCGATGCTCGCGCGCGGCGCCGCCTTCTTCATCGACTACGGCTTCCCCGCCGCCGAGTACTACCACCCGCAGCGCGCGGGCGGCACGCTGATGTGCCACTACCGCCATCACGCGCACCCCGACCCGTTCCTCTACCCGGGCCTGCAGGACATCACCGCGCACGTCAACTTCAGCAGCATCGCCCACGCGGCGGCCGACGCCGGGCTGACCGTGGCCGGCTTCGCCTCGCAGGCGCGCTTCCTGATGGGAGCGGGCATCACGGACCTGCTGATGACCCTCGACCCTGCCGACGCGCGGACCTTCCTGCCCGCGGCCAACGCGGTGCAGAAACTGCTGTCGGAAGCCGAGATGGGCGAACTGTTCAAGGTCATCGCCCTGACGCGCGGGCACGACACGCCGCTGGAAGCGTTCGCCCACGGCGACCGCAGCCACGCGCTCTGACGCCCCATGCTGCGCTGGACGCTGACCATCTTCCTGTGCGTGATCGTCCTGTCGTCGGCGCTGCCGTGGCTGGAGCGGCTGGGCATCGGCCGGCTGCCGGGCGACTTCCGCTTCCGGCTGTTCGGGCGGCAGGTTGTGCTGCCGTTTGCGTCGACGGTGCTGTTGTCGCTGGTGGCTCTGGTGATCGGGCGGTTGCTGTAGGCCGCGCTGAACCACTACATGCCCCGCGGCTTTCTCCCCTCTCCCACCGGGAGAGGGGTTGGGGGTGAGGGCAGGCGCCAGACCAGGCGATATCGCCTCAAGTGCCGCCGCCCCTCACCCCCGGCCCCTCTCCCAACGGGAGAGGGGAGGAATCACCCCCCCAACACTGCCTCCACCGCCGCCACCCGCGCGGTGTGCACCATGTCCTTGATCCTGCCGACATCCCCCGCGCACGCGCGCGCAATCGCGCCCGCGTCCACGCCGGCCGCCGCCTCGCGCGCCGCCAGCAGCCGTGCCGCCTGCGGGTAGTCGCTGCCCTCGAAGCCCTTGCGGCCGCGCTTGTCGGCCTCGCAGGCGAGCAGGGCCTCGGCGAAGCGGTCGGGCTTGCGGAAGGCGTCGCAGCGTTCCAGCAGGCGCGTCACGGCGGCCGCGCCGAATTCGAGCGAGCGGTGGATATTGCCGTGCTCCTTCGCCACCACGAGCGCGAGGTCGCGGCAATCGTTCGGCACGCGCAGGCGCTTGCAGACGCCCTCGGCCAGTTGCACGCTGCGCATCTCGTGGCCGATATGGCGCGGCAGCACGTCGGCGGGCGTGGTCGCCTTGCCGAGGTCGTGCACCAGCGCGGCGAAGCGCACGGCCAGCGAGGTCCGCATGGCGGCGGCCTGGTCGATCACCATCATTACGTGGACGCCTGTGTCGACCTCGGGGTGGTAGTCCGCCCGTTGCGGCACGCCCCACAGGGCCTCGACTTCCGGCAGCAGTTTCGCCAGCGCCCCGCACTCGCGCAGCACGTGGAACATGCGCGACGGATGCGCCTCCAGCAGCCCGCGCGCGAGTTCCTGCCAGACGCGCTCGGGCACCAGCGCGTCGACCTCGCCGGCGTCCACCATGTGCCGCATCAGCGCGACGGTGTCCGGCGCGACCGTGAAATCCTGGAAGCGCGCGGCGAAGCGCGCCACGCGCAGGATGCGGACGGGGTCCTCGGCAAAGGCTCCGGAGACATGGCGGAACAGCCGCGCGGCGAGATCGCGCTGGCCGCCGTGCGGGTCGATGACGGGACCGACGAGATTGCCCTCGGCATCCACCGCCTGCGCCATCGCATTGACGGTCAGGTCGCGGCGCACGAGATCGTCTTCGAGCGTGACGTCGGCCCCGGTGTAGAAGTCGAATCCCTTGTAGCCGACCGCCGTCTTGCGCTCGGTGCGGGCCAGCGCGTATTCCTCGCTGGTGTGCGGATGGAGGAAGACCGGGAAATCCTTGCCGACCGGCCGATAGCCCGCCGCCTCCATCTCGGCCGGCGTGGCGCCGACCACCACGTAGTCGCGGTCCTGGCTCGGCTTGCCGAGCAGCTTGTCGCGGATGGCGCCACCGACGGCGTAGACCTGCATGCGGCTCTGTCCTCCCATGTCCTCAGCCGTTGATGATGACGGCGTCGGCGCGGTCCGGCACGAGACGGTACGGCTCGTCGTCGGCGAGGAAATCGCGCTCCTGGTCCGCGCCGTCGATCCATTCCCGCAGCGCGGGCAGCGTCAGGATGAAGTCGGCGTAGGCCTTGGCGCCATGCCCGGCTTCGTCGGGCAGGTGGATGCCGTAGGTCGCGAAGCGGCTCACCACCGGCGCGTAGAAGGCATCGGCGATGGTGAAGTGGCCGAACAGGAATGGCCCCTGCGCGGCATGGCGCTGGCGCAGGCCCGACCAGATCGCGGCGATGCGGTCGACGTCGCGCTGCACGGCCACGTTCCAGCCGCGGCCCGGCAGGACGGCGGTGACGTTCATCGGCAACTGGTTGCGCAGGTTGGCGAAGCCGGCATGCATCTCGGCGCAGACCGAGCGTGCCTCGGCGCGCAGCTTCGCGTCCTGCGGCCACAGGTTCTTCTCGGGGAAGCGCTCGGCCAGGTATTCGGAGATGGAGAGCGAATCCCACACCGTGACGTCGCCGTCGATCAGCACCGGCACGCGGCCGGCCGGGGAGTACCGGGCGATCTCTTCGGCAAAGGTGCCGACGAACAGGCGCACGCCGATTTCCTCGAAGTCGATGCCGGCGTGGCGCATCAGCAGCCACGGGCGCAACGACCACGAGGAGTAGTTCTTGTTACCGATGACGAGCTTCATCGCGGGAATCCTTGGGAGCGGGAGATCAGGGAGGGGGCACGCCCGGGGAGGCGGGCGAGTCATTTTATCCAGAGCCGGCCGCCCGGCAAAACGAAAATCCCTCGCACTCGCTGTGAAAAGCGATCACATGCAACGCGGTGCGCGCAAGCGCCGGGTGTGCCCTACCGATGCACGCTGCCCCGCATGATCTGCATCTGGGTGTCGCGCGAGTGCCCCGCCAGCACGTCGGTCATCACCGATTCCAGGCTGGTCGGACGCACGCGCAGTTCCGGCGCCATGGTCCCGGACAGCACGTTGTCGAGTTGCATCGAATCGATGTTGTCGCGCGTGAGCACCGGCACGCCGGGCATGTGTTCGAGCACGGCCGCCTCCAGGCGCGCGAGCGCGTCGGGCAGGTGGATGACGGGGCGCGGATGGCCCGAGGCGCTGCCGGCGAAGCGCACCAACTGCTCCAGCGTATAGACCTGCGGCCCGCCGAGGTCGTAGCCGTGGCCGATGGTGGCCGGATTGGTCATGGCGCTGACCATCGCCATCACCACGTCCTGCACGTACACCGGCTGGAAACGCGCGCCGGCGCAGGCCAGCGGCACCACCGGTGCCACCTGCTGCAACTGGGCGAAGAGATTGAGGAAATGGTCGTCCGGGCCGAAGACCACGGACGGACGGAAGATGGTCCAGTCGAGCCCGCTGTCGCGCACCACGCGCTCGCCGTCGCCCTTGCTGCGCTGGTACATCGACGGGCCGTTGCTGTCCGCGCCAAGGGCGCTCATATGGATGAAGCGCCGCACGCCGGTACGGTGGCACGACGCCAGCACCTGCAGCGGCATCTCCACATGCGCGGCGGCGAATTCCTCGCCATAGGGCTGTGCGCGCTCGCCGTGGAGCACGCCCGAGAGATTGACGACGATGCCGTCCACGCCGAGCGAGCCGATGGCGTCGTCGAGGGCGGCGTTGTCGGCCAGTCCGAGTTCCACCACCTCCACGCGCGGCAACAGCAGCAGGTGCTGCGCATGCTCCACGTTGCGGGTGGCGACCACGATGCGTTCGGGGGCGAGGTCGAGCCCCGGCAATGCGCCTGGCTCGATGGGGGCGCCGGAGGCCGAGGCGGCCCCGGCAAGGCGGGAAACGAGATGGCTGCCGATAAAGCCGGCACCACCGATCACGAGGACGTTGCTGGTCTGCATGTCTGGCTCCCGAGACACGGGATGGCATCCGGGCCCGTTTGGTCAATCAGGTCCCCGAACACCACCCCAGCAGGCCAGCGTACCGCTTATGGCAATTACGGCAACTACGGCAGGCTCGTGGTCGTCACAGGCGACGGCGACACCACACCAAGCCGCGCCTTCAGCGACTGCGGCTGACCGCTCATCAATGCAGCATAGTACGTGGCGTTGGAGAGCACGTTCTTCACGTAGGTCCGCGTCTCGCTGAACGGGATCGTTTCCGCGAAGATTGCCCCCTCGACCGGGCGCGACAGCGTGCTGCGCCAGGACTTGGGACGCCCCGGGCCGGCGTTGTAGGCCGCCGAGGCGAGCGTCCACGAGCCGTCGAGGTCGTTGAACACCATGTCCATGTAGTTGGTGCCGAGCTGGATGTTGACGGTCGGGTCGCCCATCATCGCCGGCGAGAAGTCCGTCATGCCGATCTTGCGCGCCACGTACTTCGCCGTGGCCGGCATCACCTGCATCAGACCGTGCGCGCCAGCCGACGAGCGGGCGTTCATGATGAAGCGCGATTCCTGCCGCACCAGCCCGTAGGCCCACGCCATGTCGAGGCCGATGGCGTCGGTCGACCGCTGCATGATGTCGCGATAGGGCATCGGGAAACGCAGCGCAAAGTCGTGCTCGGCCTTCGTGCGGTCTGCCGTGTTGACGGTGCGGTCGAGCAGGCCCACACGCTGCGCATACTCGGCGGCGGCCAGCAGTTCCCGGTCGCTCATGTTGCGCAGTTCCCAGTTCCACTCGCGGTTGCCCTCGAAGCGCAGGTTGAGGTCGTAGAACTTCTGCGCGCGCAGGAAGCCCTGGCGGGTCTTCATCGCATTGATCTCGGCGTCGCTCACGGCAGACTTCGCCGGCAGCGCGATGCGGTTGCCGAGTTCTTCCGTCGCGAGCTGGCCGTAGAAGTTGTACTGGCCGGCAATCGACAGGAACTGCTGGGTGGCATCGACGTCGCGGCCGTCGGCCTTGAGGGCGCGGGCATACCAGTACGTCCATGCCGGGTCCTTCGCGCGCAGGCCCGTGCGCATCAGTTCGACGGACTGGCGCACGCGCTTCCAGTCGCCCTGGCGCAGCGCGGCGCGCACACGCCATTCCTGGCTTTCGTCGGACAGCCAGTCATTGCCGCCAAGGTCCATCTGGCGACGGAAGTAGTCCGCGGCGGACGGGTCGAGCTTCTTGGCGGCGTACTGGCCGATCACGCCCCATGCCGCGCCCTGCTCGTCGCGCGACAGCGACCCGGCACTGGTGGACAGGTAGGCCACGGCCTGCGACGGATCGTTGCGCGCCATCTTCACCACGGTGGCGAGCGTGTCGTTGTCGAACTGGCGGTCCGGCACCAGCGCGGCGATGCGGGCGGCCAGCGTGACGAGGTTCTGCTCCAGCGCCAGCCGCGCCTGGAAGGCCACGTCGCCCGGCTGGATCTGGCGGCTCTGCACGAGGTAGCCCATCAGGTCGACGCAGCCCTCGCCGTAGTACTTCGGATCGACCAGCGTGTTGCGGGCGGCGGCGGCCACGTTCTCGCCCTTGAGGGCGCGCGACATCAGCGCGTAGCACTCGACCTGCGTATCGTCCTTCAGCACGAACTGCGGATACTCGGCGTCGAAGGTGGCCCAGTCGTGCTTCTTGCCGAGCACCAGCAGCCAGTCGTTGCGCATGCGGTCGGCAATGGCGTCGCCCTTGTAGCGCAGCAGGAAGGCGCGCACCTGGTCGTCGGGCGCGTCGATCCGCGCGAGGCCGCTGGCGTCGAACATCTGCGGCTTGATGCGGAAATACTCGACGTACGACGGGATCGGGTAGTCGACCAGCGTGGCCGAGATCGCGTAGGTGCGGTCGACGTCGTTCTTGCGCGCGGCTTCGCGCAGCGCGACGAAGGCATCGTCCGGAACGGCGGGGATCACCGCCGACTGGGCGACGGCGGGTGCAATCGCGCGCCTGGGTGCCGCCTTGTCCGCCTGCTTCTCCGCCTGCTTGTCGGCCACTTTCGCCGACTTGCCGGAGGCCTTGGCGCTGGTCTTCGAGGTGGATTTGCCGGCGGATTTCGCCGTCGACTTCGTTGCAGGCCTGGCCGTGTGCTTCCCGTCCTTCTCGCTGCTCTTTGCTGCCAGCGCCGGCGTGGCAAGCAGGGCACATGCTACGGCGATCCATGCGGCCTGTCGGGCACGCCGCGGATATACTCCCTTCGGCATTCTTTTGCTTCCTTGGTTGTTCCCGGAAATCGCGGCAACCCGCAAGACGCAGGCGTGATACGGGCGCCGCCGTCAGATCTTATCGTTGCAGGCATTATCACACGCCATGTCCCTCCCACAGTTGCCCGAAGATGAAAGGGAAGCGCGCCGCGCGCTGCGCCGGCGCCTGCTCGACGCGCGCGCCACATTGCCGCAGCGCGCGGCGGCCGATGCACGCATCGCGGCGGCGCTGTCGGACCTGCTGGCGGGACTGGCGGCGCACCGGCTCGGCTTCTACTGGCCGATCCAGCAGGAGTTCGACGCCCGCGCCGTGGTGGCGCAGTGGCTGGCCGCCGTGCCGGGCCGCGTCGCCGCCCTGCCCGTCATCAGCCGCCCCGGCGCGCCGCTCGACTTCCACGACTGGACACCCGCCACGCCAATGACCGCCGGCCACTACGGTATTCCCATCCCGGACGGCACCGCGCCGGTCACGCCGGATGTGCTGCTGATTCCCTGCGTCGGCTTCAGCGCCGGCAAGTACCGGCTGGGCTACGGCGGCGGTTTCTATGACCGCACGCTCGCCGCGCTGCACGGCAAACCGGTGGCCATCGGCATCGGCTTCGAGGCCTGCCGCATCGACCTGCCGCCGCAGGCGCATGACCTGCCGATGGACTGGATCGTCAGCGAGAACGGGGCGTTCTAGCGCTCTGCCCCGGCTCCTGCCATCAGGTCATCGACCAGCGCCCGCATGCGGCGCCAGTGCGACCCCTCCCAGAACACCCGCGCGCAGTGATGGCACGTGACGAAGCGGTCGTGCCGCTCCAGCACGCCCTCCGGCACGCGGCCGTCCACCTCGGACTTGTCGATCCGGTGCAGCGGCGCGTTGCAGTCCAGGCAGAGCGAGAACGGCCGCGCGCTGCGCACGAGGTCGAGCCGGTCGAAGATCTCGTGGAGCTGCAAGGTCGACTTGATCGCCCGCACGTAGCAGCCATGCGTGATGTCGCGCCGCTTGAGCAGTTCGCGGTCGCGGGTGAGCACCACGCGGCCCGAGCTGGCCGAAATGCGGGCGATCTCGCTGTCCTCGAAATGGTTGTCGTAGAGGGTGTCGAAGCCGGTCAGGCGCAGCAGGTGCGCCAGCCCGCCGAGGTGGGCGTCGGCCACGAAGCGGGTCACGCGCAGCGGCGCCTCGCGCACGCGCAGGAGCGGACTGACGTCGAGCCGTTCGAACTTGGGATAGACCGAGACGCGGTCGCCGTCCTGCAGGATGCGGGAGAAATCCGACGACTCGCCGTTGACGAGGATGAGTTCGACTTCCGTATGCGGCACGCCGAGCGCCTCGATCATGTGCTTGGTCGTGGCGGCGCGCGCGCAGGCGCAGGTCACGTCCTTGCCGCGCTGGGCGGACGGCAGGAAGTCGTTCAGTTCCTCGTAGAAGCGGAAGGTGGCGATCATGGCCTCAGCGATCATGGCCTCAGGGCGGAACGCCCTCCGTTCTCACCCTCTCCCCTCAGAGGGAGAGGGCCGGGGAGAGGGGTGGTTTAGCAAGGTATCACGCTTCCAGAGCAGACGCTCCCACCCTCTCCCCCGCCCCCTCTCCCGCGGGCGGGAGAGGGGAGAAAACCGCTCACAGCTTGAGCCGCTCCCAGATCTGCCGGGTCGCCCCGGCAGCATTCAGCGTGTAGAAGTGCAGGCCCGGCACGCCGCTGGCGAGCAGGCGGTCGCACAGCGACGTCACCACGTCCAGCCCGAAGGCGCGGATCGACTCGCGGTCGTCGCCGAAGCTCTCCAGCCGCTTCGCGACCCAGCGCGGCACTTCGGCGCCGCACATCTCGGAGAAGCGCATCAGTTGCGAGTAGTTCGTGATCGGCATGATGCCGGGCACGATCGGGCAGTCCACCCCCGCCGCGCGCGCGTCTTCCACGAAGCGGAAGTACGCGTCCGCGTTGAAGAAGTACTGCGTGATGGCCGAGTTCGCGCCGGCCTTCACCTTGCGGGCGAAGTTGTCCAGGTCGTGGCGCGGCGAGCGCGACTGCGGGTGGTACTCCGGATAGGCGGCCACCTCGATGTGGAACCAGTCGCCCGTCTCGGCGCGGATGAATTCGACCAGCTCGTTGGCGTAGCGGAACTCGCCGATCTCGCCCATGCCCGAGGGCATGTCGCCGCGCAGCGCCACGATGCGGCGGATGCCGCCGTCGCGGTAGGCCTGCAGGATCGCGCGGATGCTCTCGCGCGAGGAGCCCACGCACGACAGGTGCGGCGCGGCCTCGATGCCGTCACGCTGGATTTCCAGCACGGTGTCGAGCGTGCCCTGCTGGGTGGTGCCGCCGGCGCCGAAGGTCACGGAGACGTAGCGCGGCTTGAGCGGCACCAGTTGCGCGCGCGTGTTGCGCAGTTTTTCGACGCCCTCCGCCGTCTTGGGCGGGAAGAACTCGAAGCTGAAGTAGCGTTCTTGCATGATGTTTTGGGGCAGGTGCCGGTTCCGGTCAGCCGCGTTCGCCGAGCAGCAGGCTCGCCAGCAGCCAGGAAATCACGCTGTACAGGATCGACCCGATCAGCGCCGCGCCGAAGCTGTCGACCCGGAACCCGCTGAGCAGGTTGCCGACGAACAGGAACAGCAGCGCGTTGATGACGAAGATGAAGAGTCCGAGCGTCAGCAGCGTGACGGGCAGCGTCAGGATGACCAGGATCGGCCGGATCAGCGTGTTGACCAGCGCCAGCACCGCCGCCGCGATCATGGCGGCGCCAAAGCTGCGCACCTGGATCGACGTCAGGATGTACGGCAACACGAACAGCGAAACGGCGTTGATAAGCCAGACGATCAGCAGCCTCATGGTCCCTCCTTCTTCTTTTTTGGCGGTTCGGATCGACCGCTTCGGCCCCGCCCGCGGGCAGGGCCAGAAGGGCCGTCGGCGATCCGTAGCGGATAAATAGCGGATCAGTAGCGGTAGTGGTCGGCCTTGTACGGGCCTTCCTTACTCACACCGATATAGGCAGCCTGCTGCTCGGTCAGTTCCGTCAGCTTCGCGTTCAGCTTGCGCAGTTGCAGGCGGGCGACCTTCTCGTCGAGGTGCTTAGGCAGCGTGTACACGCCCACCGGGTACTTGCCGCTGTCGCGTTCCTGCCAGAGTTCGATCTGGGCGATGGTCTGGTTGGCGAACGAGCTGCTCATCACGTACGACGGGTGGCCCGTGGCGCAGCCGAGGTTCACCAGGCGGCCCTTGGCGAGGATGATGATCTTCTTGCCGTCG
>Ga0160472_100385_pt1 | contig 36837 bp, 34 predicted proteins | sample HID1973M_E11MG_FD_108267 | JGI IMG/M metagenome (GOLD analysis project Ga0160472, IMG submission 108267) | Enriched mosquito-associated microbial communities from UW Madison campus, WI, USA - HID1973M_E11 MG | ecosystem: Host-associated > Arthropoda: Insects > Digestive system > Unclassified ... | reverse complement strand
GTTCACAAATTCCGCGTGCACCCACGATCCCTGTAGGAGCTGGCTTGCCAGCGAAGACGCCGGCACATCCAGCATCTACACCGCCTGACACACCGCCTTCGCCGGCAAGCCGGCTCCTACAATCTGGCACCCACAACCAATGACATGGCATGGGCGCACACATGCCGCCTTGCCACCCGGGCGTAGTATCAAAACCGACCTTCAGGGCACACCCCCGCTCAAGCAGGCCCTGCAAAGCAACGCTAAACCCTCCATTTCCTCAATAAAACAATAAATCGACCTTCGGGTCGCGGGAGACTTCTGTGCTTAAGAAAAGTGCGTTGGGCTGGCCAAAGATTGCCGGCCTCGGAATTGCGTTGGTGGTGGCCGGGCAGTTTTCCGGCTGGAACTTCGGGCTGGCGGCCGGTGGCTGGATGAACATGCTGATCGCCACCCTGCTGATGGCCCTGCTCTGCGGCGGCCTGGCCTTGTGCGTGGCGGAACTGTCCACGGCCTTGCCCAGTGCCGGCGGTGTGTTCGTCTACGCACAAAGCGCCTTCGGCCCGTTCGTGGGTTACCTGGTGGGCGTGGCCTGTGCGGTGGCGCTGACCATCGGCACCGGTGCGGCAGCCACCTTCATCTGCGCCTACACCGAATCGATCTTCGGCCTCGGCGGCTGGACGGTGAAGATCGCCCTGTTCGCGGTGATCATCGGTATCCACATGCGCGGCGTCGGTGAGGCCATGGGCCTGACCTTCATTGCCGGTGTTATTGCGGTTGTTGCCCTGCTGACCTTCGGCGTGGCCATGGCGCCCCACGTTGAACTGGCCAACCTGCTGACCCTGCCCGCCAGCGTCACCACCCCGGTGAGCCTGGGTGGCATCTTCGCCTGCGTGCCGTTCGCCATCTGGCTGTTCATCACCGTCGAACAGACCGGCTCGGCAGCAGAAGAAGCGAACGATCCCGGCCGTACCATGCCCCGCGGCATCCTCGCGGCCATCGGCACCTTGCTGGTGACCGCACTGGTCGTGCTGGTCTGCGCCCCGGGCGCCGGCGGTGTCGAGCTGGTGGGTTCGGCAGGCGATCCGCTGTACGCGGCGATGTCCAGCAACAGTGCGTTCGGTGAAGGCTCGTGGCTGGCCAAGGTGATTGGCTGCGGCGCGGTGTTCGGCCTGATCGCGACCTTCTTCTCGCTGGTCTACGCCGCCTCCCGCCAGTTGTTCGCCATGGCCCGCGACGGCCTGTTCCCGCAATGGCTGGGCAAGACCGGCAAACGCGGCACACCTTACCCGGCGCTGTTGCTGATCGGCGCCATCGGCCTGCCGCTGTCGGAAGTCGACCCGGCCACCGTGATGCTCGCCGTGGTCCTGCTGCTCAACGTTTGCTACTTGTTCATTTTCGGCGCCTACCTGCGCATCAAGACCGGTCAGCCCGACCTGCCACGCCCGTTCACCCTGGCCGGCGGCAAAGCGGTGGCCTGGCTCGGCCTGGCCCTGACCCTGGTGGTCATCGCCGCCTGCTTCCAGCTCGACATCAAAATGCTGATCGCCCTCGCGGTGACCTTCACCCTGTGCATCGCCAACTACCTGCTGCGCACCCGTCGCACCGCTCACATCGAGGTTCCAGACCATGCCTGAAGACACTCTCCTGCAACGCCGCCATCGCGTGCTCGGCAGCGCCTCGCCGCTGTTCTACGACAACCCCCTGCACCTGGTGCGCGGCGAAGGTGTGTGGCTGTTCGACGTCGACGGCCGCCGCTACCTCGACGTGTACAACAACGTGCCTTGCGTCGGCCACTGCAACCCCCACGTGACCGAGGCGATGCACCGCCAGGCCACCACCCTGAACATCCACACGCGCTACCTGGATGAACAAGTGGTGCGCTACGCCGAGCGCCTGACCGCGACCTTCGGCGAACCGCTGGACACGGCGATGTTCACCTGCACCGGCAGCGAAGCCAATGAACTGGCCCTGCGCCTGGCACGCTTTGCCAGCGGCGGCACCGGCATCATCGTCAGCGACTACAACTACCACGGCAACTCGGCCTCCCTGGCCGAGGTGACCACCGCCCTGCCCTCGCCGGAACCCTTCGCCGCCCACGCCCGGGCCGTGCCGATCCCGTGCCTGTACCGCGCACCGGCGGGCACCACCGAAGCGCAACTGGCCGAGCAATACGCGGCCAACATCGCCGCGGCGATTGCCTCGATGCAGGCCCAGGGCATTCGCCCGGCCGCCCTGCTGATCGACACCCTGTTCGCCAACGAAGGCCTGCCACGGGTGCCGGCCAGCTTCGTCAATAAAGCCGCAGCGTTGATCCGCGCTGCCGGTGGTTTGTTCATTGCCGACGAAGTGCAGTCCGGCTTCGGCCGTACCGGCGAGCACATGTGGGGTCATCAGGCCCACGGCGTGGTGCCGGACATCGTCACCCTCGGCAAGCCGATGGGTAACGGTTACCCGCTGGCCGGGTTGATCACCCACAAGGCGCTGGTCGAATCCTTCGGCCGCAACGCCATGTACTTCAACACGTTCGGCGGCTCGCCGGTGGCCGCGGCCGTCGGCATGGCGGTGCTCGACGTGATCGAAGAGCAGCAACTGCTGCACAACGCGCAAAGTGTCGGCGCCTACGTGCAGCAACGCTTGCAGGAGCTGGCGGGCAAACATTCGATCATCGGCGATGTGCGCGGCAAAGGCCTGTTCTTCGCCATGGAACTGGTGCGCGATCACGCCAGCAAGGAACCCGCCGGGCTGGAAGCGCGCAAGGTGGTCAACGACATGCGCGAGAACGGCGTGCTGATCAGCAAGATCGGCGCCGGCGACAACATTCTCAAACTGCGTCCGCCGCTGGTGTTCAGCCGCGACCACGCCGACCTGTTCGTCGACACCCTGGACCACGCCCTGAGCGCAATTTGAGGCCTTGTCATGACTGATTTCCACACCCTGAACCACGACCAGCAAGTCGCCCGCCTGCACGACCTGGCGCGCGATGCCCTGCAACACTGGGAAGGCGAATTCGCCGACATCGAACTGGTCAAGTTCCGCGAGAACGCGGTGTTTTCCGCCTGGCGCCACGACGGTCAGCGGGTCGCCCTGCGCATCCACCGCAACGGCTACCACTGCGAAGCGGCGCTGCGTTCCGAACTGCAATGGATGGAGGCGCTGGCCGCGGCCGGCATCACCGTGCCGAACATCATCCGCGCGCAGAATGAAAGCCACCTGATCGAAGTCACCCACCCGACCATCGGCGAGCCGCGCCACATCGACATGCTCGCCTGGCTGCCGGGCGCCACCGCCGGTACGTCCGAGGCGGGGGTGCAGGCCGATACCGAAATCGATTTCCTGTTCCGCGAAGCCGGTGCGATTGCCGCGCGCATCCACGTGCATTCGGCGCACTGGCAGCAGCCGGACGAGTTCGTCCGGCATGCCTGGGACGAGGACGGCCTGATCGGCGCCAACCCGTTCTGGGGGCGCTTCTGGGAGCTGGAACAGCTCAGCGACGAGCAACGCGAACTGCTGCAACTGGCCCGGCGCACGGCGCGCAAGGACTTGCGCCAGTACGGTCGGCACCTGGGTAACTTCGGCATGATCCACGCCGACCTGGTGCCGGAGAACCTGCTGATCGAAGGCCCGCAGCTGCGCCTGATCGACTTCGATGATGCCGGGTTTGGCTGGCACATGTTCGAGCTGGCCACCGCCCTGTACTTCTGTTTGGATGACCCGCGCTTCGAGCAGATCAAGACGGCGTTGCTCGATGGCTACCACGCGGTCAAGCCCCTGACCGACGCGGATCGCCAGGCCCTGGCGTTGTTCCTGATGCTGCGTGGGACCACGTACCTGGGCTGGATTCACACCCGCCAGGGCACGCCGACGGCGATTGAAATGGCGCCGATGTTGATTGAGCGGGCGTGTTTGCTGGCTCGGGAATATTTGCAGGTCTGACACACCGCCATCGCAAGCCTGCTCGCTCCCGTAGGAGCTGCCGCAGGCTGCGATCTTTTGATCTTGATCTTCGGCTGTTGCTCAAAAGCAGAGATCGCAGCCTGCGGCAGCTCCTACAGTTGCTCTGCGTCGCACGCAAAACTTGTGTTCACTGCAGATCCCTGTGGGAGCTGCCTCGCCAGCGATGAGGCCGGCACATCCAACATCTTCACCGCCTGACACGCCGCCATCGCTGCGATGCGGCGACCCGACAAGCCAGCTCCTACAGTTGATCTGCGTCGCACGCAAAACTTGTGTTCACTGCAGATCCCTGTAGGAGCTGGCTTGCCAGCGATGAGGCCAGCACATCCAACATCTCAATTGCCTGACACGCCGCCTTCGCTGCAATAGGGCGACCCGACAAGCCAGCTCCCAGAGGTCTGGCGGTGTCAGCCAGTCTGCCGCGGATCAAAATCATCCAAAACCCGATTCACCGCCAACTCCCCCAACATAATCACCTGAGCAATCCCCAGCAGGGTATTGCGGTGCCCGCCTTGCAGAAAACCCGCCAGGTCATTGACCATCACACTCGCCGAAGCCAGGGATTCGCAGGCATGCACCAGCAGGGTTGCGGTGTCGATGTCGGGGTTGATGGAGAACAGCGCGGAGGGTTTGTGCGGGGTGGCCATGATGTGGGCGGCCGGGTCGGGGCAGGTTTCGGTGTGCGGTGGATCGGGGGTGATTTTTAGCATGAATCGGTCTCCTGAAGCGTGGAGCCGTCACCAGATCGCTGCTAAACGAAGGGTGGCAGCTGTGCGCAGGTTAGCAGACCGGGGAGACACGAAACCGGCGCGCCCGAGGACGCCCTGCGCACTGCTGCCATAAAGTGCAGGGATAGGGATACCTGACTGTCTGGACTGCAAAAATGCGTTTCGTGAATCCACGGGCTGCTAAACCCGATCACTGATGAGCAGTGACCCGGAGCAAGTTACCGATGGCCCTCAAAGCGCACAAGCCGGCGGATTCTGGCGTACCTGTAGGCAATGACGCAAGGCGCTGTGGCTTGCAGGAAGTTACCCCTACAGCCGTTAAACAGGCATTTCAATCGGACACCGCTATCGCCAGCAGGGCTAGCTCCCACAGTGGCTCGCATTCTTCCTGAAGTACACAGTCAACCTGTAGGAGCCAGCCTGCTGGCGATGAGGCCAGCACATCCAACATCCCTGCAACCTGACACTCCGCTATCGCCAGCAGGCTGGCTCCCACAGTGGATTTGCAGCGAACACAAATACCATCCACGGCGAAGAACCCTGTGGGAGCGGGCTTGCCCGCGATGAGGCCGGCACATCCAACATCCCTGCAACCTGACACTCCGCTATGGCGGACACACTTGTGGCGAGGGAGCTTGCTCCCGCTCGACTGCGCAGCAGTCGCAATAAATTTCGCTGTTATCGATTTCTTTAGGGCCGCTTCGCAGCCCCGCGGGAGCAAGCTCCCTCGCCACAATCAATCAAGCCGCACTGGCATGCTCAAGACGATGAAACAAGCGGTTGAAGTACACCAGGCTGTCCCGCGGCTCGCGCACGCCGACCTGGGTCAGTTCGACGAACATCACCGAATGGGAACCCACTTCCTTGCACTCGGTGATGCGCCCCTGCAGCTGCACCAGGGCATCGCGCAGCACCGGCACGTCGGCGGCGCCGTCGTCCCACAGGTCCCATTCGAAGCGCTCGGCCATCGGCACCTTGGTCATGCCGGCGAAGTGCTTGGCCAGCTCTTCCTGCTCGCCGCACAGCACGTTGACGCACAGGTGGCCGTTGGTGCGGAACACGTCGTGGGTGGCGCTGTTGCGGTTGACGCACACCAGCACCGTGGGCGGCGAGTCGGTCACCGAGCACACGGCGCTGGCGGTGATGCCGCAGCGCCCGCCCGGGCCGTTGGTGGTGATGATGTTCACCGCCGCCGGCAGCTGCGCCATGGCGTTGCGAAAGTCGATTTGCTGCTGGCTCAGATCGGCCATGTCGGTGCCCCTTCCGTTCAGGAGGACCGCGTTCAAGGCGGCCCGTAGGTGATGGAACAAGAGTAAGGCGCAAGGCACACCGCAACCATTCTGACGATCACCATGGCAGGGTTGGGTTTCCGCTAGTCGACTAGGTGGTTTCTTTATCGCAAGGGCCGGTCACAGTAGGTATTCTGCACACTGGCTCCCATTGGATGAGCCTCGAGTCCGCCGCGCGTGTGCGCGGGAAAACAACAATTAGAAATTTCCGTGGCAGTCCCTGATGCAAACCCGCAAACCGATTGTTTACATCGTTGACGACGATAAAGACCTGCGAACCTCGCTGGCCTGGCTGCTGGAATCGGTCAGCGTGCAGGCGCAGTGCTTTGCCGGCGCCGAAGAGTTCCTCAGCCAGTACGACCCCAGCCAGCCCGCGTGCCTGGTGCTGGACGTGCGCATGCCGGAAACCAGCGGTTTCCAGTTGCAGGAAATCCTCAACCAGCGCGGCAGCAGCCTGCCGACCATTTTCGTCTCGGCCCATGGCGACATTCCGATGTCGGTCACGGCGATGAAGAATGGCGCACTGGATTTCGTCGAGAAGCCCTACAACCCGCAGCAGATGATCGACCGCATCCAGGCCGCGCTGAAAACCGCCGTGCACGCCCAAGCCGACCAGGCGCAGCGCCAGAACCTGCAAGGCAAGCTGGCCCTGCTGACGGCCCGGGAACGGGAAGTGTTGATGTTGGTGGTCGATGGGAAGGCCAGCAAGGTGATCGCCCGGGAGCTGGACATCAGCGTGAAGACCGTGGATGTACACCGCACCAAGATCAAGGAAAAGATGGGCGTGACCAGCATTGCCATGCTGGTGCGCGAGGTTCTGCATCTGCCGGTGGATGAGCCGGTTCGGCACTGATTAAAGCCTCAAGACTTGCGGCGGTCGCCAGGCCGCCATCGCGGGCAAGCCCGCTCCCACAGGGTGAATTGCGAACACAGCATTTGTGTCTGGCGCAAATCCTGTGGGAGCGAGCTTGCTCGCGATGGGGCCGGCACATCCAACATCTATGCAGCCTGACACTCCGCCATCGCGAGCAGGCTCACTCCTACAGTTTGATCTCTGTCGTACACCGATTTTGTGGTCGCTGGAGATCCTCTGTAGGAGCCAGCCTGCTGGCGAAGAGGCCGGCACATTCAACATCTATGTAGTCTGACACGACGCCATCGCGAGCAGGCTCACTCCTACAGTTTGGTCTCTGTCGTACACCGATTTTGTGGTCGCTGGAGATTTACTGTGGGAGCTAGCCTGCTGGCGATGAGGTTGGCACATTCAACATCGATGTAGTCTGACACGACGCCATCGCGGGCAAGCCCGCTCCTACAGTGGATCCTGGTCGTTCGCGGGTTTTGTGGTCGCTGGAGATTTACTGTGGGAGCCAGCCTGCTGGCGATGTGGTTGGCACATTCGACATCTATGTAGTCTGACACGACGCCATCGCGGGCAAGCCCGCTCCTACAGTGGATCCTGGTCGTTCACGGGTTTTGTGGTCGCTGGAGATTTACTGTGGGAGCCAGCCTGCTGGCGATGAGGTTGGCACATTCAACATCGATGTAGCCTGATACACCGCCCTCGAAGATCTGATACCTGTAGGAGCTGCCGAAGGCTGCGATCTTTGATCTTGAAAAAATCAAAGTCAAAAGATCGCAGCCTTCGGCAGCTCCTACGGGGAACACATTAGGTCGCGGGTATAGCTGCAATCAAACCTGGCTATACCGCTTGCGATAAGCCCCCGGCGACACGCCGAAGCGTGACTTGAACGCCGAAGAGAAATAGCTGGAATCCGAGAACCCCCACGCATAACACAACGCCGAGAGTTTCTGCTCGACGTCGGCGCGGCGCAGGTTTTCGGCGCAGAAGTCCAGGCGGCGGTGCTTGATGTATTGCGCCACCACCAGGCCGCGCTTGGAGAACATGCGGTACAGGCCGCGCACGGAAATCCCGACTTCACGGGCGATCAGTTCGGGGCACAGTTCCTCGTCGCTGAGGTGGGCGTCGATGAAGGCGATGATCTTGCGAAATTGCCGCTCATGGGCGTCGGCGCCGCTGTCCCGAGCGCCGATGCCGGGCAGCAGCAGGCTGGCGAGGGCGTCGAGCACCGCTTCGCTTTCCTGCATGTCCAGGCCTTCCTGCTGACGGGTGTCGAGCACCAGCTTGTTGGCCATTGCGGCCAGCGGGCTGTTGGCGGCAATACGCGTGGCGCAGTTGACGGCATTGAAATGCGAACCGCGCTCAACCACCTGACGCGGCAGGATCAGCGATAGCTGGCGTGAATCCTCGTTGTAGGTCATGTCGCTCGGGCGGCTGGCGTCGATCAGGGCGATGTCGCCACAGCCCAGCAGCGCACGGTTGTCGCCCTGCTCCAGTTGCGAACTGCCGCGCATCTGGAACACCGCGTAGTAATGGCCGTCGCTGCTGGTGCTGACGTCCTTGCTGGTGCGATACAGATGCACATGCGCCATGTCGACCACACTGAGGTTGATCGCGCCGCTGCGAAATTCTGTCAGCCCGCCATAGAAGTCGGTGTCCAGCGCCCGCGCGTCGAAACGCCCACAGGCCTGGTTCACCTGGCTCAACCAACTTTCGAACGCCTCGTTGCGCACCGTCGATGCTGTGTTCATGTCCGCAATGCCTCACGTTTTTTTGTTATTTTCCGACCGCTTCGTCGAGCGGTTCGGTAAAAATCTGACTCGTTTTCTCGCCATCGCCTCCCTCGATGGCCGCCGGGCGCCCATTCAACAGGCTCCGGCGCATGGATTCCAGTCTTCCTTGGTCTTAGATGTCCAATACCAGACGAGCGGAAAGAGCCCGGGATACACAGGCGCAAATCTGCTTGTTGGACGCCTTTTCCTTGTTCGACAGGCAATTGTCGCGGTGCTCCGGTACGCCGTCGAGGACTTCGACGATGCAGGTGCCGCAGATGCCTTCGCGGCACTCGGTGTCGATATCGCAGCCATAGGCTTGCAGCACGTCGACCAGGCTGCTGTCCGCCGGGACCTGCAGCACCACGCCGGAGCTGGCCAGTTCCACTTCGAAGCTGCCGGTGGGCGCGTTGTTGGCGGCCGGGTCGGCGGCGAAGTGCTCAAGGTGAATGGCGTCGTCCGCACGGGTGCGCGCGGCCACTTCCACCACTTTGTTCATGAACGGCGCCGGGCCGCAGGTGTAGACGTGGGCCGCAGTGCCGGCACGATCGAGGCAGGCGCTCAAGGCGCCGTCCAGGTCGGCCGGTTCGACACCGTAGTGGAACTCGACGTTTTCCGGGAAGTTGGTGGACAACAACTCGGTAAACGCGGCGTACTGCTCCGAACGTGCAAAGTAGTGCAAGCGATAGGTCTGACCGCTTTCGGCCAGGCGATAGGCCATGCTCAGCAGCGGCGTGACGCCGATACCGGCGGCAAACAGCACGTGTTCGCGGGCCGATTCATCGAGGCGGAACAGGTTGCGCGGCGCGCCCATTTCCAGCTCCATGCCCTCTTCCACTTGCTCGTGCAACGCCTGCGAGCCACCGCGCGATTGCGCCTCTTTCTTCACCGCCACCAGATACGCGCGACGGTCCTGTGGCGGGCTGCACAGCGAATACTGGCGGGTAACCCCGGTCGGACCTGTGAGGTCGACGTGGGCGCCCGGTTCATAGGTGTCGAGCGGCTGGCCGTCACTGCGCACGAGGCGAAAGGAACGGATATCCAGCGCTTCGTCGACGATCCTTTCGATCTTCACCTTCATCATTTGCATCACCTGAATACTTGTTTGGGTTTAACACTACGGCTTGGACTGCATCCCCGTAGGAGCTGCCGAAGGCTGCGATCTTTTGATTTTGTTTTACAATCAAGATCAAAAGATCGCAGCCTTCGGCAGCTCCTACGGGGTTATTTTTTCGGCCCTGAATCAGCGCATGAACAGGCCGCCGTTGATGTCCAGGCACGACCCGGTCACGCACGAGGCGTTATCGGCGATCAGCAGCAACACGCTGTCGGCGACGAACGCCGGATCACCCAGGCCGCCGGTCGGGATCATTTTCAGGATCATTTCCAGGCGCTCCGGCGTCACCGTTTCGCGCACGATCGGCAAGTCCAAGGGACCCGGCGAGATGCTGTTGACCGTCACGCCCTGGGGCGCCAGCTCACGAGCGAATACCTTGGTCAGGGTGGCCACGCCGCCCTTGGCTGCCGCGTAGTGCGCGCCAGTGGCGGTGCCGCCGTTCTGCCCGGCCAGGGAGGCAATGTTGACGATGCGGCCGAAACCGCGCTCGGCGAAGTGCGCGCCGAACACCTGGCAGGCGACAAAAGTGCCGCGCAGGTTGACCGCCATCGACTCGTCGAACTCTTCTGGCGTGATGTCCATCAGCGCCGCGACTTTCGACATGCCGGCGTTGTTCACCAGAATGTCGGTGCCGCCCCACTGCTCGCTGAGCAGGTCGCGGGCACGCTGGAAGTCGGCCTTGTTGCGCACGTCCAGTTCAAGGGCGATAGCGGTGGCGCCGCTGCCGTCCAGTTCGGCGGCCAGTTGCTGCACGCCATCGAGGCGCACATCGGCCAGGCCGACGCGATAACCCGCTGCGTGCAGGCGGCGGGCGATGCACTCGCCCAATCCGCGGGAGGCGCCTGTGACCAGGGCTACTCGACTCATGATGTTGCCCTCACAAAAGGAAGCCGAGCGCGCTCAGGCTGTCGGTGGAGTTGATCAGGCGTACCACTTTGCGCTCCAGGGACGGCACGCCGTCGGTGAAGCGGATGCGGTGGTTCAGGTCGGCCACGAACGGTGTGTGCACGCCACGCTTGTAGGCGTACAGCAGTTGCGCGGAATTGACTTCGACGATGTCGCCGGCCGCTTCCACCAGACGGAAACGCGAGACCGTGCGGATGGTTTTCGCCGCGTCCACCGCCGACGGCGAGAAGCCGGCGCTCAGGCGTTCGATACGCAGGGCACGCATGTGCGCGTCGTCGTAGGCGTAGTTCAGCGTCGCTTCGAAGTCTTCGGTGTCCGGGTCGATCGGCACGATGTACTTGCCGCTCTCGCTCCACAGGGTCGCCCACTCGGCGTAGTTTTTGTGGTCGAGCAGTTCGGCTTCGCGCCAGATGAATTCGATGGCCTGGGCCAGCGGGCCGGTGAAGCCGTTCAGGTTGTCGTGATTGCTCATTGGCTCATCATCCTTTTCCACATGTCGTAGGCACCGCGCATGCCGCCTTCGTCGGTGGCGTGGCTGACCTTGTCGCCGTTTTCAGCGGTGATTTCGCGGTTCAGGCCGCGGTTGACCAGGATTGGCGCATCGACGCCGGCGTACGAGCCGCGCTGTACGCGATCCCAGGCTTCGGCATCGTCAGGGCTGCCGAAACCGAACGGACCCTGGAAGTGTTCGTGAATGCGCATGCGTTCGCGGTTGGCGATTTCCGGGCCGCCGTCCATGCCCAGGGCCACGTGGCGGATCTCGGTTTCAGTCACGGAGACCGGGCGCAGCACGCGGAAGAACGACATCGACATGGCGATGTTCGGGAACAGGTTCAGGTTGAAACCGGCGCCGTGCAGCGAACGCACGATGCGACGGACCTGATCGGCCGGCATGGTTTTCGACAGTTCTTCGGTCACATGGGCGAAGCGCTCCTGCAACTTCTCGGTGCCGTCGTCGTGATCCAGGTCGACGTGTTCCGGCACCATGACCATGACGCTGTGACCGTTGCCCAGGGAGTGGGTCACGGCTTGTTCGTCGGTCATGAACGAGAGCATTTCCGAGGTTTCTTCATCGACCGACGACATGAACGACTTGTGCACGATCGGGAAGTGGTAGCCGTCGGTGGTGTTTTCCAGCTGGATCTTCCAGTTGCCCTTGAAGCTGAACTTGTGTTCGCCCTGGGTCTTGATCGGGTAGCCGGCGCCCTGTTTCATGAACAGGTCCATCCAGTGCTTCGCACCGCCGAGGAAGTCTTCCAGCGGTTCGATGTCATCGTTGTAGCTGGCGAAGATCATGCCGGCGTAGCTTTCCACGCGCAGGCTGGTCAGCGGCAGTTCGGATTTTTCCAGGATGCCTTCGTAGCCGTCCGGGTAAGGCAGCGCGCGCAGCTTGCCGTCCAGGCCGTAGGACCAGCTGTGGTACGGGCAGGTGAAACCGGTGGCGTTGCCCTTGTGCTTCTCGCACACGGTGGCGCCACGGTGGCGGCAACGGTTTTCCAGGACGTTGATGTTGTTCTTCTTGTCGCGAACAACGATCACCGGGCGACGGCCGATGGTGGCGGTCTTGAAATCGCCAGAGTTGCGCACTTCACTTTCGTGCGCCACCCACACCCAGGTGCGGTAGAAAATCTTTTCCAGTTCGGCTTCGAACAGGGCCGGGTCGTTGTACAGCGAGACGTCGACGCGGTCGTGCTGGACCAGCTCTTCAGGACTTTTCGACGATGCGATCAGCCGGTATTCATGAGTGCTCATGCGGTTCTCCTCATGGCTTATTTTTATGATTGGGTTTTCGAGCGGGCGGACAGACCGGCCATGCTCTGTTGCAACTGCGCCCCGAAGGCGCAGACGAGTTCGTCCTGACCTTTGCGACCGACGATTTGCATGCCGACTTTCAGTCCGCCGCAATCGAGTTCCACCGGCACGGTCAGCGCCGGGTGACCGCTTAAATTGAATGGCCGCACCAGCGGCGTCATGCCGGCCACGGCCTTGCTGCCGGCGCGGGCTTCGGCAAGGGTCGGTGGCAGGGTGGGCAGCGTGGGCAGCAGCAATACTTCGAAGTCTTCCAGCGCCGCGTCCACCTGTTGGGTGAAGCGCATGCGCACGGCTTCGGCCTGGGCCAGTTCTTCACGGCTGGTGCGGGCGGCTGCAAGCAGACGGGTTTCGACGTCGGCGCCGATCAGGCCCTTGCCGGTCAGGTGACCGAAGGCCGCCCAGTTTTCAAAATTGATCACGGTCAGGCCGGCGGCGAACGCGGCTTCGAATTCGCTCAGGTGCAGGTGGCTGCGCCGCCATCCGGCACGGTCGGCGGCCGCGCCGAGGCTGGCTTGCAGGTGCGAGTCGCAGGCCACTTCGAGAAAGCCGACTTTGGCGCCGTCGCCCGGCATGCCCTGAAGGGTGAAACCCGGGCAGATTACCTGCATGGCCGCGATCAGGTCGTCCATGCACCGGGCGAACGGGCCGACGCAATCGAGGCTCGACTCCAGCGGATGGGCGCCGACCCGGCTGACCCGCCCGTAGGTTGGCTTCAGTCCGGCCACGCCGCAGCACGCCGCCGGCACCCGCACCGAACCACCGGTGTCGGTGCCCAGGGCGATGTCCGCCAGGCCCGCTGCAACGGCCGAAGCCGAACCGCTAGAGGAGCCGCCCGGGACGCGATCAGGCGCCTGCGGGTTGATCGGCGTGCCAGTCAGGTCGTTGATCCCGGTGACGCCAAAGGCCAGCTCGTGCAGGTTGGTCTTGCCAACGATCTGCCAGCCGGCCGCGAGCACAGCATCCACCACCTCGGCGTTGTGCGTGGCCGCCGGTGCATCGGCAAAGGCCCGGCTGCCCGAACGGGTCGGGTAGCCGGCGATGTCGATAGAGTCCTTGATGGCTACGCGCTTGCCGTTGCCACCCAGGGTGAATTCGCTGATGAAGGTGCTCATGCGCCTGGCTCCGAACGATTGAGATCCGTATTGAACAAACGCTGCGTGCGGAAATGCGCGATCAACCAGGTGCCGTCGACGCAGCGGAAATCGATGTTCAGGCGGGTGCCGAACAGCTCGTTGCGGCCATCGGCGTAGGTGGAAATCTGCTGCATGATCCACTGCCCCTGTGCCGTGCCGCCGTCCACCAGGATCGACTCGCTGGTGAGGTAATGCAGGTTCAGGCGGAAGTGATCCGAAGGCGGCAGGTAGCCGCCGACGAACGCCGCCACCGCCTCACGGCCACGGTGCTGGCCGAAGGTTTGTGCGGTCTGGCTGCCGATGCCTTCCCAGATCGCGTCTTCGGTGAACAGGCAGGCCAGGTCGCTGACGTGGGTCGGCGCCCGTGGCACATCGCACAGGTCCATGTAGCGCGCCATCACGCGGCGCACAGCACTTTCCCCTTCGAGCGTCGCCAGACGTTGCAACAAGGCCTCGTTCATGGCTTACACCTTGGCCGCGTCAGGGATGGTCAGTGGACGACCGATACGCGCTTCGATCTTGGCGTAGCGCCACAGGCTGTACTCGCCGACCGGGGTGGTGCGGAACAGGTTGCAGGCGTCGATCACCGACTGGTGGCAGTCGACGTCGGCCATGATGTACACGGTCCATGGCGAGGTGGTGGACGGGCCGACCATCAGGCGGTCGTCATCCATCGCGCCGAGCACGTTGATGCCGGGCATAGCGCCGAGGTCGCCCATCATCTGGCTGAAACCCTTCCACACGCTCAGGCCTTCGCCGGTGGGCAGGTCGAAAAAGTTCTGGGTGATGCCGATGCAGAAGACGACGCGCAATGGTTCTTTGGTGGCTTGTGACATGACGTTGAATCCTTGAAAAAATGAATGAAAAATCAGATGTAGCCCGGGAACGGCGGCACGCCGAGGAACACCGAGCCGGCGCCGTCGTACAGCCCTTCGCTGAGGAAGGCGTGCTGGGTCACCACCATCGAATCGCGCAGGTAGCGCTGCAGCGGGTGGCGCAGGTAGATCGCGGTGGTACCGGCCAGGCCGTAGGCGGCCTGGACCACGGCGGCACCGGCCTGGGAAGCGTGGATCGCCGACAGGCGCAGCTGGCTGGTTTGCTCCGGGGTCACCGGGTTGCCGGCCAGGATCGAGTCCCAGACCTGTTCGGTGGTGTTGTAGAAGAAGCCACGGGCAGCGCTGAGCTTGGCTTCGGCCTTGGCGATCTCGATGCGCACGTAGGCGCGGTCGGACAGTTTTGGCGCACCGGTGATGCCGCTGCCGCCGGCCATGCGGCTGATTTCATCGAGAGCGGCACGGGCCAGGCCGAGGTTGACCACGGCCAGCACTTGCGCGGCGTAGGCAATGGACGGGTAGCGGAACAGCGGCTCGTCGATGGTCGCGGCACCGCCGCGGATAAAGGTCCAGCGCTCGTCGACGCGCTTGTCGGTCACGCGCAGGTCATGGCTGCCGGTGCCTTTGAGGCCGACCACGTCCCAGTTTTCGATGATGTCGACCTGGGACGGGCGGAACACCGCGGTGCGTGGCTTGCCGCCGGCGGCGCCGATGCCTACGCCCAACAGATCCGCGCCCTTGCAGCCGCTGGCAAATTTCCAGGTACCGTTGACCTGATAGCCGCCTTCGACGGCTTCAGCCGGTTGCAGCGGGAACAGACCGCCGGCGAATACCAGGTCCGGGCTGTCGGCATAGAGTTCGGCGAGGGTTTCCGGGGGCAAGGCCGCCAGGTAGACGCCGGCGCTGCCGAAACTGGCAACCCAGCCCGCCGAGCCGTCGGCTTCGGAGATGCGCTCGATCATGTGCAGGAACAGCGCCGGCGCCAGGGCGTCACCGCCGAAGCATTTCGGCGTGGCAGCGCGGTAGATGCCGACTGCCTTGAAGCGTTCGATCATGTCCCGTGGCACATGGGAGCCGGCGTCGAATTCTTCGCGACGCTGGCGAACCTCATCCAGCACCTGCTGAAATAGCTGACTCTCGACCATTGGCACGACCGGGCCGGACACAGGGTCTTGTTGCGCGACAGCTGAACGCAGCATGGGCTTTCTCCGAATTGCTTATTGTTAGTGGGCTGCGCCGTTGCTTTCTGTAGGAGCTGCCGCAGGCTGCGATCTTTTGATCTTGATTTTTTAAAAACAAAATCAAAAGATCGCAGCCTGCGGCAGCTCCTACGGATGCGTGGGTGCCTTTGCATTGGGTCCCAGTGTAAAAACCGCATCCCGGCGCAACTATTGGTGCGTGCAGCCCCCCAACTAAAGAAATCCCCTAGGGCGACACCGGTTACCTCTGAGCGCATCCCCCGGCAAGAGCAGGTATAAAACGCCATACTTGCGATTCCACCGCTCGCATCCCCCTGCCGCCAAGGGCTGTACGATGTATTTGCCAAAACCTAACGACTTTTATGCGCTGATCGAAGCCATGCCGCTGTGCATCATTCTTCACGATGCGCAGACCAAGGAAATCCTCTGGGCCAACGCCGCCGCCCTCGCGGCGCTGGGCTTCACCCTGGAAGAACTGACGCCGCTCAAGGCCCCGGACATGACAAGCGACGCGCCCAAGTACCGCCGATCGGTGGGCCTGCGCTGGCTGGAAGGCGCCGCCCGCACCGGCCAGCGGGCCATCGAGTGGTGCTATCGCTCCAAGCAAGGGGTGGAGATTCTCTCCGAGGCGGTGGCGACCCTGGTGCATCTCGATGGCCGGGATGTGCTGATGGTGCAGTTCCGCGATATTTCCCAGGAAGACAAGGTCAAGCGTGACCTCAAGCGCTTCGAAAGCCGGCTCAAGGCCTTCATGCAGGACCTCGCCGAGGGCGTGGCGGTGCTTGGCCCTGAAGGTGACATCCGCTTTATCAGCGACTCCGGCGCGCACCTGCTGCACAGCGAAGTCGAGAAGCTGATGGGCGAGAACTTCCTCGATCGCTGCGACGGCGCCTCCCACCAGCGCCTGATGCAACAGCTCGCCCAGGGGACGCCGGATCACGCGCCGTTCAGCGTGCATTACAAGGTGCAGCGCCATGACGGCGAATGGCGCTGGCATGACGCGACCTGCCGCTATATAGAGATCGAAGACGACCTGGTCGGCCACCTGCTGTTGTTCCGCGACGTCACCGAGCAGGTAGCGGCCGAAGAGGCACGGCGGGTGAGCGAACAGAAAATCGAATACCTGGCGCGCTACAACGCCATGGGTGAAATGGCCGTGGCCATCGCCCACGAACTGAGCCAGCCCCTGGCGGCCACGCGCAATTTCATCGAAGGCGCGGTGATCCGCCTGGGCAAGGTCGCCGATGCCGACCCCGGCGTCACCTGGGGCCTGGAGAGCGCCGTACGGCAAATCGAACACGCCTCGGTGATCATCAAGAGCGTGCGCGATTACGTGGTCAAGCTGGAGAAAAGCGAAGAACGGGTCGACCTCAATGAGCTGCTGCGCGAAACCCGCTACTTCATCAGCCTGCGCGCCGAGCCGAGCCGGGTCCGCGTCGAGGTCATGCCCTCCCCCGCGCCGCTGTGGGTCAGCTGCGAGAAGGTGCTGATCGGCCAGGTGATCCTCAACCTGGCCTTCAACGCCATCGAAGAAATGGCCGACCTGCCCGTCGAACGCCGGGTCCTGCGCATCCATGCCAGCGCCGACGACGGCGTGGCGCAGGTGCGTATTGAAGACAGTGGGCGAGGCATCCAGGCTGAAGCGCAGGAGAAACTCTTCGACGGTTTCTTTTCGTCCAAGGTCAGTGGCAATGGTATTGGTCTGGCGTTGTGCAAGAACATTATTGGGCGGCACCGGGGGGATATCTGGGCGCAGAACCTGGAGCCTTGTGGGGCGGTGTTTACTTTTTCCCTTCCTCTTGCCGCTTCGACCTGAGCCCTTGTAGGAGCCGGCTTGCCGGCGAAGGGGCGTTCGAATATTGCATCACATTCAAGGCCGCCTTCGCTGGCAAGCCAGCTCCTACAGATTTCTGCCCCCACACAATTTCACCCTTCAGATTTTGCCCCGCCGCCCAGCCATCACAGGCTTTGGCACAGATTTCATGACACTGGCACAGACACACAAACACTTGGCAGGCAGCGCAATTCTCCGTTTCGCCGTGCTAGGCAGAATCAAAGGGTAAAAATCTGCCTAAGCACCCGCGATCCGCGTTACCAACAATTCAGGAAGTTCCCCTTATGCGAACAAACAGGATCTCCGTACAGTCAGCGCTTGGCCTGAGCCTGCTTGTACTCGGTTTGAACAGTGCCCGCGCGGATCTGCCCGCCGGTACCGTTGGCCAGACCGTTTTGCCGTTTCCTCCGGAAGCTCACCGCGCGTTCGTCATCGACGTTGAATTCGACACCTTCGTGGTCGGTCGCGTCACCGTGGTCGACCCGGACCAGAAGCGTGTGCTCGGCATGGTGCCGACCGGTTTCGCTGCGCCGTCGACCCTAAGCCACGACAAAAAGACCCTCTACAGTGCCGACATCTGGTACTCGCGCGGCACCCGAGGCACCCGCACCGACGTGCTGACTGCCTGGGACAGCTCGACCCTGTCGCCGACCTGGGAAGTGTTGATCCCGAACAAGCGCGCCGAGTCGCTGACCCAGCGTTACTCGCTCAAGCCGAGCGGCGACGACAAGTTCCTCTACATCTATAACTTCACCCCGTCGACTTCGGTGACGGTGGTCGACACCCAGGCCAAGACCGTGGCCGGCGAAATCGCGATCCCGGGTTGCGTGCTCAACTACCCGATCGGCAACCGCCGCTTCGCCTCGCTGTGCGGCGACGGCAGCCTGCAGGTGGTGACACTGAACGATCAGGGTCTGGAAACCGCGCGCAGCCGCACGCCATTCTTTGATCCGAACGCGGAGAAGCTGGTGGAACGCGCCGTCAACATCGGCGACACCTACTACTTCACCACCACGACCGGCACCGTCCGCCCGGTGGATTTCTCCGCCGAGGCGCCGAAGATCCTGCCGTCCTGGTCGCTGGTGACCGAGGAAGAAAAGAAAGCCGGCTGGGCGCCGGGTGGCTGGCAGCTGATGGCCGTTGCGCCGAAGCTGGACCGCCTGTACGTGCTGATGCACGACGCCCACGAAGCGATGAAGTGGGAAGACCCGAGCCCGCTGATCTGGGCGTTTGATCTCAAGACCCACAAGAAAGTCGCGACCCTCGAAGCACCGGTTCCGGTGTGGAGCATGCAGGCTACCGGCGATGACAAACCGCTGTTGCTCGGTACCGACGTGGAAGGCGGTTTGCAGATTTTCGATCTGAAGACCAACAAGCTCACCGGCAGCATGCCGAAAGTCGCGAAGACCGCGACTCAGGTCATGAGCTACTAAGAGGTTCGGTTATGCACACAGATCCGATCTTCATCATTGCCAGCGCCATCGCCATCGCGGTGTTGCTGGCCAGCGCCGCGACCCACAAGTTGCGCGCGCCGGCCCGCTTCGCCCGGCAACTGGCGGACTATCAGCTGTTGCCCCAGGCGCTGGTACGCCCGACGGCACGGCTGGTGCCGGTACTGGAACTGGCCATCGGCTTCGCCCTGCTGGTACCGGTCAGCCGCGGTTACGCCGCGCTGAGCGCCGCCGGCCTGCTGGCCCTGTACGCGGCGGCCATCGGCATCAACCTGTGGCGCGGTCGTGCGGACATCGATTGCGGTTGCGCCGGTCCCGACCAGGCACAGCCCCTGCGTCCGGTACTGCTGCTGCGCAACAGCGCGCTGGTGGCCCTGGCGCTGGTGGCGAGCATCGCCCCGCTGGCCCGCGACCTCAATGCGTTCGATGGCTTCGTGACCCTGGCGGCCGCCGCCGTGGCACTGCTCATCTACGCCGCAGCCGATGGCCTGCTGGCGAACTCCCCTCTTTTGCTCAAATTGATTGGTAGGTAACTCAAATGGAAGGCTTGATCGTTTCCAACGTTCTGCTCTGGGTGCTGCTGGTGGCCGTGGCGTTTGTCGTCATGGGCCTGGTGCGGCAGATTGGCGTCCTGCACGGGCGCCTGGCGCCAGCCGGTGCGCTGATGGTCGACAAAGGTGTGGCCGTCAACGAAGCCGCGCCGCAGATCACCGCATCTGACCGTCACGGTCGTCCGGTGAACTTCGGTTACGCCGGCGAGAAATCGCAACTGCTGTTCTTCCTCTCGCCGACCTGCCCGATCTGCAAGTCGCTGCTGCCGGCGATCAAATCCATCGCCAAGGAACAGGCCGGCAACCTGGACGTGGTGTTCGTCAGCGATGGCGACATGGACGCTCAGCAAGCGCTGATTCGCGAACACAAACTGGAAGACGCCACCTACGTGGTCGGTCCGGAAGTGGGCATGACCTACCAGATCGGCAAGCTGCCGTACGCCGCGCTGATCGACAAGTCCGGCACCCTGCGCGCCAAAGGCCTGGTCAACTCCCGCGAGCACCTGGACAGCCTGTTCGAGGTCGAGCACCTCAAGCACGCCACGCTGCAGCAGTACCTCAATGCCCAACCGCATGCCCACGATCACGACCACAGCCACGGCCATAGCCACTGATTAAGGCAGGGAGACCTTTATGAAACTGCTGGATCTGTTGTTTGAGCGCTCGACCCGCCGTGTTGCCGACACCACCTCGCGCCGCAAATTGCTGTCGCGCATGGGTTCGTTGATGGTCGCCGGTGCCGCCCTGCCCCTGCTGCTGCCGCTGGACCGCACCAGCAAGGCCCTGGCCGCGGAACCTGCGCAAGCCGGTGACCCGGGTGATCCGCAAAGCTGCGACTACTGGCGCTACTGCTCCATCGACGGCTTTCTGTGCAGCTGCTGCGGTGGCTCGGTGACCTCTTGCCCTCCGGGTACCGAGGCTTCGCAAGTGTCCTGGATCGGCACCTGCCGCAACCCGGCCGACGGCAAGGACTACATCATTTCGTACAACGATTGCTGCGGTAAGCAAAGCTGCAGCCAGTGCGCCTGTACCCGCAACGACAGTGAAGAACCGGCCTACCGCCCGTTCAACAACAACGATGTGAACTGGTGCCTGGCCGCCAAGTCGCACATCTACCACTGCACCGTTTCGGTTATTCGCGGCGTCGCTATTTAAACGCGCACTTTTCGCCGGCTGCCCCAAGCAGCCGGCGGTTTTTTTTCTGTGGTTGCTGTTCTTTTTTTTAGCTGTTCTCTGCACCCGTACCTCCCTACCCCTGTAGGAGCGAGCAAGCTCGCGATGGGCGTCAACGATGACGCGGACTTGCTGCATACCCGCGGTGTCCTGGCGTTCCTCGCGAGCGTGCTCGCTCCTACAGATATCGGGTACAGGTACAGGAAAACCAGAGCCAAACCGGTCACAAGCGGAGTTGGGTTTCATGCGTAGTTTGATATTGCTCGGTCTCGTCTGCGCCCTCGGCGCCCCGCTCGCGTTCGCCCGGGCCATTCCCAACCCCAATCAGCATCACGCGCCGGGCAATGAATCGCCGCAAACCCCGATTGCCCAGGCCAACTACAGCGTCGGCGTGAACTATCAGCTGCAGTGCGCCGGTTGCCACCTGGACGACGGCAGTGGCTCGGCCGCCAACGACACGCCGCGGATGAAGGGTTTTGTCGGCAATTTCCTCAAGGTCCCCGGTGGCCGCGAATTCCTCGTGCGTGTGCCGGGCATGTCGCAGTCGGCGCTGAACAATGCGCAACTGGCCGACCTGCTCAACTGGCTGATGCGCGAAGACGGCATGGCCGGCAGCAGCCGCCCGGCGGATTACCAGCCGTATACCGCCGAGGAAGTCACGACGCTGCGGGCCAAGACCATGCTCAACCTGCCCGGCACCCGTGGCGAGCTGATCAAGGAAATGCGTGCGCAGGGCATCCAGATTGATGACGGGATGAATTACTGAGATCAGGTAAGTTTCGATGCGTGAATGTCACAATTTCCCCGTAGGAGCTGCCGCAGGCTGCGATCTTTTGATTTTGTTTTAAAGAGCAAAAGATCGCAGCCTGCGGCAGCTCCTGCGAGGGGGCGGTGTGTCAGGCCAGCTCCACGCGCAACTTGCGCGCCGCGTTGACCATGTGCACCAGTGCCGCTTCGGTTTCCGCCCAGCCACGGGTTTTCAGGCCGCAGTCGGGGTTGACCCACAGGCGTTCGGCGGGGATGCGCTGGGCCGCCTTGCGCAGCAGGTTGGCCATTTGCGCCGAGTCCGGCACCCGGGGCGAGTGGATGTCGTACACCCCCGGACCGATGTCGTTCGGGTAGGCGAAGGCTTCGAACGCCTCCAGCAATTCCATGTCCGAGCGCGAGGTTTCGATGGTGATCACGTCGGCATCCATGGCGGCGATGGACTCGATCACGTCATTGAATTCGCTGTAGCACATGTGCGTGTGGATCTGGGTTTCGTCGCGCACGCCAGAGGCGCACAGGCGGAACGCTTCGGTCGCCCAGTCCAGGTACTGCTGCCACTGTGCCTGGCGCAACGGCAGGCCCTCGCGGAACGCCGCTTCGTCGATCTGCACGATGCGGATGCCGGCGGCTTCCAGGTCCACCACCTCATCACGAATCGCCAGGGCCAGTTGCCGCGCCTGCACTTCACGGCTGACGTCTTCCCGGGGAAACGACCACATCAACATGGTCACGGGACCCGTCAGCATGCCCTTCATCACCTTGTCGGTGAGGCCCTGGGCGAAGCGGATCCACTCCACGGTCATGGCTTTCGGGCGGCTCAGGTCGCCGACAATCACCGCCGGTTTCACGCAGCGCGAACCGTAGCTTTGCACCCAGCCGAAACGGGTGAACGCGTAGCCGTCGAGTTGTTCGGCGAAGTACTCGACCATGTCGTTGCGCTCGGCTTCACCGTGCACCAGCACGTCCAGGCCCAGGCGTTCCTGCACGAGCACGGCGTGGCGAATCTCGCTGTGCATGGCTTCGGTGTATTCGGCTGCGCTGAACTTGCCCTGCTTGAACGACTGGCGCGCCAGACGGATCGACGGGGTCTGCGGGAACGAGCCGATGGTGGTGGTCGGGAACAGTGGCAGGTTGAGGCCGGCGCGCTGTTTCGCAATGCGTTGGGCAAATCGCGAATGGCGCTGACTGTCCGCCGCAGTGATCGCGGCGACACGTGCCTGCACTGCCGGTTTGTGGATGCGCGTCGAAGCGGCACGACTGGCCTGTACGGCGCGGCTTTGCGTCAGCGCCTGCAGGACCTTCGGCGCCTCAGGATCATTGACTGCCTCAGCCAGCACCGCCACTTCCTCGCATTTCTGCACGGCAAAGGCCAGCCAGCTTTTCAACTCGGCATCGAGCTTGTCTTCGCGGCCCAGGTCCACGGGGCTGTGCAGCAACGAACAGGAGGGCGCGACCCACAGCCGCTCACCGAGACGCTCTTGGGCGTGCTGCAAGGTGGCCAGGGCGTTTTCCAGGTCGCAGCGCCAGACGTTGCGGCCATTGACCACGCCCAGGGACAACACTTTGTAGGCCGGCAGGCGGTCAAGAATGATCGGGTACTGCTCCGGGGCGCGGACGAGGTCGATGTGCAGACCGTCCACCGGCAGGTTGGCGGCCAGGCCGAGGTTCTCCTCCAGGCCGCCGAAGTAGGTGGCGACCAGCTTTTTCAGCGGGTCGCGCTGGATCAGGTTGTAGGCGCGCTCAAAGGCGTTTTTCCAATCCTGGGGCAGGTCGAGGACCAGGATCGGCTCGTCGATCTGCACCCATTCAACGCCCTGGGCCGCCAGGCGCTGGAAGATCTGGCCGTACAGCGGCAGCAGGCGGTCGAGCAAATCCAGCTTGTCGAACTCGGCGCCCTTGGCCTTGCCCAGCCACAGATAAGTCAGCGGACCGAGGATTACCGGCTTGACGTTGTGCCCCAGTGCGCGGGCTTCCTCGACCTCTTCGAACAGTTGCTCCCAGCCGAGTTGGAACTGCTGGTCGGCGCTGAATTCAGGGACGAGGTAGTGATAGTTGGTGTCGAACCACTTGGTCATTTCCTGGGCGTGGGCGCCGCCGCAGCAGCTGTCGCTGACGCCGCGGGCCATGCCGAACAGGGTCTGCAGGCTGGCCTTGCCATCGTGGGGGCGGAATCGCTCAGGGATGACGCCGAACATCAGCGAGTGGGTCAGGACCTGGTCATACCAGGCGAAATCGCCCACGGGCAGCAGGTCGATGCCGGCCTGTTTCTGCAGGTCCCAATGGGTCTTGCGCAACTCGCGACCGACGCCGCGCATACCGGCTTCGTCCAGTTCGCCTTTCCAGAAGGCTTCCTGGGCTTTTTTCAGTTCGCGGTCGCGGCCGATGCGCGGGAATCCGAGGGAATGGGCCAATGCCATGACAATAAAACTCCTTATCGTTGATGGGAGCTATTGTCGGCATTCGCCTAGGGGTGAGACAAACTCATATTAGTCGCGATGATCGCGAGTTTTCCTCATGATATTAACACCACCCGTAGGAGCTGCCGCAGGCTGCGATCTTTTGATCTTGATCTCAAAAAACGAGATCAAGAGATCGCAGCCTGCGGCAGCTCCTACGGGGGAACGCGTTTAATCAGCAGGTCAGATTTCCCAGATCACGTTGACCGCCGCGTAACGCCCTGGCTGGGTGTAACGCTCAAGGCCAACGGCATTTTCGTCGCGGCCCTGCACGTCGCCCCAGTTCCAGTACTGCTTGTCGGTGACGTTGAACAGGCCGCCGTTGATCGAGACTTCCTGGGTCACTTGCCACCAGGCGGTCAGGTCGAGGGTGCCATAGCCCGGGGTTTCGAACTGGCGGTTGATCAGCAGATCGGCATCGCCGCTATGGTCGACGCGGTCCTTGGCCTGCACCAGGGTCCACATCACCTGGCCGCCATACACGCCACTCGGTGCATCGTAGGCCAGGCCCATGACCGCCTTGAGCGGGTCGACACTGTTGAGCGCCTCACCGGTTTCTTCGTTCTTGCCCCGTGCATAGGCAATCGAACCCAGGGCACGGGTGCCGGCAGGCATGAAGGCGTCCAGCTTGATGTCACCCTTGGCTTCGGCACCGCGGATGGTGACCTTGCTCACGTTCTGCGACTGGAAGGTCAGCGGGATGTCGCTGGTCGGATCAGCAAAGCTGACGGTTTCGATGAAATCCTTGTACTTGTTGTAGAACAGCGCGATGCCGAAACTGCCCAGGTCGTAGCGACCCCGCAGGCCGGTCTCGAAGCTGTCGCTGGTTTCGGCCTTGAGGTTCGGGTTGCCGATTTGCTTGTAGCCGAATTGCGGGTTGCTGAACTCACCGTACATGTTGACCGGGTTCGGCGCGCGGAAGCCGGCGGCGTACTGGCCGTAGACGCTTTCGTGTTCGGTCAGTTGATAGGTCACGCCAAACTTCGGCGAGATGTGATCGTCGGACAGGCGCGACGGATCGGTTTCCGACGGCAGGCCGTTGAGGTATTCCTGGGTGACGTGCGGCGTCTGGCGGTAGTAGTCGTAACGCAGGCCGGGCAGCAGGGTCCAGCGGCCGATCTCGATGCTGTCCTGAACGAACAGGCCCAGGGACTCGCTGGTCGGATCCGGGAAGTCGCTGACCGGGAAATTCTCGGTGGCCGGCACGACGGCACCGGTGTCCAGGCGCACTTCCTGCCCCGTACGCTTGTTGCTCGACTCGATGCGTTTGACCTCGGCACCGTAGATCAGGTGGTGCTGGCTGTCGGCAATGGCGAATGCCTTGTCGAGCTGGGTGTTCAGGCTCCACAGGCGCTCGTCGTAGGTCGACTGGCGAGTCCGGATGCGGTTGACCCCCGTGGTGGTCCGACGCTGCTGGAACGTGTCCTGGTCGTTGCTGCTTTCCTGGTAGTTCAGCTGCCACTGCAGTTTGTCGGCAATCGCGCTGTCCAGGGCCAGGGTATGGGCCAGGCTGTAGCGGGTGCGATCGATGCTGTCGTCGGCAGACGAACTGAGAACCGCCGGGCTGGTGAACGTCGCGCGGGTCACGACATCGCTGAGCAGATTGCTCCTGGCATCGTCCTGGTAACGCTCGTAAGTGAACTGCAGGCGATCGCCCTCGCCGTAGTCCCAGCCGATTTTGCCCAGCACGTTCTCAGTGGTGTAGTTGAGCGGGTTGGCTTCCTCGCGGCTCGCACCGACACCGCCAACGCTGCCGGTGGTGTCGGTGGACTGACCGTCGCGGCGACCCAGGTGCAGCAGGCCGTCAACGGTACCGGTACGCCCGGCGAAGGTGGCGCTGCGCTGCCAGCTGTCATCGCTGCCGTCGTAACCGGTCTTGAAGCGGGCGTAGGCGTCATCGCCCTCTTCCAGGTAGTCGCCGGCATCCTTGGTCAGGTAGCTGACCGCACCGCCGATGGCATCGCTGCCGTACAGGGAAGATGCCGGGCCGCGGATGATTTCCACTTGTTTGATAGTGTCGAGGTCGACGTAGTTGCTGCGCACGTCCTGGAACGGGCTGAAGGAGTTGCTTTGCGGCACGCGCACGCCATCGACCTGGGTCAGTACGCGGTTGCCCTCGATGCCACGGATGTTCGCCCCGGACAGGCCGAAGCGGCTGCCGGTGCCGCTGACCGAAACGCCCGGCTCGTAACGCACTACATCCTTGAGGTCCTTGTCGTTCTGCTGATCGATTTCACGCTCCGAATGCACCGACACGGTACTCGGCACCTGCAGCAAGGTCTGCTCGGTGCGGGTAGCGGTCACGCTGACGGTATCGAACTGGGTAACGGGTTGTGCGGCGAAGGCCAGGGACGGCGAGAGCAGCAGCAAGGACAGCCAGGGACGCATGGCGAATGGCGGGCGAATCGACATCTAACTTTTACTCCTGGGGTCTGACAGCGGATTAACCAATGCAAGATGTTTCAGGGGGTTTGCAGTGGCGTCGACCGCTGTCCGGCGTGTGTTTGGTGTTGTTATGAATCCGGCGCTTAACCCTTTCTGTGATGGGTGACTATCGAGAAGCGCTCGTTGGCAGCGGCGGCGAAGATAACCAGCTTGACTTGTAAATGCAAATTATTACCATGTGCATTCTTTTTAAGACTTAGAACGAGTGTGCATGAAGCACTTATGGGGTTGTCTGGGGCTTTCGGTTGCGCTGCATGTGAGCGCGGGATGGCTTGTTCGCGAGATTCAGGCAGCGCCTGAACCACTGGCTTTCCAGCCGCCGATGGCCATTCAACTGGTTACCCTCGCCCCGCTGGCCGAACCTGCGCCGCCCCCTTCTGCTGCGCAGAAAACCGTGGAACTGCCGGTGACGGCTGCCACGCCGCCCAAGCCTGTGGAGTCACCGAAGGTCGATCCTGCGCCGCCACTACCGGAGCCCGAACCGGTCAAACCGCTGCCGGTCAGCACCCGGCCCGCCATCGTCAAGGCGCCGGCCAAGCCGCAGCCGCCTAAACCGCCAAAGCCGACGCGAGAAGTATCCCGCCCTGCACAACCGGTCGAGCTGCCTGTCACGACGGCGCAGAACCCGAGCCCGCCGGCCGCGGCACCTGCCAGCACGCAGGCACCCACCAAGCCGGCCATGCCGACCCCGGCACCGATGACCACCCCGGTGGTCAGCCTGCGCCCGAGCTTCGTCACCCCGCCCCCGGCGCCGCGCTACCCCTCCACTGCCCGCCGCCGCAATCAGCAAGGCGTGGTGCGGGTCGAGGTGTGCCTGGATGAGCGAGGCCAGCAAATCAAGCTGACGCTGGTGCGTTCCTCGGGGGTTGAAAGCCTCGACCAGGCTGCCCTCGAAGCCGTCACGAGCTGGCGCTTCCGCCCCGAAATTGTCGACGGCCGGGCCGTGCCCAGCCGCGTAGAGATACCAATAGAATTCGCCCTCACGGCGAACCGTTGATCCTGAAGGAGCCTCACCATGACCGCACAAACCTCCGCCCTGCCCACCAGCCCGGCCCTGTACCAGACCTGGCAGCAACTGCGTGTCGAACAACCCGGCGTTCGCGCCCGCGATGCCGCCGCCAAGCTGGGCGTCAGCGAAGCTGAACTGACCGCCAGCCGCCTGGGCACCGACGCCGTGCGCCTGCGCCCGGAGTGGAAAGACCTGCTGCCGGCGCTGGGCGAGCTGGGCACCATCATGGCGCTGACCCGCAACGAACACTGCGTGCACGAGCGCAAAGGCGTGTACAGCGAAGTGACCGTCATGGGCAGCGGCATGATGGGCATGGTGCTGTCGCCGGACATCGACCTGCGCCTGTTCCTCAGCGGCTGGGCCAGTGTCTTCGCCGTCGACGAGGCTACCGCCCGCGGCCCGCAGCGCAGCATCCAGGTGTTCGACCGCCAGGGCCTGGCCGTGCACAAGGTCTACCTGACCGCCACCAGTGAGGAAGCTGCCTGGGCGCCTCTGGTCGAGCGTTTCCGTGCCGTAGAACAGAGCGTTGAGCTGGACCTGCAACCGCTGCCGGAAGCCAAGGCCCCACGCGCCGACAGCGAAGTCGACGTCGACGCCCTGCGCAGCGAATGGACGCAACTCAAGGACACCCACGATTTCTTCGCCCTGCTCAAGCGCAACGATGTGGCCCGCACCCAGGCCCTGCGCCTGGCCGGTCACGAATGGGCCGAACCCCTGGCCACGGTCGAGCTGACCGGCGTTATAGAAGAAGCCGGCAAACGCGAAGTGCCGATCATGGTCTTCGTCGGCAACAAGCACTGCATCCAGATTCACTCCGGCCCCGTCAGCAACCTGCGCTGGATGGACACCTGGTTCAACGTGCTCGACCCGATGTTCAACCTGCACCTGAAAACCACCGGCGTGACCGAGCTGTGGCGTGTGCGCAAACCGAGCGTCGATGGCATCATCACCAGCTACGAAGGTTTCGATGCCGAAGGCGAGCTGGTCATCCAGTTGTTCGGCGTGCGCAAGCCGGGCATTCCTGAGCGTGACGACTGGCGTGCCCTGGCTGAAACCGCCACCCCTCTGATCGGCTAAGGAATAGTCCCGATGCGTATGAAAACACTGCTGGCCTGTGCCAGTGTGCTCGTCAGCCAGATGGCCGTCGCCGACGCCCTGCCCCAGCGTTGGGTCAGTGCTGGCGGTGCGTTCAGCGAATGGGTGGTCGCCCTGGGTGGCGAAAGTAAGCTGGTGGGTGTCGACAGCACCAGCCAGTACCCGCAGTCGCTGCGCAGCCTGCCGGGCGTCGGCTACCAGCGGGCGCTGGCGGCCGAAGGCATTCTGACCCTCAAGCCGGACATTCTGGTGGGCAGCAACGAAATGGGCCCGCCACCGGTGCTGGAGCAACTCAAGGCCGCCGGCGTGCGCATTGAATTGCTCTCGGCCAAGGCTGACGTGCCGGCCCTGCAGCACAACCTCACCGAGCTCGGCCATTTGCTCGGCAAGGAAACCGAGGCCCAGGCGCTGATGGATGGTTACCTGCAGCGCCTGCAGACCCAGGCCAACTGGGTCAAGGTCGCGCAGCAACAGCACGCGGCACCGCGGGTCCTGATGCTGCTCAGCCACTCCGGTGGCAACCTGCAGGTGGCGGGCAAGGACACCCTGGCCGCCTGGATGATCCAGCAGGCCGGCGGCCACGCCCTCGGTGAGCACAGCGGCTACAAACCGGTGTCCAGCGAAGCCATGTTGAGCCTCGATCCGCAGGTGATCATCTTCGCCGGTGGCAAGCTCGAAGGTGAGGCGGCGCGCAAGGCCCTGCTGGAACAGAACCCGGTCCTGGCGCAAACCCGCGCCGGGCGTGACGGCCGGATTGTGGTGATTGATCCGACCTTGCTGGTCGGCGGCCTGGGCCCTCGGGTTCCGGATGCACTGACCCGCCTCGCCAGCGCGTTCTACCCGGACGTCAAGCCGCAGACCGCCGAGATCAATCCATGACGGCGATTTTTCGGCCGCGTCCGACGTTGATCTTTCTGCTGCTGTTGTTGATGTTGGTGTTCTGGCTGTCGTTGGCCCTAGGGCCGGTCAGTCTGCCGTTGGGCGATACCTTGCTGGCCGGGATGCGTCTGCTCGGGTTGCCGCTGGAAGGTGGCGACACGCAGCAGGCGGAGCTGATCCTCGGTCAGATCCGCCTGCCCCGCAGTCTGCTCGGCATCTCCGTGGGGGCGGTACTGGCGTTGTCGGGCGTGGCGATGCAGGGGTTGTTTCGCAACCCCCTGGCGGACCCGGGCCTGGTCGGCGTCTCTGGCGGCGCTGCCCTCGGTGCGGCATTCGCCATTGTCGGCGGCAGCATGCTCGGTGGCGTGCCGCCAGCGATCGAGCCCTATCTGCTGTCGGTCTGCGCTTTCGCCGGTGGCCTGATTGTCACCGCCGTGGTCTATCGCTTCGGCCGTCGTAACGGGCAAACCAACGTCGCCACCATGCTCCTGGCGGGCGTGGCGATGACGGCCATGGCCGGCGCCGGGGTCGGCTTGTTCACTTACCTGGCGGACGATGCGACCTTGCGCACCCTGACGTTCTGGAACCTGGGTAGCCTCAACGGCGCCAGTTACCCGCGTCTGTGGCCGTTGCTGATCGTGGCGGTCGGTGTAGCCCTGTGGCTGCCCCGTCGCGCCGCGGCACTCAACGCCATGTTGCTGGGCGAGTCGGAGGCCCGTCACCTGGGCTTCGATATCGAGCGGATCAAGCTGGAGCTGGTGCTGTGCACCGCCCTGGGCGTCGGTGCCGCTGTTGCGGCGGCCGGGTTGATCGGCTTCATCGGGCTGGTGGTGCCGCATCTGATGCGCCTGCTGGTCGGTCCGGATCACCGGGTGTTGCTGCCTGCGTCCTTGCTGGCCGGTGCCAGTCTGTTGCTGTTGGCGGATCTGGCGGCGCGCCTGTTGCTGGCGCCGGCGGAACTGCCGATCGGCATCGTCACGGCACTGATTGGTGCGCCGTTCTTTCTTTACTTGCTGGTACGAGGGCGCACCTGATGCTGCGGGCAAACAATCTGTTGGTACGCCGTGGCCAGCGCACCGTACTCGCCAACATCGATATCGAGCTGCGTCCCGGTGAAGTGCTCGGCGTGCTGGGGCCCAACGGCGCCGGCAAGAGCACCCTGCTCGCCGCCCTGTGCGGTGAGCTGGCCGCGAGCGAAGGCAAGGTCAGTCTGGATGAGCGTCCGCTCGCCGACTGGCCGGGCCAGGAGCGCGCCCGACGCCTGGCGGTGCTGCCACAGAGTTCAACGCTGAACTTTGCGTTCACGGTCAACGAAGTGGTCGGCATGGGGCGCCTGCCCTACGCCAGCGGCCGCGTGCGCGATGCCGAAATCGTCGAAGAAGCGCTGAAGTCTGCCGATGCCCTGCACCTGGCCGGGCGCAGTTACCTGGCCCTGTCCGGCGGTGAGCGTCAGCGCGTACACCTGGCGCGGGTGCTCGCGCAACTGTGGCCCGGTGCCGAAGGCCAGACGCTGTTGCTCGACGAACCGACCTCGATGCTCGATCCCTTGCACCAGCACACCATCCTGCAAGCCGTGCGCGACTTCGCCGGGCGTGGTGCCGCGGTCATGGTGATTCTTCACGACCTCAACCTCGCAGCGCGTTACTGCGATCATCTACTGTTGCTGCAGGACGGCCTGCCCCACGCCTACGGTCCACCGGCCCAGGTGCTGACCGCCGAGGCACTGGCGGCGGTCTATGGCCTGGAAGTGTTGATCCACCAGCACCCGGAACGCGGCCACCCGTTGATCATCGCGCGCTGAACCGCCCCCTTCCTCTGCGGATCGAGGGGGCTCTACCTATTTAAGGAAAACCGATGCGCTTTCTGTTGCTCTGTGCATTCAGCCTGCTGGCTGCCTGCCAAACCCATCACGTCACGCCACCGCCGGCACCGATTGCCCCGCAAGGGCGCGATCATGCCGACCTGGGGGTTATCCGCGAACTGGCGACGGGCCGTCGCCTGACGCCGCAGGAGCTGGTGCAGCGCTTGGCCGTTGCGCCCCGCGTGCTGGTCGGCGAACAGCACGACAACCCGGACCACCACGCCCTGCAACTGTGGCTGCTGCGCGAGCTGGCGGTGCAACGGCCCCAGGGCAGTCTGCTGATGGAAATGCTCAACCCCGATCAACAGGCCAAGGTCGACGCCGCCCAGGCCGCCACCCGCGCTGGCCAGCCCCCGGCCGACCCGTTCAAGGCCCTGGCCTGGCAGGCCAATTGGGACTGGAGCGTGTATGGCGCCCTGGTCAGCTATGGCTTGCGCCAGCCGTATCCGCTGCTGTCGGCCAACCTGGATCGCGCGCAGATCATGCAGATTTATAAACAGCGCCCGGTGCTGGAAGGTGCGACATCAACGACCAAACAGGTGCAGGCGACCCTGCTGGAAGACATCCGCGAATCCCATTGCGGGCTGCTGCCTGAAACCCAGATGCCGGCGATGCTCGCCGTGCAGCAGCAGCGCGACCGGCGCATGGCCCAGAGCCTGATGGCCGCACCGACGCCGGCGCTGTTGCTGGCCGGCGCCTTCCACGTGCGCAAGGACCTCGGCGTACCGCTGCACCTCAAGGACCTGGGTGCCGGTGAAGGCAATGCGGTGCTGATCCTCGCGGAAGTGGGCAAGACCGTCAGCGCCGAAAGCGCCGATTATGTGTGGTACACCGCTGCGCAGCCTGAGCAGGATCACTGCGCGAAGCTGCGCCGCTGACCTTCCGACCCTGACCCTTTGTGGCGAGGGAGCTTGCTCCCTTAGGGGGCGCAGCGGCCCCCAAAAAGAAGGCCTGCTTCTCAGGCCAGCGGGAGCAAGCTCCCTCGCCACAAAAGCACTTTTCCCTTTGGTACAAACCCTACGCGGCGCGACACTATGTCACGCCGTGGCTTCGGTCCGATGGTCGAATCCGCCCGTCCCGCACCAACACAGTTTGATACCATCCCCGGGTTTTTCACGACTGATCCGTCAACCTGCCGACCGTCCGGCAGGCTTCACAGGATACTTTTTCTGCATGAGTACTTTGTATACCCGCCGAACCGTCCTGCAAGGCATGGGCCTGTTGAGCCTCGGTCTGCTCGCCGGTTGCGATGACAGCAGCAAGCTGTCGTTCAAGTACGGCAAGGACCTCAGCGACAAGATCATGGGGCGTAATTTCAAGCTCAAGGACATCGAGGGCGAGACCCGCATGCTGGGCAGCTATCGCGGCATGATGCCGATGATTTTCTTCGGGTTCACCCAATGCCCCGCTGTCTGCCCCACCACCCTGGCCCGCGCCGCTCAAGCGAAAAAGCTGATGGGCCGCGACGGCGAACGCCTGCAGGTGATCTTCATCACCCTGGACCCCGAGCGCGACACGCCCGAGTTGCTCGATAAATACGTGAAGGCCTTCGACCCGAGTTTCGAAGCGCTGTACGGCACCCTCGAAGAAACCGCCGCCACCGCCAAGGAGTTCGGCGTGTTCTTTGAAAAAGTCCCGAGCGGCGACACCTATACCCTGTCCCATACCGCGACCAGTTTTGTCTTCGACTCCCGGGGCAATCTGCGCCTGGGCCTGTCCGCGTCCCTGACTGCCCAAGAGTGCGCAGAAGACCTGCTCACCGTGATGGAGGTTTGCTGATGAATGCCCCACTGGCCAAAAAACGTATCGCACAAATGCTGTTGAGCCTGTCGCTCGCCGGCCTGGCCCTTCAGGCATCGGCACAGACCCTGGTGGAAAACGCCTGGGTCCGCGCCACCGTCGCCGGCCAGCCATCCAGCGGTGCGTTCATGACGGTGACCGCGAGCACCGACAGCAAGCTGCTCAGCGTGCAGTCGCCGGTAGCCAAGGTGGTACAGATTCATGAGTCGAGCATGAAAGAGGACGTGATGAAAATGCAGCAGGTGCAATCCGTCGCGCTGCCCGCCGGCCAGCCGGTGAGTTTCGATCCCCACGGCTACCACATCATGCTCATGGACCTGACCGGGCAGATCAAGGAAGGCGACAAGGTGCCGCTGACCCTGACGGTTGAAGACACCAGGGGTGAGAGGGAGACGATTCAGGTCGAGGCGGTGGCCAAGGCACTTGCGACCATGGATCACAGCCAGATGATGCATGATCACGGCAAGATGAACTGATCCTGACGCACCGCAATCCCTGTGGGAGCTGGCTTGCCAGCGATGGCGGCGAATGACTCAACATCACTGTTGACTGACAAACCGCCATCGCGAGCAAGCTCGCTCCCACAGGGTCATTTCCTTTGAATGGGTTGATTGGTTTTACAGCCCTCAGAAATCCACCGTAGCCGACAACTTCACCGTGCGCGGCTCGCCTTGGGTCAGGTAGTTGTTGGCCGTCGAGGCCGATGACCAGTAGGCCTTGTTCGCCACGTTTTCGACGTTGGCACGCAAGGTGATGTAGTGCTCGTCCGCCTTGAAGCCATAACGGGCGCCGAGGTCGACGCGGGTCCAGGCGGGAATGCTCAGGGTGTTGCTGGCGTTGACGTATTCACCCCCTGTGCGCAACAGGCGACCGCTGAGCGCGGCGCCCTGGATGCCCGGCACATCCCAGTCGGCCCCGAGGTTGAACTGGAAGCGCGGCACGCCGGCGGCGCGATTGCCGTCGTTGAGGCCGTTGGAAGTCTTCTTCTGCTCGGTGTCCATCCATGTCGCCCCGGTCAGCAAGCGCAGGCCGTCCAGGGGTTCGCCGAACAGGTTCAACTCCACGCCTTTATTCACCTGCTCGCCATCGACACTGAAGGTCGGCAGGCGCGCGCCCGGGAAGGTCGAGGTCGAACTGTTCGGCTGCTCGATGCGATACACGCCGAGGGTCGCGCCGAAGCTGTTCCAGTCCAGCTTGACCCCCGCCTCCGTCTGTTTACTGCGGTTCGGCGCGAACACTTCGCCGGGATTGGTCACCCCCGTGGACGGCGCGGTCGGGCCCTGGGCCAGGCCTTCGATGCGGTTGGCATAGAAGGACACGTGCTCCCACGGCTTGATCACCAGGCCGTAGACAGGGGTGGTGATCGATTCTTCGTAATTAGCCGTGCGCGCACCGCTGGTGGTGTTCCAGGCATCGACTTCGATGGTCTGGCGCCGGGCGCCGACAGTCAGCAGGACGCGATCATCAATGAAGCCCAATGTGTCGGACGCGGCCACGCTCTTGATTTGGTTCTTGCCGACGATGCGTGGATCGTGGATGTCGCTGCCGAAATAGGTGTTGGTCGGCCGCGGCACCTGCGTCGGGTTGTACAGGTTTCCGGGGACACGATTGGCCACCAGGATCGCTTCGAAGGCCGAGCGCTGCTCACCCCAGGAGCCCGACAGGCCGAAGTTCATCTGGTGGGTCACCGGCCCCGTGTTGAAGTGACCATTCAGGCCGGCCATGGCGCTCTTGTTGTCTTCGTCATGGGGCGAATAGAGAAAACCGACTTTGCCGCTGCCGTCGTTGCCGACATAGAGAGAAGAGTACTGGCCGTTTTCCCGGGTGTGCTTGGCGCCGCCACCGGCGTAGGCGGTCCAGTTGTCGTTGAGGTCGTACTCGGCGTTGACCATGCCGTAGGTGTCTTCCAGCTGCGACCAGGTCCAGTCCTGGGCGTAGTTATCCTTGGCCGAAGGCGGCTTGGGGACTTTGGTGCCGGTGGGATAGACCACCGAGCGGCCGTTGTCGATGTACTGCTTCTGGTAGCCCAGGTCGGTGGAGACGCGCAGGCGCTCGCCGCGATAGTCCAGGCCGACGGCGATCAGCTTGGAGCGCTCGGATTCATCATCCACCGCGGTGTCGCCGCCGTGCTGGGCGAGGTTGATCCGGGCGCCGAACTGGTTGTCTTCACCAAAGCGCTGGCCCAGATCGAGGTGACCGCCCACCTGGCTGTCACTGGCGTAGTCGAGGGTCACGCTGCGGGTCGGCGTGTCCTGGGCGCGCTTGGGCACCAGGTTGACGCTGCCGCCGATGCCGCTGCCCGAAGGCGTCACGCCATTGAGAAAGGCATTCGGGCCCTTGAACAGTTCGACCCGCTCCAGCGCCTCGGTGGTGATGATCTGGCGCGGTAGCACGCCGTACAGGCCGTTGAAGGAAATGTCGTCGGTGGTCAACGGCAGGCCGCGAATGGTGAACACCTGGGAAAAGTTGCCGAAACCCGCCGACTGGCGCACGGACGCGTCGTTGAGCAAAACATCGCCGACCGTCCTGGCCTGTTGGTCTTCGATGGTTTGCGCCGTGTAGCTGACGACACTGAAAGGCACGTCGCTGATCGAGCGGTCGCCCAACACACCCAGGCGTGCTGTGCGAGCAACCTGGCCACCGGCATAGGTATCCGCCGTTTCATTGCTCACCCCGCTGACGGTGGTGGCACCCAGTTCCAGCGCCGCCCCCGTTTCAACCTGCGGCGCCACGGTGTAGCTGTTCTCGCCCGTGCTCATCAGCATGAAACCGCTGCCCTGCAGCAACCGGGCAAAGCCCTCCTCCACGCTGTAGTCACCTTGCAGGCCGGCGCTGGTGCGGCCATTGAGCATCTGCGCATCGAACGACAACATCACCCCGGACTTCACCGCGAACTGCGCCAGCACGTTGCCCAGGGCCCCGGGCCCGATGGCGTAGCTGTGCGTGCCACTTGGGGTTGCCTCGGCCGCCACGGCCGATTGCAGCGCAGGTGTGGCCGCCAGGGCGATGGCCAGGCCCAGGGCATTCAGGGGAAGACGGGCAGAACGGGATTTGCCGGTTGTGCTGGAAAGTGGGAGTGAACGGGAAGTCATTCGGCACGCCTGTGGATGCAAGGAAATAGATGAATTCCTCTACACACCGAACGACGGGGAAAAAGGTATCAGGAAAAACTGAAAATAATCTTGCGAGGGTCGGGCATCGCCCCGAAAGGGATCGGGCCAGCGCCCGATCCGGGGTCAGGAATACCCGCTTTCTATCCTGCGCCTAAGGCTCAAACAAGCTTGAGGGTGACGTTGATGTTGTTGCGGGTGGCTTTCGAGTAGGGGCAGTACTGGTGGCCGGTGTCGACGATTTTCTGTGCGGTTTCGCGATCAAGCCCCGGCAGGCTGACATTCAGCCGCGCCTGCAGCAGGTAGCCGCCTTCATTGGTGCCCAGGTCGACCTCGGCATCGACGGCCACGTCCTTGGGCAGCGCCACCTTCATTTCCCTGGCGGCGACTTGCATGGCGCCGATGAAACAGGCCGACCAGCCGGCGGCGAACAGTTGCTCGGGATTGGTCCCGCCACTGCCCGCGCCGGGGGATGACAGTTTCACGTCAAGAATGCCGTCGGAGCTGCGGGCTGCACCGTCGCGGCCGCCCGTGGTGTGGGTTTGCGCGGTGTAGAGGACTTTGTCGATCTGGTTCATGGTGGTCTCCTGGCTCAAGGGTAAGGGAAACGCATGACGGCTGGGTGAAAGCCGGGTGCTGACTATAGCCCTCGGAGAACAACCCACCCGCCCGAGCCGACGAAACCCGTTCCCCCCTGTGGGAGATTCTATGTTGCCCGGCAACCCTGAATTCTCAGGCTGACAGGTATTCGCTCTGATTCTTCATCAGGGCGAATGCTACCCGGCAGAGCTTTCGGGCCAAGACCACCAAGGCCTGGG
>Ga0160472_100384_pt1 | contig 36842 bp, 34 predicted proteins | sample HID1973M_E11MG_FD_108267 | JGI IMG/M metagenome (GOLD analysis project Ga0160472, IMG submission 108267) | Enriched mosquito-associated microbial communities from UW Madison campus, WI, USA - HID1973M_E11 MG | ecosystem: Host-associated > Arthropoda: Insects > Digestive system > Unclassified ... | reverse complement strand
TCCGTGTCTTCCTTGACCGGGTTGGTGTCGTCGAAGCGCAGGTGGCAGCGGCCGGCGTAGTCGCGCGCCAGGCCGAAGTTCAGGCAGATGCTCTTGGCGTGGCCGATGTGCAGGTAGCCGTTGGGCTCCGGCGGAAAGCGGGTGATGACGGTCGGCAGCGGCTGGCCTTGCGCGTCGTGGCGGCCGGCGTAGGCGCCGGAGGCGAGATCCTGGTCGATGATGCTCCGCAGGAAGTTCGAGGCGGCGGGTGTGCTGTCGTTGGGCTTGTTGTCGTGGCTCATGGTGTCGCCGGGGCGGCTGGGGTGGCGGCGAAGGGGCCGCCAGGATCAATCAGGGTCCTTCAGGATAGACGTGGCGCAATGCCAATGGCGGGATTTTACCGTGCCGGCGGCCACCGGCACCGCTGGTCACTGCGAACGCGCCTTTTCGGCGTGCCGCGCGGAAAGTGATGCCGCGGAGTAGCATGATCGCCTCGCCCTCAATTCTCACGGTCCGGCCATGACTGCCTCCATCCCCCCGTCGGAAGCCATCGCCACTCTCTGGCGCGACGCCGGCCTGCCGGCCGACCTGTTGCGCCAGCTGCACCTGTCGGGTGCCGATCCCATCCTGCCATCCACGTTCGCGGTCGGCACCGCCGCGCAGGCCAGCCTCGGCGCCAGCGCGCTGGCGGCCGCCGCGCTGTGGGACCTGCGCACCGGGCGACGACAGCAGGTGGGCGTGGACATGCGCCACGCACTGGCCGAATTCCGCAGCGAACGCTACCTGCGCGTGGACGGGGGCACGGCGCCCGAACTCTGGGACAAGATCGCCGGCACCTACCGCTGCGGCGACGGCCGGTGGGTCCGGCTGCACACCAATTTCCCGCACCATCGCGACGGCGTGCTGCACCTGCTCGGCTGCGCGCATGACCGGGACGCCGTGCAGGCCGCGCTGGGCAAATGGGAGGCCGTAGCGTTCGAGCAGGCCGCGTCCGACGCCGGACTGGTGGTGGCGGCCATGCGCAGCTTCGAGGAATGGGACCGCCATCCGCAGGGCGCCGCCATGCTCGGCCTGCCGCCGCTGACCATCGACCGCATCGGCGAGGCGCCGCCCGAGCCTTTGCCCGAGGCGGGCGACCAGCCGCTGTCCGGCGTGCGCGTGCTGGACTTCACGCGCATCATCGCCGGGCCGGTGGCGGGGCGGACGCTGGCCGCCCACGGCGCCGACGTGCTGCTCGTAACCGCCGCCCACCTGCCGGCCATCGCCCCGCTGGTAATCGACACCGGACGCGGCAAGCGGTCCTGCCAGCTCGACCTGCGCGACCCCGACGACAAGCGCGCGCTGCACAAACTCCTGCATCGCACCGACGTCCTCGTGCAGGGCTACCGCCCGGGCGGGCTGGAGGCGCGCGGCGTAGGCCCGATGGCGGCGGCGCGGGCGCGGCCGGGGATCGTCTATGTGTCGCTGTCGGCCTACGGCCACCTGGGTCCGTGGGCGGACAAGCGCGGTTTCGACTCGCTGGTGCAGACCGCCACCGGCTTCAACCACGCCGAAGGGCTGGCCGCCGGGACCGATGGCCCCAGGCCGCTGCCCGCACAGGTGCTCGACCACGCGGCCGGCTACCTGCTGGCCTTCGGCGCGATGGCCGCGCTGCACCGGCGCGCCACGGTGGGCGGTAGCTGGCTGGTGCGCGTGTCGCTGGCGCAGGTCGCGCAATGGCTGCGCGGCCTTGGCCGGGTGGAGGGCGGACTGGCGGTGCCGGACCAGCAGTTCGAGGACGTGGGCGACCTGCTGGAAACGATGCCGTCCGGGTTTGGCGAGCTGACGGCGGTGCGGCACGCGGCGCAGTTGTCGGAAACGCCGGCGCGGTGGACGCTGCCGTCGGTGCCGCTCGGCACGCATGCGGCCGAGTGGGCGACATGATCGGAGCTGCTTTCTCCCCTCTCCCTTTGGGAGAGGGGCAGGGGTGAGGGCAAGCGTATCGTCGGGCGATCTCGCCCGTGGAGGCTCCGGCCCTCACCCCCAACCCCTCTCCCGCACGCGGGAGAGGGGAGAAACCCGGCGGGTCAGCCTGCGTCGGCCCCCGTCAACCGCGCCATCCATTCCGCCATCTCGCGCTCGGTCGCATTGCCGGCGCGATGCTCGGCCAGCACGCGCGCGCGGTCTGCGGCGGGGCGGTTCTGGCTCAGCTTGAACTTGGCCTCGACCTTCGCCGTCGTCATGCGCAGCCCGACGATCGCGCCCAGCATCTTCTGCTGGAAGTCTTCCGGCAGCGCGCGCCACTGTTCGGCATAGTCCGGCTCGTTGCGGGCGATCAGGCGCTTGAGCAGCGCGTCCTTCTCCACCGGATCGTGCAGCGTGACCACGTCGCCATAAGCATGCACGGCCACGTAGTTCCACGTTGGCACCGCCAGCTTCTGCTCGTACCACGACGGCGACACGTAGCCGTGCGGCCCCTGGAAGACCAGCAGCGCGCGCGGCGACTGCTCCAGCCAGCGCCAGTGCGGGTTGGCCTTCGCCACGTGGAAGTCGATCACCCAGCCGTCGCCGGCGCGTTCGGCCACCACGGGCAGGTGGGTGGCGAAGGGCTGGCCGTCGGCGTCGTTGCCGACCAGCGTGGCGAAGGCGTAGCGGCGCATGACCTCGTCGGCCAGTGCGAGGTCGTCGCTGCGGAAATGGGACGGCGTGTACATGGCGTGGCCTTACAGGTTGATGGTGCCGCGGCCCAGTTCGACCACCCGGCCGCCAACGCGGATGTCGCCGTTCCCGCCCACGGCGAGCCGGAGGCGGCAGGGGCGCCCGACCGCTTCGCCCTGGTCGACCTCGTATTCCGCGGGAAGCGCGTGGCCGCTGGCGACCAGCCAGCCGCCCAGGTTGGCACAGGCGGACCCGGTGCCCGGGTCTTCGGCCACGCCGCCGCCGGGCTTGAAGAAGAAGTAGCGCGACAGCACGCGGTCCGGGCGGGCGGAATCGAACGCGAAGACATAGGCGTTCTTGCGGCCCTGGAGGCTGTCCGGCCAGTTGTCCATGCGGCCACCGTCCGGCTGCGCGCGGCGCACCGCCTCCGGGGTCTTCACCGGGACGAGGAACTGGTCGGTGCCGGTGTCGACCCACATCGGCGAGGCCAGCAGGTCCGACTCTTCCAGCCCGAGCAGCGCGGCGATGTCGGCGTCGGGGATGCCGGCGGGCCGGGTGCGCGGCTGGCCGCGGTGCGGGGCGGTAAAGGTCCACACGTCGCCCTGCGCGGTCACAGGCACCACGCCGGCCTTGAATTCGAGCGTCAGCCTGTCGCCGGTCTGCGCCAGATCGCGCACCACGTTGGCGGTGCCGAGCGTGGGATGGCCGGCGAAGACCATCTCGTAGCCGGGCGTGAAGATGCGCACGTACGCGTTCGCCGCCTCGGACGGCAGGATGAAGGTGGTCTCGGACAGGTTGAACTGCAGCGCGAGCGCCTGCATGGTGGCGTCGTCCAGGCCACGGCCGTCCTCGAAGACGCAGAGCGGATTGCCGCCGAATGTGCTTTCGGCGAAGACATTGAGGATGCGGAAGGCGTAGGACGGCATGGCGTGGGGCAGCGTGGGGTCGGAAGGCCCCAGTGTAAGGCCGTGTGCCCGCAACGCCATGCACAATTCACTGGCCTGCAGGCAGGCCAGTTACGGCATGGATTGGGATAGGGATCAGCGCGATCGGGCCAGTCAGAAGCCCACGGCCTGTCCGTCGCGGCGGCTGTCGCTGGCGGCGACGTAGCCGTGCCCGGCGTCGTCCGACAGGCGCCAGATGAACTGGCCGGCGCCGAAGTCCATATAAGGGTCCTCGACCGACTTCAGTTCGTGCCCGCGCGCCTTGAGCCCTTCGACGGTGGCCGGGTTCATCGTGCCCTCCACGTCGAGCGTGAAGTCGCGGTTGACCTTCCATCGCGGCGCGCAGCAGGCGGCCTGCGGCTGCTGGTCGTAGTCGAGCATGCGCACCACGGTCTGCACGTGGCCCTGTGGCTGCATGTCGCCGCCCATCACGCCGAAGCTCATGACCGGCTTGCCGCCTTGCGTGAGGAAGCCCGGGATGATCGTGTGGAAGGGCCGCTTGCCGCCGGCCACGACGTTGGCCGACTTCGGGTCCATCGAGAAGCCCACGCCCCGGTTCTGCAGGCTGATGCCGGTGCCCGGCACCACCACGCCCGAACCGAAGCCCATGTAGTTCGACTGGATGAACGAGATCATCATGCCGCTCTCGTCGGCGGCGGTCAGGTAGATGGTGCCGCCGGCCCTGGGCATGCCGAAGCCGAAATGGGTGGCGCGCTGCATGTCGATCAGCCTGGCGCGTGACTTGAGATAGGCGTCGTCGAGCATCTGCTCCGGCGTGACCTCCATGCTGCGCGGGTCGGCCACGTAGCGGTAGAGGTCGGCGAAGGCCAGCTTCATGGCCTCGATCTGCAGGTGCTGGGAGTCGACCGAATCGACCGGCAGCGCGCCAAGGTCGAACTGGTCGAGGATGCCCAGCGCGATGAGTGCCGCGATGCCTTGGCCGTTGGGCGGGATCTCGTGCAGTTCGTAGCCCCGGTAGGACTTGCTGATCGGCTTGACCCAGTCGGGGCGGTAGTTGCGCAGGTCGTCCAGCGTCATCGCGCCGCCGCACTGCTTGCTGAAGGCGACGATCTGCTCGGCGATCTCGCCCTCGTAGTAGCCGCGGCCGCCCGTCTCGGCGATCTGGCGCAGCGTGCGGGCCGCATCGCGGAAGACGAACTTCTCGCCGACTTCCGGCGCGCGCCCGCGCGGCATGAAGGCATCGGCGAAGCCCGGCTGGTCCTTCAGGTCGGGGATGGCGGCGGCCCACTTGTGGGCCACCACGGGCGGCACCGCGTAGCCGCGCTCGGCGATCTCGATGGCCGGTTCCATCAGGTCGGCGAAGGGCAGCTTGCCGAATTTCTCGTGCAGCGCCGCCCAGCCCGCCACCGCGCCGGGCACCGTGACGGCGTCCCAGCCGCGCAGCGGCCGGTTGGCGAGGCCGGCGCCGTCGGTGCCGTATTTCTTGCTGAAGTATTCGGGATTCCACGCCGCAGGGGCCACGCCCGAGGCATTCAGGCCGTGCAGGGCCTTGCCGTCCCACAGGATGGCGAAGGCGTCGCTGCCGAGGCCGTTGGAGACGGGCTCGGTCAGCGTGATGGTGGCCGCCGCGGCGATGGCCGCGTCGACGGCGTTGCCGCCCTTGAGCAGCATGCGCAGGCCGGCCTGCGCGGCCAGCGGATGCGACGTGGACACCACGTTGCGCGCAAACAGCGGGATGCGGACGGTGGGGTACGGGTTGGTCCAGTTGAAGGGCTTCATGCTTGTCTCGGTTGTCTTCTCGTTGTCATGTCACGTTGGTCGGCGAGGCCGGCGCAGACTGTCATTCTGCCGTGATCCCGCGGTCGTGGATCAGCTTTCCCCAGCGCGCGCTGTCCTGCTTCACCACGGCGGCGAACTGGGCCGGCGTGCCGCCGACCGGCTCCGCGCCGAGGCGGGCCAGCCGTGCCTTGACATCGGGCGACTGGATGGCCTGGTTGAACGCCGCGTTCAGGCGGCTGACGATGTCGGCGGGCAGCCCCCTGGGGCCGTAGATGCCGAACCACGTGTCGGATACGAAGTCGGGCAGCCCCGACTCGCTGACGGTGGGAATCCCCGGTGCCAGCGGCGAGCGCGCGGCGCTGGTCACGGCCAGCGCCTTGAGCTTGCCGTCCTTCACGTGCGGCAGGCCCGAGACGATGCTGTCGAACAGCACGTGAACCTTGCCGGAGATCAGGTCCGGAATGGCCAGCGCGGTGCCGCGGTAGGGAATGTGGGTGATGTCCACGCCGGCCTGTGCCTTGAAGGCTTCGGCGGTGAGCTGGACGATGGTGCCGTTGCCGCTCGACGCGTAGTTGAGCTTGCCGGGATTCTTCTTCGCGTAGTCCACCAGCTCGCGCACGTTGGCGACCGGCAGGCTGTTCGGCACCAGCAGCACGTTGGTGGCGACGGCCACCTCGCCGATGGGCGTGAAGTCGGTCTCGGTGTTGTAGGGCAGGCGGCTGATGTGCGGGCCGACCGAGTGGGTGCTCGTCGTGGCGATCAGGAGCGTGTAGCCGTCGGGCGGGGACTTGGCAGCCATGTCGGAGCCGATGGCGCCGCCCGCGCCCGGGCGGTTGTCGACCACGATCTGCTGGCCGAGGTCGGCCCCGACCTTCTGGGCGATGGCGCGGGCGAGCAGGTCGGTGGCGCCGCTGGCCGGGAACGGCACGATCAGGCGGATGGGCCGGGCAGGGTAGGCGTCGGCCAGCGCCGGCGCGCTGGTGAGCGCCGCGGTGGCAGCAAGGCCGAGGCCGAGACCGAGGCCGAGGAAAATCAGACGCAGCGAACGAAGCCAGGCAGCCATGCGGTTCTCCGGGAATCAGTGCGAAGGCACCATTATTCCGCGTCGAACCGCCGGCTCAAAGTTAATATTGTTTTCCGATCACATCACAAATGAGGTAATCGGCCTCAGGGCAGACTTCGCACGTCCGCCGCCACGCCGGGCATCATGTTGGAGTTCAGGTGGAACATCACCCATAACGTGCCGGACAGTGTGATGACCACCAGCACCACCGTGAAGATCAGCGCCAGCATGGTCCAGCCGGCCTGCGACTGGAAGTTCATGTGCAGGAAATAGATCATGTGGACGACGATCTGCACCGCCGCGAAGGCGAGGATCACGATGGCGGTCGTGCTCGACTTGTCGAACAGCTTCGCCATCACGATCCAGAACGGGATTGCGGTGAGCACGGCCGACAGGATGAAGCCGGTCACGTAGCCGCCCATGCTCACATGGCCGATGCCTTCCTCGGCGTGGTCGTCATGCCCGTGGGCATCGTGCGTGGTGTCATGCGCGCTCATGGCAGCACTCCCATCAGGTAGACGAAGGTAAAGACGCCGACCCAGACCACGTCCAGGAAGTGCCAGAACATAGACAGGCACATCAGCCGCCGGCGGTTTTCCTGGATCAGGCCGAGGCGCGACACCTGGATCATCAGCACCACCAGCCAGATGATGCCGAAGGTCACGTGCAGCCCGTGCGTGCTGACGAGCGAGAAGAACGAGGTCAGGAACGCGCTGCGCTGCGGACCGGCACCTTCGCTGACGAGGTGCGCGAACTCGTAGATCTCGACACTGAGGAACGCGGCGCCGAGCACGCCCGTAATGGCGAGCCAGGCGAGCACCGGCTTCTGCCGCCCGGCCTGCATCTCGAGCATGGCGAAGCCGTAGGTGATGGACGACAGCAGCAGGAACGTGGTGTTGAGCGCCACCAGCGGCAGCTCGAACAGCTCGGCACCGGTCGGCCCGCCCGCATAGTTGCGGCCCAGCACGCCGTACGCGGCGAAGAGGCACGCAAAGATCAGGCAGTCGCTCATCAGGTACAGCCAGAAGCCGAGCAGCGTGCCATTGGGCGGATGGTGCTCGGTCGGCATGTAGAACTGCAGCGAGTCCAGTTCATCGGTGCGCGGGTTCGCGCCGCCCGCCGGCAGCGGCGCGAAGGGGGTGGTGGAGGCGGTCGTGTCGGACATGGCTGGGCAGTGACAGTGACTGACGATCGGACTATCGAGCTATCGGGCGGAACCTGCGAGCAGCGCGGTGCGGTCGGCTTCGGTGCGGACCACGTCTTCGGCCGGGATGTAGTAGTCGCGCTTGTAGTTGAAGGTGTGGATGATGGCCGCGAGGATGGTCGCGGCGAAGGCCAGCACCACCAGCCACCAGATGCGCCAGATCAGTGCGAAGCCGCACAGCGTGGAGAGGCCCGCGAGCACGATGCCGGCGGCGGTGTTCTTCGGCATGTGGATGGGGATGAAGCCCTGCTCCGGCCGCCTGAAGCCGGCCTGCTTCATCTGCCACCAGGCGTCCTGGTCATGCACCACCGGCGTGAAGGCGAAGTTGTACGGCGGCGGGGGCGACGAGGTGGACCATTCCAGCGTGCGGCCGTCCCACGGATCGCCGGTGACGTCGCGCAGTTCCTCGCGCCGCAGGAAGCTCACCACGAGCTGGACCAGGAAGCAGCCGATGCCCAGCGCGATCAGCAGCGCGCCGAAGGCCGCCGCGACGAACCACGCCTGCAGCGAGAGGTCGTCGAAATGGCTCATGCGGCGGGTTACGCCGTTCATGCCCAGCCAGTACAGCGGCATGAAGGCGAGGTAGAAGCCGACGAACCAGAACCAGAACGAGGCCTTGCCCCACGACGACACCAGCCGGTAGCCGAATGCCTTCGGGAACCAGTAGCTGATGCCGGCCATCAGCCCGAACAGCACGCCGCCGATGATGACGTTGTGGAAGTGGGCGATCAGGAACAGGCTGTTGTGCAGCGAGAAGTCCGCCGGCGGCACCGCCAGCAGCACGCCGGTCATGCCGCCGATGACGAAGGTAATCATGAAGCCGATGGTCCACAGCATGGGCGGCTCGAAGCGGATGCGGCCGTGGTACATCGTGAACAGCCAGTTGAAGATCTTGGCCCCGGTCGGGATCGAGATGATCATCGTGGTGATGCCGAAGAACGAGTTGACGCTCGCGCCCGATCCCATCGTGAAGAAGTGGTGCAGCCAGACGAGGTACGACAGCACCAGGATCACCACGCTCGCATAGACCATCGACGCGTAGCCGAACAGGCGCTTGCTGCTGTACGTCGACACCACTTCCGAGAAGATGCCGAATACGGGCAGCACCAGGATGTAGACCTCGGGGTGTCCCCAGATCCAGATCAGGTTCACGTACATCATCGCGCTGCCGCCCATGTCGGCGGTGAAGAAGTTCATGCCGAGGTAGCGGTCCAGCGAGAGCAGCGCCAGCGACGCGGTCAGCACCGGGAAGGCGGCGATGATCAGGACGTTGGTGCAGAGCGACGTCCACGTGAAGATGGGCATGCGCATCAGCGTCATGCCGGGCGCGCGCATCTTGACGATGGTGACGAGCAGGTTGATGCCGGATAGCAAGGTGCCCACCCCCGCCACCTGCAGGGACCAGATGTAGTAGTCGACCCCCACGTCGGGACTCATCGCCAGCCCCGACAGCGGGGGATAGGCCAGCCAGCCGGTGCGGGCGAATTCGCCGACGAACAGCGACATCATCACCAGGATGGCGCCGCCGGTGGTCATCCAGAAGCTGAAGTTGTTGAGGAAGGGGAAGGCCACGTCGCGCGCGCCGATCTGCAGCGGGACGACGAAGTTCATCAGCCCCGTCACCAGCGGCATGGCGACGAACAGGACCATGATCACGCCGTGCGCGGTGAAGACCTGGTCGTAGTGGTGCGGCGGCAGGTAGCCCATGTTGTCGCCGAAGGAGATGGCCTGCTGCAGCCGCATCATCACGGCGTCGGCAAAGCCGCGCAGCAGCATCACGATGCCGAGCACCACGTACATGATGCCGATCTTCTTGTGGTCGATGCTGGTGAACCACTCGCGCCAGAGGTAGCCCCAGACGCGGAAGTAGGTCAGCAGGCCCACCAGCACCAGCCCGCCGAGCGCGACCGCGGCGAAGGTGGCGAGCAGGATGGGCTCGTGCAGCGGGATGGCGTCCCAGCTCAGGCGGCCTAGGAGCAGGCTGGTCGTTTCTTGGTGCTCGGGCATGGGATCAACCGCCGCGAGGGGCGTCGTGGTCGTTGACGGAAACCGGCCGCCGGTGCGCGGCGGGCGGCCAGTGGTGAAAGCGGCTAGCGCAGCGATCGGCCCGAGTCCGCATTGGCATCGGCGAGGGGGGCGATCGGGGTGTTCGGGGTTCGGCGCGCGGTGGGCGGGGGCAGTGCCGCCGCCCGTTCCGGCTTCGCCTGCGGGACCGGGGTGGCCCGCGCGGGCCGCGCCGGTGGCACGCCGGTGGGATTGGCGGCCGTGCAGAGATAGGGGAAGCCGAGCGGATCGCCGCCGCCGGCCGCGATGGCCTGGCGCATCGCATCCTGCGCCATGGTGTCTTTCACGCACGGCTTGCCGGGTTCGGCGCAGCGGTTGAGGATGTTGTCGAAGAGGTCCTTCTCCACGCTGGCGTAGTGGCGCACCGGCTCGCGCTCGCTGGGCTCGGCGAGCTTGAGGTAGACGTCGCGCGAGAGCGGGGCGCCCTGCGCCTTGATGTCGGCGACCCAGCGGTCGAAGCCGGCGTCGTCGAGGCCGTGGAACTTGAAGCGCATGTGCGAGAAGCCGGCGCCGCTGTAGTTGCCGGAGAAGCCGTCATACACGCCCGCGTGGTTGATGACCGCATGCAGCCTGGTCTCCATGCCCGGCATGGCGTACACCATGCCGGCCAGCGACGGGATGAAGAGGGCGTTCATCACGCTGGTCGAGGTGATCTGGAAACTGATCGGCCGGTCCACCGGCGCAGCCAGTTCGTTGACCGTGGCGATCCCCTGGTCCGGGTAGATGAAGAGCCACTTCCAGTCCATCGCCACCACTTCGACGCGCAGCGGCTGGGCCTCGATGGGCACGTCGCGGTTGCTGTCGATGCGGGTGAGGCTGCGGTACGGGTCCAGCTCGTGCGTGCTGACCCAGGTCACCGCCCCGAGGGCGATGATGATCAGCAGCGGCGCCGACCAGATCAGCAGTTCCAGCACCGTGGAGTGGTCCCAGTCGGGGTGGTAGTTGGGGTTGTTGGCCGACGCCCGGTAGCGCCACGCGAACAGCAGCGTCAGGATGATCACCGGGATGATGATCAGCAGCATCAGGCCGGTGGCGACATAGATGAGGTTGCGCTGCCGCACGGCCAGGTCCCCGGCCGGATGGAAGAGCACCGCACTGCACCCCGAGAGCAGCGTGGCCAGCGCCGCAAGTCCTCCCCACAGCAGTATGCTGCGCGTCACACCTGGCCTTGGTTTCGCGTTGTTCGTTATGCGCATGGCTGTGAGAATGCCGCAATGTGCCGTCCGGGATACGTGGACGGTGACGTGACGAATACAGGCGGAATTCAGTTTAGGCGCTATTCTTCATCTTGCAGCATTCAACGTCACCAACGCGTCACCCGACGCACTGAGGTCCTTGCAATTTCTGCACGGATGGGAGTCCCGCCGATGGCCAGCGTCACCCACCACGAGCATCGTTCGTCTTCCGTCGCGCCGCCCCAGCCGTCCGAGGCGCATGTGGCGCCGGCGGAGATCGCCACCGGCGTGGTGATCGGGCGAGCGTCCGAATATTTCGACTTCTTCGTGTACGGCATCGCCTCGGTGCTGGTCTTCCCGGCGGTGTTCTTCCCGTTCGCGGGGCGGCTCGAAGGCATCCTGTACGCCTTTACCGTGTTCGCCTTCGCCTTTATCGCGCGGCCGTTCGGCACCGCGCTGTTCATGGCGATCCAGCGACGCTGGGGACGCAGCGCCAAGCTGACGGCCTCGCTGTTCCTGCTCGGCTCGGCCACGGTGGGGATCGCCTTCCTGCCCGGCTATGCCACGATCGGGGCCTCGTCCATCGTGCTGCTTGCCGTGTTCCGGCTGCTGCAGGGCATTGCCTTCGGCGGTTCCTGGGACGGCCTGCCCTCGCTGCTCGCGCTGAACGCGCCGCCGCAACGGCGCGGCTGGTACGCCATGCTCGGCCAGCTCGGGGCGCCGACCGGGTTCATCGTGGCGGGCGCGCTGTTCCTCTTCCTGCACACCAGCCTGAACCTGCGCGAATTCCTCGACTGGGGCTGGCGCTATCCCTTCTTCGTCGCCTTCGCCATCAACGTGGTGGCGCTGTTCGCCCGGCTGCGGCTGGTGGTGACGCACGAGTACACCCAGTTGCTGGACGAGGGCGAACTGGAGCCGATCAACACCATGGAGCTGCTGGAGGCGCAGGGCTACAACCTGCTGCTGGGCGCGTTCGCGGCATTGGCGAGCTACGCGCTGTTCCACCTGGTCACGGTGTTTCCGCTGTCGTGGGTGGAGTTGCGGACCACCGAGAACGTCAACCAGGTGCTGACCGTGCAGATCATCGGCGCGTTCATCTCCATCATCGCCACGGTGCTGTCGGGCGTGATCGCCGACCGCATCGGCCGGCGCACCATGCTGGGCACGATGGCGGCGCTGATCGGCGTCTTCGCGCTGTTCGCGCCCATGCTGATGGACGGCGGCCCGGGCGGCCGGGCGACGTTCATCCTGGTGGGGTTCGGCCTGCTTGGCTTGTCCTACGGCCAGGCGGCGGGTGCGGTGACCTCCAACTTCGAGCGCCGCTACCGCTATACCGGCGCGGCCCTGACCACCGACTTTGCCTGGCTCTTCGGCGCCGCGTTCGCGCCGCTGGTGGCGCTGGGGTTGTCGGCCCGCTTCGGGCTGATCGCCGTCAGCGGCTACCTGCTGTCAGGGGCGCTCTGCACGCTGCTGGCGCTGGGCATCAACCGCACCATCGGCACGCAGCAGGACTGAACTCCCATCGGGCTTTCTCGACGGTTGCGCCGAGGATTGCGAGGACGGCTCCGACGACGGCCGCCCCTTCAGCAGCCAGTGGAAGAGCAGGGTGCCCGCCAGCGCCCCCGCGCACTGCGCAAGCACGAAGCCCGGCACGTCGGCCACGCGCATGCCGCACGGCGCCGCCGTCAGCGCGCAGGCGAGCGTCAGGGCCGGGTTGGCATAGGCCGACGAGGCCGTGAACCAGCATCCCGCTCCCAGCCAGCACGACACCGCCGCCGGCACCATCGCCGGCCGCACGCGCGCCGTGGCCATGCCGATGCCGATCAGCCCGAACGTGGCGAACGCCTCGCTGGCCCACTGGGCCAGACCGGTGCGCGGCCGCAGCGAGGCCGCCAGTGCCGGCTCGCCGTACATCAGGTGGATCGCCGCCACGCCGAGCACTGCGCCCCCGGTCTGCGCCGCGACGTAACGCAGCGCCTGCGCGGGCGGCAGGGCGCCGCGCACGAAGGCCGACAGGCTCACGACCGGATTCAGGTGCCCGCCCGAGATGCCGCCGAAGGCCACCAGCAGTGCCGCCAGCCCGGCCGCGCCCGCCACCGCGCTCACGCCCAGCGCGATCACCGCGTCGTCCGGCGCCATGCGCTGTGCGTGCAGGCCGGCGCCCACCACGATGGCGATGAGCAGGGCGGTGCCGAGGGCTTCGGCAACGAGGGCGCGCAGGGAATCTTGCATGGACGGGCGATGGGGGGAGGAAGGCGCGCCAGTGTTCCGCGCCGGGGCCGTCGCCGTCAATCATGCGTACGTAAATTGTATGCAAACCGGCGGTATCGGATCGCCGCCGGTTTGTGCGCTCGCCCAGGGTTTGCTCCCCTCTCCCGCTTGCGGAAGAGGGGTTGGGGGAGAGGGCAGCGGCCGCGCAATCCATATCGCTCGACGTGGCGCCGCGCCCTCTCCCCCGGCCCCTCTCCCATACATGGGAGAGGGGAGCAAACAATGAGCCTCGTCATTCTGTTAGCGGTTCTTCGGGGCGCCAGGTTCGTTCAGAAGAACCCCAGCGCGTTCGGGTTGTAGCTCACCAGCAGGTTCTTGGTCTGCTGGTAATGCTCCAGCATCATCTTGTGGTTCTCGCGTCCGATACCCGATTGCTTGTAGCCGCCGAACGCCGCGTGGGCAGGATAGGCGTGGTAGCAGTTGGTCCACACCCGCCCGGCCTCGATGCCGCGGCCCATGCGGAAGGCGCGCGCGCCGTCGCGGGTCCACACGCCGGCGCCCAGGCCGTAGGCGGTGTCGTTGGCGATCTTCAGTGCTTCCTCCTCGTCCTTGAAGGTGGTCACCGACACCACCGGCCCGAAGATCTCCTCCTGGAAGATCCGCATCTTGTTGTGGCCGAAGAAGACGGTCGGCTTGATGTAGTAGCCGCCCGACAGGTCGCCCGCCAGCGCATTGCGCTCGCCGCCGGCCAGCACCGTGGCGCCTTCCTGCTTGCCCAGCGCGATGTACGACAGGATCTTCTCGAGCTGCTCCGCCGAGGCCTGCGCGCCGATCATGGTCGACTTGTCCAGCGGATGCCCCTGCCGGATCGCCTCCACGCGCTGTAGGGCACGTTCCATGAACCGGTCATAGATCGACTCCTGCACCAGCACCCGCGACGGGCACGTGCAGACCTCGCCCTGGTTGAGCGCGAACATCGCGAAGCCTTCCAGCGCCTTGTTGAAGAAGGCGTCGTCGGCGGCCACCACGTCCTCGAAGAAGATGTTGGGCGACTTGCCGCCCAGTTCCAGCGTGACCGGGATCAGGTTCTGCGAGGCGTACTGCATGATCAGCCGGCCCGTGCCGGTCTCGCCCGTGAACGCCACCTTGGCGATGCGCGGGCTCGACGCCAGCGGCTTGCCCGCCTCCACGCCGAAGCCGTTGACCACGTTGATGACGCCGGGCGGCAGCAGGTCATGGATCAGTTCCATCAGCACGAGGATCGACGCCGGCGTCTGCTCGGCGGGCTTGAGCACCACGCAGTTCCCCGCCGCCAGCGCGGGGGCGAGCTTCCACGTGGCCATCAGCAGCGGGAAGTTCCACGGGATGATCTGGCCGACCACGCCGAGGGGCTCGTGGAAGTGGTAGGCGATGGTGTCCTGGTCGATCTCGGAAATGCTGCCTTCCTGCGCGCGGATGCAGCCGGCGAAATAGCGGAAGTGGTCGACGGCCAGCGGCAGGTCGGCGGCGGCGGTCTCGCGCACGGGCTTGCCGTTGTCGATGGTCTCGGCCACCGCCAGCAGCATCAGGTTGGCCTCGATGCGGTCGGCGATGCGGTTGAGGATGTTGGCACGCTCGGCGCTGGAGGTGCGGCCCCAGGCGGGGCGGGCGCGGTGGGCGGCGTCGAGCGCGGCTTCCACGTCCTTGGCGTTCGAGCGCGGCACGAGCGTGAAGGGCTGCCCGGTGACCGGCGTGATGGCCTCGAAATACTGCCCGTCGGCCGGCGGCACCCAGGCGCCGCCAATGTAGTTCTCGTACTGCTTCTTGAAGGGGTAGTTCACGCCCAGGTGGGCGACGTCGGCCATGTTCATGTCTCGCTCCGTTCTCGGATGGTTGGTCTGGATTGGTCTGGATCTGGTGCCGGGGCACGGCAGGACAGATTGCAATCCGTGTGCCGGGGGCAAATGGCCGGAAACCTGCGCGGTGAGGCGTTCCACGCCGGCGAGGGGTGTGCCGGAACGGAACAGTTGTGGCATCTTCGGACGATCCCGCACAGGCAATCCGCTGCATAGTGGCGGGAAGCCCCGTAAAATCCGCCGCCAGGACCAAAGATCACCGGAGCCCCATTTGGAACCCGTCCCATTCGAATTCGTGACCGTCGAGGAAGCCCGCCAGGTGCTGGATGGCGAGCCACCGGCCCATGCGGGGACGGACTGGGAGGCCGTGCGCAATCCGCTGTCGCCCGAGGCGCAGATGCTGACGGCCCCGGCGGTGCGCTGGCTGGCCTCGCTGCCGATGGAGGTCCGGCCGATGGAGCTGTGCGGCCGCTACCCGCGCATCGGCAACCAGATCGCGGCGCTGTGGCCCGACCGTGCCGCCTGCCTGGCGTGGCTCGCCGACCTGCTGATCGACCGGCGCGGCGGCCGGCAGGGTTTTCCCGGTGGCATCGCGCCGGAGATCCATCGCTTGCAGGACTACCTGTTCGGCCTCATGTCCGACGACGCCTGAACCTGTCGCCCGGCCTCCGGCATTGCCCGCCGCCGCGAATCCGCAGTAAGCTCAGCGCCTGAACGGCGGGCGGCCTTCCGACCCGCCGCACCCTTCCCCGCAGACCTCGCACACCCCGCAGCGCCGAGGAGGCACCATGTCCCGCAGACGTCAGTTCCTTGGATGCATTCCCCTCGTGGTGGCAGGCGGCACGGGACTGGCGGCGCTGCTGGCCAGCCGCCCGGCGCGCGCCGCCCTGATCGACGAGCAGGACCCGCGGGCGCAGAAGCTCGGCTACAGGGCCGACTCGGCGAAGGTCGATCCGCAGAAATTTCCCACCCACAAGCCGGCCCAGACCTGCGCCAACTGCCAGCTCTATACGGGCGATCCGGGCAGCGCCGCCGGCGGCTGCGTGCTGTTCGGCGACGCGCAGGTGGCAGCGAAGGGCTGGTGTACTTCGTGGGAGCAGGGCTGACGGCGGAGCCTCGGCCGCATACAGACAGGTGCCTTCATGAACATGCCGCGGACCACGCTGGAGCAATGGCGGGTGGTGCAGGCCATCGTCGAGCACGGCGGCTTTGCGCCGGCCGCCGAGGCGCTGCATCGCAGCCAGTCGTCGATCAGCTACATGGTGGCGCGGCTGCAGGAGCAGCTCGGCGTCGAACTGTTCTCGATGGAGGGCCGCAAGGCGCGGCTCACCGAGAACGGCGCGGCGCTCCTGGCGCGCGCCAATGAACTGCTGGGCGACGCCTGGCGCCTGGAGCAGCTCGCCGACCACCTGCAGCGCGGCTGGGAGGCCGAGGTGCGGCTGGCGGTGGATGCGGCGCTGCCGTCCGCGCTGCTGCTGTCGGCGCTGACGGAGTTCGCCCGGTTTGCGCCGCAGACGCGCGTCCACCTCACAGAGGTCGTCCTGTCCGGGGCCGACCAGGCGCTGCTGGAGCGACAGGTCGACCTCGCCATCGGCACGCGCATCCCCACCGGTCATTTCGGCGAGCGGCTGCTCGACATTCCCTTCGTCGCCGTCGCCCATCCCGATCACCCGCTGCACAAGGCGGGACGCGAACTGGCCGCCGAGGATCTCGGCCGCGAGATGCAGGTGGTGCTGCGCGACTCCGGGCGGGCCAATCCACGCGACGACGGCTGGCTCGGCGCCACGCTGCGCTGGACCGTCAGCAACATGGACAGCATGCTGCGGCTGGTGGCGGGCGGCCTCGGCTTTGCCTGGCTGCCGGACCACCTGGCGGCCGATGCCCTCCGGGCCGGCACCCTGCGCCCGCTGCCCCTGCGCGAGGGCGGCGTCCGCCATGTGACGCTCTACCTCGTCCACAGCCAGGCGGAAGTTGCCGGTCCCGCCACCCGCCGGCTCGCCGACGTGCTGCTCCATGCCGCCGAACGGGCGCGGCAGGCAGCATCCGGTACACCTCCGCACCCATCGGCCGATCCGATCTGATTGCTCCGAATTTCAGATCAATGGGGGAAAGGCGCGCTCCTATCATTCTGGAACGAAGAAGAAAGCCGGGCCCGATCAGGCATCGAGGCCGGCGCCAGAGTCGGAGACAACATGAACCACTTTCTTGCCATCGAGGCGTTCGTGCGCGTGGCGGAAGCCAGCAGCTTCACCGAGGCTGCGCGCCAGCTGGGCGTCGCCGGTTCCATCGTGACCAGCCGCGTGAAGCAGCTGGAGACCTTCATCGGCTCGCCGCTCTTCCATCGCAGCACGCGCCACGTGCGCCTGTCGGAAATCGGCGAGGCCTACTACAAGGAATGCGCCGAGGCGGTATCGCAGCTCAACAGCCTCACCGACCAGATGCGCGACCTCAAGGGCGCGCCCACTGGCCGGCTGCGCATCCAGATGCTGCCCGGCTACGCCATCGGCCATTTCGGTGACCTGCTGAGCGAATTCACGCGGCGCTACGACGGCATCCAGCTCGACGTCATCGTCAACGACCGCGTGGTCGATCCGATCGAAGAGGGCTTCGATGTCGCCTTCCAGATCTTCCCGCCCATCTCGGGCTCGCTGATCGAGCGGCGGCTGTTTCCCGTGCGGCGGCTCTTCTGCGCCACGCCCGCCTACCTGGAGCGACGCGGCACGCCGCGCGTGCCGGCCGACCTGCTGCGCCATACCACGGCGCTCTACGCGGGCTATCCGTCGCGCAACCGCTGGGTCTTCACGCAGGGGGACGAGACGGTCTCGCTGGAGTTGCCCGGGCAGGTGCGTTCCAATTCGGTCCACCTGCTGCGCGACTACGCGGAGTCCGGCGCGTGCATCGTCTGCCTGCCCACGCTCGTCGCCAGCGAGGCCCTGCAGAGCGGCCGGCTGGTGCCGGTGCTGACGGACTACACCCTCGCGCCGTTCTCGTTCGCCGCCGTCTATCCGACCACGCAGCGCCATGCCGTCAAGGTGCGCATGCTGGTGGACTTCCTCGCCGACCGGCTCGCCGGCGAGCCCGCCTGGGACGTGCCGCTGCTTGAACGCGGCTGGGTCGGCTGAGGCCGGTTTCCAGGGCCACACCCCTCTGATAGAGCTTTCCGCGCGATGTCATCGCGCGTGCTTTCACGCGTCCATGCGCGTCCATACGCTTCCTTTCGCTCGCCCCAATTCTTCAACTTTTACGAAGGACGTGTTCGCCGATTTCGCCATTGTGGTGCCCGGGTGGCAGCCACTATCGTGATGACAACGATCGAACGACAACACCAGGAGACAGTCGTGATGTCAAACACCAGCAAGACCGTATTCGGTTCCCTCGACAGCTTCCGCAAGGGCAGCATCGAAGTGACGCAGGGCGACGCCCGCCACTACGTGTTTTCCAACGTCTTCGAAGTGGCCAGGGGTTCCGCGCCCTACGAGCGCGTGGTCGTCGGCAAGAACCTCGAATACGTGATCGAGACCGTGCGCGCCGAGGGCGAGTCGCCGTGGTTCGCCTGCGCCCACGACGAGTTCGTGATCGCGCTCGACGGCGCGGTGCGGGTCGACTTCGTCGCGCTGGACCAGGCGCCCGCCGCCGGTGACGGCGCGGTGCTGGCGGAGCCGGCGGGCCGCAGGATGGGCCACGTCCTGCTTGGCAAGGGCCACCAGGCCCTGCTGCCGGCCGGCGCCGCCTACCGCTTCAGCGCGGACAAGGCCTGCACGCTGCTCGTGCAGGGCAAGGCCGGCGCGCTGTCCGTACAGAAGTGGGCGGAAATCTGCCTCCACTGACCCACGTCCACGCCACCGATCCCAGGAGACAACCATGGCCATGCTCGACCTCGCCGACAAGCCCAAGGCAGGCGCCACCTTCGCCGCCGACAAGGTGCAATCCGGCGCCCCCGACGCCGTCACCGGCTACCGTGACTTCACCCTCGGCGCCTTCCGCTTCTCGCGCGACGCCTACTTCGCCACCATCCAGTGGCCCGCCAACGGCCAGCTCCGCACCCATGCCATTCCCGCCGACGCCTTCCTGCGCGCCATGATGCGCGACGTGGCGTGGGGCTTCTTCTACGGCTGGGTCAACTTCGACCACGTGTTCGGCACGCGCAACCACTACGGCAAGGTCGACGTCTACGCCGGCGCCTTCAACGGCGTGATGAAGGACGCTGGGGTCGACTACACCGAGACCTTCGACACGCCAATCATCATGGCGACGTTCAAGGCCATCCTCCACGACTGGACCAACGAAGGCTTCGACCCCTTCGCCGCCCCCGAGGAAACCGGCTCGGCCTTCGGCGCCAAGCACGGCGAGAACAGCGCCGCCATCGAGCGCACCCGCATCGCCACGCGCCGCATGCCGGGCCTGCCCGACGACTCCCCGCTGCGCGACGACCTGCCGGTCAACCGCGCCTTCCTCGACGTGCCGCAGGACGAGCCCGAGGTCCACGCCGAGCCCGGCTTCGAAGGCCAGCTCCACGCCTTCAACCTGTTCAAGTACCTGTCGCGCTCGGACGTGACGTGGAACCCGTCGGTCACCTCGGTCTGCGGCCAGAGCCTGTTCTGCCCGACCACCGAGGAGTTCATCCTGCCGGTCTTCCACGGCAACGACCGCGTGGAGTGGTTCCTGCAACTGTCCGACGAGATCATCTGGGACATCGGCGACAAGAACACCGGCTCGCCGCGCGCCCGCATCACCATGCGTGCCGGCGACATCTGCGCCATGCCGGCCGACATCCGCCACCAGGGCTACTCGACCAAGCGCTCGATGCTGCTGGTGTGGGAGAACGCCACGCCGAACCTGCCGAAGCGGTACGAGAGCGGGGAACTGAAGCCGTATCCGGTGGAGTTCTGAGGTCCCTTCGCCCACCCTTTGTTTTCTCCCCTCTCCCGCGCGCGGGAGAGGGGCGGGGGAGAGGGCATCCGCGCGTCACCCGCCGACAACGCCGGTTCTTCGCGCCCAGACCCTCTCCCCCGACCCCTCTCCCATTGCATGGGAGAGGGGAGCAAACCACCAGAGAATTCCATCGCATCATGCAGAACAAGCTCTTCATCAACGGCCGCTTCGTCGACGCCCTCGCCGGCGGCACCATCGACGTGCTGAACCCGCACGACGGCAGCGTCATCACCGCCATCGCCGCCGCCGAAGCGGCCGACGTCGACCTCGCCGTCGAAGCCGCCGCCAAAGCCTTCCCGGCCTGGTCGCGCATGGCCGCCGCCGAGCGCGGCCGCCTGCTGCTGAAGCTGGCCGACAAGATCGAGGAACACGCCGAAGAACTGGCGCAGCTCGAATCGCTCGACACCGGCCACCCCATCCGCGACTCCCGCGGCCTCGACGTGCCGCGCACCGCCGCCTGCTTCCGCTACTTCGGCGGCATGGCCGACAAGCTGCAGGGCTCGGTGATCCCGGTGGAGGCCGGCTTCCTCAACTACGTGCAACGCGCGCCCATCGGCGTGGTCGGCCAGATCGTGCCGTGGAACTTCCCGCTGATGTTCACGAGCTGGAAGATGGGCCCGGCGCTGGCGGCGGGCAATACGGTGGTGATCAAGCCGTCGGAGCTGACGCCGCTGTCGACGCTGCGGATCGCCGGACTGATGGCGGAGGTGGGCTTCCCGGCGGGCGTCGTCAACATGGTGCCGGGCTACGGCCACACGGCCGGGCAGCGGCTGGCCGAGCATCCGGGCGTGGGCAAGATCGCCTTCACCGGCTCGACGGCCACGGGTCGCCGCATCGTGGATGCCTCGAAGGGCAACCTGAAGCGCGTGCAGCTCGAACTGGGCGGCAAGGGCGCCAACATCGTGTTCGACGATGCCAACCTCGACGCCGCGATCAACGGCGCCGCGTGGGCGATCTTCCACAACCAGGGGCAGGCCTGCATCGCCGGCTCGCGGCTGGTGCTGCACGAGCGCATCGCCGACGAGTTCCTCGACCGCTTCGGCGCGCTGGCGGCATCGATCCGCCTCGGCAATCCGCTCGATCCCGAGACCGAGATGGGACCGCTGACGTCCGCCCAGCACCGCGACCGCGTGCTGGCCTACGTCGACGTGGCGCGCGGGCAGGGCGGGCGGGTACTCACCGGCGGCAAGGCGCCAACGCTGGCCGGGCTGGGCGCCGGCTACTACGTCGAGCCGACCATCGTCGAGGCGAAGCCGCACGACCGCGTGGCGCAGGAGGAAGTGTTCGGTCCCTTCGTCACGGTGCTGCGCTTCGGCAGCGACGAGGAAGCCCTCGCCATCGCCAATGCCACCGAATACGGCCTCGGCAGCGGCCTGTGGACACGCGACCTGAGCCGCGCCCACAGGATGGCCGGCGCCATCCACGCCGGCATGTGCTGGATCAACTGCTACAAGCGGGTCAACCCGGGCAGCCCCTTCGGCGGCGTGGGCCAGTCGGGCTACGGCCGGGAAATGGGCTTCGAGGCCATGCACGACTACACTGAGGCGCGGTCGGTATGGGTCAATGTGGATGCGACGATACCGCCGCACTTCAAACGCTGAAGCAGTGACATGGAGCGGACGATGGATTCCTTTGTCTACCAGGCCGCGCCGTCGCGCGTGGTGTTCGGGCCGGGCCGGCTGGCGCAGTTGCCCGACGAGGTGAAGAGACTGGGCGCCCGCCGGGCGCTGGTCCTCACCACGCCGGAGCAGCGTCCGCTGGGCGAGCGCGTGGCGGCGCTGCTGGGCGATTGCTCGGCGGGCGTCTACAGCGAGGCGGTCATGCACGTGCCGGTCGAGGTCGCGCAGGCAGCGCGGGACGAGGCGGCGCGGCTGGGCGCCGACAGCTACGTGGCCGTGGGCGGCGGCTCGACCATCGGGCTGGGCAAGGCCATCGCGCTGGTGTCGGGGGAACCCATCATCGCCGTGCCGACCACCTATGCCGGCTCGGAAGTCACGCCGATCTACGGCATGACCGAAGGCCGGTTGAAGACCACCGGCCGCGACCTGCGCGTGCTGCCGCGCACGGTCGTCTATGACCCCGAACTGACGCTGACCCTGCCAGTCGGGATCTCGGCCGCCTCCGGCATGAACGCGATGGCGCACGCCCTCGAGGCGCTGTACGCGCAGGACGCCAATCCCATCGTCAGCCTGATGGCCGAGGAATCGATCCGCGCGCTGGCGGCAGCGTTGCCGGCGGTGGTCAGCCATCCCGACGACCTCGGCGCGCGCGGCAAGGCGCTCTACGGCGCGTGGCTCGCCGGTGTCTGCCTGGGCAACGTCGGCATGGCGCTGCATCACAAGCTCTGCCATACGCTCGGCGGCACCTTCAACCTGCCACACGCGCAGACGCACGCGGCGATGCTGCCGCATACCGCCCACTACAACCACGCCGCTGCCCCGGAGGCGCTGGCGCGCGTGGCGCGGGCGCTGGGGGGCGAGCGGGCGGCGGATGCGGGTCCGCTGCTGTTCCGCCTGAACCAGACGCTCGGCATCCCCGCCGCCCTGGCCGACCTCGGCATGCCGGAGGACGGCCTGGACGAGGCGGCCACGCTGGCCTGCACCAATCCGTACTACAACCCGAGGCCGATCGAGCGGGACGCCATCCGCGCCCTGCTCGGGCGGGCGTGGCACGGAGAGAACCCGGCCTGAGCAACGTCTTTCTCCCCTCTCCCGCTCGCGGGAGAGGGGCGGGGGAGAGGGCAGGGCGCAGCTTCATGCGATGTCGTCCGATGAAGGGCCGGCCCTCTCCCCCAACCCCTCTCCCATCAATGGGAGAGGGGAGCGCAAACAGACAACAAGGAGCGCATCGTGGAGACACCCAACACCGCCGCCGAAGCCGCCCTGGCCGAACAGGTCGCCGCCCGCTTCGCCGATACCCCCAACCCGCGCCTGCGCACGCTGATGCAGGCACTGGTCCGCCACCTGCATGCCTACGTCCGCGAAGTCGAGCCGACCGAGGAAGAGTGGTTCGCCGCCATCCAGTTCCTGACCGACACCGGCAAGATGTGCGACGGCCTCGTGCGGCAGGAATTCATCCTGCTGTCCGACACCCTCGGGGTGTCGATGCTGGTCGACGCGATCAACCATCGGCAGTCCACCGGTGCCACCGATACCACCGTGTTCGGCCCGTTCTACATCGCCGGCATGCCCGACCGCGCCGCCGGCGAGAACATGGCCGTCACCCCCGGCACCCCGGCGCTGGTCCATGGCCGCGTGTTTTCTTCCGACGGCACGCCGCTGCGCGACGCGGTGCTCGACATCTGGCAGACCGCGGAGAACGGCATGTACTCCGGCCAGGACACTGCACAGCCCACCGGCAACTTGCGCGGCCGCTACCGCACCGATGCCGAGGGCTACTACGCTATCCGCACCATCGTGCCGGTGTGCTACCCGATCCCGAGCGACGGCCCCGTCGGCCGCATGCTCGCCGCCACCAACCGCCATCCGTGGCGGCCGGCCCACCTGCATTTCATGATCGACGCGCCCGGTCATCGCAAGCTGGTCACGCACCTGTTCAACCAGGGCGACCCTTACCTCGATTCGGATGCGGTATTCGGCGTCAAGCCGTCGCTGCAGGTGGCCTACGAAGAACGCCCCGCCGACCATCCGCTGGCGAAGCGCTTCGGCTTCGAGGGTCCGTTCCGCGAGGCCCGCTATGACTTCGTTCTCGATCCGACCGCCGCACGGTGAGCCGCATGTCACGCTTCTACGCCATCTTCGCCACCGACAAGCCCGACATGCTCCACGTGCGCGAGCGCGTGCGGCCGGCCCACCGCGCCTACCTGCGCAGTGCCGCCGAGCACAGCGTGTTCGTGCGGCTGGGCGGTCCCACGCTCGACACCGAGGCCGCCACGATGAACGGCACGCTGCTCGTCATCGAAGCCGAACGGATCGAGGACGTCGAGCGCTTCCTGCACGGCGACCCGTACATGCACGCCGGGATCTTCGAGCGCGTCGAGGTCCGGCCGTGGGACTGGAGCCTCGGCAATCCCGAGCGCCGGGTGTGACGCCATGGACAAGGTCCTGCTCTGCCGCCTCGACGCCGTGCCCGACGGCGGCGCGCACGTGATCGACATCGCGCGGCCCGACGGCGCGCCGGCCGTGGTCGTGGTCCGGCGCGGGGGCGATGCCTGGGCCTATCTCGACCGCTGCCCGCACTTCTCGATCTGTCTCGAATACGAGCCGGGCAACGTCCTGACCTACGACGGCGAGGTCCTGATGTGCGCCCATCACAGCGCGCTGTTCCGCTTCGAGGACGGCCACTGCATCGACGGTCCCTGCCAGGGCGCCGCGCTGACCCCCGTCGCCATCCAGGTCGTGGACGGCGAGGTCCGGTGCGCGCCGGGCATGCCGGCCGTGCCGTGATGGCCTTGGCGGGTTGATCCGCCCCTTCCTACCCAAGTCGCACCACAGCACCACATACGACGGAGCCGCCCCGACCGGCCCCGCGGGGGGACGCTTTTCCCGAGTTTCCCCAAACACAACATCAGGAGACAAGCCATGGACGCCCCTTCCTTCAACGGCAAGCGCCGCGACTTCGTCCGGCTCGCCGCCGGCAGCGCAGTGGCCGCCGCCACGCCGCTCTTTTCGCCGTGGGGACTGGCCGCCAGCCCCCGCACCCTGAAGATCGGCTATGTCTCGCCGCAGACCGGCACGCTGGCGCCGTTCGGCGAGGCCGACCGCTTCGTCATCCAGCAGATGCAGGCCGCGCTGAAGAACGGCATCGCCATCGGCGGCAAGACATACCCGGTCAGCATCGTCGTCAAGGACAGCCAGTCCAACCCCAACCGCGCGGGCGAAGTGGCGAGCGACCTGATCCTGAAGGACAAGGTCGACATCATGCTGGTGGCCGGCACGCCCGAGACCGCCAATCCCGTCAGCGATGCCTGCGAGCTGAACGAGACGCCGTGCGTATCGACGGTGGTGCCCTGGCAGCCGTGGTTCTTCGGCCGCAAGGGCGATCCGAAGAAGGGGTTCGACTTCACCTATCACTTCTTCTGGGGGCTGGAGGACGTCATCGGCGTCTACACCGCGATGTGGCAGTCGGTGCCGACCAACAAGGCGGTAGGCGGCTTGTTCCCCAACGACGGCGACGGCAACGCCTGGGGCGACGGCAGGCTCGGCTTTCCGCCGGTGCTGGCGAAGCAGGGCTTCTCGCTGAAGGACCCCGGCCGCTTCCAGAGCATGACGCAGGACTTCTCCGCGCAGATCGCCGCCTTCCGGCAGGCCAACGCGCAGATCGTGACCGGCGTGGTGATCCCGCCCGACGCGAAGAACTTCCTCGTGCAGGCGCGGCAGCAGGGCTTCCGGCCCAAGGTGATCTCGATCGGCAAGGCGCTGCTGTTCCCCAGCGCCATCGAGGCGCTCGGCGATCTCGGCGACGGCCTGTCGACCGAGGTGTGGTGGTCGCCCTCGCACCCGTTCAGGTCGTCGCTGACCGGGCAGTCGGCACAGCAACTGGCGGCGGACTACGAGAGGGCGACCGGCAAGCAGTGGACCCAGCCGCTGGGCTTCGCGCACGCGCTGTTCGAGGTGGCCGTGGACACGCTGAAGCGGACGAAGGACGTGGACGCCAACGCGTCCATCCGCGACGCGCTGGCGGCGAGCAAGGTCAACACCATCGTCGGCAACGTGGCGTGGGGAGGCGGGCCGGTCAGGAATGTCGCCAAGACGCCGCTCGTGGGCGGCCAGTGGACCCGGGGCCAGAAGCACAGGTTCGACCTGGCCATCGTGAGCAACAAGCTTGCGCCGTCGGTGCCGCTGAGCGCCCCACTGCGTTTGATTGCGTAAGGCTGTACAGACCAAAGGAGTCAGCCATGTGTGACGTGCTGCAACTGGAGAGCGTCTCCAAGCGCTTCGGCGCGCTGAAGGTGACCGACGACATCAGCTTCTCGGTGAAGCCCGGCGAGACCTACGGCATCCTCGGTCCGAACGGGGCCGGCAAGACCACGCTGTTCAACCTCATCAGCGGCGACGTGCGCGCGGACAGCGGCGTGATCGCCTTCGACGGCGTGCCCATCGGCCACCTGCCGCCGCACCAGCGCTGCGTGGCCGGCATCGGCCGCTCCTATCAGGTGCCGCGCCCGTTCGGCGGCATGACCGTGTTCGAGAACCTGCTGGTGGGCGCCACCTTCGGCGGCGGCAAGCCGGAGCGCGAGGCGTACGACGTCTGCGTCGACGTGCTCGAACGCACCGGGCTGGGCGCCAAGGCCAACCGGCTCGCCGGTGGCCTGACCCTGCTCGACCGCAAGCGGCTGGAACTGGCGCGCGCGCTCGCCACGCAGCCGCGCCTGCTGCTGCTCGACGAGATCGCCGGCGGCCTGACCGAGCCCGAAGCGCATGCGCTGGTCGACGAGATCCGGCAGGTGAAGGCAGCGGGCGTGACGATCGTGTGGATCGAGCACGTGGTGCAGGCGCTGCTGGCGGTGGCCGACCGCCTGCTGGTCATCAACTTCGGCAGCAAGCTGGCCGAGGGGGAGCCCGAGGCGGTGCTCGACAACCCCGACGTGCGCCGCGTCTACCTCGGACTGGAGGCATGACCATGACGCCCCTGCTGCAAACGAAGCAACTCACCGGCGGCTATGGCGACTTCCAGGCGCTGTTCGGCATCGACGTGACGGTCGGCGCGGGCGAGGTCGTCGCGCTGATCGGCGCCAACGGGGCCGGCAAGTCGACCTTCCTCAAGTCCGTGGCCGGCCTGCTGCGGGCCGCGCCGTCGCAGATCCTGTACAAGGGCGCACCCATCGGCGGGCTGCCCGCGGAGCGGATCGTGGGGCAGGGCATTGCGCTGGTACCGGAGGGCCGGCGGCTGTTCCCGAGCCTGAGCGTGGAGGAAAACCTGCGGCTCGGCGCCTATTGCGGGCGGCCCGGACGCTGGGATCTCGACGCGGTGTTCGGCCTGTTCCCGGTGCTGCGGGAGCGCCGCCATCATCCGGCCACGGCGCTGTCGGGCGGCCAGCAGCAGATGGTGGCCATCGGCCGGGCGCTGATGAGCAACCCCGAACTGCTGATGTGCGACGAACTGTCGCTCGGCCTCGCCCCGGTGATCGTGCGCGAGATCTACGCGGCGCTGCCCGCCATCGTCGCCGGCGGCATGAGCGCGATCATCGTCGAGCAGGACGTGCGGCTGGCGCGGCAGGTGTCGTCGCGCTTCTACTGCGTCCAGGAGGGCCGGGTGTCGCTCGCGGGCGAGTCGGCCAGCGCGTCGGACGAGGCGATCGCCCAGGCCTATTTCGGAGTCGCGGCATGAACACGCTAGTCAACATCCTTCTGCAGGGCGTGCTGCTTGGCGCGCTCTATGCCCTGTTCGCGATGGGCCAGTCGCTGGTGTTCGGCGTGATGCGGCTGACCAATATCGCGCATGGCGACTTCATCGTGCTGCTGGTGTTCCTGCTGTTCGCGCTCACGGGCATCGCCCACCTGCCGCTGGCGGTGGCGCTGCTGTTGCTGGTGGTGATCGCCTTCGCGGCGGGCTACGGGGTGCAGTACTTCCTGCTGAACCGCGTCAGCAGCCGCGACCCGCTGCCGTCGCTGATGGTGACCTTCGGCCTCTCCATCGTCATCCAGAACGTGCTGCAGGAGCTGTTCTCGGCCGACCCGCGGGCGATTGCGACCGGCGGCTTCGAGGCGCTGAGCGTGGCACTGCCCGGGGGCATCACCGTGGGCTACCTGCCGCTGCTGACCCTGCTGGCGACCATCGGCCTCACCTTCGGGCTGCAATGGCTGTTCGGACGGACGGCACTCGGCCGGGCCTTCCGCGCCACCTCGGACGACCGCGAGATCGTGCAACTGATGGGCGTGTCGCACCGGCGCACTTACGCACTGGCGATGGCCATCGCCTTCGTGCTGATCGCCGTGGCGGCGGCGCTCTACGGCATGCGCACGGCGGTGGCGCCGGCCGACGGTCCCGCACTGCTGCTGTATGCCTTCGAGGCCGTGATCATCGGCGGCATGGGCTCGTTCTGGGGGACCTTCCTCGGCGGCATGGCGCTGGGCGTGGCGCAGCAGGCGGGGTTCTATTTCGATCCGGGCTGGGGCATCTGGCTCGGGCACGTGATGTTCCTGGCGGTGCTGGTGGTCAGGCCGCAGGGCTTCCTGCCGAAGACCGCGTGAGGCGAAACAGCGAGGGGAAACAGTGAGGGAAAGCAAATGGAAAGCAAGATGAACCGCCCCGCGCAGGGCTTCGATGTCCGGCGCTCGACGCGCGCCAGCCAGGTCGCCATGTTCGGCCTGCTGCTGGCGGCGGTCGTCATCGCCAGCGCGCCGTACTGGGCCGGGCGCGACGCGCTGCGCGACTTCACGCAGCTGGCGTCGTACCTGATCTTCGCGATGATGTGGAACCTGCTGGCCGGCTATGGCGGCATGGTGTCGATCGGGCAGCAGGCGTTCTTCGGCATCGGCGGCTACGCCATGCTGGTGCTGTCGAACTACTGCGGGGTGTCGCCCTTCCTGGCGGTGCCGCTGGCGGCGGGCATTGCCATGCTCGTGGCGGTGCCGGTGTCGCGGCTGGCGTTCCGGCTCGATGGCGGCTACTTCGCGGTGGGAACGTGGGTGATCGCCGAGGTCTTCCGGCTGGGCGTGGCGAACGTGTCGGCGCTGGGCGGCGGCTCGGGCACGAGCCTGACGGCGCTGCGGGGGATTCCGCGCGCGACGCGCGAGTCGATGACGCTCTGGCTGGCGCTGGCCGCCGTGGTGGGCGGGATGGCGGTGCTGTACTGGTTCCTGCGCTCGCGCCCCGGTCTCGCGCTGACGGCCATGCGCGACAACGCGCAGGCGGCCGGCAGCCAGGGGGTCGACGTGCGGCGCGCGCGGCTCGCCGTCTATCTCGTCGCGGCCGGCGGGACGGCGTTCGCGGGCGCCCTGTACTTCCTCGGCAACCTGCGCATCTCGCCCGACGCCGCGTTCTCGGTCAACTGGACGGCCTTCGGCATCTTCATCGTGCTGATCGGCGGACTGGGCACGCTGGAGGGGCCCATCATCGGCGCGCTCGTCTTCTTCGTGCTCAACAAGTTCCTGTCCGACTACGGCACCTGGTACCTGATCGGATTGGGGACGGTGGCCATCGGCGTGGCGCTAATCTTTCCGGAGGGCATCTGGGGATATGTGTCGCGGCGCTTCGGGCTGCAGTTGTTCCCGGTGGGGCGGCGGCTGGTCTGGACGGCGCCCGGGCCGGCCGTGCCGCCACGGCACCTGCCGCCGGCGAGGGAAGCGGCCACGCCACAATGAAGAAGGCCTCCCGCGCGGGAGGCCTTCTCGTCGATGCCGGGGGCGTCAGGCAGGTGTTACTCCTCCTGGAACGCCTCCTCGCGCTTCGACTTGATCGAGGGCATGGCCACCACGGCAACCAGCGCGGCCGCGGCAATCAGCAGGCCCAGCGACAGCGGGCGCGACAGGAACACCGTGAAGTCACCCCGCGACAGCAGCAGCGAGCGGCGGAAGTTCTCTTCCATCATCGGCCCCAGCACGAAGCCGAGCAGCAGCGGCGCGGGTTCGCACTTGAGCTTCAGGAACAGGTAGCCGATCACGCCGAAGGCCGCGGTCTGGAACACGTCGAAGGTGGTGTTCTGGACCGAGTACACGCCGATGCAGCAGAACACCAGGATCGCCGGGTACAGGTAGCGGTAGGGCACCTTCAGCAGCTTCACCCAGATGCCGATCATCGGCAGGTTCAGCACGATCAGCATCAGGTTGCCGATCCACATCGAGGCGATCAGGCCCCAGAACAGCGCCGGGTTGCTGCTCATCACCTGCGGGCCCGGCTGGATGTTGTGGATGGTCATCGCACCCACCATCAGCGCCATCACCGCGTTGGGCGGGATGCCCAGCGTCAGCAGCGGGATGAACGAGGTCTGTGCCGCCGCGTTGTTGGCCGACTCCGGACCCGCCACGCCTTCGATGGCGCCCTTGCCGAACTCGTGCGCGTACTTCGACGTCTTCTTTTCGAGCGAGTAGGCCGCGAACGACGCCAGCGCCGCACCGCCGCCCGGCAGGATGCCGAGGATCGAACCGAGCGCGGTGCCGCGCAGCACGGCCGGCGTCATGCGCCGGAAGTCTTCCTTCGTCGGGAACAGGTTCGTGACGTGGTCGGTGAAGGTCTCGCGGGCTTCCTTCTGCTCCAGGTTCGCGATGATCTCGGCAAAGCCGAACATGCCCATCGCGACCGAGACGAAGTTCAGGCCGTCGGTCAGTTCCGGCACATCGAACGAGAAGCGCGCGGCGCCGGAGTTCACATCGGTGCCGACCAGGCCCAGCAGCAGGCCCAGTACGATCATGCCGATGGCCTTCACGAGCGAGCCCGAGGCCAGCACCACGGCGCCGATCAGGCCGAGCACCATCAGCGAGAAGTATTCGGCCGGGCCGAACTTGAACGCGAGTTCCGACAGCGGTGCGGCGAAGGCCGCCAGGATCAGCGTGGCCACGCAGCCGGCAAAGAACGAGCCGAGGCCCGCTGTGGCCAGCGCGACCCCCGCGCGACCTCGCCGGGCCATCTGGTAGCCGTCGATGGTGGTCACGACCGACGACGATTCACCCGGCAGGTTCACCAGGATCGCGGTGGTCGAGCCGCCGTACTGCGCACCGTAGTAGATACCGGCCAGCATGATCAGCGCGGCCACCGGCGGCAGCGTGTAGGTCACCGGCAGCAGCATGGCGATAGTCGCCAGCGGGCCGAGGCCGGGCAGCACGCCGATCAGCGTCCCGAGCACGCAGCCCAGGAACGCGTAGGCGAGGTTCTGGAGCGACAGGGCGGTGGAGAAGCCCAGTCCCAGGTTAGTCAGCAATTCCATGGTCCGGATCCTCTCAGTTGCTCAGGAAGGCAGGCCACACCGGCATCTGCAGGTTGATGCCGTAGACGAACGCACCCATGCTGATCAGCACCAGGATGACGGCGTTCAGGATGGCGCCCTTCCAGTTGAATTCGTGGCTCGCCATGGACGACACCAGCACCAGCACCACCACCGACAGCACCATGCCGAGGGGTTTCAGGAGCAGGCCGAACAGCACCACGGAGCCGAGGATCCACAGCAGGATCTTCAGGTCCCAGCGGGCAAGCTGGTCTTCCTCGATGTGGCTCGACAGCGATCCCCACAGGACCAGCGCGCCAAGGATGGCGAGCACGATCCCGAGCAGGAACGGAAAGTATCCCGGTCCCATCTTGGCGGCCGTTCCCATGGAATAACCGCGCGAGACCCAGGAAAAGCCCAATCCGACCAGGATAAACATCAGGCCGGAGGCAAAGTCCTTCTGGCTACGTATGCGCAAAATGAATCTCCTCGATATGGCTACTGCCCTGCCCACGACGTGTGACCCGGCGTTTTCTTTCCCGGTCTGCAGGGTGGAGGGAAGTTAAGGGGGAGACCTTTCAGCTTCCTTTCAAATGTCTTGGTAAAGGGTCATGGTAAGGGTATGTCCTATGTCTCGGTGACGGTTCACCCAGGGCGCGGCCCAGGGTCAAGTGCGCCGGGCTATCATCGTCAGGCGTGCCCGGCACCCGATCCGGCGGGATCGGGGACGCCCAGGACAGGAACGAACGGAAGGGGAGCCGCTTGGAGAGCATCGACCATCTGATCCTGATCGGCGCGGCGGTGATGGCGCTCGGCGTGGCACTCGGCGCGTTCTCGGCGCGGGTGGGTGTGCCGTTCCTGCTGGTGTTCCTCGCCGTGGGCATGCTGGCCGGCGTGGACGGGCCCGGCCATATCCGCTTCGACGATGCCTGGCTGAGCTTCCTCGTCGGCAACCTTGCGCTGGCCGTGATCCTGCTCGACGGCGGCCTGCGCACGCGCTACACGACCTTTCGCGTGGCGTTGCGGCCGTCGCTCTCGCTGGCCACCGTGGGCGTGCTGCTGACCACCAGCATCACCGGGCTGTTCGCCGCATGGGTCCTGGAGATCGACTGGAAGCTCGGCCTGCTGCTGGGCGCCATCGTCGGCTCCACGGACGCGGCGGCGGTCTTCTCGTTGCTCGGCGGCAGCGGCATCCGGCTGAAGGAGCGCGTGGCGGGCGTGCTGGAGATCGAGTCTGGCATCAACGACCCGATGGCGATCTTCCTGACCCTGACGCTGATGGACTGGATCACCGCGCCGGCTGGCCTCACGCCCGGCGGGCTGGTGCTGCGGCTGGTGGTGCAGTTCGGCGTGGGCGGAGCGCTCGGTCTCGGGCTCGGCTACGCGCTGGCACGGGTGCTGGAGCGCGTGGACGTGGGGGAGGGGCTGCAGGCCATCCTGCTGTGCTCGGGCGGCGCGCTGGTGTTCGCGCTGGTGCAGACCGCCGGCGGCAGCGGCTTCCTGGCGGTCTACCTCGCCGGGATGCTGATCGGCAACCGCGACCGCGCCGTCACCGCCGACACCATGCGTGCCATGGACGGCATGGCGTGGCTGGCGCAGTCGGCCATGTTCCTGCTGCTCGGCCTGCTGGTGGCGCCGCACCGCATCTGGGACATCGCCGGACCTGCCACGGCGGTGGCGCTCTTCCTGACGTGCGTGGCGCGGCCGCTGTCGGTGTGGGTGTCGCTGCTGCCGTTCCGCTTCAGCGGGCGCGAGCAGGCGTTCATCGCGTGGATGGGACTGCGCGGCGCGGTGCCCATCGTGCTTGCCCTGTTCCCGTTGCTCAAGGGCCTGCCCGACGCCGGCCTGCTGTTCCGCGTGGCCTTTGCCGTGGTGCTGGCGAGCCTGCTGCTCCAGGGCACCACGGTATCGCTGGCGGCCCGGCTGGCGCGGGTGCTGCGGCCGGCGTACCCCGAGCCGCTGTCGCGCGAACGCCTGCGCGGGACGCGCATGCCGACGCTCGAACTGATGCAGTTCATGGTCGGCGTCAACGCGCCGGTCGAGAACGTGCGCGCCGACCAGCTCGAATTGCCGCCGCGCTGCAGTCTCGTGACCGTCGCCCGGGAAACCGCGCTCGTCACGCCCGACCAGACCGTGCTGCGTCCCGGCGACGTGGTCTCCGTGCTGGCCCCCGCCACCAGCGTGCCGATGCTGGCGCTGCTGTTCATCACGCCGGGCCGCGCGCCGGCCTGGGACCAGGCCTCGCACGACTTCCTGCTGAGTGGCGACGCCTTCCTGCGCGACGTGGCCGCGCTCTACGGCAACCGGCCGCTCACCCAGGCCGAATACCCGGTCACGCTGGGCGACGCCATGACCGACGCCTTCGCGTCGCCGCCGGTGGAGGGTGATTCGGTGGAAATCGCCGGGATGGTGCTGACGGTCACGGCCATGGACGGGCCGCGCATCACACAGGTGGGATTCCTGCTGCCGCGCGCCGAGCAGGGGGAGGTGCGGCGCTTCCGGCGGCAGAAGCAGGAAGGCCGAAGCGCCTGAAGCTGGTCCGCTTTCAGGCCGCTTTCAGTCCGCTTTCAGTCCACCTTCGCCCCCGACACCTTCACGATCTGCCCGTATTTCTTCAGTTCGCGCTGCACCAGCGCGCCGAACTGCTCCGGCGTGGTCGGCGCCGGCTGGGCGCCGATGCGGGCCAGTTTCGCCTTCATGTCGTCGGTCTTCAGGATGGCGACGATGTCATGGTTGAGCCGCCCGACGATCTCGCGCGGGGTGCCCGCCGGGGCGAAGACGCCGAACCAGGTGGAGATGTCGAAGCTTTCCAGCCCCAGTCCCTTGCCGGCCTCGGCAATCGTCGGCAGGTCGGGGAATGCGGCTGCGCGGGTGGCCGTGGTCACGGCGAAGGCCTTGAGCCTGCCCGCCTTGATATTGGCCGAGGCCGAGGCGAGGTTGTCGAAGATCAGGTCGGTCTGGCCCGACAGCACAGACAACTGCGCCGGCGAGGCGCCGTTGTACGGGATATGCACCATGCTCACCTTCGCGAGGCTCTTGAACAGTTCCCCCGACAGGTGGCCGGCGCTGCCGTTGCCGCCCGAGGCGTAGTCCAGCTTGCCTGGGTGCCTGCGGGCGTAGTCGACCAGGTCGCGCACAGTGTTGATGTGCAGTTCGGCGGCCTTGCCGGGGTGCATCGCCAGCACGTTGGGGACATCCGCCACCAGCGTCACCGGGGCGAAGTCGCGCACCGGGTCGTAGGGCAGCTTGCTGAAGAGCGTGGGGTTGATGGCGTGCGTCGCCACCGCGCCCATGACGATGGTGTAGCCATCGGCCGGCTGTCTGGCAGCGTAGTCCACGCCAAGATTGCCGCCCGCGCCGGGCTTGTTCTCCACGATCACCGGCTGGCCGAGGCTGTCGCGGAGCTTCTCGCCGATGGCGCGCGCCACGGTGTCGAGCGGGCCGCCGGCCGGGTAGGGCACGACGAACCTCACGGGTTTGCCCGGGTAGGCAGGCGCGGCGGCGCAAACGGGCAGGACCGCGGCGACCAGCGCCGCGGCAAGCAGGGTCTTCAGCATGACAGGTTGTTGCGGGAGGGGAGAAACCGGCCGGCGCCTCTGCGTGCGGTGTCAGTGGGCGCCGATGCCGCGCGCCATCATCACGGCGCACAGCGGCAGGAGAATCACGAGGTGGGCCTCGATCATGACCCAGCGCCGCGCCTTCTTGATCTCGGCCGGAGTCGGCACGAAGTCGGGCAGGTGCCGCGCCTGCTTGCGCCAGCGGGAGAAGGCGAAGGTTGGCGGCAGCGAGCAGAGGGCGATGATCACGAACACCGTCATCTTGGCGTGGAACCAGGGGTTGTGGAGATAGAAGTCCACGCCCTTGGCGCCGTAGAACAGCCGCGCCAGCCCGGTGGCGAGCACGGCCATCGCGGAGAGGAAATAGAACCCGTCGTAGAGCGACAGCCGCCGTACGGTGGCCGGCGTGATATCGGGGCGCAGCACCACCGCTTCGGCGGCCATCAGCGTGATCAGCACGAAGATGGCGAGGAAATGCAGGAAGGCGAGCACGGCATCTGTCAGCATGGGTTTTCCTGTCGTTGGTGTTCCACGAATGACTGCGTGAGATGGCGACGGCCCGCGGCCTACAGCACGCCCTTCCCGCGCAAGGCGGCAATCTGGTCGGCGCCGTAGCCGAGCACGTCGGCCAGCACCGCATCGGTATGCTCGCCGAGCAGCGGCGGGTGGCGCAGCGCCTGCGGCGGCGTGGCGCTCATCTTCATCGGGCTGCCGACCAGCTTGACTTCGCCGGCGCTCGGATGCGGCAGGTCCACGCGCAGGCCGCGGGCCTTGACCTGCTCGTCCTCGAAGACGTCGTCGAGCGTATTGATCGGCCCGCACGGCACGCCGGCCGCCTCCAGCGCGGCGATCCACTGCGCGCGGGTGCGCGGGCGGACCATCTCGCCGATGATCGGCACCAGCACGTCGCGGTTGGCCACGCGCTGCGGGTTGGTGGCGAAGCGCGGGTCGTCGGCCAGTTCCGGCTTGCCGCCTTCCGTCACGAACTTGCGGAACTGCCCGTCGTTGCCGACCGCGACGATGATCCAGCCGTCGGCCGCCTGGAAGGTCTGGTAGGGGACGATGTTCGGATGCGCGTTGCCCCAGCGCTTCGGCGCCTCGCCGCTGGCCAGGTAGTTGGTGTTCATGTTGGCGAGCATGGCCACCTGCACGTCGAGCAGCGCCATGTCGATGTACTGGCCCTCGCCGGTGCGCTCGCGGTGCGCCAGCGCGGCCAGCACGGCGATGGTGGCGTACTGGCCGGTCATCAGGTCGGAGATCGCCACGCCGGCCTTTTGCGGGCCGCCGCCCGGCAGGTCGTCGCGCTCGCCGGTCAGGCTCATGAAGCCGCCCATGCCCTGGATGATGAAGTCGTAGCCGGGGCGGTTGGCGTAGGGGCCGGTCTGGCCGAAGCCGGTGATCGAGCAGTAGATGAGGTCGGGCTTGACGGCCTTGAGCGCGTCGTAGTCGAGCCCGTACTTCTTCAACTGGCCGACCTTGTAGTTCTCCAGCACCACGTCGCTCTGCGCCGCCAGCTCGCGCACCAGTTGCTGGCCCTCGGGCGTGCTGATGTCGCAGGTGACCGAGCGCTTGTTGCGGTTGGCGGCGAGGTAGTAGGCGGCTTCGGCGGTGTCGCGGCCGTCGCCGGCCTTCAGCCAGGGTGGTCCCCAGGTGCGGGTGTCGTCACCTGCGCCGGGGCGCTCGATCTTGATGACGTCCGCGCCGAAGTCGGCGAGGTTCTGCGCGCACCATGGCCCGGCGAGGACGCGGGTCAGGTCGAGGACGCGGAGGTGGCTGAGGGCTCCCATGGGGACGGCTGGCGCGGGTGGTTGGCAGTGAGCTGCACTGTACCACCGGCGCGGCGGCTGGCGCACCCGGCGCCCCGTGATCCGCGCCTGCCGGGCGGCGTTCCCCTTATAATCAACGGTTTGCAAATCCAAATCCGACCGTCCGCCGCCCCCACCGGCGGGATGCACCAGCCATCACATGAAAGTCTCCGACATCCGCAGCAAGTTCCTGCAGTACTTCGAGTCGAAGGGCCATACCGTGGTCCGCTCGTCCAGCCTGGTGCCGGCGAACGACCCCACGCTGCTGTTCACCAACTCCGGCATGGTGCAGTTCAAGGACGTGTTCCTCGGCACCGACAAGCGCCCGTACACCCGCGCCACCTCGTCGCAGCGCTCGGTGCGCGCCGGCGGCAAGCACAATGACCTGGAGAACGTCGGCTACACCGCCCGCCATCACACGTTCTTCGAAATGCTGGGCAACTTCTCGTTCGGCGACTACTTCAAGCGCGACGCGATCCAGTACGCCTGGGAACTGCTGACCACCGTCTACAAGCTGCCGCAGGACAAGCTTTGGGTGACGGTCTACGCCGAGGACGACGAGGCCTACGACATCTGGGCGAAGGAAGTCGGCGTGCCGACCGACCGCATCGTGCGCATCGGCGACAACAAGGGCGCGCGCTACGCCTCGGACAACTTCTGGCAGATGGCCGACACCGGCCCGTGCGGCCCGTGCTCGGAGATCTTCTACGACCACGGCCCGGACGTGTGGGGCGGCCCGCCGGGATCGCCGGAGGAAGACGGCGACCGCTACATCGAGATCTGGAACCTCGTGTTCATGCAGTTCAACCGCGACGAGCAGGGCAACATGACGCCGCTGCCCAAGCCGTGCGTGGACACCGGCATGGGCCTGGAG
>Ga0160472_100383_pt1 | contig 36898 bp, 35 predicted proteins | sample HID1973M_E11MG_FD_108267 | JGI IMG/M metagenome (GOLD analysis project Ga0160472, IMG submission 108267) | Enriched mosquito-associated microbial communities from UW Madison campus, WI, USA - HID1973M_E11 MG | ecosystem: Host-associated > Arthropoda: Insects > Digestive system > Unclassified ... | reverse complement strand
TTTTTTACTGCGCCGTCTTCGCTAACTCCTCGAATCCGGCCTCCCTGCTGCCTCGCAGCCCGTCCCGCCGAAGCGGTTTGTGTTGCGAGGGGGCGAATATTAAGGCCGCGCAGCCCGCCTGACAAGTCTTTTCGCGAAATAATTCTGGAACCTCGATAAGTGCCTCGCAGCGCATGTCACGCCAAAGATGGCAACGCGCGGCCACTGGCTGAAGCTGAGGCAAAGTGATGCACGATCTCAACCTCCAGGCCAGCGCCACCGCCTGAGCCACAAACCAACCATGACCCTGCGCATTGTCAGACTGGGTTCGCCTCGCGCGGACGACGAAGGCCTCCGCATCGGCACCGTGCGCCGTCCGCCGCGCGGCGTGCCGAAGGCCGAATTTGCCAGCCGTAACTATTACGACGTCTGGTATCCGGTGCTCGCGCCGTCGGCCGACCTGGTCGCCCAAGCCCAGGCCGCGGCGCAGGCAGGCGACGAAAAGGCCTGGAAGGCCTTCGACAAACAGTACCGCGCAGAGATGTCCGCCCCGGACCCGAGCCGTACGCTCGACCTGCTGGCCGCGCTCTCCCACCAGACCAACTTCTCGGTCGGCTGCTATTGCGAGGATGAGGCGCACTGCCACCGGTCGGTCCTGCGCGCACTCCTCCAGGCACGAGGGGCGGCGCTGGCCTGAACGGCCCCGCGCTGGCTATCATGCAGGGCTTCGCCGGCCGCCCGCCCCGGGCATGCCGGCGCCCTCCTCCCGCGCTGGAATCCCGATGGCTTTGAACGTTGTCTGGTTAGGCTTTTTCCTACTCGCCTTCCTCGCCGCCACCGTGCGACTCCTCGGCGGCGACACCACCGTCTTCCCGGCCATGCTGACGAGCCTGTTCGACAGCGCCCGCACGGCCTTCGACATCTCCCTCGGCCTGGCCGGTGTGATGAGCCTGTGGCTCGGGATCATGCGCGTGGGCGAGCGGGCGGGCGTGGTCGACAGCTTTGCCCGGCTGGTCAGCCCGCTGCTGCGGCACTTCTTTCCCGGCGTGCCGCAGGGGCATCCGGCGCAGGGCGCGATGATGATGAACGTATCGGCCAACCTGCTCGGGCTCGACAATGCCGCCACGCCGCTCGGCCTCAACGCCATGCGCGAGCTGCAGCACCTGAACCCGCGGCCCGACACGGCGACCGACGCACAGATCATGTTCGTCGTGCTGAATACCGCCGGCCTGACGCTGATTCCGACCTCGGTCATCGCCATCCGCCAGGCCATGGCGATCAAGCAGGGGCTGACCAACTTCAACGCCGCCGACATCTTCCTGCCGACCCTGCTCGCCACAGGCGCCTCGTGCCTGGCCGGCCTGCTGGCGGTGGCGTGGGTGCAGCGGCTGAACCTGCTCAAACCCGCCGTGCTCGGCACATTCGCCGTCATGGCGGCGGCCATGGGCGGCCTGATGATGTGGCTGCGGCATGCCCCGCCCGCGCAGGTGGAACAGATGACGGCGCTGGCCGGCAGCGTGTTCATCCTCTCGCTGATCGTGCTGTTCCTGATCTGTGGCGCCCTGCGCCGGGTCAATGTATACGAAGCCTTCGTCGATGGCGCCAAGGAGGGCTTCGGCGTGGCGATCCAGATCGTGCCGTACCTGGTCGCCATCCTTGTCGCGATCGGACTTTTCCGGGTGACCGGCTGCATGGACGTCGTCATGCACGGCCTGACGGGGGCGGTTGCGGCGCTCGGCCTGGATACGGCCTTCGTGCCCGCCCTGCCGGTCGGCCTGATGAAGATCCTCTCGGGCGCCGGTGCACGCGGCCTGATGGTCGATGTGATGACCGCCTACGGCGTCGATTCCTTCCAGGGCCGACTGGCCGCCATCATCCAGGGTTCGACCGAGACCACCTTCTATGTATTCGCGGTGTACTGTGGCAGCGTGAATGTGCGGAATACGAGGCAAGCACTAGCCTGCGCGCTGTTTGCCGATGGGGTCGGACTGGTCGCCGCCGTATTGATCGCATACGTATTCAGGTAACCCCTCGTCAATGCGTTGCATGGGTGCAACGCAATAGTGCCGGACTAAGCGCCCGTAGAAAAATGGGGTTGGTGCAACGCAGCAAGGGGTGTATAGTGGAGTCTGTCTCCTCCACCACCTCGGTGGATTCCAGCCCGCGCACAACCTGCGCGGGTTTTTTTTTGCCCTGAAATCAGGGATCAATGTCCCAGACATTGCTTTGTGCGCCGAAAGAGGCGCTTTCGCCGGCAGACTCGACTCGCGGGTTTCCCCGAATCCCGAATATGGCAGATCGGTGACACCCGGTTGGCGCATTGTTGCAATGCAACATTCCAGATTACGAAACAATCCGGGCCACCTCGGGTCAGCCGCTAGGGATTCACCGGCACCTTCCGAGCCCGCGGCATCGGCGGCAAGCCGCGCGCGGATGTCCTAGAATATTGCAATTCGACCATCGTCCGCCGCCGCGAGGTAGCCATGCTCGATGTCACATTCCCTCGCAGCGTCCCGACTTATTGCGCGGCCAGCCTGACGCTGTCCTGCCCCGCCACGGTCGACGGCAAACCCTCCCTGTATTCCGTCACGGCGGAAGCGCTCGAAACGCATTTCGGCGCGCGTTCTCCGCGTGAGGAAGATCTCGTCGCCGCCTTTGTCGATAACCGCCAGCGCATCGAGCACCTCGCACGCAGCCTGTTCGAACTGACCCAGGCACACGAGATCGTGTTGCGCAGCGGTCACTTCCGCTTTTCCAACTGACGCCTAATTCGCTTCATACCGACCACGCGGACACAGTGCCGCGGGAATCCGGGTGCAACCGCAGCGCAGCATTTAATTGACCAACCGGTCGGTCGACGTATGGATATAATGGGCCGGACTCGCTGCAGACCCCATCCCGTCGCGGAGGTCCCATGTACACGCAAAGTCTCGATGTACCCGGCCATACGCCGCATGAACCCGCTGCCGACATGGCGGACGACGCCGTCCGGCAGGCCGCCTTCGATTCCCGCATCGCCGCCGACAACAAGATCGAGCCGCAGGACTGGATGCCGGCGGCCTATCGGAAAACGCTGGTCCGCCAGATCTCGCAGCACGCCCATTCCGAGATCGTCGGCATGCTGCCCGAGGGCAACTGGATCACCCGCGCCCCGTCGCTCAAGCGCAAGGCCATCCTGCTCGCCAAGGTGCAGGACGAGGGCGGCCACGGCCTCTACCTCTACTCGGCCGCCGAGACGCTCGACACCTCGCGCGACGAGATGATCGATGCCCTGCACAGCGGCCGCGCCAAGTACTCGTCCATCTTCAACTACCCCACCCTGACCTGGGCCGACGTCGGCGTGATCGGCTGGCTGGTGGATGGCGCGGCGATCATGAACCAGATCCCCCTGTGCCGCTGCTCCTACGGGCCGTACGCGCGAGCGATGATCCGCATCTGCAAGGAAGAGTCGTTCCACCAGCGCCAGGGCTATGACGCCCTGCTGGCCATGATGCGCGGCAGCGAGGCGCAGCGCGAGATGGTGCAGGACGCCGTCGACCGCTGGTGGTTTCCCGTCCTGATGATGTTCGGCCCGCCCGACTCCGCCTCGCCCAACAGCGGCCAGACCATGGCCTGGGGCATCAAGCGGATCTCCAACGACGACTTGCGGCAGAAGTTCGTCGACGCCGCCGTCGAACAGGCCCGCGTGCTCGGCGTGACGCTGCCCGACCCCGGCCTGACGTGGAACGCGGACCGTGGCCACTATGACTTCAGCCCGCTCGACTGGGACGAGTTCAGGCGCGTGCTCAACGGCGACGGGCCGTGCAACCGCGAGCGCCTCGCCACGCGCGTGATGGCGCACGAGGACGGCGCCTGGGTGCGCGAGGCCGCGCTGGCCCATGCCGCCAGACAGCGCGAACGCGACCAGCGCGCCGCCTGAAGTCGACCCACGCCCCAACACCGGAGACTCCACCATGCAACGCAAGGAATGGCCGCTGTGGGAAGTATTCGTCCGCAGCAAGCAAGGCCTGGAGCACAAGCATTGCGGCAGCCTGCACGCCGCCGACGCCCAGCAGGCGCTCCATATGGCGCGCGATGTCTACACGCGCCGGCAGGAAGGGGTGTCGATCTGGGTGGTGCCGTCGGCCGCCATCACCGCCAGCGCGCCGGAGGAAAAGCCGGAGCTGTTCGACCCGATGGCCGACAAGATCTACCGGCACCCCACGTTCTACCAGCTGCCCGACGAAGTGAACCATATGTAATGGAGAGAGCGACTGCCCCCATGCGCCCCGCCTCGCCCGACCGCTTTCCCCTCGCCCGCACCGCCGCCCTGCAATATCTGCTGCGGCTGGCCGACAACGCCCTGATCCTCGGCCAGCGCAACGCCGAATGGTGCGGCCACGGCCCGGTGCTGGAAGAGGACATTGCGCTCGCCAACATCAGCCTCGACCTGATCGGCCAGGCGCGCCTGCTCTACAGCCGCGCCGGCGCACTGGAAGGCGAACTGACCGGCCAGGCGCCGCAGGAGGACGACTACGCCTACTGGCGCGACGAGCGCGAGTTCCGCAACTGGACCCTGCTGGAACTGCCCCACAACGGCCCGCTCGCCGGCCCGGCCCGCACCGGCCGCGACTATGCCGTCACCATCGCCCGCAACTTCCTGTACAGCGCGCTGATGGTCGAGTTGTGGATGCGCCTGCAGGCCAGCGCCGATGCGGGACTCGCCGCCATCGCCGCCAAGTCGCTCAAGGAAGCCCGCTACCACCTGCACCACGCCGCTGGCTGGATGGTGCGGCTGGGCGACGGCACCGGGCAGTCGCACCAGCGGATGCAGCGGGCCGTCGCCCACCTGCTCCCCTATATGAACGAGTGCTTCGAGGCCGACGCCGTCGAGCAGGAAGCCGCCGCGCAAGGCGTGGGCGTGCTGGCGGCGGACGTGCGCGCCGCCTGGGATGCGACCGTCGACGCCACCCTCGCCGAGGCCACGCTGCAACGTCCCGCGCCCACCGGCTTCCGCTCGACCGGCAAGCACGGCGTGCATTCGGAACACATGAGCTACCTGCTGGGCGAGATGCAGGGGCTGGCGCGCGCCTATCCGGGCGCCAGCTGGTAGGGGCGGCGATGCAGACCGACCGCCTCGCCCGCGCGCACGCGGCGCTGGCCGCCGTCCCCGACCCTGAAATCCCGGTCGTGTCGATCGCCGACCTCGGCATCCTGCGCGACATATCGGCGCTGGACGACGCCGCCGGCACGCTCGAAGTCGTCATCACCCCGACCTACTCGGGCTGCCCGGCCATGTCGCAGATCGCCGAGGACATTGGCCACGCGCTCGACAGCGCAGGCCTGGGCCCGTGGCGCATCCGCACCGCCCTCGCCCCGGCCTGGACGACCGACTGGATCACCGACGCCGGCCGCGCCCGCCTGCGCGAATACGGCATCGCCCCGCCCGCCGAGACCGCCCCGGCCGCGCCGGCCGCCGCGCAGCCCATCCGCTTCATGCCCCGCCAGGCCGCCGTAGCGTGCCCGCGCTGCGGCAGCACCCACACCGAGGAACTCGCCCGCTTCGCCTCCACCGCCTGCAAGGCGCTCTACCGCTGCCTCGACTGCCGCGAGCCGTTCGACTACTTCAAACCCTACTGAGCCCGCAGCCCATGACGCCCCAGTTCCACCCGCTGCGCATCGCCGAGGTCCGCCGGGAGACCGCCGACACGGTTTCCCTCACCTTCGACGTCCCATCCGACCTGCGCGATGCCTACCGCTTTACGGCCGGCCAGTTCCTCACGCTGAGGGCGAAGGTGGACGGGCAGGACCTGCGCCGCTCCTACTCGATCTGCTGCGCCGCCCAGGACTACGCCGAGCGCGGCGAACTGCGGGTGGCGGTCAAGCTGGTCGACCAGGGGCTGTTCTCGACCCATCTCCACGCGGCGGCGGCCGCCGGGCAGGAAGTCGACGTGATGACGCCCGACGGCCGCTTCCACGTGCCGCTCGACCCGGCCAGCGCCCGCCACCATGTCGCCTTCGCGGCCGGCAGCGGAATCACGCCGGTGATGTCGCTGATCCGCACCACGCTGGCCGCCGAGCCGCGCAGCCGGTTCACGCTGGTATACGGCAACCGCAATGTCGACAGCATCATCTTTTCCGAGGCGCTGGAGGACCTGAAGAACCAGTATCTGGCGCGCTTCACGCTGTACCACGTGCTGTCGCGCCAGCCGCAGGAGGTCGAACTGCTGCACGGCCGGCTGGACCGGGACCGCGTGACCGCCTTCCTCCAGGCGCTGATCCCGCCCGAAGACATCGACGCGGCCTTCGTCTGTGGCCCGGCCACCATGATCGACGAGGTGGAAGCGGCGCTGCAGGCCGCCGGCGTCGACCCGCACCGCATCCACGCCGAACGCTTCGGCGTGCCCGCCGCACTGGAGCGCCCCGCCCCCGTCCACGACCATGCCGACCATGCCGGCACGGCCGAGCTGGTCGTGGTGCTCGACGGCAAGCAGCACGCCATGCGGCTGCCCGACAGCGCCCGCGTGCTCGATACCGCGCTGGCCGCGGGCCTCGACCTGCCCTATGCGTGCAAGGGCGGCGTGTGCTGTACCTGCCGGGCCAAGGTGCTGGAGGGCCAGGTCGAAATGGAAAAAAACTACACGCTCGAACCGTGGGAGATGGAAAAAGGCTTCGTGCTGACCTGCCAGGCGCGAGCGCTGACGCCGCGGGTGGTGGTGAGCTACGACGAGCGCTGAGCGGCAAACGACGGTTCGGGAAGGGTTCGTGAAGAGGGGTATGGAGGGGTATGGCGGAACGCGGAGGGAAATGCGAGGACTGGTACGGATCGTGCGACCTGTCGTCTACATGCTTGATTACAATGAATTCCTCCCCCCAATCTGCCGGAACGCCGGCCATCCCTGGTCAGGCTCCCGGCCACTACCGAACCCGCCTGCCCATATACAATCTCGGCCATGCAATACATTCATGTGGTCAACGGTGACATTGCCGGCAATGCGCTGCGCCAGGCGCTGGCGCAGGCCGGCCGGCCCGACTCGGTCGTCATCCTGCGCGATGATCTCGCGGTGGGTCCGCTGGCGGACATCGATGGGAGCGGGCTGGCCCGTTCCGGCTTCTGGCACCGCGTAGCACCGTCGGTCGATGTCGATTTCGCCTCCGAGCTGCGGCGCGGGCTGGGGCAGCTGCAGGCACTGCGGCGCGAGGAAATGGAAATCGCCATCTGGCATGGCCAGAGCGCGGGCGACCAGCTCATGCTGCGGCGGGTCGTCTTCCACCTGTACCAGACCCCCCAGCGCATCAACGAAGTGGCGATGGACCTGCGCGAGCTGGAAGCCCCGGTGCAGGGCAACCTGACGGCCATCGGCATGTACACGCCGGCCCGGCTGGCCCGCCGCTTTTCCACCATCGCGCCGGTATCCGTACTGCGGCTGGGCCGCCTCGGCTACGAGTGGCAGCAGAATGTAAAGGAAAACGCCGACGTGCGCCTGTGGAAGGGCAATACGCTGGTGCCGGCCGCGTACCACACCATCGACGAAGTCATCCTGGAACGCGCCACGCTCGACTGGACCCCGGCCATGCAGCTCGTGACCGGCGTGACGGGCGCCATCGAGGGGCTCCTCGCCAATGACTGGTTCGTGTTCTGGCGCTGCCGCGAGTTGATCAACTCCGGCCTGCTGGTGCTGCGCGGCAGCACCGACTCGATGGAGACCTGCGAGCTGCGCCGCAACCCCGGCGTCCAGCCGGAGTAAGCCACCTTGGCCCGCACCAAGGCGCCGGACTTCGAGGCACAGCGCGAACAGATCCTCGACCTCGCCGCCTCCGCCTTCGCCGCCAGCAGCTACCCGAGCACGTCGATGGCCGACCTCGCCGCAGCGTGCGGCACCTCGAAGGCGCGGCTCTACCACTATTACGAGAGCAAGGAAGCGATCCTCTTCGACCTGCTCGACCGCTACACGCGGCGGCTGATGCGGATCGTCACCGAGGTCGAGGCTGACGCCGGGCGCCAGCACCATTCCGAGCAGCAGGCTTTCGCCAGCCTCGTGCGCGCCTTCCTCGTCGAGTACGAGACCTCGCAGACGCGCCACATCGCCCTGATCAACGACGTGAAGTTCCTCGCCGAGGAACAGCGCGAGCAGATCCTGCGCCGCGAGCGCGATGTGGTAGCGGCCTTCTCGCGCCAGTTGGGCCGCGCCTATCCCGAGCGCGTCACGCCCGAGAACCAGACCGCGCTGACCATGACCGTGTTCGGCATGATCAACTGGACGTTCACTTGGCTGAAGCCGGGCGGCAAGCTGTCGTACGCCGGCTTCGCCGAGATGGTGATCGACCTGCTGCAGAACGGGCTGCCGGGCCACGGTCAGGCACGATAACCCCGGTCCACGGCGCCCGGGACGTCAGAACCAGTCCGCCCTTTCCCGCTGTTCCCGCTGCTCGCGGTCCTGCCTGAACATCTCCTCCAGTTCGTCGCGCGCCTGCCGCGCCAGCGAGACCAGCTTTTTCTGATCGGTGTAGTGGGGATAGAAGCGGTCGATCGCCTGGATGTTATGGCGACGGAACCGCAGCGCCACGCTGCGCGCCTCGGTCGGGTCGTAGCCCAGCCCTTCCAGCACCCGGCGTCCCATCAGCAGCGAGCCTTCGAACAACTCGCGCTCGTAGGACTCCACGCCGCGGTCCTTCAGCAGGTAGACGTGCGAGACATGGCGCGCGCGGGCGTAGATGCGGATGTCGGGGAAGCGCTCGCGCACGCTGTCGATCAGGCCCAGGCCGTCTTCCATGCCGTCGATGGCCACCACGAGGATGCGCGCCCTGGCGATGCCGGCGGATTCCAGCAGGTCCATGCGGGTGGCGTCGCCGTAGAACACCTTGAAGCCGTACTGCTTCAGGAAGTCTATCTGGTCGGGGTCGTGGTCGAGCACGGTCACACCGATGCCCTGCGCGTAGAGCAGGCGCGCGACGATCTGGCCGAAGCGGCCGAAGCCGGCGATCAGCACGGGGTTGTCCTGGGGCGGGATGACGTCGTCGGGGCGCTTGTGCATGGCCGCCCAGCGCGGCGCGATGACGCGGTCGTAGCCGAGCAGCAGCAGCGGCGTGGCAACCATCGACAGCGCTACCACCAGCACCAGGAGCGCGGCGGTCTCGCTCGGCAGCAGCCCGGCGCCGGCGGCCACGCCGAACACCACGAAGGCGAACTCGCCGCCCTGCGAGATCAGCAGCGCGAACAGCAGCCGCTGGCCCGGCGCCACGGCGAAACGCGCCGCGAGCAGGCGCAGCAGTAGCGTCTTGATCGCCACCAGCGCGGCGACGAGGCCCAGCACCAGCGCGGGCGACCGGGCCAGCACGGCGAAGTCGATCGACATGCCCACCGCCATGAAGAAGAGCCCGAGCAGCAGGCCCTTGAACGGCTCGATGTCGGCCTCCAGCGCGTGCCGGTACTCGGAGTCGGCCAGCAGCACGCCGGCCACGAAGGTACCCAGCGCCATCGACAGCCCCACAGCGTCCATCATCAGCGCGATGCCCACCACCAGCAGCAGCGCAAAGGCGGTGAACATCTCGCGCATCTCGGTGCGGGCGATGAAGCGCAATGCCGGGCGCACCAGGTAGCGCCCACCCACTACCACCAGCCCGATCACCGTCACGGCCTTCACGGCTGCCATCCACCCGCCGCGCCCGCTCGCATCCTGCGCGCTCTCCGCCGCCAGCAGGGGCAGCAGCGCGATCATCGGGATCGCGGCGATGTCCTGGAACAGCAAAACGCCGAAGCTGGCCGCCCCGGCCGGCGTGCCGAACAGGTTGCGCTCGGCCAGCGTGGCCAGCGCGATGGCGGTGGATGACAGCGCCAACCCCAGGCCCGCCACCAGCGCCACCTGCCACGGTGCGCCCAGCAGCGCAGCCACCACCCCGATCGCCAGCGCGCACGCCGCGAGCTGCGCGCCGCCGTAGCCGAAGATGCTCCGGCGCAACTCCCAGAGCTTCCTCGGCTCCAGCTCCAGGCCGATCACGAACATCATCAGCACCACGCCGAACTCGGAAAAGTGCAGGATCGATTCCACATTGGTGACGAGCCGCAGCGCGAAGGGGCCGATCGCCGCGCCCGCCAGCAGGTAGCCGAGCACGGCGCCAAGACTAAAGCGGCGCGCCAGCGGCACTACCGCCACGGCAGCGACGAGGAAGACCAGCAGGGCAATCAGGAAATCGTGCTGGTTCATGCCGTCACCCCTTCTGGCTGCGGCAGGCCGAGGCGCTCGCAGATCTCGGCGAGGTGGCGGGCCAGCATCGGCTCGTCGGCGTTGTCGGCGTCGTACAACACCACCGGCGCCAGCCAGTCCATGCCGCACAGGGACGCGGTCTGCTGCAGCGGCAGCAGGAAGTCCTCGAATGCATGACCATGCACGCCGTCCGGACCGTAGCCGTCGGCCTGCCCGCCGGCACTGGCCACCACCAGCAGCGACTTGCCCCGCAGCGCGGTGCCGCCCGGCCCATAGGCCCACCCCGGCTCCAGCACCAGGTCGATCCAGAGCTTGAGCAGCGCGGGCACGCTGTACCAGCGCACGGGGTACTGCAGGACGATGGTCTCGGCGCGGGCGAGCGCGCGTTGCTCGGCCACCACGTCGACGTCGTAGTCGACGTAGTCGTGATAAATGTGACGTACCTGCACCTGCGGCATTGCCGCCAGTGACTCGGCGATGGGTCGGTTGGCGCGTGAACGGCGCGGCCTCGGGTGGGCGTGGATGACGACGATGGGCGGCTGGGGCATGGGCCGGTGCTTTTGCGGCGTTGCACAAAATCTACATTCCCCCGTCCCGCTTCAGCCAGCGGCGGCGCCCAAGGGCTTGATTTTGTTGTGATTTATCAAAGTTGCGTGAAAAGGCGGCCGGCGTTGCGGTGCACGAAACTTACGCCCAACTGACAAAACCGCTACAATATTTTCTACGTTGCCGCAAGCTGGTGTTTGCCCGGGTGAGTCCGGCGACACTGGCCAAAGCGCCTTGCAGGCGCCACGGCAGTGCCTATGTTTATATCTGATCGCACCAGAGGGAATCAAAGTGAATCCGCTCGAACTGAGCAAGGCCGTCGGGGCTGTGACCGACGAAGATCTCCGCAAGGCCGCTGCCGCGCATCCCGCCGCCCGTCCGGGCGTGCTGGTGCGTGAACTGGCCGCCCATCACCGCTCGCGCCTGCTGAAGCACCTGCTCGCCCTCGGTCCGGACGATCGCCTGCTCCGTTTCGGCCAGACCGTGGGCGATCACGTCATCGAGGCATACGTCGACAGCATCGATTTCGACCATGATTCGGTGTTCGGCGTGTACGACGAGAAGCTGGAACTGATCGGCGTGGGCCACTTCGCCAACCTGCGCGACAACGCACAGGGCCGCGTGGCGGAGTTCGGCGTGTCGGTGTCGGCCAGCGCGCGCGGGCGCGGGATCGGCTCCGCGCTGTTCGAGCGCGCGTCCATCCATGGCCGCAACACCAATGTGCGCACGCTGTACATGCACTGCCTGTCACGCAACGCGGCCATGATGCACATCGCCAAGAAGGCGGGCATGAAGGTGCAGTATGCGTATGGCGAGGCCGATGCCTACCTGGAGCTGCCGCCGGCAGACACCGCCAGCCGGCTGAGCGAGGCGCTCGACGAGCAGGTGGCCGAGTTCGACTACATGATGCGCCGCAACCTGCGTGACGCTCGCCGCTTCGGCCTGCGCTTCTGGCGTACGCTGGTGCCGCAGAAGCACACGGCCTGAGGCGATCTTCCTGATCACGACAAACGGCGCACGAAAGTGCGCCGTTTTCGTTTCTGCCGCCTGCCATCGGCAGTCAGCGCCGACGATCAGTTGCCCGCCGTCAGTTACCAGCTATCGGCAGCGCGGTCGTGTCCTTGATCGATTCGAGCGCGAAGCTCGAGCGCACGTCGATCACCGACGGATGGGCCAGCAACTGGTCCTGCATGAAGCGCGCGAAGTGCTCCATGTTCTCCACGTAGACCTTCAACAGCAGGTCCATCTCGCCCGTCATCGCATGACAGGCCACCACTTCCGGCCAGCCGGCGATGGCCGCGCGGAAAAGGTCGAGCGGCGCCTTGCCCTTCGGCGAGCCGCCGTGCTTCTCCAGCCGCACATTGATATAGGCGAGCAGGCCCAGGCCGATCCGCACCGGCTCCAGCAGCGCCGCGTACTGGCGGATGACGCCGATCTCCTCCAGCCGGCGGATTCGCCGCAGGCACGGGCTGGGCGAGAGGTTCACCCGCTCGGCCACCTCGAGGTTGGTCAGGCGGCCGTTGCTCTGCAACACCTCCAGGATCTTCCGATCAATCTTGTCTAATTCCACCTTGCTCACGATTTTGTTGCCCCACCGACGTCTTATCTGGTTTTTTCTTGCGGGAATTTAACAAAGTCGTAGCGTTCGCGCAATTTTTTGTCGCGCAAATGAAAAAAGCGGCCCGAAGGCCGCGCGAAAGGGAGGGAAAAGGAAGAGAAATCGTCGCTTTTGCGACTCAGGCGCCCTTGTCGGACGGCGCCGGCGGCTGGTTGCCGCGCTGGCCGTGCTGCTGCATGCGCTGCTGGTGCATCTTCTGCATGGCGGCGCGCATCTCGTCTTTGGTCACCTTGCCGTCGTGGTTGGCATCGAGCTGGTCGAAGCGGGACGCGAGGCGCGGGAAGCCGGCCTTGAACTCGTCGCGCGTCAGCGCGCCGTCGCCGTTCTTGTCGGCAGCCTTGAACTTGGCGTCGAAGGCCGCCTCCATGTCTGCGCGGAACTTCTCCTTCATGGCCTTGTGGTGGGCCTCGAGTTCGGCCTTGTCGAGCTTGCCGTCGTGATTGGTATCGATGCTGTTGAACCAGGCATCGACTTCAGCCTTGGAAATCGCGCCGTCGTGGTCGGTGTCGAGCTCGCGCATCATCCACATGCCATGGCCATGGCCGTGGCCGTCGGGCCCCATCTGGTAGCCGGACCTCGGTCCCTGCATGGCGCCTCCTGCCGGCGGGGTACCTGCCGCCTGGGCAAAGGCGCCGCCCGCGGCGAGCAGTACGGCCGAAGCGGTCAGGAATTGGGCTACGATCCGGGTCGTCTTGGTCTTGCGTTCCATGTCTGGCTCCTTGTCATCAAGTAGGCATGTATGCATTAAAACGCGGAAGATCGCTGCCCGTTGGCGCTTTTAATACGATGTTACGCGACTCACAGAAGATGCCTCCGCTGTAAGGCAATGCAAGATGGCGTGAGATGGAAGTGAGCAGGAAGTAACCGACAGCCGTGGCGTGCCCGGGCGCGATGGCTCCTGAGCCGGCTTACTGGGGCTGCGCGCGGAACTGCCCGTCGACGATGCCGGCCGGCATTTCCGCAGGCTGGCCCTGGACGGCGGGGGCCGGAAGCGGCGGCGCGGTGGGAATGGCCTGCGGGGGCGTGGAAACCGGCGCCGCGGCGCCCGATGGCGGCAACGGTGCCGCACTGGCCGGCCCCCGCAAGCTGGCCGTCTTCAGCGGCAGCACGATTTCCTGGCGAACGCCGCCGCGCTCGATCACCACCGAGCGCTCGCGCACTTCCACCAGCCGCACACGCTGCGACAGGTCGGCACCCGCACGCACCGCCTTGGGCGGACCGCCATCCACCGACACGATGGCCGCGCCCGATCCCATGTCCACGTCGGCCACCACGCCCAGCAGCTGCACGTCGCGGCCGCCCTGCGCCGAGCCGCCGAACAGCGTGGCGGCGGCGCCGGTCTCGATGGCTTCGGTCTGCGCCACACGCGCGCTTTGCGGCACCGGGATGGTCCGCATTGCGCTGAAGACCAGCGCCCAGTGCGTCAGCAGCGCGCACAGCGCCACGAACAGCACCATGCCGGCCACGCGCGGCAGCCAGGCGGCGGAGAGATTGACGGCAAGGGCGGGCCGGATGGCGGGAGGCACGGTGACGGTACGCTTGGACGCTTCGGAGGATTCGAGCGCCAAGCGTACCAGAGCCGCATGTTCGTGTCGTGTCAGCGGCGGCGGTGCGATTGGATTACAGCAGATCGTCCAGCAGGTCGGGACCGAACACCTCGCGATGGATGTGCGCGGGCGGAATGCCGGCGCTGATCAGGGCATGGCGCTGCGCCTGCATGAAGCCGAGCGGTCCGCACAGGTAGAACTGCGCATCGGCGAAGCGCTGGCCGGCGGGCGAGGCGAGCACGTTGGCGATATCGAGCAGGCCGGTGCTGTCGTAGTCGCGGCCCTGTACATCGCCACCCTCGGGCTGCTCGTAGGCGACGACGGCCTGCAGGCCCGGCATGCGCCCGCGCGCCCAGTCGAGGTCGGCCCGGTGGGCATGATGGCGGCCGTTGCGGGCGGCGTGGGCGAACAGTAGCGGGCGCTCCGGCTGCTCCGCCGCGAGCGTGCGCAGCACCGACACCATCGGCGTCAGCCCGATGCCGCCCGACAGCAGCGCCAGCGGCGCATGCGCCTTCAGCGCCGGGGCGAACTCGCCGAACGGCGCGCTGACCAGCAGTTCGCTGCCTTCGTGGGCGTTGGCGTGCAGCCAGTTCGACACCGCGCCGGCCGGCGTGGCGTGGTCGCCCGCCTCGCGCTTGACGGAAATGCGCCAGGTCGGCAGTCCTCGCTCGGCCGACAGCGAGTATTGCCGCAACTGGCGCTGGCCCTCGCCGAGCCTTGCCTCCACGCTGATGTACTGGCCCGGCTGGAAGCCCGGCAGCGGCCGGCCATCGGTAGCTTCCAGCGTCAGCGCCACCACCACGTCACCCTGGGCCTCGCGACGGATCACGCGCACGCTGCGCATCTCGCCCGGACGCACGCCCAGCCGCTCGTACAGCCGCGCCTCGGCCGCGATCAGGTCGCCGGCCAGCAGCCAGTAGGCCTCGTCCCACGCGGCAATCAGCGCCGGCGTGGCCGCTTCGCCCAGCACCGCCTGGATCGCGCCCAGCAGGTGGCGGCCGACGATGGGATAGTGCGCAGGCGTCAGGCCCACGGCAGCATGCTTGTGGACGATGCGCTCGACGACCGGCGCCAGCGCGTCGGCCTTGTCGATATTGGCCGCATAGGCGAACACCGCCGACGCCAGTGACTGCTGCTGCGAGCCGTTGGCCTGGTTGCCCATGTTGAAGATCTGGGTCAGCTCGGGATGGGCCGCGAACATCTCGCGGTAGAAATGCGTGGTGATGGCCAGGCCGTGTTCGCGCAGGACGGGGACGCTGGCGTCGATGTAGGGGCGGGAAGCAGCAGACAGCATGCGGTAAAGCTCCAGTTCACATATTCATGCATATGAAATGCATGTTTTTGCCAACAAAAAACCGGCGCGGGGCCACCCCGGGCGGGGCTCAGGCCGAACGCCGGCGGACGAAATCGTGATGCAGCCGGATGATGGACTCGGCAGTCTGGTTCGCCGTCACGTCAGCGAGCGTCACCTCGTCGAGCGACCGGTAGAACGCCTGCTCGGCCATGTCCAGCGCCCGGCGCAGGCGGCAGTTGCCGTTCAGCGCGCAGGGCGGGTTGGCGCAGTCGATGATCGCCTTGTGCCCTTCCAGCTCTCGCAGGATGGTGCCGATCGTCAGGTTTTCCGCGCCGGGCCCGAGCTGCAGGCCGCCGTTGCGGCCGCGCGTGGCCGAGACCCAGCCCAGCCTTGACAGCCGCGCCGCCACCTTGACCAGATGGTTGTGCGAGATGTCGAACTGCTCGCCGACCTCGGCGATGGTGATGGGCCGCGATCCGTCGCCACGGGCGACATACATCAGCAGGCGCAGGGCGTAGTCGGAAAAACGGGTCAGCTGCATCGTGGGGGGATCATACGATAACTTGCATTCTGTTTGCAAGTTTAGACTGGGGCAACGCGTGGCGGGACCGGCTCGCCGCCGGCGACAACCCGGCAGGCGCCCCCGGTTATACTCATCGGCGTTTCCGGGCGCGCGCTTCGGCGGCGGCCCATCCGTCATTTCCCACGAACTGCCCGACACAATGCCCAGATCCCAAGCATTAGCCCACCGCCCGCGCCGCGCCCGCGGCTTTACCCTGATCGAGATCATGGTCGTGATCGTGATCCTCGGGGTGCTGGCCGCGCTGGTGGTGCCCAAGATCATGAGCCGCCCCGACGAGGCGCGCGTCGTCGCCGCCCGCCAGGACATCTCCTCGATCATGCAGGCGCTCAAGCTGTACCGCCTCGACAACAGCCGCTACCCCACCACCGAGCAGGGCCTGGCCGCGCTGGTGAACAAGCCGGGCGCCGAGCCCGTGCCCAACAACTGGAAGGCCGGCGGCTACCTGGAAAAGCTGCCCAAGGACCCCTGGGGCAATCCGTACCAGTACCTGAACCCGGGCGTGCGCGGCGAGATCGACGTGTTCAGCTTCGGCGCCGACGGCCAGCCGGGTGGCAACGGCAACGACGCCGATATCGGCAACTGGGAATAAGGCGGCCGCAGGCTGCCTTTCCGCATACGCCACGCCCCTGCACTGACATGCCCCTGCCCCCGCGCCGCCCTGCCCTTGTCCGGCGGCGGGGCTTCACGCTGATCGAGTTGCTGGTGGTGATGGTCATCGCCGGCATCGTCGTTTCGATGGTGGCCATCAATGCCATGCCGAACGAGCGCGGGCGCGTGCTCGACGACGGCCAGCGCATTGCCCGGCTGTTCGAGCTGGCGCAGGAAGAAGCCCAGCTCGGGGCGCGGCCGCTGGCGTGGGAAGCGGATGCCCAGGGCTGGCGTTTCCTCGAAGCCACCCCGGGCGGCTGGGTACCGATGCGCGCCGACGTGTTCGCCCCCGGCCACTGGCGGCTCGCGCTGGACCAGGTGCAGATCCTCGAAGGGGCCCGCCTGATGGGCGCCGGCGCGCCGCCGCGCCTGATCTTCGGGCGCGAGCTGCTGGAAGGTCCGCAGCGGCTGGTGCTGGTGCGCGGCGACATCCGCGTGGACGTCACCGGCGACGGCAGCGGCCGCTACAGCGCCAGCACGCCCGGCATCCCATGAAACACCACAGCGGGCGCGGCTTCACGCTGATCGAAGTGCTGGTCGCGCTGACCATCCTCGCCGTCGCGCTGACGGCCGCCATGCGCGCGCTGGGCTCGATGACCGAGTCGAGCGCCTCGCTGCAGCAGCGCATGCTGGCCGAATGGAGCGCCGAGAACCACCTCTCCGACCTGCGCCTCGCCAAGCGCTGGCCCGCGCCGGGCGTGCGCGGCGCCGACTGTTCGCAGGGCGGCATCCCGCTGTACTGCGAGGAAACCGTGTCCGGCACGCCCAATCCTGCCTTCCGCCGCGTAGAGGTGGCGGTCTATCCGTCCGCCGCCGACAAGTCCGTGCGGCTGGCATGGCTGGTCACCATCGTTCCCGATGAAACGCGCAACATCTTCTGAGCGGGGCTTCACGCTGATCGAGATGCTGGTGGCGATCACGCTGCTGGCAGTCATGGCCGTGATCGGCTGGCGCGCGCTCGACACCATGATGCGCACCCGCGAGCGGCTGGTCAGCCACGACGCCCGCATCGACGCCTACAAGGTCCTGTTCGGCCAGTTCCAGTCCGATTGCGAGCACCTTGCCAGCGCCACGCTGCTGCGCGCCAGCCCCGTCGAGATGGGCAACGGCCTGCTGCTGCTCGTGCGCGACCGCCGTGAAGCCGGCCAGCCTGCCATGTGGCAGGTGGTGGCCTACCGGCTCGACGGCGGTACCGTGCTGCGCCTGGCCGGAGCACCCGCCAGCGACCGCAATACGATCCAGTCCGACCTCGTCAGGCTGCGCCAGCCCGGCGCGGGCGCCATGCAGGTCATGCGGCTGGTCGACGATGCCAACGCGCTGACAGCGCGCACCTGGGTCGAGCCGGGCGGCTGGCAGGTCGACACCGGCGGCGTGCGCAAGGCGCTCTTTGCTGCCGAGCAGACCGCGGCGGCCCTCAACCAGGCCATCAGTGCCACGGCCAACGCCGGCGCCGTCGCTGCCGCCAACTCCGGCGCGAGCACGCCCGCCGCCACCGCAGATTCCGGCACGGTCCTGCCCAACGTCGCCGTCCGCGCCATCGAACTGGACCTTGTCGCCCGCATGGGCCAGGGCGACACCCCCCGCGAATACCGCAAGGTCTGCATGACCGGCCTATGAGAACCGCTCCCCGCATTCGCCGCCAGCGCGGCGCCGCCGTGGTCACCGCCCTGCTGATCGTCACGCTCGCGGTGGTGGTGGTGTCGGGCCTGCTGTGGCGCCAGCAGGTGCAGATCCGTTCGATCGAGAACCAGCGCCTGGTGGCGCAGGCCACCTGGGTCGAGCACGGCGCCCTTGACTGGGCGCGGCTGATCCTGCGCGACGACCAGCGCCGCACGGGACCAGTCGACCGGCTCGGCGAGCCCTGGTCGGTGCCGATCGCCGAGACGCGCCTGTCCGACTTCCTCGGCGCCGGCCTGCGCACCGACACCGCGGGCGAAGCCTCCTTCCTGTCCGGCGCCATCCAGGACGCGCAGGCGCGCTTCAACCTGACCAACCTCGTCGCCACCACCGCGACCAGCAACGGCGGCATGGCGGTCACCATCGATCCCAACGCGCTGGCCGCCTACCGCCGCCTGCTGCAGACCGTCGGCCTGAACCCGGCACTGGCCGAGCCCACCGCGCGCTACATTGCCGGCGCCATGCGCACGTCGGGCAGCCAGGCCCCGCGCCCGCTCGACGACGCCTCGGGCCTGCTCGCCATTCCCGGCTACACGCCCGACATGGTGCAGGCGCTCGATCCCTACGTGACCGTGCTGCCGGAAAACACCAAGGTCAACGCCAACACGGCCGATCCGGAGGTGCTGTCGGCCATGTTCGACAACTTCCCCATCGACCGTGCGCGCGAACTGGTGCGGCAGCGCGACCAGGCATGGTTCCCGAACGTCGGCGACGTGCAGAACCGGCTCGGCGCGATTGCGAAGGGGGTGGACATCTCGACCGTCTCCAATGTCCTCGACGTCCGCACGCACTACTTCCTCGTCTACGGCCTGGTACGCCACGAGCGTGCCAGCCGCATGCGCGTCTCGCTCGTCTACCGGGGCGAGGAGGCCGGCAACGCCAACACCACGCGCGTGATCTGGACCCATGACACCGACCGGCTGCCGGCCTTCCAATAGTCGCGCGCCATCCTTGGCGTGACACAACAGCCGGTGCAACCCGCGCAGGACGGGATTGACGCATTGGAGTCACACAGGCAAGGTACACTGTCGCGCTCGCGGAACAGGCATCCGGCGGCGCCGTGCTGTCCCCCCAACACGTTACGAATCCAGGCCGCCCGGCTAGCCAACCTTGAGCACCACCCTTTACGTCCGACTGCCCCACCGGCCGCACGACCAGCCGCAGCCGTGGCAACCCGGCCCCCTGCCCTTCGCGCTCGTGAGCCATGCCGCTACCGACCGGGGCAGGCGCGCGGGTGCAGGTCCGACGACGGTGCAACTGTTGCGCGCGGGCCACGCCGCGGTGGCCGACCTGCCGGCCGCCGACCGGCTGGTGCTGATCGTCGCCGCCAGCGACGTGCTCCTGACCAGCGCTGCCGTCCCGCCGCTGGCGCCCGCCCGCCTCAGGCTCGCGCTGCCCAACCTGGTCGAGGACGCGCTCGCTTCCGACACCGGCCCCTGCCATATCGCCGTCGGCCCCGCGCTGGACGCCGACGCACCCCGCGCCGGCTCGCGCCGGCGGCTGCTGATGGTGGCCGACCGCGCCTGGCTGCGCGCCGTGCTCGACGCCTTCGCCACCCACCGCCACCGCGCCCGCCACGTGCTGCCCGCGCAGCTTTGCGTGCCGCTTGCCGGACCTGTCGACGGCGAGGCCGGCCCGACCCAGCCCGCCACGCTGGTGGTGGAGGCCGACACCACGGTGCTGGCCGCCGAGCCGCTGCTGGATACCACCGCGCTCCCCGCCACCGCCTCCGGCACGCACCGCTGGCACGTCACGGTCCGCACCGGTCCGCACGCCGGCTACGGCCTGCTGCTCGGCCATGATGCCCTCGCCGCCTGGCAGGCGCTGGCCCCGGCCGGCATCTGGTACGGCGACCGCGACGCCCTGGCGCAGGCCCCCGTCCCCGCGCTGCGCGTGGAGCCGCGCTCGCCGGACTGGCCGCTCTGGATCGAGGGCGCGCAGGCCTGCCTGCGCGAACCTTCGCTGAACCTCGCCCAGTTCGAATTCGCGCAGGGCCGTGCCGACCGCTGGAACCTGCGTGCGTGGCGCCTGCCGCTGGCGCTGGCCGCCGCGCTGCTGCTGGTGCAGGTCATCGGCATGAACCTGCACTGGCTGCTGCTGCGCAACGAGGCCAAGCGGCTGGAGGCGTCGCAGCTCCAGGTCCTGCACACCGCCTTTCCGCAGGTCCCCGTAGTGATCGAGCCGCCGCTGCAGATGCGCCGCCAGGTCGAGCAATTGCGGCTGGCGAGCGGCCGCAGCACGCCGGACGACTTCCTGCCGCTGGCCGACCGCTTCGCGCAGGCCGCCGGCTTCCTCGCGCCCGACGCGCTGCAGGGCCTCGAATACCGCAGCCACACCCTCTTTGTCACGCTCAAGCCGGGCACCGATACCGCCCGGCTGGCGGGCAGCGCGCGCCAGGCCGGCCTGAGCATGGAAGAGGACCGGAGCCCGCCCGAGCCGGGCGCCATCGCCCGTCCCTCCGGCAGCCGCTGGACCGTCAAGCCGGGGCTCTGACCAATGGCATCGATCAAGTCCCCTTCCTCGAACGGCCAGGGCAATCGCCCGCGCAGCGCACGCACCTTGCCGGAACGCCTGCGTCCGCGCTTCCCCGCCGTCTGGCGCGAACGCTTCCTCGCCTTCTGGAGCGCCCGCAATCCGCGCGAACAGGCCATTCTTGGCGGCGGCGCGGCCATCCTTGCGCTGGTGATCGGGTACACCGTCCTCTGGGAGCCCGCCGCCAACGGCCAGGCACGCGAGAGCCGCCACCTGCCGACGCTGCGTGCCGATCTCGCCGACATGGAAACGCTGGCACAGGAAGCGCGCGGCCTGTCGGCCAGCCCCGCGCCCGCGCTGCGCGGCGACGCGCTGACCACCGCCCTCACCGACAGCCTCGGCCAGCACGGCCTGAAGGCCACGCGCCTCGCCCCGGCGGGCGATGCCGGCGTGCGGGTGGAAATGGAGCGCGTGCCCTTCGGCGCGGTGGCCGCGTGGCTGCAGGACGTACGCCAGCAGCAGCGCCTCAAGGTCACCGACGCCCGCGTGACCTACGTGGGCGCGACCGCCGTGGTCAACGTCAATGCCACGCTGCAAGGCCCTGCCGCGGGCGGCGGGCACTGATGGCGAAGCTGGAAACCCTGCGCCTCGCGCCCCGCCGGCTTCGGGCGCCGCGCGGCTGGCAGCGCCTGGGCTGGCTGGGACTCGGCGTGGCGACGGTCGCGCTGACGGTCGCCGCGAATTACCCGGCGACCTGGCTCGCGAGCCGGATCGCCGCGCAGACGCAGGGCCGCGTGCTGCTGGCCGACGCCAGCGGGTCCCTGTGGCACGGCAGCGCCACGCTGGCCCTGTCGGCCGGCACCGGCAGCCAGACCGCCACCGTCCTGCCGGGCCGCCTGCAATGGCAACTGGCGTTCTGGCCGCTGCTGGCCGGCACGGCGCGGCTGACGGTGAGCCACAGCGAGGCCATGGCCGCCCCGGTGGCGCTGACGGCCACGCCGTCGGGCTGGCAGGCGCAGGCCGGCGCCATCCGGCTGCCGGCGTCGCTGCTGGAGGGCATCGGCACGCCCTTCAACACGCTGCGGCCCGATGGCCTGATGCGCGCCGACTGGTCGGCCCTGCAAGGCACCTTCAAGGGCGCCATCACGGGCCACCTGACGCTGCGCATCGAACAAGTATCATCGGCGGTCAGCCGCGTACGGCCGCTGGGCAGCTACCGCGCCGAGATCAGCTGGACCGGCGCGGGCGCCCAGTTGCAACTGAATACCCTGGCCGGGCCGCTGCACCTCGAAGGCAGCGGGACGCTGGGAGGCCGCTTCGACGGGCAGGCCACCGCCGATCCCGACGCCGAGGCCCAGCTCAACGCGCTGCTGAGCCTGCTCGGACGGCGGGAAAACAATGTGACGAGGCTGCGCTTCTGACGAGCCACGGAGCCAGCCAGACGCCTGAAAGACTTGCCTGAAAGACTTATGAAAAAGCGAGCACGACCCTTCCTCAAGACCGCCAGCGCACGCGCTACCGTCCTGCTGTGCGGCCTGACCCTGCTGGCCCCGGCGCCGCTGTGGGCCCAGCAGCCGCGTGCGTCCAACGCCTCGCCGCCGGACATCACGCCGCGCAACCAGGACCGGGTGGTGCTGAACTTCGTCAACGCCGACCTCGAGACGGTAGTCAAGGCGGTCGGACAGGCCACCGGCAAGAACTTCGTGATCGACCCGCGCGTGAAGGGGACGGTCAACCTCGTCACCGAACAGCCGGTGTCGCGCGCGCAGGCGCTGGAAACGCTGGGCTCGGTGCTGCGCATGCAGGGCTATGCGATGGTGGAGAGCAACGGCTTCACCAAGGTCGTGCCCGAGGCCGACGCCAAGCTGCAGGGCTCGCCGCTCACGATCGGACCGGGCGCCACGCGCGGCGACCAGGTGGTGACGCAGGTGTTCCGGCTGAACTACGAGTCGGCCAACAACCTGGTGCCGGTGCTGCGGCCGATGATCGCGCCGAACAACACCATTACCGCCTATCCGGCCAACAACACGCTGGTCATCACCGACTACGCCGACAACCTGCGCCGTCTCGGGCGCATCATCGCCGCCATCGACGCGCCGGCGTCGGGCGAGGTCGAGATCGTGCCGCTGAAGAACGCCGTCGCCAGCGACGCCGCGGTGGTGCTGCAACGCCTGCTCGACCCGTCCGCCGCCGGCGCCGGGTCAGGCGGCGGTGGAGGAGCGCCGGGCGCCGACCCGACCCAGCGCGTGCAGGTGGTGGCCGAGCCGCGCAGCAATTCGCTGCTGATCCGCGCCACCAGCCGCGCACGCCTGCAGCAGGCCCGCGCGCTGGTCGGACAGATCGACCAGCCCCAGGCGCGCCCGGGCAATATCTGGGTGGTGCCGCTGAGGAACGCCGACGCCATCAAGCTGGCCGCCACGCTGCGCGCCATCGTCGCGGCCGACGCGAGCCTGTCGCCCAGCACCACCGGCCAGCCCGGCGCCGCCGGGGGCGCCAGCGCGCTGAACGCGCAGGCCGCGCAGCAGCAACAGGCCGGCAGCCAGTACAACAACATGGCCAGCCGCACCGGCGGCGGCACGGGCAGCGGCAGTTCCGGCAACAGCGCCTTCAACGCCTCGTTCGCGCAGAACACGCAGCCGGCCACCGGCGGCATCATCCAGGCCGACCCGGCCACGAACTCGCTCATCATCACCGCCAGCGAGACCGTGTACCGCAACCTGCGCGGCGTGATCGACGACCTCGATGCGCGCCGCGCGCAGGTCTACATCGAATCGATGATCGTGGAGGTGTCGTCCACGCAGGCCACCGAACTCGGCATCCAGTGGCAGGGGCTGATCCAGTCGGGCGGCGGCAATACCGCCGCCTTCGCCGGCACCAACTTCGGCACCGGCGGCGAGAACATCCTGAACCTCACGCTGGCCGGCGCCCTCTTCAACCAGAACAAGACCGCCGGCATCGCGGCCGCGCAGGCGCTGGTCCCCGACGTCGGCGGCCTCAACCTCGGCGTGGTCAACAAGGCGGTCGGGCTCGGCGCGCTGCTGCGTGCGCTGGGCAGCAACGGCAGCGTAAACCTGCTGTCGATGCCGAACCTGATCACGCTGGAGAACGAGGAAGCCAAGATCCTGATCGGCCAGAACATCCCGATCACCACCGGCTCCTACGCGCAGACCGGCGGCGCCGCCTCGGTCACGCCGTTCCAGACCTTCGACCGCAAGGACGTGGGCATCACGCTGCGCGTGAAGCCGACCATCACCGAGGGCGGACTGGTCAAGATGCAGATCTTCCAGGAATCGTCGACGGTGGTCGCGGCCACGGCCAACCTGATCCAGGGTCCGACCACCAATGTGCGCTCCATCGAGACCAACGTGCTGGTGGACGACGGCCAGATCATCGTGCTGGGCGGGCTGATCGAGGACAGCTACAACGACGGCGTGCAGAAGGTGCCGCTGCTGGGCGACATTCCCTGGATCGGCAGCCTGTTCCGCTCCGAGAACAAGAACCGCAGCAAGACCAACCTGCTGGTGTTCCTGCGCCCGTACGTGATGCGTACGGCAGGCGCTACCGACCGCATCACGCAGGACCGCTACGACTACATCCGCGGCCAGCAGCAGGGCTTCGTTTCGCCTAACTTCTTCATCAAGGACGCCAACACGCCAACGCTGCCGCCGGTGGAAGCGCCGACCACACCATTGGTGAACCCGCGCTCGACCGTGCCGGTGCAGCCGCCGCTGCCGGTGCCGCAGACCGTGCCGCAACCGGTGCCGTCCAATTCACCCGTGCCGCAGCCGCTGACTCAGGCGGCACCGGCCGGCGCCGCAGACGACAGCCGAACCCACTAATACCCGCAAATATCCGCCAAGCGCGCAGCATGACGACCGAAGCCACGCCCTCCTCCGCGTCTTCCCTGACGGCACCGCCGCCGCCGGACCCGCCTTCGCCGCTGGCCGCGCGGCTGGTCTCGTACGGCTTCGCGCGTGAGGCCCCGCTGCTGATCGCACACCAGCGCGCCGACGGGCTGGAGGTCTGGGTCAGCCGGAATACGTCGCCCGCCGCGCTGGCCGAGGTCGCCCGCGTGCACGGCGCGCTGCACCTGCGCGTGCTGGAGCCCGACGCCCTGGAGCGCGCCATGTCCGACGCCTACAACCGGCAGGACGGCAGCGCCGCGCAGGTGGTGGGCGAGGTGGAAGGCGAGGTGGACCTGTCGCGCCTCATGCAGGACATTCCCGCCGTGGAAGACCTGCTCGAATCCGAGGACGACGCGCCGATCATCCGCATGATCAACGCGCTGCTGACGCAGGCCGCGCGCGAGGGTGCCTCGGATATCCATATCGAGCCGTTCGAGTCGACCTCGGTGGTGCGCTTCCGCGTGGATGGCACGCTGCGCGACGTGGTGCGGCCGAAGAAGGCGCTGCACGGCGCGCTGGTGTCGCGCATCAAGATCATGGCGCAGCTCGACATCGCGGAGAAACGGCTGCCGCAGGATGGCCGCATCACGCTGCGCGTGGGCGGTCGGCCGGTGGACGTGCGCGTCTCCACGCTGCCTACCGGCCACGGCGAGCGCGCGGTGCTGCGTCTGCTCGACAAGGAAGCCGGCCGCCTCGACCTGGCCAAGCTCGGCATGGCGCCCGGCACGCTGCGCTCGTTCGACCACCTGATCCGCCAGCCGCACGGCATCGTGCTCGTCACCGGCCCCACCGGCTCCGGCAAGACCACCACGCTGTACTCGGCGCTGTCGCGGCTCGACGCCCGCACCACCAACATCATGACGGTGGAGGATCCGATCGAGTACGACCTCGACGGCATCGGCCAGACGCAGGTGAACGCCCGCATCGACATGACCTTCGGCAAGGCCCTGCGCGCGATCCTGCGGCAGGACCCGGACGTGGTGATGATCGGCGAAATCCGCGACCTCGAAACCGCGCAGATCGCGGTGCAGGCATCGCTGACCGGCCACCTCGTGCTGGCGACCCTGCACACCAATGATTCCGCCTCGGCGGTGACGCGGCTGGTGGACATGGGGATCGAGCCGTTCCTGCTGTCGTCGTCGCTGCTCGGCGTGCTGGCGCAGCGGCTGGTACGGCGCCTGTGTCCGCACTGCAAGCGCGAGGAGATCATCGCGGGGATCGACGGACAGCCGCCGCAGCGGCTCTGGCACCCGGTTGGCTGCGACAAGTGCGGCCAGTCGGGCTATGCGGGCCGCATGGGCGTGTATGAATTGCTGAGTGTCGACGACGAGATCCGCACGATGATCCACCGGCAGTTGCCGGAGTCCGAGATCAAGCAGGTGGCGCTGGCGCACGGCATGCACACCATGCGCGGCGACGCGCAGCGCTGGATCGACAGCGGCGCGACGGCGCTGGAGGAAGTGCTGCGCGTGACGCGGGATTAGCGCGCCGCGCCGTCCCGCCCTGCCGGTTTGCTCCCCTCGCCCGCTTGCGGGAGAGGGGCCGGGGGAGAGGGCACTGCGCTTCGTAGGCTACGGGGCTCCTTGTCATACCACCCCTCTCCCCAACCCTCTCCCCAACCCTCTCCCCATGAGGGGAGAGGGAGCCAAACACTGACGCTGAATCTGATTTCACTTTCATCCCCATGCCCGCCTACCGCTACGAAGCCGCCGACGCCGCCGGCAAGTCCGACCGGGGTGTCATCGAGGCCGACAGCCCGAAGCAGGCCCGCTCGCAACTGCGCGCCCGGGGCCTGACGCCGCTGACGGTCGATCCGCTGACCGGCGTGGGCGGCGGCGTGCAGCGCAGCGCCGGCGCCACGCTGTTCGCGCGCCGCTTCTCCACGCCGGAACAGGCGCTGTTCACGCGCCAGCTTGCCAGCCTGATCGTCTCGGGCCTGCCGCTCGACGAAGCGCTCGGCGCGCTGGCCGACCAGGCCGAGCGGCCCTATGTGCACGAACTGCTGGCGAGCATCCGCGCCGAGGTGATGGGCGGCGGCTCGCTGTCGTCGGCGCTGTCGCAGCATCCGAAGGACTTTCCCGACATCTACCGCGCGCTGGTCGCGGCCGGCGAGCATTCCGGCCATCTCGGCGTGGTACTGGAGCGGCTGGCGGGCTACATCGAGTCGCGCAACGCGCTGACCTCGAAGATCCGGCTGGCCTTCACCTATCCGGCCATCGTCACGGTGGTGGCCTTCGCCATCGTGATCTTCCTGCTGTCGTACGTGGTGCCGCAGGTGGTCAGCGTGTTCGCCAACACCAAGCAGAAGCTGCCGACGCTGACCCTCGTCATGCTGGCGCTGTCGGACTTCGTGCGGAACTGGTGGTGGGCCGCGCTGGGCGTGCTGGCCGTGGTGGTGGTGATCGTGCGCAACCTGCTGAGCCAGCCTGCCGTGCGGCTCGAATGGGACCGCTGGCTGCTGACCGCGCCGCTGGTGGGCAGGCTGGTGCGCGGCTACAACACGGCGCGCTTCGCCGGCACGCTGGCGATCCTGGTGTCGGCCGGGGTGCCGATCCTGCGCAGCCTGCAGTCGGCCGGCGAGACGCTGACCAACGCGGCGCTCAAGGCCAACGTCGAAGACGCCACCACGCGCGTGCGCGAAGGTTCGTCGCTGGCGCGCTCGCTGGCCGCGCAGAACCAGTTCCCGCCGGTACTGGTCCACCTGATCCGCTCGGGCGAGGCCACCGGCAACCTGCCCGTCATGCTCGACCGCGCGGCGCAAGGCGAGGCCTCCGAGCTCGAACGCCGCACGCTGTTCCTCACCAGCCTGCTCGAACCGCTGCTGATCCTGACCATGGGCGTGGTGGTGCTGCTGATCGTGCTGGCGGTGCTGATGCCGATCATCGAGATCAACCAGTTGGTGCGGTAGGGATCCCCCTACTCGTAGGCCATCGTAAACACCATCGACGCCTTCACCGGCCCCCCCTGCACGGACGCGCCGGTCTGGTACAGCCGCGCGCTCAGGTCGATGTCGTAGTCGCCGCCGCTACCCCCGTTGTAGCCGGACAGCCTGTGCGCGGTCCCGAGCGGAAAGGCGTTGCCCGAGCGGTCGAGCAGTTGCACGCCGACGCCGCCCGCGCTGGGGAAACCGTCGTCGAGCGCCACCACGCTGGTGTCTTTGTTCAGCACAGGTGTCGCGGCATCGATGCGGTACCGGATCTGATTCATGCCGGCCGGACAACCCTGCAGCCTGATGGCGAAATTCCGGGCCGCCGTGACGGAGCCGACGCCCTTGAAGTCGGTGCTGCGGTGGGTGCCGAGATCCACCGTGACGTCCGGCGTGAAGCACGCCAGCGCGGTCACCCGGGTACTGGTGATTTGGTATGAGATCGCTATGCCGGGCATGTAAGGCGAGGAGACGACCGTGGCCGCGACGACGCTGTCGACCGTACCGTTCCCGACGACTTTGGCGGTCTTGACCAGCCGGAAGCGCAACTGCGCGCCATTCTCGACGTCGCCGTTCTGACTGCATTGGTAATAGCGCCAAAGACGCCCCCATTCATTCCAACCGCAGCCATTTCTGTACGACTTGACCGAAAAGGTCAAGCCGACCCCGGGCACATTGGTCTTGTAGACGCCCCAGCGCGTGCCATCCTCCGAGACATGTTCGACACCGGAATAGGCGCTGAAGGCGGTCCCCCAAGCCTCGACTCCGGTATACGAGCTATTGGTCACACTGCAGTGGAACAGGTCTTTCACTGCCGCCGATTCGACCCACGGCGTCAGCCCCGAACCCACCGGCAGATCGCGCGGCACGGAGATGCTCGCTGGCATGGTGACCGTGAACGTCCGGGACTTGCCGGTGCAGGTGGCAGTGGCACGTGCCACGGACGGCAGCAGCACGGTTGCCAGCGCGGCAAGCAGAAAGGCGTAGCGAATCAGGCCGGACCGGACCTGGCGGCCAGTGAAGAAGAACGGCAAGTGCATGTTGGGTCGTGCAATGGGTTGGCTTGAGGCTCCCCGGAGCGGGCGCATGGCGCCGGGAGGAGCTGGCGACGTGGCGGACCACCATAACGGAAGCCGCAAACGGCGTTGTTGCGCCGGATTAAGCACTACGCGGCCCTTGTCCCCCTGTTTCGCCTATTGATAGCTCATGGTGAAGGTCATGCCCGCCTTCACCGTGCCCGCGAACACCGGCGCACTGGTCTGGTAGAAGCGCGCCTGCAGCCCGATCGCGTAGTCGCCCCCATTGGCCGGGTCGTAGCCGGTCAGCGACAGGCTGGCCGAGAACGGGAACGGGTTGCCATTGCCGTCGAGCAACTGGATGCCCACGCCCCGCGCCGTCGAGCCGGAGCCCAGTGCGACCACCGCATTGCCGGCGTCCACCACGGTCGTGACCGGGTCGATGCGGTACTGGATCTTCGCCATGCCGGCCGGGCAGCCGTTCACGTTGATGTTGAAGTTCACCGGCGCGAGCGCCGAGCCGACGCCGCCGAATTCGTTGGTGCGGTGCGAGCCGAGGTCGACAATGACGTTGGGCGTGGTGCACGCCGCGACGTCGACCACGGTACTGGACGCCTGGAACGACATCATCACGCCAGCGGCGTCGGGGTACGCGCCGATCTGTGCCAGCAGCCCGCCGTTGACCGTGCCGCCAGAGACCGGGCCGGTCTTGACCAGGATGACACGCACCTGGCCACCGAATTGGCTCAGGCCAACCTTGTTGCAACGCGCCTGGGGTCCGAGCGACGTGAGGTTGCGCCAACTGAACCAGCCGCCGCATGGACCCAGGTACGCGCGCGCGTTCACCGCGATGCCGACCCCGTCGACGTTGGTCTTGTAGACCGTCCAGTTGCCACCGTCGGAGACATAGAGCATGCCGGTCGACGTCGGGTAGGCGATCGGCACCCCACTCGCCAGGCCCGTGAAGGGACCGGTGGACGTGCACTGGAACCAGCCTGTCGACGCCTCCGACGAGATCCACGGCGTCAGCGGCGTGCCGACCGGCACGTCGCGCGGCACGGCGATGCGGGCCGGCATGTCGAGCACGAAGGTCTGCGGCGTGCCGGTACAGGTGGTCTGGGCACCCGCCACGCCCGGACCGGCCAGAATGGCAAGGGCGGCAAGGGCGGCCAGGCAGCGCAGCAGGCGAAATACAAAGCGGGGCATGGAGATCGTTCCGTGGTTGGCGTTACAGGCATTGGCTCGCGCCGGCCGTGATGACCGGCGTGCCGGACTGGCCGGCGGGTGGCAGCGCATAGGAGAGGCGGCAGGCATCGGACTTGCCGCTGCCCCACTTCACCAGCAGCTCGCCCTGGTCGGACGGCAGGCCATAGGCGACGATGCGCCCGCCCTGTGCCACCGTGCCGACGCTCTGGCCGGCGCCGTCGAGCACGTCGGCGCCGAACGGCAGCGGCTTGCCCCCGGCCCGCTCGGCGTCGAGGATGGCCGCGCGGCCGGCATTCTGCGTGGCGAACGGCAGCACCACGACCGCCCCCGCTGTGGGTGCCACGGTGTGCAGCGTGGATTGCAGCGCAATGTTCAGCGGCAGGCCCTTCGGGTCCAGTTCGACTTCGTTGCGCAGGTACGGCATCAGGTTCGACACCACCGCATGGCCGCGCCCGTCCACGCGCAGGCCGTTGCCGTTGACGACGCGCGCGCCGCTCGCGTCGGCGGCTTCGACGATGCCCACGGTGTCGCCCAGCGACGGCGAGAAGGCCACGCCGCCGGCATAGGCGACCACGCCGCCGGAAATACCGGCGCTGGCCTGCGAATAGCCCCGGCCGGCGGCGGCGCTGGCCAGCAGCGTGGCCGCCGGCGCCAGGTAGCTGGCGTTGCCGCCCAGCCCGGCGTTGCGGCTGCCCGCGCCCGTCGTGGCGGTGGCATTCACGCCATAGCCGAGCAGGCGCTCCTCGCCGAGCGTGCCGGTCACGCTCTGCTGCAGGGCCGTGCTGCCGCCGCCCGCCTGCAGGCTCGTGGTGGAATACGGCGCCGACGGCTGCCTGCCGAGCGGGATGCCGATGGTCAGCATCACGCGGTTCTCCCAGCGCCCGTTGCCGACGTTGAACTCGCGCGCGGCCGTCACGCCGATATTGAGATTGCCGTAGCGGTTGTTGTACCCGGCCTGGAGTTGCGTATCGCGACCGTCGCGGTTCCAGTAGTCGACGGTGGAGCCCGTCAGGTAGAGATCGCCCCAGCCAGACGGCAGCGTCTGGCGCACCGTCGCCTGCAGCCGGCCGCGCTGGCCGCCCGGCATGACAGCGGGCGTCGGCGTGGCGCTGGCCGTGAAGGGATCGCCCGACCGGTTGCCATAGGGAGTGCCATAGGTGCTGGCATAGGCGGCGTTGCCGCGATCCTCGATCCCCTGCCGCGCCATCGCGTCCGGCAGCGACAGGTAGCCGCCGGTCGAGTAGCGGTACGCCGCCACCCACAGGTTCGTACCGGTGGGCGACACCAGCTTGCTGTACGACAGCCGCATGCTGTAGCCCCTGCTGGTGCCGCTGTCGAGCCGGGCATTGGCCTGCGTGAGGTCGGCGCCGAACGCGCCATAGCCGGTATTGAGCGCCACGCCCGCCAGCGCCGACAGGTAGCGCTGCGCGGCCTGCACGCCGCCGTAGCCCGTCAGCAGGTTGGTGAAGCCGCGCTGCAAGGTGGCCTGCGCCAGCAGCGGACGCGGTTGGCCGTTGGCGCGGTATTGGCCGGCCGTCACGGCGTAGCGGGTCTGGCCCGGGCGCAGCGCGTTGACGGTGGGCGCGAAAGGCACGCGCGAGACACGCACGCTGCCGTCGGCCTCGGTCACGATCACCTCCAGGTCGCCGCCGTAGCCGGTGGGATAGAGGTCGTCGATCTCGAACGCGCCGGCCGCCACGGTGCTGTCGTGGATCACGTTGCCGTTCTGGCGCACCTGCACGCGCGCGTTGCTGCGCGCAATGCCACGAACGGTGGGCGCGTAGCCGCGCTGCGATGGCGGCAGCATGCGGTCGTCGCTGGCGAGTTGCGCGCCGCGAAAACCGTAGCTGTCGAACAGCGCGCCATCGGTGAAGGCATCGCCGATCACGAACTGGCTGTCCAGCGACACGATGCCGCGCCGCGCACTGGTCTGCACCGCCTGGTAGCGCGTGCCAGCGGCGCCACCGGCCTCGACGTTGCCGAGATGTCGCAGGCGCCAGGCGCCGATGTTCAGGCCGGCGTCGAGGCCGGCGTAGCCCTGCAGCGCGTCTCTGCCGCCGGAACTGGTGTAGTAGGCGTTGGCGTTGTACTGCAGGCGCGCGGCCGTCACGCCGTCGTCCCAGTCGGCCGGATCGACGTACCCCTGCGCGGCGCGCCGCAGTGCGGCCTGCGGCACGCCGATGTCGAGGCGCAGGTCGGCGCTGTCGAAGACGGCGGTGGCATCGGGGATTAGGTCCCCCAGCGCCGCGCAGCCGCCGGCAAGGCGGCCGGCGGCGTCGGGCGCCAGGGCCGCGACGTTCACGCCGATGCGCTCCAGCAGTGCGCGACTCATGCACGGCACCGGCTCGGCGCCCGCCGTCGGCGCGCGCATCTGGATCTCCATCCGGCCGGCCCACACGCCATTCACGCGCAAGTCCGAGCGATAGACGCCGGGCAGCACCGCGTTGCCCCTGGCGAAGCGCGAGAGATCGAGCGGCGCGCCGCCGGGGCGGAACAGGAAGTCCTCGCCGAACTCGACCTCCGCCGGCGGCTCGACGGCGCCGAGCGCGATATTCCATGCGCCACCGGTGCAGAGCAGCAGGACCACCAGGCTCACCGGGTTCAGCCGGGTGCGCGGGCGGGCGGGAGCGGGAACGGAGCGGGTCGGACGTTGCCGGGACATGGCGGGTTACTCTGCGGACAAGACGTTCCCCTGCCGCGTGGGCGCGGCATCTGGCTTGCGGGAACGGCGGAATCGAGCGCCTATCTGGCGCGTATCTGGTGTGAAGCGGGAGCGCTCAGGCGCCGGGGCGATCTCCCGTGGTGGCCTCGCCTTCGCTGACGCCGCCGTGGTCGTTGATGCAGCGGTAGTGGACCGTGGCGCCACCGCCCCCCTTCAGTTCGCCCTTGAGCGGGAACGCCCTGGTCTCGCCCGGGCCGACCATCCCGCCGTCGTCGAACACGGCACGCTGCCCGCCTGCGGCCACCTCGATCGCAGCGAACGACACGTGGTACGCGGTCGGATTGCGCACCTCGATGCCGGGCTTGCCGCCGTCATGCACCAGCCGCCATTGGAGTTGCGAGGGCGCTTCCTGCACCACGCCCTTCAGCCCCTGCGGACGGAAAAAGACCTTGATGCGCGAGCGGAAGGCCAGTTGCAGGAGATTGGCGGGCGCCTCATCGGCCTTCGGCTTGGGCGGGACTTCCAGCACGTTGAGCCAGAACACCGATTCGCGGTCCTGCGGCAGCGCCTCTCCCGTGTACATGAGGCGCAGCGTCTGCGCCTTGCCGGCGTCGATGCGCATGACCGGCGGCGTGACGAGGAACGGCACCTTGAGCGTGGCCGGATCGGCGTGCGGATCGCCCTCGTCCAGCCATACCTGCGTCAGCGCCGGCAAGGTGCCTTCGTTGGTGAGACGTACCGTGACTTCCTTTTCGGGCGCCCTGTAGACCACGCGCGTGCCGCTGATGACCACCGAGGCGTCGGCAGGGATGGCCAGCACGGCGCAGAGAAGCGCCAGGCCCGCAAGCAGGGGCCGGCGGAAAATATGCGGGGGGCGCATGATGGATTCTCCGGACAGAAAATAGAAATGGAATCGACAGGTAAATGCCGCCCGATTACCGAACCCCGAAAAATGGCATTCGATAATCGGCAACGGTATAAATCCAGGCGGGCAATGAGATAAATTGCCCGGTGCGCGGCAGCACAGGCCGGAACAATTACTGGTAGGCGATGCTGTAGAGCACGCTGCTGTTCGCCGCGCCCGCGCCGGCGGCACCGGTGGCGACATATTCGGCGGCATAGCGGAGTTGCGCGGCGCCGGCATTGATCGTCACCGACTTCGAATTCTGCGAGGCATCGGCGAAGCCCGCCTTGATGGGGCTGCCGTCGTCGCCGTTCACCAGGCCGATCTGCACGTTGGTGGCGCCGCCGCCCGTCAGGATCAAATTGCCCGTGGCGTTGTCGGTGGTCGGGCCGTTCTCGAAGAAGGTGTGCACGTTGGCGCTGCCCGCCGAGCAGTTGCTCAGGTCGATGACGAACGGCGTGCGGCCGGCGGTCTTGCCCGACGTCGACAGCGTGGCGGCCGACACCGTCGGCAGCGTCACGGCGAAATCCTTGCCGCCGCCATTCCCCTTGATCGTGCAGGTCTGCGACGTGATATTGCCGTTGAAGGTAATCGTGCCATCGCCCGCCGAAGCCAGCGACGAAGCCGCCGACATCGCGACGAATAACGGAATGAAAATTAGCCTGTTGCGCATTGCATTTCCCCGAATGCGTAAATGGAAGTGGAAGGCCTCCATGAAATCACGAGAAATGCTTTTGGTATCTTGACCCAGATGAACGTTGCATCCGGAATTACGATGGCGGCGGTGGCGCGTGCCGGTAAAGACACGAGTGCGATATGCGCATCGCCGCCATCGTCCGCGCCGCGTCACACGGCAATGCGTGGTGCCGTGGACGGGCGCGTCAATCGGGCTTTTATTCGGCGTCCGGAGCCGGTGCCTTCGCGGTGGATTTCCTGGCCGTCTTGCGGGCAGGAGCGCGCGGCTTGCGGGCCGGCTTGGCGGCGGGGGCCGCCTCGGCCGGTGCCGGTGCCTGGGCCGCTTCAGGCTCCCCAACCGTCGCCGTCAGCACGGTGTCGCCGGGCGCGGCGAACACGGAGGCCTCGATGGGCCATGGCGTCTCGCCCAGGGTGACGTCGGGACGGCGGGCCGGACGCTTGCGGCGCGACGACCTGGACGGGGCGGCTGCCTCGGTCTCGACGACGTTGGCATCGGCGGCAACAGCCGGCGCCTCGGACTGGACTTCCCACGCGGGCTGCGGCGTCTCGGGCTCGTCCTGCTCCGCCGGTTCCGGTTCCGCTACAGGTGCGGGCGCATGAACGGGTGCGGGTGCGGGTGCGGGTGCGGGCGCAGGTGCAGGTGCAGGCACCGCCACAGGCACCGGCGACGGTGCGGGCGCAGATGCCGGTACGAACGCCGCAGCGGGCGCACCCTGCGCCTGCCCCCGTCCGTCGCCCCGTCCGTCCCTTCCTTCGCCCCTTCCCTCACTCCTTCCGTCACCTCGCCCTTCTCCCTTCCCGCGCCGCTTCAGCCGCGCCCACAGCGTCTTGTTGTTGCCGCCATTGCGCGTCTCCACGTCGAACAGCCCCGTGGCCGTCACCAGTTCCGAGAGCTTGCCGTAGCCATAGTTGCGCGAGTCGAACTCAGGCGCCTGCTTGGCAATGTGCGAGCCGAGCGCGCCGAGCGTGGCCCAGCCGTCTTCGTCCGACACCGCCTGCGCGGCGCCCTGCAGCAGGCGTACCAGGCGGGAGTCCTGGCGCAGATCGCCGCCGCTGCGGCGGCGCGTGGGCGCGGCCTCGCCGGCCTCCGTCTCCGCATCGGCGTCGGCGTCGGCACGCAGCACGTCGTTGTAGATGAAGCGGTCGCACGCGGTGACGAAAGGCTTGGGCGTCTTGCGCTCGCCGAAGCCGTACACCGTCAGGCCCTGCTCGCGGATGCGCGACGCCAGCCGCGTGAAGTCGCTGTCGCTCGACACGAGGCAGAAGCCGTCGAAGCGGCCGGTGTAGAGCAGGTCCATCGCGTCGATGATCATCGCGCTGTCGGTGGCGTTCTTGCCCACCGTGTAGCGGAACTGCTGGATGGGCTGGATCGAGTGCGACAGCAGGCACTCCTTCCAGCCGGAAAGGTTGGGCTTGGTCCAGTCGCCGTAGATGCGCTTGACGGCCGCCACGCCGTACTTGGCCACCTCGGCCAGCAGGCCTTCGATGATGGCGGGCGCGGCGTTGTCGGCGTCGATCAGGACGGCCAGGGTCGCGGAGCCCTGGCGGGGAGGATTGCTCATGGGGAAGCTCGGGGAAATTGGGGCCCAAACCGGGCAGGTAACAGGGCGGTAACAGGGCGGGTTGCACCATGGCGGCGCCCGGCCGGGCCCGGCGCGCCATGCGTCATTGGATGCAACGCAGTGTACACGCCAGCCCGGTCCCTACGGGAAACCACCAGCCCGGCGGGTGCATTTCTTGCTGCGTTGCAGGGTGCCGGGGACTTTCCACCGGTGCTACCATCCGGCCAGAGACAACAGCCGTCCGGCGATCCCACAAGGAGGCGCAGGCGGCTGCCCACCCCTGCAGGTGTCGGTGATCCCGACTACACGCCCCATAGAGGAGCACATATGAATGCCCCCCTGACCCCTCCGGTCAGCGACGCCATCCGCCGCGCGCTCGCAAACGTTTCCCTCGACGACAAATACACGCTGGAGCGTGGCCGCATCTACATCAGCGGCACGCAGGCGCTGGTCCGGCTGCCCATGCTGCAGCAGGAACGCGACCGCGCCGCCGGCCTGAACACCGCCGGCTTCATCTCCGGCTACCGCGGGTCGCCGCTCGGCGCGCTGGACCTGTCGCTTTGGAAGGCGAAGAAGCATCTCGCGGCGCACAACATCGTGTTCCAGGCGGGCCTGAACGAGGATCTCGCCGCCACGTCGGTATGGGGCTCGCAGCAGGTCAACATGTACCCCGACGCGAAGTTCGATGGCGTGTACGGCATGTGGTACGGCAAGGGGCCGGGCGTGGACCGCACCGGCGACGTCTTCAAGCACGCCAACTCGGCCGGTTCGTCGCCCCACGGCGGCGTGCTGGTGCTGGCCGGCGACGACCACTCGGCCAAGTCGTCGACGCTGGCGCACCAGTCGGAACACATCTTCAAGGCCTGCGGCCTGCCGGTGCTGTATCCGTCGAACGTGCAGGAATACCTCGACTACGGCCTGCATGGCTGGGCCATGAGCCGCTACTCGGGCCTGTGGGTGGCGATGAAGTGCGTGACCGACGTGGTCGAATCGTCGGCCTCGGTCGAACTCGATCCGCACCGCGTGGAGATCGTTCTGCCCGGGGACTTCATCATGCCGCCGGGCGGCCTGAACATCCGCTGGCCCGATCCGCCGCTCGAACAGGAAGCCCGCCTGCTCGACTACAAGTGGTACGCCGGCCTCGCCTATGTACGCGCCAACAGGATCGACCGCATCGAGATCGACTCGCCGCACGCGCGCTTCGGCATCATGACCGGCGGCAAGGCCTACCTCGACACGCGCCAGGCGCTGGCCGACCTCGGCCTCGACGACGAGACCTGCTCGCGCATCGGCATCCGCCTCTACAAGGTCGGCTGCGTATGGCCGCTCGAAGCGCACGGCGCGCGCGCCTTCGCGCAGGGGCTGCAGGAAATCCTGGTGGTCGAGGAAAAGCGCCAGATCATGGAGTACGCGCTCAAGGAAGAGCTGTACAACTGGCGCGACGACGTGCGCCCCAAGGTCTACGGCAAGTTC